>JABAOG010001004.1_pt1 | contig 16797 bp, 16 predicted proteins | sample 7062131 | NCBI WGS metagenome assembly JABAOG01 (sample SAMN14538629, study PRJNA623070) | marine sediment metagenome | biome: marine biome [ENVO:00000428]; feature: marine pelagic biome [ENVO:01000023]; material: deep marine sediment [ENVO:00002113] | place: India: Arabian Sea | collected...
CCTCGACCTCGATGCCGAAGTCGCGCAGCTTGAGCTCCACCTGGCGCGACATGGCCTCGAGCGACGCGTGAGAGATCGTGTGCCGGCTCTTCGGCGGCTCGTCCAGCAGGCCCATCGGCGGCAGCCCGGAGGCGTCGGTGGGCAGATCGAAAAGCGGCACCTGGCGCTCCTTCTGGGCGCGCACGCTCGGCTCCACCGGCGCCACCACCGGCTCGATGCGCGGCGCCACCCGCTCTTTCTTTTTGCTGCGCGCCGCGCTCACCTGCTCCTCGCGTTTGCGCCGCGCACGGCGCGCCTCGCGGTACTCGGCCAGCCGCCGCCCGGCGAGAGCGGCGCGACCGAGCAGCCACAGCGTCCACAAACCCGTCGTGTCCATGATCGCCAGCCAGGAGATGGCGGTGAACAGCGAGAACCCCGCCAGGAACAAGGCCAGCAACAGCAGGGTCGCGCCGAGCATTCCGAGCACGGCGCGGAAATTGCCGCCGATCACGGCGCCGAGAACGCCGCCGGCGTCGAGCGGCAGCGTTGCGCCCGCCTGGTAGTGCAGACTCGCCAGGCCACAGCCGGCGGCCAGCGTCAGCACGAAGCCGACGGCGCGCACCGGCAGGTGCAGGCCGTCGACGGCCCCGCCTGCGCTGCGTGCCGGCGCATCGGGGATCCGGGTGAGCATCCAGCCCGCATACGCGACCATCACGGGAAACAGGTATGCCATGTAGCCGAACAGATAGAGCAGCACGTCGGCGAGCCACGCGCCGACGACACCGCCGTGATTCATGACCCGCTCCACGCGCCCGCTGTGCGACCAGCCGGGATCGCCCGGTGAGTAGCTGACGAGCGCCAGCAGCAGGAACACCGCCGCGGCGGAGATCAGAATGAACACTCCCTCGCGGGCACCCCTCGCAAGCGGGGCGTGCCACGCCAGGTGCCACGGGGCCTTGTACCGGGATGCCTGGGCCATTTCTTAAGCTCGTTTATAGATTGATCCGTTAACTATAGAATTATTAACGATAAATTGCGCATAATCCAGCCTCTTTTCGCAGACCCACGGCGCCCGTCGGCCCCTGCCCATGACGGATATTGAAAATTCCCGGCCCTTGCTCCATGTTGTGCCGGGCGCGGCGCAGGGGCCGCGCTTGCCGTCCACGGGACTACGATCCCCGCCGAATGAGGCTTAAAACGCGAGCGATTCTTCATGACCGATGTCAAACACTGCCGATTGCTGATTCTGGGATCCGGACCGGCCGGCTACACCGCGGCCGTCTATGCGGCGCGGGCCAACCTCAATCCGGTCCTGATCACCGGGCTCGAGGTCGGCGGACAGATGACCACCACCACCGACGTGGACAACTGGCCCGGGGACGTGAGCGGCCTGCAGGGACCCGAGCTCATGGAGCGCATGCGCAGGCACGCCGAGCGTTTCGAGACCGAGATCGTTTTCGACACCATCGAGCGGGCGGAGCTGGACGCCCGCCCCGTGCGTCTCACCGGGGGCAGCGGTGTTTACACGTGCGATGCGCTGATCATCGCCACCGGCGCCTCGGCCCGCTATCTGGGCCTCGAATCCGAAGAGGCCTTCAAGGGCCGGGGTGTATCGGCCTGCGCCACCTGCGACGGGTTCTTCTACCGCAACCAGCCGGTGGCCGTCATCGGCGGCGGCAACACCGCCGTCGAGGAGGCGCTGTATCTGTCCAACATCGCCTCCCATGTCACCGTCGTGCACCGGCGCGACGCGTTCCGCGCGGAGAAGATTCTCGCCAATCAGCTGATCGAAAAGAGCCACAGCGACAACGTCACCATCGCCTGGGACCACGTGCTCGACGAGGTCCTGGGCGACGAGAGCGGCGTCACCGGGGCGCGCATCCGCCATGCGCGCAACGGCGCCACCGAGGACCTCGACGTCAAGGGCGTGTTCATCGCCATCGGCCACACGCCGAACACGCAGCTCTTCGAGGGCCAGCTCGAGATGAACGGCGGCTACATCCGCGTGCACAGCGGCCTCGACGGCAACGCCACGGCCACCAGCGTCGAGGGCGTGTTCGCCGCCGGCGACGTCGCCGACCACGTCTACCGCCAGGCCGTGACCTCGGCCGGCTCCGGCTGCATGGCGGCGCTCGACGCGGAAAAGTACCTCGACGCCCTGCAGGCCGGATGAAGGGCCTCGAACAGGAATATTCAGGGGCGAGAGCGCCGAGCGCTGATTCGTCCGGCGCGCCCGCGGCGGCGACGCTGCGCGCAACGGTCGCCGAGAGCCTCGCCGAGGTGCCCGCCGACGCGTGGAACCGCCTCGCCGGCGACGACAACCCGTTTCTGCGCCACGAGTTCCTGCTCGCCCTCGAGCGCCACGGCTGCGTCGGCGAGGAAGCCGGCTGGTATCCGCGCCATCTGCTGATCTACGCCGGGGATCGCCTGGCAGGCGCGGCCCCCATGTACGTCAAGACGCACTCCTTCGGAGAGTTCGGCTCGGACTGGGCCTGGGCCGATGCCTACCAGCGCGCCGGCATGGCCTACTACCCGAAGCTCGTGTGCGCGATCCCCTTCACGCCGGCCACCGGCAGGCGTCTGCTGTGCGCGCCGGGGCCCGATGCCGACGGCGTGCGGGCGGCGATCGTCGAAGCCGGTGTCGAGATCGCGCGAAACGCCGGTGTCTCGTCGCTGCAATGGCTGTTCGCGAGCGAGGACGACGCGCGGCTGCTCGAGTCGCGCGGCCACGCGGGACGCATCGGCTGTCAGTATCACTGGCACAACCACGGGTATCGCGACTTTCAGGACTATCTCGACCACCTGCGCTCGAAGCGGCGCAAGCAGGTGCGCCGCGAGCGGCGCGAAGCCAACGCGAGCGACGTCGCGATCCGCGTGCTCTCGGGCGCCGAGGCAGGCGAGGCGGACTGGCACGCCTACCATCGTCTCTACAGCGCCACCTACGACCGCAAGTGGGGCTACCCGAGCCTCACGCCGGGTTTTTTCTGCGAGATGGGCGAGACCATGCCCGACTCGGTGATGCTCGTGCTGGCGCATCGCGGCCGCCACTGCGTGGCCGGCGCGCACCTTTTCCGCGGCCGCGACACGCTCTACGGACGCAACTGGGGCTGCAGCGAGTACCTGCCCTCGCTGCACTTCGAGATGTGCTACTACCGGGGCATCGACTACTGCATCGACGAGGGGCTGCGGGTGTTCGAGGCCGGCGCCCAGGGCGAGCACAAGATCTGGCGGGGCTTTCTGCCGCGCGCGACCCACTCCGCGCACTGGTTTCGGGACAATCGCTTTCGCGGCGCCATCGAGGACTTTCTGCGCCGCGAGCGGGTCGAGATTGGGCACCACATGGGCATCATGCGCGCGCACCTGCCATTTCGAAGCGAAACGGGGGAACGCCGCCGTGGCTAGGCGCGCCGAGGGGCACCACGGGCGGGCCGTTTGCCCTACACTAGACAATGGGCCAGGAGCCGATGCCGCCGACGGAGGGCCTGCCCGATGACGCTGCAACCCATCTGGATCACCAACGACGCGCCGGCACACGCCTTCCCGGACGTCGACAACGCCATGATCCAGCCGAATGGCCTGCTGGCGGTGGGCGGCGATCTCAGCCCCGAGCGCCTGCTGCACGCCTATCGACAGGGGATCTTCCCGTGGTTCAGCGAAGGACAGCCAATTCTCTGGTGGGCGGGCGCCGGATCCCCGCGCGGCGCTGCTGCCGGAAACGCTCAGGATATCCAGGAGCCTCGCCAAGACCCTGCGCCGGGGCGTTTTCCAGGTGCGCTTCAATCAGGACTTCCCCCGCGTGATTCGCGCGTGCGCAGCGCCGCGCGGTCAGCAGAACGATACCTGGATCACCGGCGGCATGATCGCCGCCTATTGTGCGCTGCACGCGCGCGGCTACGCGCACTCGGTGGAGTGCTGGAAGGACGGTGATCTGGTGGGCGGGCTCTACGGTGTGGCCATCGGCCGGGTTTTCTTCGGCGAGTCCATGTTCAGCCGCGTCGCGGACGCCTCCAAGGTGGCCCTCGTCAACCTTTGCCGAAGCGGCTACGAGCTCATCGATTGCCAGCTGCCGAGCGACCATCTCAAGCGCATGGGCGCCATCGATCTGCCGCGCCGCCACTTCATGCGGCTGCTGCACCACTGGCGGGAAGCCCCGCGGGTAACTCTGGACTGATCCGGCCATGACCGTTCGCGTGGAGCCCGCGAGAATCCTGCTCTTCGCCACGCCGGCGCACGCGTGCAGCTACCTGCCGGAGAGAGACGCCACCACGCTGTTCGTGGATCCGGAGTTCCCCAAGGACGCTGGTATTTACACCCTGCTCTCGCGCAACGGTTTCAGGCGCAGCGGCGAGCACGTGTACCGGCCGAACTGCGAGGCGTGCAACGCCTGCGTGCCGGTGCGGGTGCCGGTGGACCGATTCGTGCCGCGCCGCAGTCAGCAGCGCACGCTGCGCGCCAATCAGGACCTGCACGTCATTACGCGGGAAGGCGTGTTCTGCGAGGAGCACTTTCTGCTCTACGATCGCTACCTCAGCGCGCGCCATGCCAACGGCGGCATGGACAACCCGACCCGCAAGCAGTACCGGGAGTTCCTGTTGAGCTCCTGGGCCGACACCCTGCTCTTCGAGTTCCGCCTCGGCGCCCGGCTGGTCGCCGTCGCCGTGGCCGATCGCCTGCTCGACGGCCTGTCTTCGGTGTATACGTTCTTCGACCCGCACCTGTCCGCGCGCAGCATCGGCACCTATTGCATCCTGTGGCAGATCGAGGAAGTGCAGCGTCTCGGCCTCGATTGGCTGTATCTCGGCTACTGGATCGCAGAGTCGCCGAAGATGCTGTACAAGAAGGACTTTCTGCCCCAGGAACGGCTCATCGAAGGACGCTGGCAACTGCACGAGCGCTGATCCTTTCAAGGCGCTTTGCCAGCTCGAGCAGTTTTCGGCACACTATCGTCCTTTCGCGGCCGGTCGAGCGGCGCGATTGGTCTGCATAGCGAGTCAACATTGGCGAAAGAAGAGCATATAGAAATGGAGGGCACCGTCATCGAGACGCTGCCCAACACCATGTTCCGAGTGGAGCTGGAGAACGGCCACGTGGTCACGGCCCACATCTCCGGCAAAATGCGCAAAAACTACATCCGCATCCTGACCGGCGACCGGGTCACGGTGCAGCTGACACCGTATGACCTGTCCAAGGGTCGCATCACTTACCGCGTGCGCTAGGAAACTCGCCGCCGTTACTTTTTCGGCGGAAAGAACAGAGACGGCCGTCTTTTTTCTTCACGCGGGTGCGTGTTGATCGAGTACTCCTGGTGGCAATCGGGTTGGATTTCCACCAGCGTCAGGCGCGCGTCCTCGTAGCCGTCGAAGGTATACGCCGCACCGGTATCGATGTAGAAGACGTTATCGATCTGCACGGTCTCGCGCGTCGGCGTATGTCCGCAGTACACCCGCTGCACGCTGCCGGTCACCGGCAGGCTCGTGCACAGGCCCGATATGCGATTGCGTGACCACATGGCGTAGAGCACCGCATCCCGGTCGTGGGTCTCGAGCAGATCCATGAACCGTTCCCAGGGCAACAGAGGCGGCACGTCCGCGTGCACGATACCGACCCGGCCCCAGCGGGTCTCCACCTCGAGCGCCATGGGTAGCTCGATGAAACGTTGCCGGAAAGCGGCCTGCTCATTGTCATCGAGATCGAGCCACCACTCCCCGCCGTTGAAGTTGACCCACACGTCGAGCTGCTCCGGATCATCCGAGTCGATGGCAAACTGCTCGTGGTTGCCGCGGCAGGCGTAGAACCACGGCTTGTCGAGCCATTCGAGAGCGCGACTCGATTCCGGTCCCCGATCGACCAGATCCCCTACGGAGAACAGCCGGTCGGTGTTGCTGTCGAATTCGATGTCCTCGAGCAGTCGCCCCAGATGTTCGAACATGCCGTGAATGTCGCCGACGACGAAATCGCGACCGCGCTCGTTGAGTCCGAAACGCAGCACGGCCTTTGAGCCCTGAATCTCGGGCGTGGGCAGATCCTCTCGGAATTCGGTTACCTGCATATCGCTGACGGGCTCGTTGTCGCTCATTTACACAGCCGTCGTGTTGCGCACATCCAGACGGGCGTGCAGCTCGTCCACGACCCCGTGCATGCACATCTCGAGCATGTCCAGAACTTCCTCGAACCCATCATGGCCGCCATAGTAGGGATCCGGAATCTCGTCTCCGCGCAGCTGCGGTGCGAACTCGGTAATGCGCCTCACGCGCCCGTGATGCTCGGCCGGGCAGAGCTCGCGCAACGCGCGCTCGTTGTCGGCATCCATGGCGAGGATCAGATCGAAGTCCAGGAAATCGTCCCCGCGAACCGGCCTGGCGCGCTGCCGGCTGATGTCGATGCCCCTGCGGCCCGCCGCCGCCACGCCGCGCGCGTCGGGGGAGGCGCCGGTGTGATATTGGTGGGTTGCGGCGGAGTCGACTTCGACCCGATTCTGTATCCGCTGCTCTTTGAGCCGGTTCTCGAGGACCCCCTGCGCCATCGGCGAGCGACAGATATTTCCCATGCAGACAAACAAAATGCGGATCATTTCACGCCACTGGAACCGCCGCGCCCGCCCCGCACCAGGGCCGCCCGCCAGCCACGAAGTGAAGCCATTGTCATGCCAAGCATAGACCATGGCGAATGGGGCACTTTGCCAGACTCCCCGCATATTTCAACGCCCTGCGTCACGGATCCGGGGGCGGCGCCGCGTCCACGCCGAGCAGCCGCAGCAGGCGGGCGGTGAAGGCCCCGGGAAGCTCCGCCCGCACCGGCACGCACCAGTGGCGCGGATCGGCGAAACGGCGGCACTTGACCGCGTCCTTCTCGGTCATCAGCACCGGAGCGGCGTCATCGAAGCGGATATCGGACGCCGAGAAGGGGTGGTGGTCCGGGAAGCGGTGGCGAATCAGCGTCAGGCCGGCGCCCTCGAGGGCGGCAAAAAAGCGCTCCGGCGCGCCAATTCCGCACACGGCATGCACGGTGCCGCCTTTGAAGTCCGCGAGCGGGCGCCGCAGCGAGGCCTCGAGGAGGTTTTCCGCGTCCTCCATCTGCACGCGCATGGAGAACTCACCGGGAAGGCCGCCGCCGTTGGCGACGACCATGTCGACGCTGTCGAGCCGGGAACGGGGCTCGCGCAACGGCCCCGCCGGCAGGCACCGCCCGTTTCCATGCCTGCGCGCGCCGTCGACGACGGCGATCTCCACGTCACGCGCGAGGGCCAGGTGCTGCAGACCGTCATCGCTGATGATGACGTCGCAGTCGACGTGGGAGAGCAACGCCCTTGCCGCCCGCACGCGGTCCGGATCCACCGCGACCGGACAGCCGGTCGCCCGCGCAATCAACACCGGCTCGTCGCCCACCATCACCGGATCGCTGTCCGGGCGAACCTGCTGGGGCCAGCTCGTCGCACGGCCTCGATAGCCGCGGGCCACAATCCCGGGGCGCAGCCCGCTGCCTGCCAGCAGGCGTGCGATCCAGATAACCAGCGGCGTCTTGCCGGTGCCGCCGACGGTGATGTTGCCGACCACGATGACCGGTGCGCCCACACGGCGGCTCGGCAGCAGGCCGATGCGATAGGCCGCCCGGCGCAGCACCGCACCGGTGCAATAGAGCCAGCCGAGGGGAGCGAGAGCCAGACTGAGCGGGGAGTTCTCGTACCAGAGCGCGTCGATGCGGGAGCTCATGCAGCGTCCATTGCCCGAAAGCGACGAGCCGCCGCGCGTTACTGCTCGCTGGCTGGAACCAGGCGCGTGGCAAACGTGAGCCGCACGAAGCCCAGCTCGCGCGCGGCATCCATGATCTGCACCACGGCCTGATGCGGCGTCTTCGCGTCGGCGCTGATGATGACCGGCGGCGACTCGTTGTCGCCGGCGGCCGATCGAAGTGCCTCGCGAAGCGTCTTCGGCTGAGTGTTCAGCAGCTGACGGCCGTTCACGTAGAAACGACCCTGGGCATCGATGGCCACCTCGATGGATTCGGGCTTGCGCTCCTGGGCTTCGGCCGTCGCCGTGGGCAGCTCGATGCTGAGCTCGCTGTCGCGGTTGAAGGTCGTCGAGACCATGAAAAAGATCAGCAGCAGGAAGACGACGTCGATCAACGGCGTCAGATTGATGTCGACCGGCTCCCTCGGCTCGGGACGCAGATTCATGCTGTCGGCCTCGGCGTTACGCCTTGCTCTCTTCCGGTCCGTGGATCGCTTCGACCATCTTGAGTGCCTCCTGCTCCATGGTCACGACCAGCTCGTCCACGTGCCCGCGGAAGTAGCGATGGAACATGAGCGTCGGAATCGCGACGGTCAATCCGGCGGCTGTCGTGATCAGCGCCTCGGATATGCCGCCCGCCAGCACGCCCGGATCGCCGACGCCCTGGGTGGTGATGGCGGCAAACACCTTGATCATGCCGATCACGGTGCCCAGCAGGCCNNTGCTCTCTTTCATAAGCTCGCGGCTGCTGTTGCGATTGACGAGGCCCGCGGCCAGGATTCGCCCCAGCGGGGAGCTTTTGCGCAGCGCGCGGATGCGCTCCTCCTCGATGTGCCCGCTCTTTGCCCACTGCCAGACCTGCACCACGAGATTGGTCGGCGTGATGCGCTTGCGTTGCAGGGTCCAGAAACGCTCCGCGATGATGGCCATGGCGATCACCGAGCAGAGCAATATCGGCACCATCAGCCAGCCGCCGGCTTTGACGAGTTCGAGCAAGAGTCAACCACCTCCGCTAGAGACTGCTGCAACGGCGCAGACTCTATCAAACGCCATCATGTCCGCCTATAGAATAGGACAAAGCCAGGTGGATCGGCCTCATGGCCTGGCGCGCCAGATGCGGCTGTCTGCAATGCGCTCGAGTCGTGCCACCCGGACGCCGCCTTCGCGCACGACGTCAACGGCGATGGCGCCGTGGCGGGCGGTGTCCAGCACGCGCACGCCGCGCTCATCGAGCCTTCGCAGCACCGGCGCGTGGGGAAAGCGATAACGGTTGCGGTAGCCGCGCGGGATGAGCGCGAGGCGCGGGCGAACCGCGTCCAGAAAGGCCGCGCTGGAAGAGCTGCGGCTGCCATGATGGGCCACCACCAGCACCTCGGCGCGCAATTTCGCGCGCGCGAGTGAGACCATGGCGGCCTCCGCCCGCCTCTCCACGTCGCCGGTGAGCAGCGCGCGGCCGCCGGCGGCGCTCACCTTGAGCACGCACGAGCCATCGTTGCCGTCCCAGGCGCCTGCGACGGCGGGATGCAGGATCTCGAAGTCGACCCCGTCCCACTGCCAGCGCGTGCCGGCCCGGCAGGGGCGTGCGCGGACACCCGGAGCGGCTTCGTTGCTGAGCGTCTCCAGGGTCGGCATGAGGCTGCGCAGCGCCGCAGCGCCACCGCTGTGGTCGCTGTTGCCGTGGCTGATGATGAGCCGGTCCACCCTGGTGACACCGCGTGCGCGCAGGTAGGGCACGATGACGTCGCGCCCGGCGTCGAACCCCGTGCCGTAGCGCGGGCCCGCGTCGTAGATCAGCACATGGGCGCGGGTCTGCACGACGCTCGCCAGCCCCTGGCCCACGTCGAGCAGCGTCAGCCGGAAATCGCCGTGCCCGGGCCGCGGCGCCGGGTGAAACAGCAGCGGCAGCAGGCCGACGAGCCCGAGCATGCGCCCCGGCACCGCGCGCGGTGCGATCAGCAGCAGCCCGCCCAGGCACGCCGCGAGCAGCGCAGGCGGAGGCGGCGCGGACACGGGGCGCAGCATCAGCTCGAGATCGGCGAGGCGCACGAGCAGCCACCAGAGGCTGTCCGCCGCCACGCAGGCGGCTTGCAGCAGCAGTGCGCCGAGGGCGGGGAAAGGCAGCACCAGCACCGCCGCGGCGAGCACCAGGGGCACCAGAGCGAGCCCCGCCCACGGCACCGCGAGCAGGTTCGCCAGCGGCGCGGTCAGCGGAAACGCGAGAAACAGCACGATGCTGAAGGGCAGCAGGCCGACGGCGACGAGCCACTGGACGCGGGCCCAGCGCCCCACGAGCCGCCGCCAGGCGGGCTGTCCGACGGCCGGCACGCGCGCGCTCATGCCCCACAGGATCACCGCGACCGCTCCGAACGATAGCCAGAAGCCGGCCGAGACGACGGCGAAGGGATCCGCTACGAGCACCACGGCGAGCGCCAGGCACAGGGAGGTGGCGGGCAGCACGCGCCGTCGCAGCACGACGGCGCCCATGACGACGCCGATCATCGCCAGCGCGCGCTGGGTCGGCAGGGCGAATCCGGCAAGCGCCGCGTACACCGCCGCCGCCGCCACCGCTGCGATGGCGGCGGCCCGCGGCGCCGCCAGCCACAGCAGCGGGGTGGTCGTCAGGGACCAAATGCGGGCGACGAGGAAATACACGAGCCCCGCCACCAGTCCCACGTGCAGACCGGAGATGGCCATCAGGTGCGCGGTGCCGGTCGCCGCCAGCACGCGCCACTGCTCACGGCTCATGGCGCTGCGATCGCCCACGGCCAGGGCGGCGATGAGGGCGGCGGCGGGCCGGTCCTGCAGGTGCATCGCGATGGCCCGCGAAAGGCGCTGGCGCCAGGCGTCGAGGCCGGTGCGGCCGCTCGCGCCGAGACGCCGGTTTGCGGCGCCGGAGACCACGTATCCGGTGGCGCTCGTGGCGCGGCGGAAAAGCCAGCGCTCGTAGTCGAAGCCGGCCGGATTGACGCGTCCGCGCGGTCGCTTGAGGCGCACCACCAGGCGCCATCGCTCGCCCGGCACCAGCCGCGGCGCGTCGCGGTACCAGCCGAGGCGAACCGGTCCGCGGTAGGCGATCGGCCGCGCGTCCTGCCGGGCGCGTGCGATCAGAAAATCGAAGCGCACACGGGCCGCATCACCGGCGGGCAGACCGACGACGCTGCCGTGCACGACGAGCGTGCGGCCCTCGAGCGCTTCGGGCAGCACCGCCAGGAGCGTCACGTGTGCGCGCAGCACGGCCCACAGGAAGCCGCACGCCAGCAGCGCCAGGGGTCGCACCGGAGCCCGCAGCCACGCCACGGCGAGCGCCATGGGCAACATCGCGACCAGCGCGGCATCGGGCAACGACGGCAGCTGCGCCGCGAGCGCGACGCCGAGAGCTGCGAGGAGTATCCCTGCGCGCAAGCCCGCCACCTTTCCCTGGTCGCTCCGCACACCGCCATCCTCGCGCGAGCGTACCACTGCCGGCCCGTGATGATTTCGCTACACTTTCCGACACGGATCGCGACCTACACACGAAGCGCCCGAGGCAGCACCCATGCCGCGAAAAGCCCTCAAGAGAATCCTCGGGCGTTTGCATTCACCCGACGGTGATCACAAGCTGCGGCGGCTTTTCGGCGAGTTCTGGCACAATCCCGATCTCTGGCACCTGAACCGTTACTCGGTCGCCTGGGGCGTATCGGTCGGGTTGTTCTTCGCCTTTGCCCCGGTTCCGTTTCAGATGCCGCTGGCCGCGGCCGCGGCCATCGTCATCGGCTGCAACCTGCCGATTTCCCTTTCGATGGTCTGGGTCACCAACCCGATCACCATGGCGCCGCTCTTCTACGCCGCCTACAAGACCGGCGCATGGTTCCTCGGCCAGGCGCCGCGCGAGTGGGCGTTCGAGCTGTCGATGGATTGGCTGTTGAGCGAGCTGGGCGCGGTGTGGCAGCCGTTTCTTCTCGGCTGCTTCGTGTTCGGAGTGTTCTGCGCCACCATCGGCCACGTGGCGGTGCGCATCATCTGGCGCATTCACGTGGCGAGCTCCTGGCGCGAGCGGCGCCGGCGCCGCGAGGCCCGCGCCAATCTGCCGCCGGGCACGTGATCTAGTCTTCGTGCAGCGCGCCGTCCTCGAGGCGCAGCACGCGATCCATTTTGCCCGCCAGATCGAGATCGTGCGTGGCCAGCACGAGACTGGTGCCGAGCTCGTGATTGAGCTCGAGCATGAGCGCGTAGACGCGTTCCGCGGTATGCCGATCGAGATTGCCCGTCGGCTCGTCGGCGAGCACGCAGCGCGGCCGCGTCACCAGCGCCCGCGCGACGGCGGCGCGCTGGCGCTCGCCGCCCGAGAGCTCCCCCGGCTTGTGCCGGAGGCGATGCTCGAGCCCGACGCGCCCGAGCATCTCACTCGCCGCCTGGCGCGCATCGGCGACCGGGACGCCGCGTACCAGCAGGGGCATGGCGACGTTCTCGAGCGCGGTGAACTCGGGCAGCAGGTGGTGGAACTGGTAGACGAAGCCGAGCGCCTGGTTGCGCAGCCGGCCGCGCGCCGCCTCGCCCAGATCCGACATGCGCGTGCCGCTCACCCACACCTCGCCGCTGCTGGGCTGGTCCAGGCCGCCGAGCAGGTGCAGCAGGGTGCTCTTGCCCGAGCCGGAGGCGCCGACGATGGCGACCCGCTCGGCTGTGGCGACCCGTGCGTCGACACCGCGCAGGACCTCGACGTCGAGGCCGCCTTCCCGGAAGCTGCGCGAGAGCGCGCGGCATTCGATGGCCGCGTCGCTACTCATAGCGCAAGGCCTCGGCCGGCTGGGTGCGCGACGCGCGCCACGCCGGATAGATGGTGGCGACAATGGACATGATGAAGGCGACCGTCGTGATGAGACTCACGTCCGACCAGCGCATGTCGGAGGGCACGTCGCTGATGTAGTAGACGTCCGGCGACAGAAACTTGGTATCGAAGAACTGCTCGATGGCCGGCACCAGGGTCTCCACATTGCTGGCGAGCGCCACCCCGCCCGCCATGCCGAGCAACGTGCCGACAACCCCGATGACCGTTCCCTGGACGATGAAAATGAGCATGACGCTGGCGGGGGTCACGCCGAGGGTGCGCAGTATGGCGATGTCGGATTCCTTGTCGGTCACCACCATGATCAGCGCGGAGACGATGTTGAAAGCCGCGACCGCGACGATCAGCGTGAGGATCACGAACATCACGGTTTTCTCGGTCTTCAGCGCGCGGAAAAAATTGGCATGGTAATGCGTCCAGTCGCGCACCCAGAAGGTGCCGGGCAGATCCGCGGCGATCTCGCGCCCGACGGCGGGGGCGAGAAACATGTCGTCGAGCTTGAGGCGCAGCCCCGTGATGCCCCCGTTCAGCTGAAAAAGCCGCGACGCGTCGTCGATGTTCACCACCGCGAGCTGGGTGTCGTACTGGCCGTGCTTGACCTCGAATATGCCCGTCACGGTGAAGCGCCGCAGGCGCGGCAGGATGCCCGCCGGCGACGACGTCGCTTTCGGTGCCACCAGCGTCACCTTGTCGCCGATACGCGCCCCGAGTGATGCCGCCAGTCCCCGGCCGAGCAGCACGTTGAACTCACCCGGGCGCAGCGAAGCCAGCCTTCCCGCGACCATGTAATCGTCGATGTCCGAGACCTCCGGCTCCTGCCGGGGCAGGACGCCCTGCACCAGGGCGCCGCGCACGTAGCGCCCCCGGGTGAGCATCGCTTCGCCCTGCACGTAAGGTGCAACGCCCACCACGCGCGGGTGCCCGCGGGCGCGCTCCGACACCGCCGGCCAGTCCTGCAGCTCTCCGCGGAAACGCGAGATGGTGGCGTGCGAGGCCATGCCGAGGATGCGCTCGCGCAGCTCGTTCTCGAAGCCGTTCATGACCGAGAGCACCGTGATGAGCGCGGTCACACCGAGCGCGATCCCCAGCATCGAGCTCAGACTGATGAACGAGATGAAGTGATTGCGGCGTTTGGCGCGCGTATAGCGCAGGCCCACGTAGACTTCGAGGGGCTTGAACATGGCGCGGGATTAAAGCACAGCTGTCACCGGGGAACCACATTCGGCGGGACGCGCCCCGGATCCGCGCGGCGATTTATAAAAAACATTATAAAGACTATATAAATTATTGATATTATTGACTATTAATTGGCATCTTACGAGCGCTTTCAAATCGTGTTGAAGCTGATGGAGATGCGCCGCCGGTCGCTGTTGTTGCGCGCTACCTTGTGGGGCAGCCAGCCGGGAAAGATCAGCATGGTGCCGTCGTCGGCCGGGAAGTTGTATTCCTGGCGCGTGATCGGATCGGTGGTGCCGGGCAAGACCCGCGGGCTGAACGCGTGGTAGGGATTGACGTCGATGAAGACCAGATCGCCGCTGTCCTTCGGCTTGTCCACGTAGTAGACGCCACTGAACAGCGACGGCTTGTGGTGATGGTACTGAGTGACCTCGCCGGGCGGCGTCACGTGCACCCAGTAGCCCTGCAGCTCCACTTTCTTCTCCCGCAGGTCCCAGTTTCGCTCCTGCGCAATGGCGTTCACACCGCTCACGAAGAAATCGATGATGACGCCCAGGCTGGGAACCTCCTCCAGGCTCACGAAGCGATCTTCGCTGAACGTATGCGAGGCGTGAATGATGGCACGCTGTCTTTCGTCGAGCCGCTCCCAGCCGAGCTGCTCGAGCTCATCGAGGATGGCGGCGTTGACCGACTCGTAGTCGCTGAACTTCAGGCGCCATATCGGCGTCGGAAAGCACAACGTCATCGCCTGCTCTTCGACCTTCACGCTCTCGCTCCAATCAATCGACTGCGGCCAGTGTAGACGAGAGCGCGCGCGTTCCGCCATCGCGCGCCTCACGCGCCGCGCTTTCTCGCCACCTGGTTCCTGACATACACCGGCAACGCACCGGAGGCGGATACGCTCTCACCGCGCGCGTGCGCAGCGACCGCCAGATCCGCAACGTCGCGCGCTCTGGCCACGCGCGCGGCCTGGCAACCGCCGAGCCGCTCGCCGACGCGCGCAGCGAGGGCCTCGCTGTAGGTGCGCCAGCCCTCCCCGGCGCCGAGCCAGACGCCCGCCTCGGGCAGCGGCACCGCCTCGGGCGCGGCCACGCAGTCCTCGATGCGGGCGATCATCAGGCCCTCTTCGCCGGCCTCGTACGCACCCCAGTACACCTCGCCCATGCGCGCATCGAAGGCGCTCAGCACCCGCGCTTCGCCCGTCTCGCGCAACGCGCCCTGGGCAAGTGCCTGGAGCGACGACACCGGCACCACCGGAAGGTCGGCGCCGAAGGCGAGGCCCTGGACGACGCCGGCCGCCACCCGCACACCGGTAAAGGAGCCCGGCCCGCGACCGAAAGCGAGCGCGTCGAGCGCGTTCAACGCGAGCTGCGCCTCCGCGAGCAGCTCGTGCACCATGGACAGCACCAGCTCGGCATGGCGGCGCGGCGCCAGCAGGTGACGCTCGCGCAGCTCAGCGTCGCAGAGCAAGGCGCACGAGCAGGCGTCGCCGGCGGTTTCGATGGCCAGCAGCTTCACGATCCGGTGAAGAAGTCCACGACCTCTTCGATGTCACGGCAGATCGGCATGCGGGGAAGGCTTTCGATGAATATCCGTCCATACGCCCGCGTGATCAGGCGCGGGTCGCACAAGACTACAACGCCGCGGTCGTCGGCGTCACGGATGAGCCGGCCGACGCCCTGCTTGAGCGCGATGACCGCCTGCGGCAGCTGATACTCCATGAACGGATCCCTTCCGGCGGCTTTCATGGCGCGCGCGCGGGCCTCGTTGACGGGATCGTCGGGGGGCGCGAACGGCAGCTTGTCGATGATCACGCACGACAGCGCCTCGCCGCGCACGTCCACGCCCTCCCAGAAACTGCCCGTGCCGAGCAGCACGGCGTTGCCGGCGTCGCGGAAGCGCCGCAGAAGATCATCCCGTGGCGCCGCTCCCTGCACGAGCAGCTTGCGGCCACCGAGCCGACCCTTGTGCGAGCGGAACCACTTTTTTGCGGCATTGAGTGCGCGGTGGCTCGTGAACAGGCAGAACAGCCCCCCGCGCGTCAGGTCCAGCAATGGTGTCACGGCTTCCATAACCGCATCCGTGTGGTTCTTGTCGGACGGCTGCGGCAGGCCCGGCGGCAGATAGACGAGACCGTTGTCGGCCAGGGCATAGGGGCTCGGAAACGTCAGGCCTGTCACGGCACCCAGCCCCATTCTCGACGTGAAATGCGTGAAATCGTCGCCGACCGCCAGCGTTGCAGACGTGAATATCCATGCCTGGTGGCCATGATTGATCAGGCCGGACAGCGTCCCGGACACGTCCAGCGGCGTCAGGTTGACGCGGATGCTGCGCGGGTTGACCTCGAGCCAGCGCAGACCGTCCCAGCTGTCCTCGCTCGCAAGCAAGGCAAGCCGCTCGCCGATGCCGAGCAGCTGTTCGTGCAGCTTCTCAATATCGGCCGAGCCATCGCTGAGTGATTCGAGCCCTTGCGCCACATCGCCGAGCGCTGCGGACAAGCCGTCGAAAGCTTCCCGCATGTCAGGCATCAGTTCCTCCAGTTGATGCCTGCCCTCTTGCCGGGGCGCTGCAAGCCGCAATTCTTTAATGGCTGTATCCAGCCGGTCAACGCGCCGCTGCAATTCCGGTTCCCCGTACGGCAGTATCGCCACCTGCACTTCGTCCACGACGCGCTGCAGCTCGCGGCTGCCGACCGCGACGCCGAAGAACTGCACGGCCAGGTCGGGTACCTGGTGCGCCTCGTCGAGGATCACCGCCTCCGCATCGGGCAGGAATTCGACGAAGCCGCTCTCTTTCATCGCCAGATCGGCAAGCAGCAGATGATGGTTGACGACGACCAGGTCCGCTTCCTGCGCCCTTCGCCTGGCTTTCACGACGTGGCATTCGGAGTACTGTGGACAGTGCTGACCGAGGCAATTGTCGCTCGTCGACGTCACTAGCGGCCAGATTGCTGAATCCTCTGCGACGGCCGTCAGCTCGGCGCGATCGCCGCTGTCGGTGTGGTGGCGCCACTCGCGCACCTCGGTGTAATCGCCGACGAGCGATGACGCGATATCGTCCAGCTGGTCGAGCCGGTGCAGGCACAGGTAA
>JABAOG010003143.1_pt1 | contig 16794 bp, 21 predicted proteins | sample 7062131 | NCBI WGS metagenome assembly JABAOG01 (sample SAMN14538629, study PRJNA623070) | marine sediment metagenome | biome: marine biome [ENVO:00000428]; feature: marine pelagic biome [ENVO:01000023]; material: deep marine sediment [ENVO:00002113] | place: India: Arabian Sea | collected...
ATCTCGTACTTCGTACGGTTGTCGGTTGTCGGTTGTCGGTTCTGATGACTGATGACTGATGACCGATGACTGATGGCTGAGAACTGATCGCCGGCTACCGGACACCGGATACCGGACACCGGTACTATTCACGACATGCCCTACCCAGAACGCCTCCTGAGTCCCGGTGAAGCAGTGAACGCCGAGTTCCGGCCACACTGGCAGCGAATCCTCATCCCAATGTTGATGACGCTCATCGCCATCGCCGCCGTGGTAGTGGTGCTCACCATGCTCGAAGACACCGTCAGATGGATCGTGCTCGGCGTCGTGGTGCTCCTGTGGCTGGTCCTGGCGATTCCCCGCTATCTCGACTGGTGGTTCACCCGCTACATCGTCACCAACGAGCGACTGATCGTTCGCGCCGGCGTGCTGGCGCGACGAGGCAAAGAAATCCCGCTCGAGGTCATCAACGACGTGGCGTTCTCACAGGGGGTCCTCGAGCGCATGGTCAGGTCGGGAGACCTGTTGATCGAGTCTGCCGGCGAGCATGGCCAGAGCCGTTTCACCGACATTCCACGCCCCGAGGACGTGCAATCGATGATCTACCAGCTTCGTGAGGAGCGCACTGTGGCCCTCGAGGGCGGTGGGTCGGGCGGCCCGGCCGGCCAACTGGAAGCGCTGGCGCGTCTGCATCGCGATGGGGTGCTCACCGACGAGGAGTTCGCCGCAAAGAAGCAGAAGCTGCTCGATCAGATCTAGTGGGGCTCAATACCGACACACCGGCCACGCAGGCCGTCGCAGCATCGGGCGTCGATCACCGTCTCGTCGAGTTCGGACGTGTGGGGTCGGTCGAGGAGGCGGCAGCAGCCCGCAACATCGAGGTGCATCGATTGCTCAAGACCATCGTCGTCAGGGAGTCTGAGGGCCGCTACCTCCTTGTCCTCGTGCCGGGCGATCGCGTCATCGACTGGGGCAAGCTGCGCCGGTTCCTCGGTGTTTCCCGGCTTTCGCTCCCGGGTGCCGACGAAGCATTCGAAGCCACCGGTTACGAACGCGGAACGATTACTCCATTCGGCGTCACCTCCGCATGGCCGGTCATCGCCGACGAAACGATCGTGGACAAGGGAGAGGTCTCGGTGGGTGGTGGCAGACACGGGCTCGCCGTTCACCTCGACGCAGCCGACCTCGTGACCGCCGTCGACGCCCGGATCGCCGACGTCACTCGCATCGCCTCTTGACGCCGTGTTCGGACGCCGCGTCGGTAGGATGTGAAGTGCAGTCGGTCACCGGAGGGCAGGATGTTCGAGGCGGTTGAGTGTGTCGAAGTAGAAGAGACTCCGGGACGTCCGAACCCGTCTCCTACCGAGCGGATCATCGGCACGTTCCCTGACGAGCAGGCGGCGGTCGCAGCCGGCCGTGCCGCCAAAGCGAGCTTCCATGACTCCGGAAGGACCGAGTACGCCTGGTGGATCGTGCGCGGCCGGGGTGCGCAACTCGCGAACTGGATCGCCGACTCGTCCAACGATCAGGAGTTCGTCCTCGACCTGCGTACGGGCCAGCTGGTCGAAGTCGTCTGATCCCCCTTGGGTGACTCCGGCGTCACGTCCTGAGTAAGGTTGCTCGCGCCACGGAAAGGATACGGTGGAGGACCTTCACGGGATTGGAGCCTGGATCGGTATTGCGGCGAGCGGCGCGGTCGGACTGTGGGGTCTGTCGCTGGCGATGTTGAAGCGGGAGCCCGGTCGGGCATTCATGGTGTCGAGCCTGACCGCCGTGGGATTGATGCTCGCTCAGGGCGCGGTCGGACTGGTCCTCTTCGGCGGCGATGGTGAACCGGGGTCTGGCCACCTGTTCTATGGAATGGTGATCGCCGTCGCTGTGGCGTTCGCCTACATCTACCGTCTGCAGTTCGAGAAACGTCCCGCGCTGTCGTGGGGCCTGTTCCTGCTGTTCTTGATGGGCGCCGGCTTCCGGGCCGTTTCCACGGTCGGGACTGCGCTGGCGGGGTGAGGAGAAAGATGTTGCTCGAAGGAAAGAAACTCGTCATCACCGGCGTCGTCACCAACGACTCGATCGCCTGGCACGTGGCTCGCATCGGACTCGAAGAGGGAGCAGACGTCGTCCTCACCGGGTTCGGACGCGGTTTGCGTCTCACCGAGCGTGCGGCGCGCCGGCTTTCCGCTTCCGTGGACGTGCTCGAACTCGACATCAACGAACCTTCGCACATGGACGCCCTCGTGGCCGACCTCGATTCCAGGTGGGGTCGGGTCGACGGCGCCTTGCACGCAATCGCGTTCGCCCCGCAGGATGCACTGGGCGGCAACTTCCTCAATACGCCTGCAGAGAGCGCAGTGACGGCGTTCCAGACCTCAGCCTTCTCCTACAAGACGCTGGCGGTCGGAATGGCCCCCCTGATGCGGGCCGCCGGGGGTGGATCGCTGGTCACCCTCGACTTCGACAACACCCAGGCGTGGCCGATCTACGACTGGATGGGAGTTGCCAAAGCAGCCCTGCAGGCCGTCACCCGCTACCTCGCTCGGGATCTCGGCGCCGACGGAATCCGGGTCAACGCCGTCTCGGCCGGGCCGGTATCGACCGTGGCCGCGAAGTCGATTCCCGGATTCCAGGCGCTGGAGAACGCCTGGCAGCAGCGTTCACCGATCGTCTGGGATTCCTCCGATCCCACACCGGTCGCCCAGATGGTGGCCGTCTTGCTTTCCGACTGGGCNNCGATTCGTCGTAGGACCGCGTGACGGCTCGCGGCCTGATCGGCAGGCGCACCACGAACGTCGCGCCGCCGCCGGGCGTCTCTCGCAGATCGACAGAGCCTCCCATGGATTCGGCCAGACCCTTCACGATGGTCAATCCGAGGCCGGTTCCGCTCCGAGAGCGCGTAGCTGCCGGTTCGAGTTGAGTGAATGGTTCGAACACCTTCTGGCGCAGGTCGGCGCTGATGCCCGGGCCATGGTCGATGACGGCGATCTCGACCTGGTCGGCGCGGTTGGCAACTGCGATCTGGATCTCGGTCCCGGGGGCGTACTTGAGAGCATTCTGAATGAGATTGATCATGACGCGACCCAGATGGTCGGCGTCGACCCGGACGGTCGTGGGAGCGTCGATCCGGATCGCGACCTTCCCGGCGGCGTCGGGGATCTCCTCGACGACGGAGCGTAGGAAGGGCTCGACGTCGATCTCGACGGGGTGCTGAGGCAGTGCCTGGTTGTCGATTCGGGAGGTCATCAGCAGGTTCTCGATGAGTTGACGGAGCCGGCCCGCCTGGCTGCGGGCAGACTCCAGCAGGCTGAGCGCACTCTCGTTGGCGGGGGCGAGTTCGGGCCGTGCGATCGTGTCGAGGGAACCGATGATGCTCGTCAGTGGTGTACGAAGCTCATGGGAGACGACCGACACGAAGTCCGACTTCAGCTGGGCGAGTTCCTCCATCCGCCGGCCTGTTTCGGCTGCCTCTTCAAACCTGCCCAGGTGGGCGAGGACCAGCGCCGCCGGTGCTGCCAGCGAGGTGAGCACGTCGACGTCGTCATCGGTGAATGGAGATCGATCTGCCCGGTCGGCGACCATCATCACGCCGATGGTGCGGTGTTCGACCTTCAGCGGGACGGCAACGGCGTATTGAACTCCAAGTTCATTGAGCAGGTAGTTGGAGCTGCGTTCCTCGTTCTGGCCGAATCGGCGGGCCTGACCGGAGACGAAGGTCTGTTCGATGTCGCCGCGTCGCCGAAGTGGCAAGATGTAGCCGGCCACGTCCAGTGTGTGTCCAGACGCCCAAATCGGGCTGACCACCTCCAGAGCGGCCCGATCGCGGTCGTGGAGCAGAACGACGCCGACGTCCGCTTCGAGGTACGTGGCGATCTTGCCGACCAGTTCGGGAAGCACACGGGTCAGCGAGTCGCCGGCGGCGAGGGTTCGGGACACCTCGTACAGGCGTTCGAGGTCTCGCTCCCTGGCCTCGAGCCGGCGCTGCTTGCGGATGCCGTTGCGGATCTCCCGTCTGAGTTCGTTCGTGATGGCGGCGGTGGCAACCGCAACGACGATCAGGGTGATGCCGGGAACGACGATGTCTTCGGGGTTTGGGGTCGATCCGAAGGCGCTTTGGGCAATCACGTTGGTGGCCATGAGCACGGCTGCGGTGATCAGGGGAATCACCCAGTGCGCGAGAGCGGCCATGAGGGCGACGACTCCGAAATACCCGATGAGGACGAGGGACGCCAGGGCCGGGACGGTGGCCATGATGCTCATCGCCGATCCGATGGTGATCACGCCGAGCAGGAGGAGAAGATCGCCGGACCCCCGTCTCAGCGTCATCTCCCAGTTCGGGAGCCTGAACGCGGCCAGTACGGCGGCGATTGCCGCAAGCGGCGCCCAGACGCGGATGTTCGTCAGCACTTCCACGCGCCATGTGGCGAACAGGAAGCCGATCAGCATCAGCCATCCGGCCCGCAGCGCCAGCGAGACGACCCGGGCCCGCGCCGCCGCCATCGCCGCCCTGGCGGAGCGTTGCGCGCTGATTGCAGGGGTGCTCACGGCGGTCAGAGTAATCTCCGCGCCATGTTCGATCCTGCATCGTGGAGCGCCCCGTGACGCTGCGTGCCTACGGCCGCCTCTTCGCGGCGCGGTCTGGAGACGGCCCTCCGCGCCTCCTCGCTCTGCACGGCTGGGGCCGGACGCGGTCCGATTTCGACGCCCTCCTCGACGGATATCCGGCACTGGCCGTCGATCTCCCCGGCTTCGGGGCGTCGCCGGTACCGGATGAGCCGATCGGAGCCACTGGATATGCCGCATTGATCGAACCGCTGCTGTCGGAGTTCTCATCGGCGCCCATCGTCGTCGGGCACTCGTTCGGCGGACGTGTCGCGGTTGCCCTGGCCGCCGGGAATCCCGATCAGGTTGCCGGGTTGGTGCTGGTCGGTGTTCCGTTGCTGCGCCCGGCAGGAGGCAGAAGCAGCCCTCCCCGGCGGTACCGCCTCCTCCGCGCCGGGGCGCGCTGGGGACTGGTTTCCGATCGCCGTCTCGAAGCGGCGAAGCAGCGGTACGGATCGGCCGACTACCGGGCGGCGACGGGAGTGATGCGGGACATACTCGTCAAGGTCGTGAACGAGAGCTACGAAGTAGAGCTCGAACGTCTGCGGTGCCCGGTTCGCATGGTGTGGGGCGAAGCCGACACGGCTGCCCCCGTCACCATCGCCCGGTCTGCCCTCGAGTTGATCGACGACGGCACTCTGGACGTCGTAGAGGGCGCCGGGCACAACGTGCATCTCTCGCATCCCGACCGTCTGAGGGCAGCAATCGACGGGTTGATGACGTGAGTGCGATCTTCGTTCTCTGCGGGGTCGCCGCTGCCGCTCTTGCAGGCCTGCGATTCCTGCGGATTGCTCAACGTGAGCACTACCTCGCCGGCTCGACGGTGCGGTTTGCGATGCGCTGGTGGTCGACGCCGCGCAACGTTCTGCTGTTTCCCGCCGGCGTCGTTGCGCTGGCCGTCACACCGTGGTGGGAGTGGGCCGTGTTCGGGGCGCTGGTCGCGGCAGCCGCCGGACCATTGGGCCTTGGCCTCAGGGGGTCCACTTCACCGCTGCGATGGACGGACCGACTGCGGCGACTGGCCGGTATCGTGGGTGGCGGTTCGGCTGCGCTGCTGGCGCTCGGTGTGGGACTGGACCTGACAGCAGAGGCGGCGGGCATCGTGGCGCTGGGTATGCCGGCGTTGATCGATCTCGGGCTGCTGGCGGCAGGCCCCCTCGAACGAAGGATGGGTCGCAGGTGGGTCGAGCAGGCGCAGCGGAAGCTCACCGAGATCGGCCCCCGGATCCTCGCAGTCACAGGGTCGTACGGCAAGACCACCACGAAGGAGTACGCCCGGCTGCTGCTACGCGAGCGTCTCGAGGTGGTAGCGAGTCCCGCCAGCTTCAACAACGAGATGGGATTGGCGAGAGCCATCAATGAGCACCTGACGCCTGGAACCGGCGTGTTCATCGCCGAGATGGGCACGTACGGTCCCGGTGAGATCGCCGCGTTGTGCTCGTGGATTCCGCCGGAGGTAGCGGTCATCACCGCCATCGGCCCGGTTCATCTCGAGCGTTTCGGTTCTCTCGAACGAACGCTCGAGGCCAAGTCCGAGATCCTCGCNNGTGATCAGATGCTCCGCCGTCGAGACAGGGGTCGATGTGTGCGTGTACTCGGGGGATGCCGGCCAGGAGGTCTGGGTGAGGGGCGAGCGAGTCGGGATCATCGAGCCTCCCGTTGCCTTCGCCACCAACGCAGCATGCGCGATCGGTGCGGCGGTCGCATTTGGGGTCGATCCGGTCGAAGCCGGCCGGCTGCTGGCGGGCGCCGACCGACCGGCCCACCGTCAGACGGTTGCCGAGAGTGAACTCGGGTTCACGATCATCGACGACACCTACAATTCGAACCCCGCGGGAGCGGCCGCCGGCCTTCGCCTCTTGTCCGAACTCGGCGAGGCAGGTAGGCGAGTCCTGGTGACTCCCGGCATGGTCGAACTCGGCCCGGAGCAGGCAGCCGAGAATGAGAAGATGGCCCGTGATGCCGCCGGAGCCGCTACCGACATTCTGATAGTCGGATGGACCAACCGGCGAGCCTTGCTGGCAGGAGCATCCGGGGGCGCGGCGTCCGTTATGGTGGTCGATTCCCGGCCTGAAGCCGTCGCCTGGGTGCGATCGAATCTGGCGCGGGGGGATGCCGTCCTCTACGAGAACGACCTACCCGACCACTACCCCTGATGAGGAGAAAGTGATGAGCCGACCAGCCGTCCTGTTCGGCGGACCGTCCCCCGAACACGACATCAGCATTCTGACCGGCCTCCAGGCCGCCCGCACGTTGAGCGGGACCGGCAGGGACGTCGACGCCATCTATTGGTCCAAGACCGGCGAGTGGTACCTCGTCGACCCGAACGGTGAGGCTGCCGACTTCGCCGATGGAGTCCCCGGCAAGGCTCGCCCGATGCGATTCGAAGCCGTCCCGGGAGCAGGGTTCTTCGTGAAGAAGAAGCAACTCGATCCTTCGTGCATCGTCAACTGCTGTCATGGTGGCCCGGGTGAGGATGGGACTCTGCAGGCGGCGCTCGACCTCTGCGGCATCCGATACACCGGCCCCGATCCCGCCGGGTCGTTGTTGGGCATGGACAAGTTCGCCTTTGGTGCGGTGGTGGCGGCCGCCGGACTTCCCACCCTCTCTCGAACGCTCGTGAGCGTCGAGGCGACTCCGCCGTTCGGCGGGCCCTACATCGTCAAGCCACGCTTCGGCGGTTCCTCCATCGGTATCGAGGTTGTCGAGGATTGGGATACTGCTCTGGCGTTGTTGAGTACGTCGGCCCACATGCGCCGGGGGGCAGTCGCCGAGCCCTATCTGCCCGAGAGCAGAGATCTCAACATCTCGGTGCGTACCTTCCCGGAGTTCGAACTGTCACCCATCGAGGCTCCGCTGCGTGCCGGTGACGCCGCCCGTATCTACGACTACAAGCAGAAGTATCTCTCGGGTGGAGGGCTCGACGGGTCGGCCCGCGAGATCCCGGCGCAGATACCGGAAGAGTTGACCAAGACGATCCGTTCTATGTCGACCATCGTCGCCGGCCTGGTCGGGACGCGTTCGGTGGCCAGGATCGACTTCCTGGAGAGCGGAGACCAGATCTACGTCAACGAGATCAACACCATTCCGGGCAGCCTGTCCGCATATCTGTGGGCGGCCGGGGGAGTGAGCCGGGCGACGCTCCTCGTCGACATGGTGACAGAAGCCGAGCGCGCGGCTCCGGCATCATTCACCACCGCGGGAGCCGACGGCACGGCTTTGAGAAGTGCATCTTCCATCGCAGCCAAGCTCGGCTGAGTGGTAGTGTCCGCAGCAACCCAGACAGAAGGAGGGTCCGTGGTTCAGGCGTACGTGCTGATCCAGACCGAGGTCGGCAAAGCCGCCTCGGTAGCCGAAGAAGCGCGCAAGATTCCGGGAGTCGAGGCTGCCGACGATGTCACCGGTCCGTACGACGTCGTCGTCAAGGCTTCTGCGGGGGATGTCGATGCGCTCGGCAAGCTCGTAGTAGCGCGCATTCAGGCTATCGAAGGGATCACCCGGACGCTCACCTGTCCGGTGGTGAATCTCTAGGCGCGATTTCGAACGGTGGAGCCCGGGCAGGCCCCGGGCTCCACTCGCGACCGGCACTCACTACGCTGCTCGCTCCATGCAGCAAAGGCCAGTGTGAGCACCCTGCTGATCGTTGTCGGGGTCACCCTCGGCGGATATCTCCTGGGATCGATCTCCTTCTCTCGCGTTGTCGTCGGAGCCGTCGATCCGGAGACCGATCTCGGTTCGCTGACGATGGAGTGGGGCGATGGTGTCGGTTTCGACGTTGAAAACGTCAGTGCCACCGCGGTCGCTTCTTCGGCCGGCGCCATGTCGGGTTGCCTAACGGCCGTACTCGACATCCTCAAGGGCTTCGTTCCCACGTTGGTCCTGCGGCTCCTCTTTCCCTCCGACATATGGCACCTGGCCGCCGGCGTCGGCGTCCTGGCCGGTCACAACTTCCCCGTCTTTCACAGGTTCAAGGGAGGGCGAGGTGTCTCCCCGAGTATCGGCATGCTGCTGGCTGTTGCCCCACCGTCCATTCCAATCACGATCGTCGTGAGTGAGATCGTCGGCTTGTTCGTCTTCCGGGATGTTCTGCTCGCCCACATGGGGTGGTACATCTTGTTGCCGGTGTACTTCGCGTTGACCGGAGGGTGGCCCGAACTCGTTGTCTGGAGCCTGGCGCTCAATGGGCTGCGTTGGTTTACAGCTCGATCCGACGTACGCCAGTACCTGGCGCTGAAGCGAGCGGGGGAGTTGCGAACGGAGGCGTTCCACGACATGATCGAGCAGACCCACATGGGCTACTTCCACAAGTACGCCCGGAAATACGGGTTGCTGAAGTACTGCTACCCGGCCACCGACTGATGACCCCATGCCGTGCGTGGCACCCTTGGCATACCAGACCCCATCGTCCATAATCTTCGGGTCGAAGGGGAGTAGCCCACGGGTTCGGTTCGTCAGAACGGCAGTTCGCTGCCCGGCCCCCCGACCGCCTCCAGGCGGTAGCGAGACTTTCGACATCGGGAAAGGATGTTGATGCTCGCTGCTGCGGAAGTCGGAAGCTCACAGTTCGTCGACCTCGACGTGTCGGGGGTTGCGTGGGCCGCACTCATCGTTGTGATCGTCGCCATGCTGGCGGTCGACCTCTACCGTCACCGGGAAGCCCACGTCATCTCCCCAAGGGAGGCGGCGACGGAATCGGCGATCTGGGTCGCCTGCGGACTGGCGTTCGCCGGCGTCGTCGCGTACGCCTATGGGGCCGACGCCTTCGGCGAGTATCTGAGCGGCTACCTGATCGAGAAGTCCCTGAGCGTCGACAATGTGTTCGTGTGGTCGATGCTGTTCACCACACTGGCCATCCCGGTTCAGTATCAGCACCGCGTGCTGTTCTGGGGTATCTTCGGCGCGCTGGCGTTTCGGGCCGCGTTCATCTTCGCCGGGACGGCATTGATCGGCCGCTTCTGGTGGGTGCTGCTCGTTTTCGGGGTGTTCCTGGTGTATACGGGCTTCAAGGTCATCCGTCACCGCGCAGATGAAGGGGAGCACGAGGCCGTGCGCGGCCTCGGCATCCTTCGCAAGATCATGCCGGTGTCGGAGGAGTTCGACGGACAGCGGTTCTTCACACGCATGAACGGCAAGAGGGCGGCCACGCCGCTTCTCGCCGCGTTGTTCGTCGTGGAGGTCACCGACGTCATCTTCGCGGTCGACTCGGTGCCCGCCATCCTCGCCGTGTCCAACGAACCGTTCCTGGTGTTCGCCTCGAATGCCTTCGCCATCCTGGGTTTGCGGGCTATGTACTTCCTGCTCGCCAACGCCAAACAGCGTTTCCACTACCTCTCACACGCGCTGGGCGGCATTCTCATCTTCGTTGGCGTCAAGATGACCGTTGCCCACTGGTACCACCTCAATACGTACGTCTCCCTTGCGATCATCATGACGATCCTCGTCGCGGCGATCGTGTTCAGTCGGCGGAGAGTGAGGAAGCTCGGGGTGACGGTGGAGAACTTGCCGGAGCACGATCACACCGGATAGGAACGCGGGGCGGCGGTCCCGGTACCATGGCTCGATGGATTCCCGACCGATCCGGGTTTCTGCCAAAGCCGTGGTCGTCGACGACGGACGGGTTCTCCTGACCCGCAACTTCCACCCGGACGATCCGGGTGGCGAGTTCTATCTGCTTCCAGGAGGCGGACAAGATCACGGTGAGCCGCTGGCCGACTGCCTGCGTCGCGAGGTACGCGAGGAAACCGGCTACTCGGTCGCGGTCGGCGACATCCTCTGGGTCCGGGACTACATCGGCGCGTCGCACCAGTTCGCCGCCTACGAGGCGGGCGTCCACCAGGTCGAGATCATGTTCGCCTGCACGATCGACCGCTCCCGCCCACCGGAGACGCTGGTCGATCCCGACACGTGGCAGCTGTCGGTCGAGTGGATGCCGGTTTCCGACCTTCCGAACGTCCGGCTGTTCCCCAGGACGCTGGTTCCGGATCTCGTCCGCTGGGCGGGCGAGAAGTGGCCGGGAGCGGCATACCTGGGTGATGTGAACTGAGATTTCCAGACGGAACGGTTTCGGCATCACGGGTGACCAATATCGGGTAGGTTCGGTACTCGAACGAAGGGAGTGCCGATGTCCGAAACCTGGGCGATCAACTACATACCGGCTGAGGGTGGGCGGCTCACCGGCAAGCTGACGGTAGGAGACGATGACGTTCGTTTCGAAGCTCTCTACGACTCCAGCACCGCCAACGTCGTCAAGGGCATCGGGAAGGCGATCGCCGGATTCGCGGCGACCGGTGGCCATGCCACAGTTCTCCACAACTCCGATTCGGAGGTGGAGGTGGTGATTCCCCGTTCTTCGATTTCCCGGGCGGAAGCTCGCAAGAAGGGGATGATGAAGCAGGCGGTGATCATCCTCGAGGATGGTCAGGAGTTGGTCTTCGACTATGGCCTGCTGTCCGTGAAGAACCTCGTCGCTGCACTCAATGGCGAGTGATTCACGACTCGCGACTAGAAACCAGCGACCCGCGACTCTCTAGTACCCGTCGTGGCCGATCCGGACGTTCGAGATGAAGTTGCGGTCGTCTACTTCGACGAGATCGAAGGTGATGCGCTGACCCTGGCGGAGGAAGCGGAACATGCTGCCTTCGAGAGAGCCGGGTCGGAGGTACGCCTCACCCGGACCGGGGTCGAGGACGACGACGCCCGTTTCGGTGCCGGTGTCGTAGGTCTTGACGACGCCCTGGTGCACGGTGCTCAGGCTTTCTCGACCTTGCCGGCCTTGAGACAGGACGTGCAGACGCGCACCCGCTTCGTGTTCGAACCGTGGCGGACGCGCACACGTTGGATGTTCGGCGTCCACCGACGATTGGCGCGCTTGTGCGAGAACGAGACCTTGCGGCCGTAGCTCGGTGCCTTGTCACAGATTTCACAGCGATAGGACATGAATAAACCTCTGGGGAACGGCGCCGGAGCTTAGCACCGGAGCAGTCCGTCGGAAAACCGTATACTCGGCCGACCGACCTCCTAGGACCACTGCATGCGGCTGAGCGCCGAACGCCTCAAACGGATCATCGAACGATACTACGACCGGCTGGGCGAGCATCGCGATGCGCTCAACCGGCTCAACGTCTACCCGGTGCCCGACGGTGACACCGGCACCAACATGCGGCTGACGGTGGGAGCGGTGATCGAAGCGATCGGCGACGCCGAGAGCATGGCCGAGATCTCCCAGGCCATCGCGCACGGTTCGCTGATGGGGGCGCGCGGGAACAGCGGGGTGATTTTGTCGCAGATCCTGCGCGGGCTCGCCGATACGTTCCGGTCCCGTTCCGATGTTGGCACTGAGGACCTGGTCGAGGCACTGGATCTGGCGTCGGAGGCCGCATATCAGGCGGTTCTGAAGCCGGTCGAGGGCACGATCCTGACCGTGCTCCGCGTCGCCGCCGAAGCGGGTACCGCCGTGGGCGACGATCTCAGCGCGCTATTGCGGCGCGTCTACGACCGGGCCGAACGTGCGCTGGAGGAAACACCGGAGTTGCTGCCCGTCCTCAAACAGGCGGGTGTGGTCGACGCCGGTGGCGCCGGTTTCCTGCTCCTCATCGCCGCCTTCCTGGAGGAGGTGAGCGGCTCCGATGTCGTGTTTCCCGAGCGGTTGTTCGTCGACGCCGTCTCACCCGGTGGGACCGAGAGAGAGATCGAGGGTCCTCGCTACGAGGTCATGTTCTTCCTGGAAGCAGAGAACGTCGATGTGTTTCGGGAGCGATGGGGTGAGATCGGGAACTCCATCGTCGTGGTCGGCGGGGAGGGCATCTGGAACTGTCACATTCACACCGACCTCATCGGCCCGGCCATCGAGACCGGTATCGATGCCGGACGCGTTCGTGACATCAAGATCACCGACCTGATCGATCAGGCAGGGGCCGAGGCGTTTCACGCCGGGCGGTTCATTCCCATTCCCGAGTTCTACGAGGCGCCGATCGCGGTGGTTCCGGTGGCGGCCGGGGACGGCGTCGTCGAGCTCTTCCGCTCATACGGAGCATCCGGCGTGGTGCGGGGCGGGCAGACGATGAACCCGTCGACGGCGGATCTGCTGGAGGTCGTCGAATCGCTACCGGCGGCAACAGTGATCCTTCTCCCCAACAACAAGAACATCATCCCGGTGGCAGACCAGGTCGACGCGCACAGCACCAAGCGTGTGCATGTGGTCCCAACCCGTTCGATTCCACAGGGCCTGGCGGCGATCATGTCGTTCCTCCCTCACACGGAGGAGGTTGGACACCTGGTGTCGGAGATGAAGTCGGCGGCCGAGTCCGTTATCACGGGGGAGGTCACGAGGGCGGTGCGCGATGCGGTGGTCGACTTCGGCGAGATTCGCCAAGGGGACTGGTTTGGACTCGCCGACGGCGAGATAACGTCGGCGTCGGAGTCTCTGACGGAAGCACTGACCGCGTTGCTCGAACATCTCGTCGATCCCGAGCGCGAACTCGTCACGATCATCACCGGCGAAGGAGCGGACGAGACCGCAACCGCTGCCGCAGGTGAGTGGTTGTCGGAACAGAGGCCGGGAGTCGAACTCGAGGTGGTCGTGGGTGGACAGCCGCTCTACCCCTACTATCTCTCGGTGGAGTGAGCGGTCGCAGCCTTGCCTACCTCAACACGGTGCCCATCGAGCAGGTCAAGGGCCTGAAGGGGAAACGCGGTCAGGTGCTCCGCAAGGCGGGCATCGCCAGCGTGACGGATCTCCTCCTTCACACCCCGCGTCGCTATCTCGATCGAAGTGCAGTGGTCCCGATCGGATCGCTTCCAGTCGGGGAGGAAGTCACCGTCCTCGGTCGGGTGCGCCGGACGTCGGTCCGTCGCCCGCGCCGCAACCTCACGATCGTCGAGTCCGATATCGCCGATCAGAGCGGAAGCATCCGGTGTGTGTGGTTCAACCAGGCCTTCAGGGCGAACCAGCTGCGGGAGGGGACCGAGGTGGCGATCAGTGGAAAGCTGGAGACGGGCCGAGGCCGACGGCAGATGAACAGTCCGGCCGTCGATGTGCTCACCAGCGATCTCGAATCTCTGGTCACGGGGCGGGTGGTCCCGATCCATCCGGCGGTAGGAGAAGTGGGACCGGGTCACATGCGACGCGCCGTGCACAACGCGCTGCTCCGCTCGCGGCCGATCGACGATCCGCTTCCCGACGAGTTGATCACCCGCCTGGGCCTCGTTTTCGATGAGCTGTTCCGACTCGAAGTGGCGCTGGCGCTCAACAAGCGGCGGATGATCGACCAGGCCCAAGGATTCAGCCACCGCGTCAATCCGCACCTGGTTCGCCGGTATCTCTCGCTCGCCGCCACCCGCATGAAGCTGGAGTGGTTGGGTCGTGATGAGCTTCCCCCCGCGGTCGCCGCCGAGATCACCGATTCGCTCGGCGGCAATGCGGCGGCGCTGCTGGCAGCGGCCGCCGGCGAAATCGAGGATGCATCCCGTCTCGAATCACTCGCCGGGCAGGTCGACGAACTCGAAGACGCCCTGCTGGAACTCGCCGCCGCCGAGCGGGCAGATGCCGAACGGGTGCGCGACGCCGGCCGGGAGCTGGCGTTGGCTCTCGAAGCACCGGTTGGATCGGCGGATCGGCGAGCGTCGCTGGTGGCAGAGATCGCCGCCCTCAGCGGCCGTTCTCAGGCGAAGGGGATCTACCCGCCTGAGATCCACGATCTGTTGGTTGGGGGCGGCGATGACCCACCCGGCGTCCGCCTCGCCGGTCTGGAGGCCAATCCGCTGTCGTCGGCCTTCACGCAGACGCTGCCGTTCCCGCCGACGAACGCCCAGATAGATGCGATCTTCGACATCCTGTCCGATCTGGCCGCGCCGCATCCGATGCACCGGTTGCTGCAGGGTGAGGTCGGATCCGGGAAGACGCTGGTGGCGGTGTTCGCGCTGCTGACGTCGGTGGGAGGCGGCTATCAAGCGGCGGTGATGGCGCCGACCGAGGTGCTGGCCGGACAGCACTTCCTCGGCATCACCGGCCTCATCGAGGCGGCCGGAATGACGCCTCCCGTCCCGTCGGAACCCGGCCTCGGCATGGATTCGCTGTTCACCGAGGAGGCCGGCGACCACCGGGTTTCGGTGGCGCTACTCACGGCCAGTCATGCCGAAGTCAACTTCCGGCCGTCCGGGACCACGAAACGCGAGGACCTGCTCGATTGGATCGCCGCCGGTGAGATCGATGTGGTGGTGGGGACGCACGCGTTGATCCAGGAGGGGGTTCACTTCGATAGGTTGGGATTGGCGGTGGTGGACGAGCAGCACCGGTTCGGCGTGCATCAGCGAGTGCTCCTGAAGGAGAAGGCGGTCGACGTCGATCCGGACCTGCTGATCATGACCGCGACGCCCATACCCCGGACCCTCTCGATGACGCTCTACGGAGACCTCGACGTGTCGGTGCTCGACGAGATGCCGCCGGGCAGGACCCCGATCGAGACAAGTGCCGTCGATCCATCGGCACTCGATGCCGTCTACGAGAAGGTGCGCGCCCAGGTGGCGGCGGGCCGGCAGGTGTTCTACGTATGCCCTCTGGTCGAGGAGAGCTCGAAGATCGAGGCGGCGTCGGCTACCGCCGAATACGAACGGCTGCAGGGAGTGTTTCCGGATCTCCGGCTCGGACTCCTCCACGGCCAGATGCCATCAAAGGAGAAGGAGTCGGCGATGCACGCGTTCCGCGACGGAGACGTCGACATCCTGGTGGCGACGACCGTGATCGAGGTTGGCATCGACGTGCCGAACGCCACGCTGATGGTCGTTCAGGACGCCGACCGCTTCGGTCTGAGTCAGCTTCATCAGCTCCGCGGTCGGGTGGGTAGGGGAAGGCATGCCTCGGCGTGCATCTTGGTGGCCGATCCATCGACCGATGAGGGAGAAGCCCGTCTGGCCGCGATGGTGTCGACCAACGATGGTTTTCGTCTGGCCGAGGAGGATCTCCGCATACGGGGCCAGGGCACAGTGTTCGGCACGCGACAGTCCGGCTTGGCCGACCTTCGCCTCGCCGACATCTTGCGGGANNCACACCGCGATCAGGGAGGAAGTCCGTGAGCTGCTCGGCGACGCGGTGGAATGGTTGTTCGTCTCATGAGAATCATCGCCGGCCTCGCCAAGGGAAGACGACTGCGCGGTCCAGGCGGGCGCGACACTCGCCCGATGATGGATCGTGCCCGCGAAGCGCTGTTTTCGTCACTCGGACCATTGATCCCCGGAAGCAGGGTGCTCGACCTGTACGCCGGCTCGGGGGCGCTGGGGCTGGAGTCACTGAGCCGGGGAGCCACCGGTGCGACTTTCGTCGAACAGGGTCGTCCCGCCCTCGAGGCGCTGCGGGCCAACGTCGAGGCGGTGGGCCTCGGCGGCGAGGTGGTTGCTCGAGACGTCGGCACGTTCCTCGAGCAGTCGCCGGAGATGTTCGACGTGGTGTTCGTTGACCCTCCCTACGCTCTGGAGCTAGCTTCGGTCGAAGAGATCATGGAACTCGTCGCCGCTGCGGTATCACCCGGCGGTACCGTGGTGCTGCACCGGCCGGATGGGGAAGCCGAACCGATGGCCCCGGAGGGCCTGAAGAAGATCGACGACCGTCGCTACGGGGGAACCCGTCTGTGGCGATACGAGAGGAACATGCCGTGACCATTGCACTTTGTCCGGGGAGCTTCGACCCGCCGACGAACGGGCACGTCGACGTCATCCGTCGAGCTCTGGCCATCTTCGACGAGGTCGTCGTCGGCGTCATCGGCAACCCGTCGAAGAATCCCATGTTCACTGCCACCGAACGGGTTGCGCTCCTCCAGGAGATCTTCGCAGGGGTCGATCGGATCACCGTCGAGAGTTTCGATGGGCTCCTCGTAGACTTCGCAACCAACCGTCGGGCCGACGTGATCGTCAAGGGATTGCGCGGCGTCGGTGATTTCGACGTCGAGTTGCAGATGGCTCAGATGAATCATCACCTATCGGGCATCGAAACCTGTTTCGTGGCCACCAATCCCTCCCACGGCTACATCTCGTCGTCTCTCGTCAAGGAAGTGGCACAATTGGGCGGCAACACTGATCGGCTGGTTCCATCCGAGGTTCAGCGAGCACTCGAGGCGAAGGTGTCTGATGACTGATTTTCCAGAAGATCTCCCGTCCGACGACCAGGTGGTTCTTCCCGACGCGTCCGGCGCCATCGAACTGCTCGACGGGCTCATCGCCGCCGTCGAG
>JABAOG010010103.1_pt1 | contig 16784 bp, 13 predicted proteins | sample 7062131 | NCBI WGS metagenome assembly JABAOG01 (sample SAMN14538629, study PRJNA623070) | marine sediment metagenome | biome: marine biome [ENVO:00000428]; feature: marine pelagic biome [ENVO:01000023]; material: deep marine sediment [ENVO:00002113] | place: India: Arabian Sea | collected...
GATGTCGATCCAGCTCAGCCCGGCCCCGCCCCCCGTCGGCGTCGGCTCCCCTCCGCCCGCGCTCGCAACGGCGACGGCCGACCCCGCCGACGCAGCGGCCTCGCCGCCCGCCGCGCCCGCATCGCCGCCCGCCCCCCCGCCTTCCGCCGCCGCCTTGACCGCCGTGCCGCCGCCGAGCGCGACGTCGATCGGCCGGCTCTGGCCGGGCCCGAGCTCGAGCTGGCCGTGCAGGAGGACCCGCGCGTCGATGTCCCGGTCCGGGAGGACGGGGAACCGCGACGCGTCGATCAGCGCGTTGATCGACGCGGCTTGCGCTTTCGAGAGCGGGCCCGAGAGGATCCAGACGCCCGCATCGGAGATGCCCAGCGCCTCGCCGTCCGGGATCTTGCCGCCGACCAGCGGGATGTCGGCCAGTGTCACGTGCAGCGGGATGTCGATGCCGAAACCGTAGAACGACGACCCGTCCTCCAGCTTCCGGGCCACGAAGACCGCGGCGTCCTTGCCCTGCGATTCGGCCGTCAGCAGCAGGGCGCGGTCCGTGAAGTCGTAGGTGAAGGATGCCTCGATCAGCCCGAGATTCAGCGCTGACGGGATCGGCGGCAGGTCCGTGAAGCCGAACGCGGCGGCGATGTCCGCGAATTCGAGCGGGTTCTCCGCATCCTGCCATTCCGCCCGGAACGTCCGGGTGGCCGCCTGCGCGTCGAAGGAGGCCGTGAACACGGCCGACCCGATCGTGAGCGTGCCGCCGACCGTCGGCGCATAGCCGTCGCCCTGCCGCTTCAGCGACGCCGCGACCTTCAGCTCGACCGCGGTGTCGTTGACCGTGAAGTCGACCGTGAACGCGCCGTTCGCGTCGTACGTCGCCGTGTTGAATCCGAACTCGAAGTCCGAGAGCGTGAACTCGTGCAGCGCGGCCGGCAGGGTGACGCCGAACTGCCGCGCGAGGCCCGAGACGAGATCGCCCATCGGCACCGGGTTCTCCCGGCCGATGTAGCCCTGGAAGTCCCATCCGCCGGACGCCGGGTGCAGCGCCGACACCTCGATGTCGACGGTGCCGAGCTTCGCCGTGGCCGCGATGAGCCCGTCGACCTGGCGGGTCCCCAGCGGATCGGCGACGCCGAGGCCGATCCGATAGCTCTCCAGTGTGAGCGCGCCCGGGAGGACCGGCCAGCCGTCCGGCGACTGCGCCGAGTTGCCGATCTCGACGCCGACTCGCGTGACGGTGCCCTCCGACGGCCGGAACGCGACCTCCAGGTCGAGGAGGGCGAAGTGGGCCAGGTCGTCGAGCGTCGGCGGCAGGCCGATGCCGCCGCCGGCGCCGCCGAACGCCGCGAGCACGTCGTCGATGCTCGGCAGCACGACGGACGACGTGTCCAGCGTGACGCGGACCTCGCCCGTCGGGTCGCTCTCGAGCCGGACCGGGATCGGCGTCTTGCTGCCGTCCCCCGTGATCAGGAGCGTCGTCCCGATGTCGAGCACGACGCCGGGCGAGAGCTCGGACCGGGCGTCCGTCTGCGGCAGATTCCGACCGCCGATCGTGAACGCGCCCAGCTCGAGCCAGTCGACTCCCGGGATGCCCAGCTTCGCCGTATCGGGCGCTCGCAGCGAGAGCGCGCAGAGGTAGCGACCCTGCGCGGTGGCATCGCGCGTGATGTCGATGCCGACGCCCGCCGAGGCCAGCCCGCCCCAGGTGGCGCGCGCCTGGATGGTCAGCGTCTCCTCCGGTCCGGTGCCCGACAGGTCGAACGCCGCGCCCTGGATCGCGATGTAGTCGATCAGCGGCAGCCGGGTCAGCACGAGGCCCGCCGCGGGCACCTGCTCCGCGACCGATGCGAACGTCAGCCGGTCCTGGCCGGCGAGCTCCTGCAACGCGTCGCGAATCGTCTGGAGTGACACGGCGGTCGTCCTTGGTTCGGTCCGGGTCAGATGCAGCCCCAGCGGGCGCGCATCGTCTGCGCCGTCTCCGGCGGGACGGGAGGCTCGTACGTGGTCCGCCGGGCCGGCGCCGCCCATACGTTCGACGGGTCGGGCCCCGGCGCCGGGATCGTGTTCCACTGCGCACGGACCTGGTTCTCCGAGATCGGCTCGTTCTGGAACGGCGTGATCCCCACGAAGCGCAGCTCCGCCGCGGTGGTCGTGAAGTGGCCCTGATCGAAGCCGGGCGCCGTCCCGCGCGTGTAGTGCAGGGCGTGCATCAGCTCGTGCGCGAGCCCGATCGCGGGCGGCCGGAACGACGGGGCGGCGAGCACGTTGTCGAGCTCGTTGCGCACGTGGAATTCGACGCCGGCGGCCGACCCGCGCCCGGCGGGCGCCGCGGGGAAGAGCACCAGGGCCAGCGCGAGCAGGAAGTACTGCCGAACGAGGACGCCCTGATGCGTGCGCGCGAACGTCCGCAGGTTCGCGTTGAACGCCGCGAACCCCTGATCGCTGAGCCAGTTGAAGAGGTTCTGGCCGGTCAGCCGCGCGCCCCGGAACCGGAAGAACCCGTACAGGAACCGCTGCGCGAACGCGTTCTCGTTCGCGAACAGCGAGCACAGCGGCAGGTCGTTCATGTCGGCGGCGAGCTGGTTGTACTTCGCCAGCGTGCCCCCGACGTTCGCGTAGCGCTGCTCGACCATGGCGCGGATCGCAGCCGCGTCGATCGCACTGCCCCGGTCGAACCGCTGGACGATGGTCGTCAAGGTGTTCACCGAGGCGGCTCCGCCGCCGAACGTCTGGTTCAGCAGCGGCGCCGGCGTGATGAAGACCGGCCGCTGGCCGCCGTCCAGCGCCTGGAGGAGCTGATGGCCGGCGTTCGTCTGGTCGATCAGGTCGAGGCAGTTCGCGGCGTACGACAGGAATCCGGTGATGTCCCGGAGCCGGGCCGTCGTCACGTTGTCCCAGTAGTCCTCTTCGTCGTCCGGAGGGTTGCGCCGTACGTCGCTGACCAGGTTGTTGACCGCCGCCGATGGAGCGGCCGGCGTCGGGTAGACCGTGCCCATGCCTGCGGTCCGCCCGAACACGTCGACCCCGGTCGGGAGCGACTGATAGTTGAACGCGACGTACACCCCCGCCGGCACGGTTCCGCCGCCCAGGTCGTAGATCGTCAGCGCGTTCGGCACGCCCTGGCCACGGCGCCAGCGGAAGCCGTACCGCGCGTCCCGGGGCGGCTTGGGATAGACGAGATTGTAGATCAGACTGCCGATTCCGCGAAGGAATCCGAACATTGCCGTCTCCACGGCTGGGGCGGGTCTCCACGCGCGGGCGGCGGGGGCGGCGCCACGCAGGCGCACCACATCGTGCGGGGTCGGCGACGGTGCCGGGTGCAAGGGATGGAGCGTGCACCCGACGCTGTCAAGGATTACGTTCGTGGAAGCCGTCGGCGCAGCCGGCCGCCGGTGTCCGCCGGCGGTCAGCCCCCGTCGTCGCCCGGGAACACCGACACCTGGACGCCGAGCCCGCCGAGGAGCGTCGTGCCCTCGTCGCCTTCGTCGGCCGCGGCCACGTCGAAGGTGAACCCGGCGCCCAGCGCCACTTCGCCCGGATCGAGCGGCTCCGGCGTCTGAAACGTGCTCACGGTGATGCAGCCGGAGAGCAGGGGCACGGACAGCAGTAGGACGGACTTGCGCATGTTCGCTCCAGGATTTCGTCGCACGAACGAAGGGAACCGCCTCGTCGCCACGGCTTCGGTCGGGCTGGGAGAGTCGAAGGCGGTCCAGTGTAGGGTGCGTACGAGGACTGCGCAACACGTCCGCCGGGCATCCCTGACCCGGTAGGACCGGGCACCGTGCCGGTGTGGCGCAAGCGTTCTCCGCCACCGTACGGTGGCGGAGGTGGCCATGCGGCCGGCACTGCGCGGCCGGGGCGGTCTTGCTCCGCCGAGATCGCGCCCGGTGCGGCCACGCTCGCGGCGGTCGGCGACGTAAAGCAGCTCGTGGCGACCGTGCGCGATCAGAAGGGCGCTGTGATGGCGGCGGCGGTGTCGTGGTCGAGCCTGGACACCGGGGTGGCGGCCGCGGCCGTCGAGCTAGACACGCGGTGACGCCGAACGGCACACCGGGCCGTCGGCGACGCCCGCGGCGAGCGCCGCGGGCGTCGCCGCCGGTCCCCGGGAACCCGGAGCCGTGGAGCGGCGTATTCCGTGTACCCCGGAACCCATCACGAGGCCTATGAGAACCCGGATCCCCGTCGTCGCCCTCGCCGCCGCGGCCGTCGGCTTCGCCGCGTGCGCCACCGTCGCGGAGCTGGTGCAGGTGCAGCCGCCGCGCTTCGCGGCCGCCGAAGGGCGTGCATCGCAGCTCGAGCTCCTGGCGCCCGCGCCCGACCGGCCGCTCGGCGGCGCCGTCGTGCGCATCTGGTCCCGCGTCGAGAACCCGAACCGCTTCGGCCTCACGCTCACCTCCCTCGAGGGGGACATGCTCCTCGAGGGCACGCGTGCCGCGGCCGTCGACCTGCCGCTCGGCCTGCCGCTGCCGGCCGGGCGGGACACGGTCATCCCGATCGACGTGGCCCTCAGCTTCTCCGACCTGCCCGGCCTCGCCGACGCCGCCGTCCGCTTCGCGACCCGCCGCGCCGTCGACTACCGCCTCGACGGCAGCTTCGCCGTCGACGCCGGCGCGTTCGGCCGGCCGCGCTTCGGGCCGACCACGCTGCTCAGCGGCACGCTCGACGTGCGACGGTAGCGGGCGCCGATCCNNGTCCGCGCAACGCGAACGCCACCACGTGGTCTCCGAGATCGCTGCCGAGCCCACCGTGGCCGCCGGCGGCGATGACCACGTACTGCCTCCCGTCCGGCCGTAGCCGGTAGGTCATCGGCGTGGCCTGGCCGCCCGCGGGCAGCCGGCCCTTCCACAGCTCCTCGCCCGTCTCGACGTCGAACGCCCGCAGGTAATGGTCCGTGGCCGCGGCGATGAAGACCAGCCCGCTCCCCGTCACGACCGGCCCACCCATGTTGGGCACGCCCAGGCGGATCGGCAGCGGCAACGGCGCCAGGTCGCGGATGGTGCCGAGCGGGACCCGCCACGCCGTCCTGCCGGTCTCCATGTCGACGGCCACGAGGACGCCCCACGGCGGCGGCGTGCAGGGGATCCCCAGCGGCGAGGCCAGCACGTGCTCGCGCTGGAGGCCGTACGGCGTGCCGAGCTGCGCCCCGTACTCGCCGTCGCGACGGTCCGGGCCGCGAACCTCCGCGTCCCACGCCTCGCGGGGCACCACGCGCGCCACGGACGCGATGCGGTTCATGTTCAGCACGAGCAGCCGCCGGCCGGGGTCGTACGCCGCACCGCCCCAGTTGGAGCCGCCGACGTAGGACGGCACGATCAGCGTGCCCTCGCGGCTCGGTGGCGTGAACGGGCCCTCGTAGCGCAGGCCGGCCATCTTCTCGCGGCACGCGGCGCGGTCCCACGGCGTGAGCCCCCACGCGGAATCGGGCGTGAACGTCGCCGGCAGCAGCGGCGCCGGATGCGTCGGGAACGGCTGCGTCGGCCAGGCGGCCTCGCCCGGTACGTCGCTCGACGGGACCGGCCGCTCCTCGACCGGGAACAGCGGCCGGCCGCTCTCCCGGTCGAGCACGAAGACGTGGCCCATCTTCGTCGGCTGCACCACCGCCGCCACGAGCCGGCCGTCGACGGGCACGTCGACCAGCAGGGGCTGCGAGGGGATGTCGTAGTCCCAGAGGTCGTGGTGCACGGCCTGGAAGCTCCAGACGACGTCGCCCGTGGCCGCGCGCAGCGCGACGACCGAGTTCGCGTGCCGGTTCGACCCGGGACGCTCGCCGCCGTAGTAGTCGGGCGCCGCGCTGCCGGTCGGCACGAAGACCAGCCCGCGCTCGGGGTCGGCCGCGAGCGGCGCCCAGGCATTCGCCGCGCCGGTCCGCGCCGCGGCCGCGGGCGTCCACTCGGCCCAGACCTCCGCGCCGGGCGCACGCGGGATCGGGTCCCACTTCCAGACCAGCGCGCCGGTGCGCGCATCGTAGCCGCGGACGATGCCGCGCTCGACGTCGACCCGTCGGTTGTCGCCCACCGCCGAGCCGGTCACGAGCACGCCGTCCACGATCACGGGCGGCGACGTCAGCACGTACTGTCCCTCCTGCACCCGGCCCACGTCGAGCTTGAGGTCGACCTGCCCGCGGTCGCCGAAGTCCGCGCACGGCCGGCCGGTCGCGGCGTCCAGCGCCACGATCCGCGCGTCCAGCACCGGCAGGAAGATGCGCGCGGCGCACGGCGCGTCCGGCGCGGCCTCCGGGTCCGCCCACGCGGTCACGCCACGCGACGTCAGGTGCTCGGCGTAGCGGACCGCGAGGTGCAGCCCAGGGTCGTACGTCCACCGCTCCTCGCCCGTTTCCGGGTCCAGCGCGACCAGCCGGCTGAACACGGTGCTCACGTACAGCGTGCCGCGGAAGAGGATCGGCGTGGCCTGGAACGCGCTGCGCCTCGGGTACTCGCCGCCGTCCGAGACGTCCCCGGTTCGGTACGTCCAGGCGACCTCGAGCGCCGACACGTTCGCCGGCGAGATCTGCGTCAGCGGCGAGAAGCGGGTCCCGCCCGGGGTGCCGCCGTAGTGTGCCCAGCCGGCGACCGGGCCGGAGTCATCGATGGCGACCGCTCGCGGCCGCAGGGCGAACGCCAGGGTGAGGGCCAGGGCCAGGGCGAGGGCCAGGACGATCGTCGCGACCGCCGCGCGGGGCAGGCGGGGGAGGCGCACGCGGTCGATTCGGGGCATCATCACCTCCGCGTTCGGGTCCGGGGCGATGCCCGGTGAGTCGGCATGGCCTTCGATCGATGGTGCCGGGCTTCCGTCCGTGTCCCTCATCGCGCCGGCACCCCGCTCGCCCGGTCGACCGCGGCCTGTCCGACCGCCCGCACGAGCGTCGGCGCGAGCCCGGCCAGCGCGACGGTGCCGTCGCCTCCCGGCCGCGTCCGGCCGTCCATGGCGGCCGCGAGCGGCCCGGCGATCTCGGGGCGCGGCGAGCCGAGGAGGCGTTCGACGAACGCCTCCGCATCCACCTGGAAGCGGCACAGGTCGTTCAGCGCCTGCGTGAAGAGCACGTTGTGCGGGCCCTCCCAGATCTCCATGATCGCGCTGTCGCGGTAGAGCCTCGGCAGCGGTGAGAAGCGCTCTTCGATGCCGTTCCCGCCCAGGATCGACATCGCCTCGTGCAGCAGCGCGGTGGCCTGACGGGTGAGCACGGGCTTGGCCAGGCTCAGGAGGATGCGGAAATCGGTGGCGTGATGGTCCTGCCGGTCGGGGGATTCGGCGGCCTCCCACAGGCGGAGCAGCTCGAAGGCGCAGCCGAGCGCCGCAGCCCGCGCGGTCGCGATCTGCTCCAGCGTGCGGGAGACCAGCGGGTACTCGGCGATGGGACGCCCGAATGCCTCGCGGAAGCGGGCGTACTCGCCGGCGATCCGCTCGGCACGTCGGAGCGCGGCGGCGGCGAACAGCACGCAGGCGAAGCGCGAGGGCGTGAGCACGTAGCGCAGCAGGTGGGCGAGGCCGCGCTCGGTGGGGCCCACCGCCCACGCCTCCGCTCCATCGAACATCACTTCCGCGGTGGCCAGCTCGCGCGTGCCGAGCTTGTCCTTGAGCCGGTCGATGGTGTAGCCGTTGCGCTCACGTCCGGGCCCGCGGTACGCCGGCACCAGGAAGAGCCCCACGTGCGTTCCGTCGCCCGTCGCCGTCCGGGACCGGGCCGTCACGAGGAACCAGTCGGCGGCGATGTTCGAGCAGAACCATTTCTGGCCGTGGATGCGGTACCGGTCCCCGTCCGGAACGGCCCGGGCCTCGTTGGCGGGCACGTCCGAGCCGCCCTGGATCTCCGTCACGAACTGCGCGCCGTGTACGTAGCCGTCCGGCAAGGATTCGCGAACCTGCCGGACGGCGGTGCGGTGCGGCCCGGCGTCGCCCAGGGCGTCGAGGGCGCGGACGAGTCCGTCGGTGCACGCCAGCGAGCACGCCACGCCCGCCTCGCCGTTCTGCGCGAGAAGGTAGGTCATGGCGTAATGGACGAACGGATCGCCGCGGACGGCGCCCAGGCCGGCCTCCCCGTGCACGACCGAGAGCGCCTCCAGCGTGGAGGCCGGGAGCACGACCTCGTCGACGCGACGGTCGTGGGCGTCGCGGTGGCGGAGGCGCGGCGCGTTCTCCGGGCACGCGGACTCCTCCGCCAGCGCCCGCAGCCGTCCCGCCACCGTCGGACCCCAGGCGACGAGACGGGCGCGGTCGGCGTCGGGTGCATGCCGGTCGAGGAGACGGTGCAACAGCGGGTCGTCGACGTACCAGTCGTCGGAGTGCGTTGCGAGGAAGGCGTCGAAGCGGAGGCGCGGCGTGGTGCGGGTCATGGTCACCTTCCGGGGCGGGGATGCGCGGGGTCGTCCTGCCCTGAAGCTACATCCGCGGCCGCGACCGGTCCACTGCGGTCGCGCCTGGAGCCCGCGCTCGCGTCGGCGTGGCCGTAGCCACGCACGGACGCGCCGCTGCACCGGTGCCACGCTCACGACCGGCGACTCATCCGTGGACCACGACTCCGTCGCGTTCGGGCAGGGCCCCGGCGGACGGCAGGCGGGCTCGCGGCCTCGTCGCCGCGCGTGCCGGCGCGTGCCGATCGCGCCCCGGGCTTGACCCGCGCGTGCCGCGCCCGTATAACCATCCGCATTCTCCACTTCACCGCAAACGAACTCGGGACGGTCGATGAAGGAGAACGTACGGCGCTGTCGGTCGTTCGTGGCCGCTTTCGCGCTGGGCGCGGCGCTCGCGCCGCTCACCGCCGCGCCGCTGGCGGGGCAGGACGGAGCCGAACCGGCGGCGGAGTCGTCGGCGCCGGCGGCCGAGGCGGTGCCGGCATCGAGCCCGCCGACGATCGACGGCCGGCTGGACGAGGCCGCGTGGGCCGCGGCGCCGGCGCTGAGCGGGTTCGTCCAGCGCGAGCCGTTCGAGGGGCGCGCGGCGAGCGAGCGGACCGAGGTGCGCATCCTGTACGACGCGGACGCGCTGTACATCGGTGCGTGGTTGTACGACGGCGACCCGGCGGCGATCGTCGTCGGCGAGACGCGGCGGGACGCGGACCTTTCCGACTCGGATGCGCTGGTCCTGGTGCTCGACACGTACCTGGACCGGCAGAACGGGTTCGTGTTCGGGACGACGCCGGCCGGGATCGAGTACGACGGGCAGGTCACGCGGGAGGGGCAGGGCGGCTTCGGCGGCGGCCGGCAGCAGGCGGGCTCGGGCGGCGGCTTCAACAGGAACTGGGACGGGAGCTGGGAGGTCGCGACCTCGCGCGACGGCGCGGGCTGGTACGCGGAGTTCCGCATCCCGTTCGCGACGCTGCGCTACGGCGCGGGCGGCGCGCAGACGTGGGGCCTCAACATCGCGCGCCCGATCCGCCGGCGGAACGAGGAGTCGTTCTGGGCGCCGATCCCGCGCCAGTTCGACCTGTACCGCGTCTCCCAGGCGGGTACGTTGACCGGCGTCGAGGCGCCGACGCAGCGCGTCGTGCAGGTCATGCCGTACGTCCTCGGCTCGGCCACCCGGGACTACGCCGCCGACACGGATTTCGCCGCCGAGGCGGAGCTCGGCGGAGACGCGAAGATCGGCCTCACGCCGAGCCTGACGCTCGACCTCACGTACAACACGGACTTCGCGCAGGTCGAGGTCGACGAGNNAGCTGTTCTTCAGCCGGCGCATCGGCATCGAGGACGAGCTCCAGGTCCCGATCGTCGGCGGCGGGCGCCTGACCGGGCGAGTCGGCGGGCTGACGGTCGGCCTGCTCGACATCCAGACCGGGCGCGCCGCGACCACGGACTCCATCACGGGTGAGCGCGTCGAGGTCGCGCCGGCGAACAACTTCTCCGTCGCGCGCGTGCTCAAGGAGCTGCCCGACCGCTCCCGCGTCGGGGTGATGGTCGCGAATCGCGTCAGCACCGACGACATGGACGACAGCAATCACACGTGGGCGGTCGACGGCCGGCTCGGCGTCGGCGATGCGCTCTCGTTCGACGGCTACGCGGCCCGCACCGTGACGCCGTCGGCCGATCGCGCCGGGCACGCCTACAGCCTGAGCGGAAGCTACACCGCCCGCGACTGGAGGCTGGGCGGCACGTTCCGCGAGGTCGGCCGGGGCTTCGATCCGCAGGTCGGGTTCCTGACCCGGTCCGAGTACCGGTTCGTCAGCGCGCGCATCCTCCGCGCGATTCGGGTCCCCTCGGTCCCGTGGTTCCGCGAGCTGCGGCCGCACGCCTCCTACTCGGAGCACTTCGACCTGGACGGCTTCAGCGAGACTCGGTTCTGGCACATCGACAGCCACTTCGAGTTCGCCAACGGCGCGTTCTTCCAGCTCCCGGCGCTGAACTTCAACCACGAGGGGCTCAAGGAGCCGTTCGAGATCGCCGACGGCATCGTCATCCCGCCGGGCTCCTACGACACCTTCGAGTGGGGCTTCCGCTACAACACGGACACGAGCGCGCCGCTCTCCATTGACGGCAGCATCGACGTCGGCGGCTTCTACACCGGCCGCCGCGCCGGCACGACCTCGAACCTCAACGTACGCGCGGGCGAAACCTTCGCCGCCGGCCTGCGCGTCAGCTACTACGACGTCGACCTCCCGGAAGGCGACTTCACCACCTCGGTGCTCGGGCTCCGGCTGTCCTACGCCTTCACGCCGCGCGTCTACCTCCAGTCGCTGATCCAGTACAACGACCAGACGAGGCAGTTCTCGAGCAACGTCCGCTTCGGCTGGCTCGGCGCCGCGGGCACCGGGCTGTTCGTGGTCTACAACGACGTCGAGGCGGTGGACCCCTTCGACAGGAACGCGCCGCCGCGCAGCCCGCTCGAGCGCGGGCTCGTCGTGAAGTTCAGCCGCCGGATCGACCTGACTCTCTAGGCGCCCGGATCGCGAGCCGCGCGCTCACGCGCGGCGGCGGCGGCCCGGGTACGCGCGCGCGGTGCCACCCGAGGCGCCGTAGCCGCGCCCCCGGCCGTAGCGCCCGACATGGCCTCCGCGGCGTCGGTGCTCGCCGTCGTACCTCCGTCGTGCACGGCGTGCCCGGTGTTCTTCCTCGTGGCGCCACGTCCGCCCACTCCGCGGGCCGCGCGGGCCGCGCGANNCGTCCAGTCGCCCTCGGCTTCGAAGCGCTCGCGGTCCTCCGGCAGTCCGTGGGCGCGGATCTCCGCGCGCAGCCGGCCGCCCTCCATCCCCCGGGCCGGCACGTTCTCCGGCCAGGTCAGGTGCTCGCCGCGCGGCGAGCCGCCGCGGAACTCCCAGCCGTAGCCCTCGTACCAGCCGGGTGCGTGCCCGCGCCACTGCCACTCGCCGCGCCGCGGCCCGATGCCGCGTCCGCGCCTGACATCCGGCATGAAGCGCCGGCCGCGCCACGGGTACCAGCCCGGCTGCTTCGTCCGCGGCACCCGGCCCCACTCCCACATGTCGCCTTCGAACTCGCGCCGGCGCAGCGGCATGGCGCACCCTCCCGCGTGCGAGCGGTCCACGTCTCCGCAGCCGGCGCGTGCAAAGCGTGTTCCGGGACGGGATCGGACGGCCGCGGATCTGCGCGCCGGAGGGCGGAGGCCGCAGGGACGAACCGGCGGAACGAGGTGCGTCCGCTCCGAGCGCCCGCCGGCCGTGTGCGGCCGCCCGCCCGGTCAGCGCGCGCTGACCGCCGTCGCGGCAGCCGGGCGCCGGTCCTTGACCACCCGCCCGTGCTTGACGACCAGCGTCACGTCCTGGAGCAGGCCGATGTAGCGGAGCACGTCGCCGCGGACCGCGATGATGTCCGCGTACTTGCCCGGCGCGATGGAGCCGTACTCGTCCGCGACGCCCATCATGACCGCGGGCCACCACGTCGCGGCGCGGATCGCCTCCATCGGCGCCACGCCCAGCCGGTTGACCCAGATGTCCAGCTCGTTCCACGTGGACTGGCTGTGGAACTTCATCGGGATGCCGCTGTCGGTGCCGATCAGCAGCACCACGCCGGCCTCGCGGAGCTGGTGGAACTTGCGGGCGAGCGTCGGCCGGCGGTTCGGCGTGATCTGGAAGTACGGCAGCCGGTCGAAGTGCTCGAGCGACCGTTTGATGTCGTCGATGATGGGCCGCGGCAGCCCTTCGTGCCAGGACGGGTCATCCAGCTTCTCCGGGTGGTCGCGCGTGTACTCGTAGTTGAAGAGCCCCTCGATCGTCGGCGTCCAGAACAGCGGGCCGAGGTTCATCCTGGCCGTGCGCTCCTCGATCATCGCCATGAGCTCCTCGGGGTACTCGGGCGCGGTGGCGAGGCCGGTGTGCTCGAAGTTGTCGACGCCGGCGACGAGCCCGCGTCGGATCTCCTCCGGCCGGTGCGAGTGGGCGACGACGGGCAGCCCGTGCTCGTGCGCCTCGTCGACGACCGCCTCGACCTCCTCCAGCGTCATCTCGTCCTGGTCGATCAGCTTGATGACGTCCACGCCGGCCTCGGCCAGGCGCCGGACCTTGGCGCGCGCGTCCGCCTCGCCGTCCACGCCCCAGCGGAAGAGCTCGGTGCCGGGGTAGGGCTCGTGCTGGATGAACGGCCCGGAGACGTAGAGCGTGGGCCCGGGGATGCGTCCCTCCTCGATCGCCTTCTTCACGTTGATGCTGGCCTCGAGCGGCGCGCCGAGGTCGCGCGCGCTGGTCACGCCGGCCAGCAGGAGCTGCCGCGCCGACGCCGGCATGATCACCGNNGTCCCAGTGCGCGTAGTCGGCGTGGCCGTTGATCATCAGGTGGACGTGCATGTCCCAGAGGCCGGGCAGCACGCTCATCCCCTCGGTCGAGATGACCTCGGCTCCCTCCGGCACCGGCAGCGATTCGATGGTGCCGACGGCCGCGATGCGTTCGCCCTCGATCAGGACCACGCTGTTGCGGATCGGCGGCGCGCCGTGGCCGTCGATGAGCGTGCCGCCGACGAGCGCCTTGAGGCCGCCACCCTGGGCGGCCGCCGCACCGGCCGTGAGCGGGAGCAGCGCGAGCGCCGCGGCCAGGCCCGCCGCGACCGGGGTCGGGGTGCGATGCGTTCTCATGGGGCATCCTGTTGCGGGTGGACCGGGGACTCCGGGCGTCGGCCGGCCCGCCGCGCCTGCGGCGCCGCCGTGGCCGGACCGGTCCGGAGCCGGGTGGTACGGTGAGAAGAAAGAATGCCGAACGCCGCCGGATCGCGAAAGACCCGCCGTCCGCCGCCCGTCGTCATCCGCCTGCGGCCACCCGTATCTCCCCGCCCCGCGTGCCCTCGCACCACCGCTCCGTCCTGGACACCCCACGCCACCCCGGCGCCGATGGCGCCGCCCGCGCTGTCGGCCGGAGTCGCGGAGCAAGGCTTCACCCCACCCCCGGCGCCAACGGCGCCGCCCCCGCCGCCCGCGGCGGCGCTCCCGCCGCCCGCGCCGGCGCTCTCCGGGCCTCGGCCCGACCTCCCGCACCCACAGGCGCGCCCGCCGGCGTTTCGCGCCGTATTCCGGCACCCGTCTTGCCTGCACGCCCGCCATGGACCGCGGACGACTCCGGCAGGTGAGGCGATGGACGATCTCAGGCGACGCATCGAAGACTGGACGCTCGGCCCCGTGTTCCCGCCGCTCGCGGCGCTGGTCTCGTTCCTCGTGGCCGCCGCGGCGGCGCTGTTCCCCGGGGAGATCGGCGGCGCGACCCGGGAGTTCCTCCAGCGGCTGGCGGCCTTCGATCCTGGCCGCCCGCAGGTCTGGGTGGCCGCCTTCTGGGGGATGCTCGGCGCGCTCGCAAGCATCCTCTACCTCCGACTTCGGGCCGAGGGTTGGCACGGCAGCGAGCGCATGCGCAAGATGCTCCAGGCCGTGCACCGCTCGCCCAACCCGAACGTCTTCGTCGACTATCCCCGCATCTTCCGCCAGGCGGAGGCGAGCGTGCACGTGCTGGCCGTCGTCGCCGACGAGCCGGCGGCGGCCCGCCGCGAGGCGGCGATCCGTTCCGCGCGCGGCGTCCTGGACCGCATCGTCGAGCTGGCCCGTCACTTCTCGCAGGCGCCCGAGAGCAACCTGCGCGCGAGCATCTACCTCATCGCCGACCCGGCCCCGGACGGCGGGCCCTACGCCGCGGCGCTCGTCCAGAGGCTCCGCTTCTTCGACCGCGCCCGCCACCGCCTCGACGGGCTCCGCTCGCTCCTCTACCTGCCCGGCGACCTTTCGTCCGCCGAGGACCGCGGCGCCGCCGGCGACGTCCGCATCGCCCTGCCCGTGCCCCACCGCGCCGAGACCCCACAGGGCCACCGCCTCGCCCTGCCCGGCGCGCCCCACGCCCTGCTCACGGGCGAGGCCCGCGTCTACGAGGACACCCGCGCCAGCGTCGGCGACTGGTGCAGCGATCTCGAGAAGTCGGTCCGCGACGAGATCGAACGCTTCTTCGACAAGGGCGGCGACGGCCGCGACATCCGCAGCTTCGTCAGCCTCCGCCTCGGCCACGACGCCGACCCCGTCGGCGTGCTGAACCTCGAGTCCGACCGCACCCGACTCCTCGGCCCGGAACCCGAGTACTACGTCACCTTCTTCGCCCTGGCCGAACCGCTCGTCCGCCTGCTCGCCGCACCCGTCTCGGCGTACGCCGCAGCCGGCCGCGAGCTCGGCCTGCTCCCCGACGCGCCCGCTCCCGCCGCGCCGCCCGCCGAAAGCGTCGGCGCCGAGCCCGTCGCCGCGGATTAGCGCGGCGGTCGCATCCGCTCGGAGCCGGCGCCGCTCTGCGACCGGCGAACGACGCGCGCTCCGTGACCGGCGAACGCCGGACGCTCCGCGACCGACGCACGCCGCACGCTCCGCGTCGCGAGATGGTTCAACGTTGAACCATCTCGCGATCGGGAGGGACCGGGCAGAGCGAATCCGTCCACTCCGGACCCGCCGAGGAACCGCTCTAGGAACGTGATCGCAAACCCCTTCGTATGCGGAGTGTGCGGGTGAGCTGGTTTGGCACTTCGGAGTGGACGCGACGGCTGCGGGCGTGCGGCGAGTGCTCCCTGCGGCGCGCTTATGGTTGCGTACAGGTGTCAAACTCGGGCTGGGCGCACTCAGGCCGGGGCGGCGGCCGCTCTCCAGCGCCCCCGCAGCGTGGGATCGGCGCAGAGGAGCGAGCCCAGGCGCCGCAGGTTGACCACCAGAGCGCTCGTCAGCGCCTGGAACTCCACCTTCGCGCGCCCGACGTAGCGCGCCTGGCGCAGTCCCACGCCCATGAGATGCGCGAGCGCACGCTCGGCCACGAGGCGCTGACGCAGGAGCGCCTGTACGCGGTGCGTCTGCTCCGCGGCCCGGGCGGCCTGGAGTATGGGCTCGAGCGGGTGGAGCGTGATCGTGCGCCCCTGGCCGCTCCTCACCATCGCCTCGGGACAGAGCCCCGCCGCCTGCTGGCGCCGGAGCAGCTCGGGGGCCAGATCTCCGTCGTAGGCCGTGGCGTCGCTCACGGCCACGCCCGTCAGGAAGCCGTAAGAGCATTCGACGCTCGCGTGCGCCTTGTAGCCCTCCCAGTAGCTGCGCTCGCTCTTGTGCCCCACGCGCATCTCGGGGTCCCCCACACTCACGACCCGGTCCGGCGCCACGCCCCGGCGAATCTGCACCTCGATGCCCGCGTCGAGCACCGCCTCCTCGCCACGCGAAGCGCCTGCGTCCGAGTCGCCCCCGGCCTGGGCATCGGGCGGGTCCGGCGCGGCAATTGGCGCCGCTTCGAGGTCCTGGAGCAGAATGCGCCGAAGCAGCGCCGCGGCCTCGGCCACCCCGCCGTCCGCCTTCTGGTCTTCGGCCGTGGCAACGAGCAGCGAGCGCTGCGCGTCTGTGCGTCCAAGCATCGCCATGTCCGATCCGGAGATGCACGCCTCGTCAACACCCCCAATCTACGGCCCGGACGCACGGAAATCCATCCCCGCACAGCAAACACCGTGCGAGGTTTCCGATCAGTTTCCTAGCGCGGCGGTCGCATCCGCTCGGAGGCGACGTACCAACCGCCTCGGCCGCGCGCGCCGCCTCCGCCGGGGTGTGCCCGACCCGGTCTGCGCCCAGCCCGGCGCGTGGCCGTCGCGGTACGTGGCCGTCGCGTGGTACGTGGCCGTCGCGGTCCGCACCCGGCCCGCGCGGCGTCGCCTCGGCATCGGGGTTCGCCCGGCCCCGGCGGCGTCGCCTCGACATCCGGGTGCGCTCGGCCGCAACGCCCTCGGCCGCCGACGCGGCCGGCGGGCAGCCCGTGTGGCCGCGGGATACGCCCGTAGCGGCGCGAAACCCCTTTGGAGGGGGAAACCCCGCACCCGTGGCCGCCTGGATCCGTCCGTGCGGACTTTCCTACCGTATCGGTGGTCAACTCCGCACGCGTCCCGCGCCCGACCCGACCCGTGCGACATTGACCACCGTAGGGGTGGCAAAGTCCGCACGCGCGCTTCGGAGGGGCGATGCGTGCGGAGTTGACGCCCCACGTGCGAGGAGCGATGCGTGCGGAGCCGACCCGCACGCCCGAGGGGCGATGCGTGCGGAGTTGACCCCCACGCCCGAGGGGGATTCGGTGCGCCGCGCGCCGGGCGTGGGCGGCCGGGTTGCGCACACGGAAGGAGATCCGTTCGGAGACGGGTCCCGGCGGATCCGGTATGATGCGGAGTCCGCCGGACCACGGCCGCGCTCGTTCCCGTAAACGTTCCCGTTCCGGTTCACGTTGCCGTTCCGGTTGCCGCTATCGCACGCCGGCCGGACCGCCGGCGGGCCGCGAACGCATTCGGTGGATCGCGTATCGGGCGGAGCAGACGCTGGTCGGGAGCGTTGCGGGGGAGGGAGGGAGGGGTAGAGGGGAGAGGGAGAGGGAGAGGGAAGAGGGAAG
>JABAOG010012800.1_pt2 | contig 16784 bp, 8 predicted proteins | sample 7062131 | NCBI WGS metagenome assembly JABAOG01 (sample SAMN14538629, study PRJNA623070) | marine sediment metagenome | biome: marine biome [ENVO:00000428]; feature: marine pelagic biome [ENVO:01000023]; material: deep marine sediment [ENVO:00002113] | place: India: Arabian Sea | collected...
ACCCGGACGGGGACCACGACCTCCCGGCCGCGGCGGGCGGGCACCTGGATCGGCGCGATGGCGTCGACCCCGACGGTCACCCCCTCGCCCTCGATGGCGAGCTGCACCTCGAGCGGCTCACCGGTGCGATTGTCCACCCGGAGCGGCAGCCGCACGACGTCACCCACGGTGGCGAAGGGCGGCACCGGCGCGTCGACGGTCGCCCGCTGATCGACGCGCACTTCGGTGCGGGCGGTGGTGGTCCAGCCGCTCGCGGTCCAGGCGATGGCCTCCACCCGATAGGTCGTGAGCGCGTCGGCGAGCTCGAAGGAGAGGGTCGCCGAGCTACCCGTGAGCGCCTGGCCGGGCTCGACGTGGAGGGTGGCCGGGAAGCGCTCGCGGATCCGCATGCCCATCGCGGCGAGCGGCGAAGGAGCCCGGGCCGGCGCGTCCTGCTCGTTCCGTTCGAGGCGGGCGTCCTCGTCGAGCGACTCCTCGGCCTCCGCGGGGGCGGCCGCCATGCCGAGGCCGGCGAGCGCGTCGTCGCCTGCGGACGACGACCGGCTCGAGCGACTCCGGAGCCCACCGGCGCCGCGGCCATAGCCCGCCCCGCCACCGCCGGCGCCCATGACGCCCTGCATGGCGAGCCCGTCCATCTCGGCATCGCGCATGGCGCCGGCGACCGTCGTCTCGCTCACCGCGCCGGTCACCGGACCGCGGGTCTGCTCCTGGGACGCCGCCAGGCTCATGGCGTTGTAGGCCCGCGCCATCTGCACCAGCGTGGCCGGGCCGGGGGCCAGGGCGCTGAGCCGATGCATCAGCGCGTCCTCACCGGAGGCGACGGCGTAGGGCGTCCCCTCGTCGAGGATGCGCGCGAAGGGATCGCGGACGTCGTCGCCGGTTCCCGGCCGGCCGTCCGGCCCTGGCGACGAGAGCTCCCACTCGGCGGCCTCGGCGCTGAAGACCAGCGCCGGGCGCGCGGTCCGGCGGAAGGTGAAGGGGTTGCCCCAAGGATCGATCAGCGCCTCTCGCGGCAACGTGCCCAGCTCGACCAGGCGGGAGAGCCAGCGCTCCGGCGGTTGGCCGGCCACCGCTCGCGCCGCGTTCCGGTCGTCGGGGTTGCTCAGTCGGCGCAGCGCGACCAGGAGCCGCACGAGCTGCGTGCGCGCGATCCGTCGACCGACGGTGTCGAAGGAGAAACCCGAGTCGGCGCTCTTCATCATCGGGACGGTCATGTCCTCGCCACCGAGGTTGTCCGCGCCGACGCGAGCGATCTCCGGCGCGTCGTCCCGGAAGGCCCAACGATTGCCGCGCTTCACCAGCAGCTTCTCGAGCTCGTCGCGATCGCTCATCCGCCCTTGCACCGTTCGCTCGAGGCGCACCATCGCCTGCGCCGCGCCCCGGCGGATCAGCTCCGCGCGGCTGCGGATCGGATCGCGCAGCACCTCCGGTCGACCGCGGGTCGGCCCCTCGGCGGGCAGCCCCCACGGCGGCGTCACCAGCGGCTGCGGCCGGCGGGTGCCGAAGTCCCGCTCCACGAGCGCGGCGAGCGACGCCCGGACGAGCACCGCGTCGCCCTCGGTCGGCGCGACCAGCGCGCGGTCCAGCGAGGCGCCGAGCCACTCGAGGCTCCACGGGCTCTCGCCGCCGTGCGCCGCCAGATCGCGCGCCACGAAGGCGATCCAGGCCTCCGGCGACGGCTGGCTGAGCTGGGCGCTGATCTGCGCCTCGTCGCGGACCATGTAGGGGTTCTGGTTCGGCTGCAGCGCCAGCGAGAAGGCGTCGGGCGGTCGAACGACCACCGCGGCCGAAGCACCGACGCCGTGGGCGACCAGGCCCCGCTCGTCGAGCGGCGCCGGCCGGTCGACCGCGGTCACCGGGCGCGCTCGCAGCTCGACCACGCCGCCGACGGAGTCGGGGAGCGCGAGCGTTCCCCGACCGCCGCGGACCCGGGTCGAGCTCAGCATCCGATCGCCGAGGAGCGCCTCGACGAGCACCTCGCCGCGGGCGCCCCGCGGCCGCTCGATGGTGAAGGCGACCTCGGCGCCGGGAGCGGCGAAGGGCTCGGTGGGCCGCACCAGGAGCGCGGCATCGGGCGAGACCGGCACGCAGACCTCACTGAAGGCCGGCGGGTCGGCCTGGACGGTGACCTCGATCTGCACGCCCTCCTTGCCCGCGCAGGGCGAGGGCGCGGCGATCGGTCCGTAGTCGCCCGGCTGCACGGTGAGCGGAACGGCCAGCAGACCGTGGGCGTCGGTCGTCCCGCGCACGGTGCCGCGCACGCCGGGCCCCTCGATGGAGAGCGCGGTGCCCTCGGGCGGCGGCTCGCCGCGGGCGTCGGTCACCGAGAGGAAGGCCTCGGTCGCCACGCCCGGCACCAGCCCACCGGCCTCGGCGCTCGCGAGCACCCGCCAGGTCACCCGCGAGAGCATGAAGGGCGCCCCGACGTGCAGCGCGCCATGAGCCGGGTGCTCGACCCGCACCGAGAGGGCGCGCTGCTCCAGATCGCCGGCGAGGTAGGCCGGGGCGGCGAAGTCGAGGGCGGCCGCGCCGTCGTTCCCGGTGCGCAGCGTCTGAGTCTCGATGCCGGTCGCGCGGACCACCACCGACGCGCCGGCCACCGGCGTCCCCGAGGGCGTGGTGACCGAGACCGAGCCGCGGAGACGACCGCCGGGAGCGACGATCCGATCGGCGAGCTCCACGTCCACGAAGAGGCGCTCGACCGTTCGCCGCGCCACCTGGAAGCCGAGCACCTGCTGCGCGCCGGCGACCGAATCGTCCACGCGCACGAGCGCTCGATAGTGGCCCTCGACCGCGCCCTCTTCGAGCGGGACCTCGAGAGCGGCCACGCCGCCGCCATTCGTCGGGGCCCGGCGATCGATCACCTGGTTGCCGCCGCTGTCGGTGACCGTCACGTGCACGGTGCGATTCGCGATCGGCGCTCCGTCCCGCTGGCGGCGCAGGCGCAGCCAGAGATGCGCGGTCTCCCCGGGCTCGTAGCGGTTGCGGTCGGTGAGCGCGTCGAAGACCAGCGGCGATCGAAGCTGGATCCCTTGGTAGAACGTCCGCTCGCTCTGCCCTTGAGCGACGGTGACTCGCATCCGCGGCCGCACGAGCGCGCGGCTCGGCATCTCGATGTCGACCGCGAAGCTCCCGTCCCCGGCGGCGCGCACGGTCTCCTCGACGACGACCTGTTCCACCCGGTCCGGGCGATCGAGCAGCTCCACCTTCACCCGGGCGCCACCGGCGGCGCGGAGCCCCGCGAGGCCGCGCACCTCGTAGGCGGTGCCGGAGAGATGGTAGCTCTCGCCGTAGTAGGCGAAGGGGTTGCCGACCAAGGTCAGCTCGTAGCCGTCGCCTCGCTGCGCCGAAGCGGTGGAGGCGAGGGTCAGGGCGAAGGCGATCGAGAAGATGGTGCGCATGTCGGTCCGTTGGGACGGGTTGGACCGCGCCGCGCGCGCGTCCTTGGCTCCCCGCCCGGCGGGGAGCATAGATCAGTCCCTGTCCCACCCGAGACGCCGGAGACGCCGATAAGTTCTTCGCTCGCTCGAGCGGGCCCGCTCCGCGCCTTCGCGCTTCTCAGCTCGGGGGCGGCTTCGACGGCCGTGACGAGCCGCCGAGGGCCTTGGAGATCTTGGACCGGGGGGCCACCACTCGGGGCACGTCCTCGAGGTCCATCGCGTGCAGATCCACGTGATCGACCAGCGCCGAGAACGCCAGGTAGGCGCTGATGGCGTGGGGGTTCTTCGCCCAATCGGGCACGTAGCGGGGCTCGGCGATGTCGCCGCTCTCGAAGGCCTCTTCGAGGTTGAGCACGTCGCCGAGGGTCACCCGGCCGACGAAGAGCCGGGGGATCACCTCGGGCATGTGCTCGCTGATGGCCTTGCGCAGGAAGGTGTGCACGGCGAAGAGGCCCTTCAGGTAGACGACGTCCTTGGTGAAGACGTGGCGCCCCTTCGGATCGCCGCCGCGGTACACGCGCATGGCCGTGTAGACCGCCTCCTTCGGCGGCTCTCCCCAGCTGACGAGGGCGTCGATGAGCTCGTAGATGTCGGCGCCTTCCTCGGCGGCGTGGATCGCCTTGATGCGCATCGCGATGCGCCTCAGGCGCGCCAGATCGATCGCGCCGGTGACCAGCTCGGCGAAGGTCGCGAGGCCCTCTTGCGTCGCCGTGGTCCGCGGCGCGCCGAGGCCGAGCGCCTGGACGATCGGCTGGTACTTGCGTCCGTTGAGCGCCGTGAGGCTGTGGACGAAGACCTCGTGCTCGGCGAGCTGCAGCGCGTCGAGCTCGGTGTAGACCCCGCCGGTGCGCAGCCGCACTCGGGTCGAGGAGGCCGCCGCCTTCGCCATGAGCGTCGGGTCGACGACGACGCGGATGCGCTCCTTGAAGAAGCCGCGGAAGCGCTTGCGCAGGATCTTGGCCAGCTCCTCGGGGCCCATCATGTGCTCGTCGGGGATCTCCTCATCGACGTCGGAGAGCTCTTCGGTCGACGAGAGCAGCCGGTCGGCCACCTCCCGGTGGTTGAGCTTGGCGCCCGCCAGCTTTCCTCCCGGGCCTCCGTAGATCTCCCGGGAGATCCGGTGGAAATCGGGCGTGCCGGCATGGACCAGCAGCTCCGCGGTCCGCCGATAGCTGAGCGCGGTGAACGCCAGGTAGCGGGCGAGCGGGTCGCTGCGATCGCAGCGCTCGATCACCGCCTCGAGCTTGTTGGTGATCCGCTTGCTCAGCGGCTTGATCACCTTCGGCTCGGGGAGCTTTCGCTCACCGCTCTCCCAGCTCGCCAAGACCTCCTCGGCGGTCTCCGCCGGCCAGCTGATCGCGCTGAGGATCTTGATCCGCTTGGCAGCGCTGACCAGCAGCTCGCTGTTCTCGCGGATGATGTCCAGGCGATCGCTCATGGGCTACCGAGTTGGTGACCCAAGCGCGTCACGAAAGCAACGACTATCGAAGGGGGTGCGCTCACCAGAGCAGGGCCTCGGCGGCGCACCACCCGCGGGCTCGACGCGGCGAGGGGGGGCCGGCCCCCCTCGCGCGCTCAGAGGCCGAGCAGGCGGAGGAGCTGACCGATGATCGGCAGCCTCTTCAGCACGGCGAGGAAGCCGCCGCCGTCACTCGTGGAGAGCGCCGACGACGACGCGGCGACCGACGCCGAGGACGACGCCGAAGCCGAGGACGCCGCCGACGGCATCGCGGCGCCCGAGCCCTCTTCCGGACCGGTGTGGTCCCAGTCGTCGAGCGCCTCCTGCATGTCGCTGAGGGTCTCCCGATAGTCGTCGATCAGCTGGCGCAGCTGAGTGCGCTTCAGCTCGTCGGTGGCCTCGTCGAAGGCCGCCTGCACCTTCTCGGCGCGCGGCGCGATCCGCTCGAGCGCCTTGCGAATGGCGGCCTGCGCGGCCTCGCTCTGCTGCGGCGTCATGAACTTCTCGCCGGCCAGATCCTTCAGCGGGCCGTAGACCATGTCCGGAGCGCCCTGCTGGGTCTGCTCCTCCTCGATCATCGCCGACCACTGGTGGATGTCCATGGCGTCCACCGGCTCGGTGAGGGCCATCAGCCCCTGCTGGCCCGAGCCCTCGTTGAGGACCTTCACGCCCTCGTCGTAGGCCCGCTGGGTCTGCTGGCGCATCCGGTCGTCGCGGTCGTCCCAGCCGAGCTCCCAGATGCGAATCATCTCGCGGACGCCCCGCACCCGGACGCGGATGTCGTCGTGGCCGATGAACTCGTCGAAGTTGTCCTGGGTGACCTCTTTGCTCATCCCGTCGCCGCGGCCCTGCTGACGAGCGGCGTCGGCGAGGGCGGCCTCGGTGCCGGCCTCCATCATCGCCTGATGGTTCGGCGCCCACTTCTGGTAGAGCTGGCCGTACTGGATGAGGATCGGGTCGGTCGGGCTGCACTTGCCCATCTTGTCGACCCACGCGGCCTGGCCCTTCTGCCACTGCTCCATCGTCAGGCCCTCTCCGGCGACGATCTGCTCGGGCGCGGCGCCGGTCTGGATCTGAGCGCTGATCTTCGCGTACGCCGCGAGGGTCACGCCTTCGAAGGCCTCACCGGAGACGTCCGGCTGCTTGGCCATCATCTCCCGCTGACGCACCTGACCCATGTAGGTGTGGAACTTCGCCCCGAGCGACGGATCGTTCTCCATCGTCTGGTGCCAGTCGTTCCAGACCTCGGCCCAACCGTTCTCCGTCAGCCCCTTGGAGCGCAGGAACTGCTGGAAGGGTTCTTGGTAGCCCGGCTCGCCGTGCTCGGTCTTGAGCACGCTCATCCGGTTCATGATCTCGGCCACGTCACGCAGCGCGTAGCCGTTTCGCTTCTGGTCCAACGGATCCATGAGCGTCCCCCCTCTTTCGATTCGAGCGAGTCCATCTCGCCCCGAAGGGGGGGAGTAGACACCGGATCGAGAGGGGCCACAAGACCCGCACTCGGAGGCGGTTCAGCCCTCGCTCTCGTCGCCCTCGGGGACGACGGGCGCCACATGGACCTCGGCGAGCATCTCCGCGTTCACCGCGCTCGGCGCGCCGGTCATCAGATCGTTGGCGCGCTGCGTCTTCGGGAAGGCGATGACGTCGCGNNCGGTCGAGGCCGAAGGCGATGCCGCCGTGGGGCGGGGCGCCGTAGCTGAGGGCGTCGAGCAGGAAGCCGAACTTCTCCCGCGCCTCCTCGTCGCCGATGCCGATGACGTCGAAGACGCGCTTCTGGACGTCGGGATCGTGCAGACGGATGGAGCCGCCGGCGATCTCGAAGCCGTTGAGCACGAGGTCGTAGCGGTAGCACTTCACCATGCCCGGATCGGTCTCGAGCTTGTCGACGTCCTGATCCTGCGGCCGGGTGAAGACGTGGTGGGCGGCGGCCCAGGAGCCGTCGTCCTCTTCCTCGAAGAGCGGCGGGTTCACCACCCAGAGGAACTGCCAGTCGCCGTCGGTGCCGGTCTCGGGGATCATCCCGAGCTTCTTGCCGAGGTGCACTCGGAGGTTGGCCATCACGGTGTGGACCTTCGCGGTCGGCCCGAACTGGAAGAGGATCAGGTCCCCCTCCTTCGCGCCCACCGCCTCGTTGATGGCGGTGCGGAGCTCGTCGGTGATCACCTTGCCGAAGGGGCTCTGGGTCCAGGTGCCGTCGCCCTGCACCTTCGCGCGACCGAGACCGGCCGAGCCCATCTGCTTGCAGAGCTTCTCGAGCTGGTCGGTGTCCTTGCGGCTGAGCTTGTGCTCGGCGGGGACGACCATCGCCTTGATGATCTCCGCGGGCAGCTCCTTGCGGTAGGCGCCGCTCTGGAACTTCTCCGCGATGCCCGCGAAGAGCGGCACGTTGCCGCCGCCGTGCTCGGTGATGAGCTCGGTGAGATCGATGTGCTCGAGGTCGAAGCGGACGTCCGGCTTGTCGTTGCCGTAGCGGCGCATGGACTCGTCGAAGTCCAGGCGCGGGAAGGTGCCGTCCGGGTACTTCTCCTTCAGGTCGATGCCGAGCACTTCCTTCCAGAGCCGGAAGACCAGGCCTTCGAGCACGGTGAAGAGCGTGTCCTGATCGATGAAGGACATCTCGATGTCGATCTGGGTGAACTCCGGCTGGCGGTCGGCGCGCAGGTCCTCGTCGCGGAAGCAGCGGACGATCTGGTAGTAGCGGTCGAAGCCGGCGACCATCAGCAGCTGCTTGAAGATCTGCGGGCTCTCGGCGAGCGCGTAGAAGCTGCCGGGGTAGAGCCGCGAGGGCACCAGGAAGGGCCGCGCGCCGCCGGGGGTGTAGCGAACCAGGTAGGGCGTCTCGACCTCGAGGAAGCCGTTGTCGGCGAGGAAGTTCCGCGCGTGGTGGTTCAGCTGGCTCCGCATGATCAGGTTCTTCTGCAGCTGCGGGCGGCGCAGATCGAGATAGCGGTGCTCGAGGCGCTTGTCCTCGTTGGTCTCCACCGAGTCCTCGATGGGGAAGGGCGGCGTCAGCGCCTCGTTCAGCACCTCGGCGCGCTCCACGACCACCTCGATGGATCCGGTGTCGAGGCGCGGGTTGTGGAGGCTGGTGCCGTCGTCGGTCTGGCCGCGGTCGCGGACCTTGCCGTGGATGGCGAGGACCCACTCGGGCCGCGCGCGCTTGGCGACCTCGTAGCTCTCGTGCTCCGGATCGAAGACGATCTGGGTGAGCCCGTAGCGGTCGCGGAGATCGATGAAGATGGCGTTCGGGTGGTGCCGGCGATTCTGCACCCAGCCGAAGAGGACGACCTCGTCCCCGTCGTTCTCCAACCGCAGCTCGCCGCAGTTGTGGGTTCGCTTGAGCTCCTCGATGAACTTCTTCGGCACGTCGTCGACTCCTGAAACCGCCCGAGGTCGCTACGAAAAGCGCAGCGATGGCGGGCCAGGCACGTACCCACGTCGCCGCACCGCGTCAAGCTGCGGGGAGCCTCAGCCGGTGGATGGAGGGGCGATACAGCGGGACTCGGGGGTGCCCGGCTCGTCGCAGACCTCGTCCGCGCGGCAGTCCTCGGTGCTCTCGCAATTCGGCCAGCAAGCCTTCGAGGCCTCGGTGAACTGAATGCAGCCGAGGCCCTCGCTGCACTCCTCGGCGGCCTCACACGTCTGAACACAGAGGGCGAAGGACGGGTCCATGGGATCGAAGGCCACGCACTCGGCGCCCTCGCCGCAGACGTTGGTCTCGCTGGTGAACCAGGGCGCGGCGCAGTTGCGCACCGAGCAGTAGCCCTGCTCGAAGCCTTCCTGGAGGCAGAGGCCTTGGCCGAAGGGCGAGAAGCAGTCCGCGTCGCTCTCGCAGGTCGCGCCGACGTTCGGGGCGGTCACCGCTGGCTCGTGGTGGGCCGGCAGGCAGACGCCGTTGTCGGCTTCGCCGGCCGCGCCCTCGCCGCCCCAGTAGCAGCCGTAGCCCTCCCGGCAGCTCGAGCGGGCCGAGCCCTCGGCCACCCAGGTCGCCGGATCCGAGCTCGGATCCACGCCGCCGACCACGCAGCCCTCGAAGCAGCCGAAGACGCCGACGCCGGCCTCCTGGCAGACGCCGTCGTTCGCGCACTCGTTGCCCCCGAGGTCGCAGCGCCACTTGGTGCAGGTGCCGCCGGCCCAGGATCCGTCCTCGGTCTCGGCGATGCAGAAGCCCTCGGCCTCGCACTCGCTGTCGTCGGTGCAGGGGTCGCCGGCGGAGGCGCTCGGGTCGGAAGGCGCGTCGGTGCAGCGGAAGGTGACGGGATCGCAGACGGCGCTCGACTCGGTGTCGTAGACCAGCGAGTCGAAGTTGCTCGCCGGATCGGCGCAGGCGTCGGGATCCGCCGGGCTCGCCTCGCCACAATCGGCGGGGGTGCAGGCGCCCGCATCGGCCGCGCACTCGGCGGGCGTCTGGATGCCCTCGACGCCGTTGGTCTCCTCCCGGGCGATGCGGCACTCGTCGTCGCTCTGGCAGCCGGGCAGGCAGGCCTCCTGGATGAGCAGACACTCGTAGCCCTCGCGGCAGTCGCTGTCGGTCAGGCTCGGCATGCAGTTTTGCGCGCACAAGCCGGGCACCGTCGCCGCCGTGTTCGCGGGCGTGTCGAGACCGAAGAAATCCAGGCAGGTCGCGCACTCGCCGCACACCGGGTCGGGCTCCGTACCTCGCACGTTGCATCGGTCCGGGGTCACGCCTTCCTGCGGGTACGACGTCGTGCAGTAGCCCCCCGGAAAGAGCGGCGTCGGAACGAACGTGTCCTCCCCATCCGGATGGCCCGCGATGGGATCGCCCGGGCCGCCGAGCCCCACCTCGCCGAAGACGCTGGGATCCAAACAGCTCGCGCTCGTCGACCGGCAGCCCCGCTCGGGCGTGCATGCAGAGCCCGAGCTGCACGGCTGCGGATACATCTCGAAGTAGAAAGGCGGTCCCCCGTCGAGCCCCCAATCGACCCCCGCGTCCCGCTCGGGCAGCACGCCGATGTCGCAGAGCGCAGTGGGTGGACAATCATCGCCGGAGTCATCGCCCTCACACCCCATGACCGACGCGGCGCAAACCACGAAGAAGACCACGTTCAAACGACGAAAAGCCATCGCACCACGCTAGCGGGTGTGACGGCATTCGCCAATGGGCACTGACCGCGCGGCGCGCTCCCCTGAGCGGCCGCGCGGTGCCTCACGCCATCTCGAGGGCCTTCTTGCGGACCTTGTTGCCGGTGATCACGCCGCCGATCCCGGCGACCAGGGTGCCCACCGCGATGACCAGCGCGAAGAAGCCACCGACGAAGGCACCGAGCGCGCCCGCGTCGCCACCGGCGCCCATGGCCTCGGTCGCCTCCTGCGTCGCCGAGGCGATCAGCAGGTAGTAGCCGCCCGCGGAGGCGAGCGATGCGAGCAGGAAGGCGCCGACCCCCGCGAGGGTCTTGGCCTGGGTGAGCGCCATCGCGAGAAAGCCGCTGACGGCGAAGATGCCGAAGTAGACGAAGCTGGCGACCTTGCCGCCCATGTCCGCGGTGATGAAACCGCTCAGCGAGCTGAGGCCCACGGCAGCCACGGCGAAGAGCCAGACGAAGTGCTTGTTCAGGGTTCCGATCTTGTCCATTTGGAGTCCTCTCTTTTCGTCGCCAACGCGGCGACCGACCCGACCAAGAGCACTGCCCGTGCCAAGGGCGATCCGGCGCGAAACCCCCGCCATCCACCGCGCCGGAGACACGCCTGTCAGTCAACGCTGACAGCCCTGTCCACCGACGCCGCCGGCTGCGACTCCCATCTGGCGCGCTGTCAGCTGGGTCGCTGTCAGCTGGGGACGCTCTTCGTCTTTTTCGTCTTAACGGCGGTGGTGGTGGTTCTGGCTGGTTAAGACGAAAAAGACGAAGAGCGTCCCCAAACATCGGGCGCCGAGCTCCGAGGCCGCGACAGACCCGTCATCGCTGACGGACAACGTTGTCAGCGACCCCGCCCATCGCCGGCCTTTGTGGCCCCTTCCGCCGCTGGCACGGCCGCTGCTCTAGCTCCGAGCGCCGCATGTCGCGGCCCAAGGAGAACACCCAATGATGAACCGCATGCTTTCCCCCCTCGCCCTGGTCCTGGCCCTCGCGGGCTGCTCCGAAGAGGAGCCCCCGGAGATGAACGCCGCGCCCACCAATGCCGAGGCGGCCGAAGCCGAGCCCGCGGCGCCGGCGACCTTCGAGTACACCGAGGAGCTGAGCGCCGATCTGATCCCCGACGCGCCCGTCAAAGCCATGGCCAACGGCCGCGAGCTCGAGATCCGCACGGTCCTCTTCCAGCCGCGCTTCGACGAGTGGTCGATGACCATGTCCACCGCCGAGCTCGACCGACCCACCGCGATCCTCGCGGGCATGAAGGAGGCCATCAACCTCAGCGACCTGCCGCAGGAGATGGGCGCCGGGACCTACACCCACGCCATCGACGAGAGCGGCGGCGGCTACTTTCAGATCCAGAAGATCGACGACCCGGAGGCCACCACCAGCTGGAACACCAACATGGCCTACCACCTGGAGATCACCGAGTGGAACGCCGGCGACTACGACCCGGAAGGCGGCCTCTTCCAGGAAGCCGGCACCGCGTCGGGCAAGGTCGTCGCCGTCTTTCGCGGCCGCGAGGGCAGCTTCGCGAACAGCTGGGTCGCCGGCACCTTCGAGGACGCCGTGGTCCGCTACATGGGCAAGCCCCGCTGGCTCGACGAAGAGGAGGGCGACTGAACGAGCGCGCCTAGTCTCGGTCCGCGAGCTCGTTGCAGGCGGGCTCGTGGCCGAGATCGCAGGCGACCCGCAGGTCCGCCCGCGCCTCTTCCGCGCGCCCCGCGTGCTCGAGCACGAAGTAGCGATTGACCAGCATCACCGGGTCCCGCGGCCGCCGCTCGAGCGCGGCGTTCATGTCGCGGAGCGCGGCCTCGTCGTCGCCCTGGTGGTAGTGGGCCAGCCCCTTCTGCATCTGCATCCAGGGGTCATTCGGAGCCGCCTCCATCGCGCGCGCGCAGGCCTCGATGCCCTCCGGTCGCTCGGCTCGCGCCAACACGGTGCAGCGCCGTTTGTACGCCCGGCGCATCCCCGGGTTCAGCTGCAGCGCGCGGTCCAGGCTGGCCAGCGCCTCGTCGGGATCGGGCTGCACCATCGAGAGATCGACCCAGGCCTCCGCATGATTCGGCTGCGCCCGCACCACCCGCTCGAGCAGCGGCCGCGCCCACGCGCGGTGACCGGTCCGCTCGTAGATCTGCGCCAGCTCGCTGAGCGTGTTCACGTCCTGGGGCGCGTAGCGCAACGCGGCGAGCAGGTCGGCGTAGGCCTCGACGCGCTTGCCGCGCCGGTGGCGGAGGATGCCGCGGTTGCGCAGGGAGGCGTGGTCGGTCGGGTCGAGCTCCACCGCGCGGGTGAAGAAGCGCTCGGCGTCCTCGAAGTCGCCCAGGCGCATCGCCACGTAGCCCCGAGCGCCCCAGAGCACGGCCAGCTCGGGGTTCGAGCGCGCGAGCGCGTCCAGCTCGCCGAGCCCCTCCTCCTCGCGCCCGTTGCCCAGCAGCGCCAGCGCGCGACCGACGCGCAGCTCCGCGTCGCCCGGCCGGGCCTCGAGCTGCGCCTCGATGTGTCGGAGCGCGCCCGCCGGACCGCGGGAGCCGAGCATGTGCGCCGGCACCAGTGGCTGCCCCGGCTGCCGGATGTTGGTGCCCATGTCCATCACCGGCCCGCCCCGCAGATCGGCCTCGGGAATCCGAATCAGCTCGTCCAGGCTGGTCAGCGCCGGCAGCTCCACTGGCTCGGGATCCGCGACCGACTCCGACTCCGACTCCCGAGAACCGACCGACTCCGAACCCGACTCCCGAGAACCGACCTCCGACTCCCGAGAACCGACCTCCGACTCCGACCCGCCCAGCAGATAGCCACCGAGGCCCACGCCCGCGAGTGCCAACGCCACCGCGCCGACCAGCGCGACGCGGCGCCACGGCGCACCGCCCTTCCGCGGCGCCGGCCGGGCGCTCGGCCGCTCGGCCTTCGTCGGCACCGCCACCACTTCGGTGCGCGCGTGCGCATCGACCGAGTCGCTCGAGCGCTCCCCCTTCTTCGGCTCCTTCGGAATCACCGGCCCCGCCGACACGCTCTCGATCGCCGAGAGCACCGCTCGGTCCTCCGGCCGATAGGCCAATGCCCGGTCGAGGAGCGCCAGCGCCGCGAAGGTGTCCCCGCTCGCCGNNAGATCGGTCATCAGCTGCATCACCTCGGGGCGCTGCGCCGCCGGTGGCGCCCAATCCATCAGCGCCTCGAGGCGCCGCAGCAGCTCGTGCGCGTCCGCCGGCCGCGCCTCGGGCTCGCGCTGCAGGCAGTCCGCCACGAGCGCGTCGAGCTCCCGGGACACCCGGCGGTCCACCTCGGCCAGCCCATCGAAGCGCCCGGCCAAGATCGCCGCGACCTCTTCGCCGGCGCGCTCCCGGGCGAAGGGTCGCCGCCCGACCACCAGCTCGTAGAGCAGCACGCCGAGGCTCCAGACGTCGCTCTCGGCCCGGGGGTCCGCGCCGTCGATCTGCTCCGGCGCCATGTAGGGCACCGACCCGGCGACCGCGCCGGTCTGCGTCAGCCGCGACTGCTCGATGCCGAGCGCCAGCCCCAGATCGACCAGGGTCACCTCGCCGCGGGTGGAGACGATCACGTTCTCCGGCTTCAGGTCGCGGTGCACCAACCCCGCCGCGTGCAGCGCGCCCATCGCCTGCACCACCGGTGTCAGCAAGCGCAGGGCCGCCTCCGGCCCCAAGCCGCCCTTCGGGATCAGGTCGCGCAGGGTCAGCCCCACCAGCAGCGGCATCACCAGGTAGGGCCCGCGCTCCGCATCGACGCCGTGATCGAGCAGCGAGACCAGATTCGGGTGCCGCACCTTCGCCAGGGTGGCGATCTCCCGCTCGAAGCGGGCCACCATCGAGGGCTCGTGCGCCCCGTCGACCGGGGCGAGCACCTTGATGGCCACGTCTCCCTCGGCGCCGGTCGCGTGATAGACGCGCGCGAAGCCGCCTTCTCCGACGCGCTCGCGGAGCTGATACGATCCGATGCGCATGTCGTCGGAAGCGGTGGTGGAGCTCGTCATCGTCCCAGGGCCGGGCGCCGTTCCCATCCGGCGGACCTTGTCCAAGGTGGTGACCACGATCGGAGCCGATCCGGCCGCCGACCTTCGTCTGACGACCGTCGAACGGCAATGGGCCGTGGTCAAGCGGGAGGGCGCCCAGCTGCAGATACGTGTCCTGGCCACCGGAGCTACCCTCGAGCTGGACGCGGGCGGCCGGATCGAGGTCGACGGAGTGGTCCTCGAGCGGCCGACGGAAGACGCCACGAGCGAGCCGGTGCGGCTGCCGGTGGACCGATTGGCGATGCAGCTCGCCGACGCCGAGGCCCCCGACGAGGCGCTGGCGACCCTGCTCCGGGCACTCCTCGAGCTCCTCGACGCCGACGGCGGCGCCTTCGTGCTCCGCGACGGCGACCACTACGTGATCCCCATCGCCGAGCAGCGCGACGGCTCGCCGCTCGCCGACGGCGCGGACCTGCTCAGCGACACCCTGGTCCGCGACGTGCTCGAGCGCGGGGAGCCGGTCTGCCTGGGCAACGCCATGACGCACTCGCGCTACGGCGAGGTGCCCAGCGTGGCCTCGCTCCAGCTCTCGAGCGTGCTCTGCGTGCCGATGATCCTGGGCGGCAAGACCATGGGCGCGCTCTTCCTGGGCAAGCGCGGCGCCGCCGCCTTCGACGACCAGCACGCCAGCGAGCTGCAGACCGTGGCCTCCATGGTCCTGCCGCTCCTCGCTCAGCTCCGGCGCACCAGCCAGGGCGCCGAGGGGGAGTTCCTGCTCGTGGGTGAGCACGCCTCCATGGCCGAGGTCCGGCGGCTCGTGCAGCGGGTCGGCCCGAGCACGCTCAGCGTGCTGATCCTCGGCGACACCGGCACCGGCAAGGAGATGGTCGCCCGCGCCCTCCACCAGGCGAGCGACCGCGGCGGAAAGCCGATGGTGGCGCTCAACTGCAGCGCGGTCCCCGAGAGCCTGCTCGGCGCCGAGCTCTTCGGCGCGAAGAAGGGCGCCTACACCGGCGCCGTGGCCGACCGGAAGGGCGTCATCGAGCGCGCCGACGGCTCGACCCTCTTCCTCGACGAGGTCGGCGACATGCCCCCGCCGATGCAGGCCGCCCTGCTGCGGGTGCTCGAGGAGCGGCAGGTCACCCGCCTCGGCGACGGAGAGGCGCGGCCGGTCGACTTCCGCCTGGTCGCCGCGACCCACAAGGATCTCGAGGGCGAGGTCGAGGCCGGCGACTTCCGCCGCGACCTCCTCTTCCGGCTCAAGGAGGTCACCATCCCGCTTCCCTCGCTCGCCGAGCGCGGCGAGGACGTGCTGCTGCTGGCGAGCCTCTTCCTCCGCAAGGCCGAGCGCGAGCTCGGCCTGATCCACCACCAGCTCTCCCCGGCGGCCGAGAAGGCGCTGCTGCGCCACTCCTGGCCGGGCAACGTCCGCGAGCTGCGCAACGTCATCGAGNNTCTGCGACGGCGACGCCATCACCCCGGCCGACATGCAGCTCGACCCGGTGAAGCCGAGCACCGTCCCGCCCGCCATGGCGCTCCCCCTCGCCGAGGCCCGCGAGCGCTTCGTCACCGACTACGTCACCAAGACCCTCGACTCCCACGACGGCAACCGCGAAGCCGCCGCCGCCGCCCTNNGTCGCGAGACCGAGCCCGAAGGACGAGGACGGCGCCTGCCGGTCGGTCGCCGTGGCCTTCCTCGCCGAAATCGCCGACTGACCGCCCTGCGCGGTACCATCGGCCCATGCATCGCCTCAGCCCCGTCGACCAAGGCTTTCTCATCGCCGAATCGCGGGAGACGCCGATGCACGTCGGGGGGCTCTACCTCTTCACGCTGCCCGAGGGCGCGGACGAGCAGGAGTTCCTCTGGGACATGCACCGCATCCTCACCAACGTGGACGAGTGGCGGATGCCCTTCGGCCACAAGCTGAAGACGACGGCGATGGGCGCGGTGGCCCATTGGGTGCCGGACGAGCACCTCGACGTCGACTATCACGTGCGCCACTCGGCGCTGCCCAAGCCGGGGCGCTACCGCGAGCTCTTCCAGCTGGTGGGGCGGCTGCACCAGACGCTGCTCGACCGGCACCGCCCGCTCTGGGAGACGCACATCATCGAGGGCCTCGAGAGCCGGCAGTTCGCCCTCTACTCGAAGGTGCACCACGCGGCGGTCGACGGGGTCGCCGCGATGCGGCTGGCGAAGGCGTTCTACACGACCGATCCGAACGAACGCCGGGAGTACTCGCCCTACTCGATGGAGGCGGAGCGCCGCTACCGGGAGCNNCGCGCGGACGGAGAAGGCGCGCGAGGCCGCCGAGCCACCGACCGATGGTGAGGTGCACGTCGTCAGCGAGGTGCTCCGGGAGACCTTCGGCCTGAGCCGCCACCTCATGGGCAGCCTCCGCGAGTACGCCCGCGCCTGGCGCCACCCGGGTGAGAAGAAGCTCACCACCTCCTGGCACGCGAGCCCGCAGACCAGCTTCGCCACCAAGATCACCGGCGCCCGGCGCTTCGTCGCCCAGTCCTATTCGCTCGATCGGGTGAAGGCGGTGGGCAAGGCGCTCGACGGAACGATCAACGACGTGGTGCTGGCGATGTGCGGCGGCGCGCTGCGGCGCTACCTGACGGATCTGGGCGAGCTCCCGGACAAACCGCTGAGCGCGATGACGCCGGTGTCCATCCGCACCGAGAAGCGTGGCTCGCTCGGCAACTCGGTGGGCGCGCTGGTGGCGAACCTGGCCACGAACCTCGCCGACCCCGTGGAGCGCTTCCGAGCCACCAAGGCCTCGATGAACGAGGGCAAGGATCTGCTCCGCGGCATGAGCCCCAAGGAA
>JABAOG010000015.1_pt1 | contig 16775 bp, 13 predicted proteins | sample 7062131 | NCBI WGS metagenome assembly JABAOG01 (sample SAMN14538629, study PRJNA623070) | marine sediment metagenome | biome: marine biome [ENVO:00000428]; feature: marine pelagic biome [ENVO:01000023]; material: deep marine sediment [ENVO:00002113] | place: India: Arabian Sea | collected...
TCCCAGGTTCGAGTCCTGGTGGGCCCACCATTTCAAGTTGTTGCACTAACAGACTTTAGCGACAGCGTAATAGCGGCGATCGATCGCGCCGGTCGCGCCGAGTGTCCACAAAGTGACCACTTTGTAGCGAGTACTCCGGCGGATGCGTCGCCGTCTGACCGTCCGGTTCGCGAACGGAGTCCGTGTCCCAAGGTAGACTTCGGCATTACGAAGGGCCCTGGGAGAGTGGTCACGTGCCCATCGAAGCCGGACAGCAACTGCTCCACAACACCTGATCGAGAGGATCGGCGAGGGTGGGATGAGTGTCGTCTGGAAGGCCGAGGGCACGCGTCTGCATCGCCACGTCGCGCTGAAGTTCGTGCGCTGCATCACCCCTCCATCGCCGGGTATCGATGAGTCGAGATTCGAGCGAGGCCTCAGTCGGGCTCCCAACGGCCGGGACGCGAACGAGTGCGTGATCGACGGCGATAGTCGATCGAGATCCGATCGCCGCAGGTGCATTCGAGACACCCGTGGGTCGCGCAGACCCCGCAGCTTCGCTCGAGCTGTTTGCGCAGCGCGCCACGAGCCCGGTGAAGGCGGACGCTGGCGTTGTTCGGCGTGATTCCCAGCTCCTCGGCGACGTCCGACACGGAACGCTCCTCGAGATCGACACGCCTCAGGACGGTCGCGTAGTCTTTCCGCAGCGTCGGCAGCAACCGGCGAAAGCACGCACAGACCTCGGCCCGCAGCTCCGGGTCGGTGATCTCGGGGATCCCTTCGGCGACGACCGACTCGGTGGCGCGCGCCTCCGCGGCGCGACGGCGATAGTGGTCGGTGACGGCGTTCCGCAGCACGGCGAAAAACCAGTGCACCGCCCCCTCCGATTCGTCCGCAGGGACGCCCTTTTCGACGGCCCGGGCATAGGCCGACTGCAGGATCTCCTCGGCCGCGGCCCGGTTCCCGACGCGCCGCTCGAGAAACGACAGGAAGCTCCGGTGGTTCTCGACCAGCGCATCGACGACCTCGGGGGAGATCGGGCGAAGTGCGTCCTGGCCATCCGTGTTCATCAAGACCACCCGGGAGTCGCGATTCGACCCTTCCCATTGTAAGGCCTTCCGGGGGGTGTAAGGCGCGACACCGACGTCCGTCTTGCGGGGTGAGGAGGAAACGGCTTTCCGCATCTCGTTGACATTGGCCTTTCCGCGGACAGGAAGCGGCCGGCGGCCTCGGCGTTGTTGTCGGCCCTGGATTATCCGACATGGGCCCGTGTGTTTCTTCAGAAGTGTTAGACTGCAACAGAAGCACCAGGATCTTCTTGACGGTCCGTACCGGCTCACGCTCGAGACGTGCGGGCGAACGGGGAGGGGCGCAGGCGTGAAACGGCTCTTGCGCAACAACTGGATTCGTCCTGCGACCCTGGCCGTCGTCGTGNNCGGTCGAAGTCGGCGATACGTGCGTCCTGCGACTGTTGGTCGGAGACGAGCTTCAGGCAGAGCTCGAGCGACCTCTTCAGCGCGAGATCACGACACGCTTCGAATGGCTGACTGCGGATGAATCCGTCGATCTCCTGGATGGGACGCCGGAGAACGCGCAACCGGTCCTCGAGCGCAAGGTCATGCGAGAGGGTACGGCGCTCGTCGTCATGGATCGAAGCTTCGTGCTGACGGAGGGCACGTACGAACGGTTTGTCGAGTTTCTCGAGCACGAGGAAGCGGTCGACTTGGCCCGAGAGGTGAGCCACGTAGCGGCGGAGACCCCGATGCGGCGACGCTACGCACGCAATCTGAAGGCCCTGGTGCGCGTCGGTGACGTTGGGGATCGGCGATTACACGATCGACGCGTCGGGCAGGAGCTGGAGATTCTGCTCCTCGACGATCCCTGGTCGGTGAAGACCGGCGCGCAGTTGACGGTTCAACTGTTGTTCAGAGGCGAGCCCGTGGAGGGGCTCCCGATCAAGGCCCTCGTCGACACCGCCGATGGATCGGTGGCCGTCTTGAAAGCCCGCACGGACGCGAGCGGCAAGGCCGCACTCTCGCCGGCGAACCGGGGCGGCTGGATGATCCGCGCGACCCTCATTCGTCCCTCCGAGGACAGCGAAGCGGCGGATTGGGACACGCACTACGCGACGTACAGTTTCCAGATTCCGGCACCGGCCGAGCGGTAGCCGCGCTTAGATCCCCAACCTTCATCGATCGGAACCTCGACGACCGGGGCGAGGGCGAGTGCGTGCTCGGGCGCGATGGTCGATCGAGATACGATCGACGCAGGTGCATTCGAGACACCCGTAGGTCGCGCAGTCCTTGCCATCCGTGTTCATCGAGACCTCCTCGGAGTCGCGATCCCGCTTTTCTTATTGTAGGGCCTTCCGGGTTCTTGTCCCCGTCGCTCCGGCCCCGCGGGATCGAGGGGTGTAAGGAGCGAAACCGGCGTGCGTCTCTCGGGGTGAGGAGGAAACGAAGATGGGACATTGCAGCCACGACCACCGCGGGCACACCCCGTCGGATCCCGGCGAGACGGTGAAAGACCCGGTTTGCGGCATGACCGTGGTGCCGGGCGAGGCGGTCGAATACACCTGCCCGATGCACCCTGAAATCGTCCGTCCCGAGCCCGGATCGTGCCCGATCTGCGGCATGGACCTCGAGCCGAGGACCGTGACGGCAAGCGAGGGTCCGAGTCCCGAGCTCCGGGCGATGAGCCGCCGCTTCCGGGTCAGCCTCGTCCTGACCGCGCCGGTGTTCATTCTGGCAATGTCGGAGATGATTCCCGGACAGCCGGTCCAGCGCGCCGTGTCGGATCGGGTGCTCGGGCTCATCCAGTTCCTGTTCGCGACGCCGGTCGTTTTGTGGGGCGGCTGGCCCTTCTTCGTTCGCGGCTGGGCCTCGATCGTGAACCGCAGCCTCAACATGTTCACGCTGATCGCCATGGGCACGGGAGCGGCGTTCGCGTTCAGCGCGTTCGCCGTGCTGTTTCCGGGGCTCATCCCGGAGGGCTTCACGGGGCACGCCGGCCGCATTCCTGTCTATTTCGAGGCGGCGGCGGTGATCACGACTCTGGTCCTCTTGGGACAGGTCCTCGAACTGCGGGCGCGTCACGCGACCACCGGGGCGATCAAGGCTCTGCTCGGCCTGGCACCCAAGACGGCCCGCCGGATCGACGACGACGGAAGCGAGAAGGACGTGCCCCTGGCCTCCGTCGAGGTCGGCGACCGTCTCCGGGTCCGGCCCGGCGAGAAGATCCCCGTGGACGGCATCGTCGAATCGGGCCGCAGCTCCGTCGACGAGTCGATGGTCACGGGAGAACCGATACCGGTCGGAAAGTCGGCGGGGGAACGCGTCATCGGTGCCACGCTCAACCAGACCGGATCGATCGTGATCCGGGCGAGACGGGTCGGGCGCGACACCCTCCTCGCGCAGATCGTCCGGCGCGTCAGCGAGGCGCAGCGCAGCCGCGCGCCGATCCAGCGCCTGGCCGACGTGGTGGCGTCGTGGTTCGTGCCGGCCGTCCTCGTCGTCGCCGTGATCGCCGCGGTCGCCTGGGGCCTCGCCGGTCCACAGCCACGGCTGGCCCATGCCCTGGTCAACGCCGTGGCCGTGCTGATCATCGCCTGTCCCTGTGCCCTGGGACTCGCCACCCCGATGTCGATCATGGTCGGGACCGGACGCGGCGCCCAGGCCGGCGTGCTGGTGCGGGACGCCGAGGCCTTGGAACTGCTCGAACAGGCCGACGTCCTGGTAGTGGACAAGACCGGAACGTTGACGGAGGGGAAACCCCGCCTGACGTCGGTGGTTCCCGCGAACGGGCACGACGAAGAGGCCGTGCTGGCGTGGGCCGCCGCCGTCGAGCGGGGAAGCGAGCATCCGCTGGCCGCCGCCGTCGTCGAGGGAGCCGACGAGCGCGGCGTGCCTTTCCAGGACGCCACCGGATTCGAATCGGTCACCGGGCTGGGCGTGGCCGCCGAGGTCGACGGAACGAGAGTGGTCCTGGGCGACGAGCGCCTGATGCGCCGGGAACGCGTGTCACCGGCCGAGCTCACGAGCCGGGCCGCGACCCTCCGGTCGGAGGGCGCCACCGTGGTCTTCGTCGCGGCCGGCGGAGAGGTCGCGGGCCTGCTTGCGATCGCCGACCCGATCAAGGAGTCCACCCCCGATGCGCTCGCCGATCTCGCGCGCGAGGGGCTGCGCATCGTGATGCTGACGGGGGACCATGCAACCACCGCGGGCGCGGTGGCGAGCCGCCTCGGCATCGAGGAGTTCGAGGCGGGTGTGTTGCCTGATCGCAAGAGCGACGTGGTCCAGCACCTCCAGGCCGCAGGTCACGTCGTCGCCATGGCGGGGGACGGCATCAACGACGCACCGGCGCTGGCCCGCGCCCACGTCGGCATCGCCATGGGCACCGGCACCGACGTCGCGATGGAGAGCGCGGGCGTCACGCTGGTCAAGGGCGACCTGCGCGGCATCGTGAAGGCCCGGCGGCTGAGCCGCGCGACCATGCGGAACATCCGCCAGAACCTGTTCTTCGCGTTCGTCTACAACGCCGTCGGCGTGCCGATCGCCGCGGGCGTGCTGTACCCGATGTTCGGGCTGCTCCTGAGTCCGATGATCGCGAGCGCGGCAATGAGCTTCTCTTCGGTGTCGGTGATCGCGAACGCGTTGCGTCTGAGGAAGTCAAGCATGTAGCCGGCGTGCCGGACGCGAGCATGCACCTCGGCATACAGGGAGAATGTGTATCCGTCGTGCGGGCCTTGACGAGGCCTCACTTCGCGATTACGGCCGTCCTGATTCGCGACGGTTCGTCGTCTTCGGTCCAGCCGAGGATGATCTCATCGTCGACCATCGCCATGCGCGGAAAGCCGCTCGAGCGAGCTTGACTGGTGGTCGCAACGAACGTCGATTGCGAGACCCCTGACGGTGTAACACGCCGGAGCGCGATTCGCGTGCTATCCGGGCCGCGTTCGAGCCAGCTCACTAGAGCCGATTCCTCATCGAGCATCACGACGTCGACCCGGCCGAGCGGGCTGCCCTCGTCCACTTTCAGCGGTCGTTCGAAAGTACGTCCTGCGTCCTTCGAGAATGCGGCCTGGACTAGTGCGCGATCGGCGGCGCCGGTGAACCACGCGACAACCAGGAGGTCCCCGGCGCCCGCCATGGCGGGGCCGTTGACCGGACAGGCGGCGATCTCCCAGTTGTCGGCGTGGACGGTCCGAGGTCGCGACCACTGCGCCTGCTCCAGTAGCGACACCGAGATGTCGCGAACTTCGGCAGCGGTGCGGTCGCGATAGGCGGAAACCAGAATGCCGCCGCCCGTGCGCACCGCGTCGGTCGAGCAGCAATCGCAGACGCTCGGGTCAACCTCTGATTCAGCTTTCAAGCGACCGTCGGGATAGAGAGCTGCGTACCGCAAGGTCATCGCGCCCCGTGGCGTGTTGGCGGTCTTCCGACGGTCGAGCCAAATCACGTCGAAATAGCCCTCGGCCGCAGGAACCAGCGAGACGAAGCCGTGCTCCGTTGCGGTCGCATCCCCGTGCGGACGAAAAGGCTCACTCCAGGTATTACCGCCGTCGTGCGACAAGGCCAGATACACGTCGTAGGCATAGGACGCTTCGCCGCTGCGCACCAGCCAGTGCGCAGCCAAGGTGCCGTCGGCGAGGGCAGCCATCGACGGAAAGTCTGCCCAGTTGACGAACCAGGCATCGCCTTCGGCAACGGTCTTCGGGGTCGTCCACCGGCCGTCTCGCCACGTCGAAAAGCGCAGGGCATGTCCGTCGGCCTTCGGCTCGATCCAGCTCAGGTAAACGACGCCGTCGAGGCCGACGGCGAGGTTGGGGGCTTGACTCCCAGGCCCCGCCGGACCATCCACAAGCCGCGGCTCGCCGAGATCTGCCTTCTCGCGAGCGCAACCGCCTATCGCCAGGAGGGATGTGGCAATAGCCGTGAAGAGCATTACTGCGGCCTGCGTTCTTATCGGTATGAGTGATTCGAGTCTCATGGCTTCACCGCGCTGTAAAGCGTTAGCGTACCGCAGATTGTACGGATCTCCCGGTGGACCCGGGCCTCGCGAAAGCCGGCTGCTTCCAAGATCCCCGGAAACAGTCCCTCAACGCTGTCCGCGGTCGTTTCGAAACCGTCCAGGAGTTGAACCGAGTAGAACAGCAATCGCATGACTCGACCCGTCGGCTTACCCCAGTCCGCCACGTGAAACTGGCCTCCCGGCCGCAGCACGCGTAGTACGGCTTTCGCGGTCGCCACCTTCTGTGGCCGAACGAGATGATGAAAGAACAAGCTTGACACGACGCGATCGAAGCTGTCCGCGGGGTAGGGAAGCACCGGCGCCAACCCGCGATCGAAGCGGATCCGTACGCCCGCCTCGTTGGCCTTGCGCCGGGCCCGGCGCAGTACCGTCTCATCGCCATCCAGCCCGATGATCGTGGCGCTCGGCCTCGACCGGGCAATCTGCACGGCGAGCGTTCTGGTGCCGCAACCGAGGTCCAGGACGGCAGCGTCGTCCGGAATCGAGGCCTGCCGGAGCAGCGCCCGCTTGACGAACGTCTCGCGGGTCGTCAGCGCGACAACCGGGTCGTACAACCACGTCAGACGAGCCAGACCAAGTGCGGGCACCAGGTCGACGCCGGGCTTCTTAACGCTGTGCTTTGATGCATCCTGCACTTGGTCAACCCCGCGACCGGTCGCGGTAGCGACCCTCGAAAGCACCGAGCTCCTTGAGCCGGGCCTTCATCTCATTCATGCACCGAGTCTGGCAGTCGTCGAGCGGTTCGTGGATGTTCGTTCGATGGTAAACCGTGATCTTGAGTGTGACCTCCGGGCGGTTCTTTCGGGTCGATGGGTAGCTGATCGACGGGTGGTAGGGGGAGATGTCGTAGCGTGACGGACGGTCGTTCGGTGGAAGGATGTACTCGGCGATTTGTTTCAGCGCGTCGTATACGTCATGACAATGGCGACACGTTGGCACAGGATGTTCTACGCCCTTCTCGTGCGTGCCGCAAAGCTCGAGCGCGAACGCATTCTGGTGCTTGCCGCCTTCGAAGGAGAACTCAGGCCAGACTTCCCAGCAGACGCGGAAGCGCCGAACCATTTCGGTGAGTTTTCCGCGTGCCGAGTCCATATGGTCGTCGTCACCGTCGCGCGAGCACGCGCACCTGTCGTCACGATCGACGGCCGGCACTTCGTAGTGCTCCGTCCGTCGCCCCGGTGCCTCCGTGCGCCAGGACCTGTCGCAGTTCCTCGGGTTCCGGGAGTTCGATCGTCCAGGTCCGCAGGACTCGGCCGTCGCGGACGTGAACGAGCTGAGGTACCGAGCCATCGCCGGTGATGCGACCCAGTGAGGTCCGCGAGAGGATCTCGACCGGAACGTAAAGTCCGTGCTTCTCCCGGTACGAGTCCACTTCCTCCCGGGTCGTCAACGTCGTGAAGCCGGCCACCGGGGGAAGCGTCGGTTCTCCGCGGTACCGAGCGACACGAGGGCTCATCTTGGCGCACTGTGGACAATCCGGGTGGAACAGGTAGAGCAGGTGATCGCCGACGAAGAGGTCTACCGAGGCCATGTCGGGATGGGGATCCACGCTGACGGTCGCATCGACTCCCGTCGCGCCGGCAAAGAACAGCCAGAGTGTGGCCACAAATGCGATCCCGCCGGCGGTGAAGGGTGCGAAGCGTTTCCAGCGAAACGGGCCGTCGCCGGCATGCTGCTCGCCGCGCGAACCTCGCCAGATTGCGAGAGCGAGCAGTAACAACGCAGTGTCGATCGCGATCGCCTCACCGGGAGACCGTTCGAGCATCGCGCCGAAACAGCCGCATTCCTCCAGAGTTCCTCGCCACCAGCCCCATGCGATGATCCCCACGAAGCCGCCCATGAACAGCGCGGCCAGAGCGCTCGCGTGACGGATCCGCCAGCGCAGGACCAACGCGATTCCAAGCGCGATCTCGATCGCCGGTACTGCCAGCGCGATGAGGGTTCTCGCCAACCCCGTGATCCCGTAGTCGGGAAGGGTGACGTGAAACCTCCACGGATCGACTGCTTTGGTTGCTCCGGCGACCAGGAACACGACGCCCAGCGCCACGCACCCAAAATAGCGCGCCCGGCTGATCCACGAGACTCTTGACGGCTTCGGGTCCACGACTGACCCTCCCGTTGGCGACTCCGAGAGAGGTGTCTCCAGCCTTATCGCTTCGCGAACACCGTGGCACGACCGTCGCGGTGAAATGCAAGAACGTCGTACGGCTCCGCGGGTCGTCCGGGAGCCTCCATGCCGGGAGAACCGAGAGGCATGCCCGGCACCGCGATACCAACGACGTCCGGGCGTTCGTTCAGGAGTTTCCACACGACGTCCGCGGGGACGTGTCCTTCGACTACGAACCCCTCCACGATTGCGGTGTGACACGAGCCCAGTTCCGATCGTACGCCGTGCTCACGCTTGATGGCTGCGAGATCCGAGACTTTCACTTCCCTCGCGTCCAGACCGGCTTTTCGTAGGTGACCCACCCACTTGGCGCAACACCCTCACGTGGGCGAGGCATACACCGTCATGACCGGNNCCGAGAGCCAACATAATTACTGGGAGTGCCGTCGCTGTCGCTCGCATCATTTCGTCCTCCGCGATTCGTTGCGCAATCCGCTCCAAACGTTCCGATCGACGATGTCGTGTTCCATTCAGTGCTTCATTTCCGGCACGCCGATGGTCACAACACGTGGCATCGATCCGTCCGTAACCGTGAAAACCAATCGATCTCCCGGTCGGGTCGCCAGGAGTCGCCTGACCAGATCTCCGGTGCCGCGCACAGGGACGCTGTTCAGAGCGACGAGAACGTCGCCTCCCAAGACAAACTCCCGCCCCCCGAGGTACACGTGGCGTTTACCGGCTCTTAATCCCGCTTGTTCAGCGAGCCCTCCGCTGTCGGTCGATTCGACGAGAACCCCGTGATCTGCCGGCAACTCGAACAGCGCAGCGAGTTCCGGAGTCACTGAGGTCCCGGCGAAGCCGAGTTCCGGCTGGAAGGCGTGACCCATCGACTTCAGATCGGGAAACACGTTCACCACGACATCCACGGGTATCGCGAACCCTATCGCCTCCGCTTGCTCCACCTTCGCCGTCGTCACCCCGATCACTCGACCCTCCGAGTCCACCAGGGGACCGCCGCTCTGCCCCTGGTTCAGAGGCGCGTCGAACTGGATCAGGTTGGGGCCGAGTTCCAACCCTGGCAACTCCCGGAACAGACTGCTCACGACGCCCACCGTCACGGAGTGGTGGAGTCCGAGCGGACTACTCACCGTCAAGACTTTCTGACCGACGCGGAGTCCGGATACAGTCCCGAGCGGCGCCGGTGGCAGCTCTTCCTCGGTGAAAGCTGCCCGCAGAATGGCCAGATCGAGCCCTGGAGCGGTGCCCACGACCGACGCGATCTCCCGACGGCCGTCGTGGAGAACGGCCAACACACTTTGAGCGTTGGCGATCACGTGGTAGTTGGTAACGATCAGTCCCTGCTCGATGGCGAACCCGCTGCCAAGAAATAGCCCCGCCTGAAGCTCTAATCCAGATCCGTCTACGCTCATGTTCTCAGCGAACACCGTAACGACAGACGGTTGGAGCGCCTCGTAAACACGGATCGTGTTCTCTTCTTCCGGTGTCAACGCCCACCCAGGAAACGCGAAGATCCACACAAGCGTGAACAGGACCAGGCCACGGCGTGAGTTTGTCCTGTGGTGGTGGCGCCCTACCATGACGCGATCTCTCCCGTGTGCCCCCCGTCCGTTTCCTTAAGCCATTGGGCGTACGCCCACAAACTGTCGAGTTGACCAGCGGTCAACTCCCGGTAGGCCGGCATCTGAAGAAGCTGGCGGCGCAGGAAGAACTTGGCGATCGGGTGATCGGCAAGTCGCGGGATGGCGCCGTTTCGGATCCACGAGTCAAACTCGTCGCGATCTCTGACCAGGTCGTCGAAATCCGCCCCGTACCAGCCAGGTACGAAACCTGTGAAGGAACCGCGATTCGGTAGGCCTCCTGATCCCCCAGGGCCATGGCACGAAAAGCATTGCCATTCTCGCGCCAGGTCAAAACCTTCACGCGCTGGCGTGCCCCGCGCAGGGGCGACCATCCCTGACAGCACCTTGAAGGTCGCGACCAGGTCTTCCAGGTCTCGCCGGTCGATCACATCGCCGTATGCAGGCATGGTGATCGCATCGGCATCGTGCGTATGAGAACCGTTGTCCTCGTCGTGACCGTGTCCGCTGGCGTCTTCGAGCGAGCCATCCATGATGTACCCACGAATGTCTTCGTCACTCTTCACGTACATCATCCACACGCTGCCGCTCCACTCCGGCACTCCTTCTTCGCTGCCCGGTATGGGAATCCCGGCACGGCCCAGTTCCCCGTGACACGAGAAACAGCCCAGCTCACCTGCCCGCACCATCCCGCGGCGGATCGGGTTGTCTGACCGCACCCTCCAGTAGGCGGCCACGATCCACGGCGATGACGCCACCAGCAGAAGCGCCACCATTCCGCCGACCACAAGTACCGCGCGAAAGCTGGGTTTCTTCATGCCGACCTGCTCTTCATCGCGTGCGGCGATGGCCTGGTATCTACAGTTGCTTCACCTTGTGAACCTCCAAGCCCTTGATTCCGGCCTGGGTTGCGGAAACTCCGCTGATCTCGACTTTCTGGCCGGCAAACTCCTTCGCCTCTTCGAAGGCGGATCCGTCCTGGTGGTTCGCGTAGAGCAGGTAGACGTTGCCGTCCTCGGCGAGCAACCCCATTGGCTGACCGCCCTTGACGCACCGCTTGGCACACGCGGCGTGGTCCGGTCCCTTCGCCTCGTGCGCCACGTAGCAAGCCATGTCGAGGATCTCGCCTCGCACGGTCATCTGTCCGTGCATGTCACCGTGGTCACCGTGCTTCTCGTCGCCGTAGGCCATGCCGATGCCTGCAAGCAAGACGAGAGCGAAGCTGAGAATCAGACTGAAACTGAACTTGACTGCTTTCATCGTGGCTCCTTGTTACGCTGCCGCGCGTTCGCGAAGAGACTGTCGAATCTCCCTCTTCAGGAGGAAACCCTTCCAGACCATGTAAATCGCCGGAATGATCAGCAGCGTCAGCACGGTCGCGCTGACAAGCCCGCCGACCATCGGCGCGGCGATACGCTGCATGACCTGAGATCCGGACTCGAACACGTTTCCGATCATCACCGGGAGAAGACCGATAATGGTCGTCGCGACCGTCATCAGCTTCGGTCTGACACGAAGGACGGCGCCCTCGATGATTCCGTCATACAGGTCCGAAAGGGTGTTGAGGCGCCCTTCCCTCTTCCGGCGGTGATACACCTCGTCGAGGTAGGCCAGCATCACAATGCCCGTCTCGGCGGCCAGTCCCGCAAGAGCAATGAAGCCTACGGCCACCGCGACGCTCATGTTGTAGCCCAGGGCGTACATCAACCAGACACCACCGACGAGCGAGAACGGAATCGCCAGCAGCACGATCAAGACCTCGGTCAGGCTCTTGAAGTGGACGTAGAGCAGGAAGAAGATGATCAGCAGGGTGAGCGGCAGCACCAGCATGAGGCGTTGCTGTGCCCTCTCCATGTACTCGTAGCGCCCACTCCAACGGAGGCTGTACCCAGGTGGAAGATCGACATTCTCCGCGACAGCCCGCTTGGCCCGCTTCACGTAGGTGGCCATGTCGACCTCGTCCTCCCGGATGCTGACTTGGATCCAGGCGTTGAGGCGCGCGTTCTCGCTCTTGATCGCCGGCGGACCTTTCTTGATCTTGAGCCGTGCAAGCTGGCTGAGCGGAATGTGCTCACCGCGGGGAGTCGGGACCAGTACCCTCCCGAGCTTCTCCGGGTCGTCCCGTAGCTCGGGCTTGTAGCGCACGTTGACGGGGTAGCGTTCGAGACCTTCAACGGTCTGCGTGATGTTCATCCCGCCGATCGCGGTCATGATCACGTCCTGCACGTCGCCGACGTTCAGGCCGTATCGGGAAACCTCGATGCGGTCGATCTCGAAGTCGAGGTAGTTCCCACCGTAGGACTTGTCGGGGTATGCCGACAGCGTGCCCGGCAAGGTCTCGACGACCTGGGCGATCTCCTGAGCCACGCGCTGCAGCGTCTCTAGATCCGGCCCAGCCACTTTGATCCCGACGGGAGCTCGGATACCGGTCGTCAACATGTCCAGCCGGATCTTGATCGGCCCCTCCATGCTTGCGTTGGTCAGACCTGGGAACTGAATCGCGTCGTTGATGGCCCTATCCAGTTCGCCCGGTGTGCGCGCTGGCTTGCTCTCCGGCCAGAAGTGGTGGAGCCAGCCGCGTACGGTCTCCGGGAGCGGCCAGTCGCTGTAGAAGCGCTCGACTTCCTGCTGCGGCCAATCCTCGGCCGGTTTGAGCATGATCGTCGTCTCGATCATCGAGAGCGGGGCCGGATCCGTCGAGGTTTCCGCCCGTCCGATCTTGCCGAAGGTATGGTGAACTTCGGGGAACTGCCGGATCACCTTATTCGTCTGCTGCAACAACTCCCGGGACTTGGTGATCGAAATGCCCGGGTCCGTCGTGGGCATCCACAGGAAGTCACCCTCGTACAGCGGAGGAATGAACTCGCCGCCGAGCCGCTGGTACGGAAGCACCGTGATGGCCGTCGCGGCCGCCGCGGTGAGGATGACGATTTTCGGATAGCGTAGGACGAAGTGGATGAAGGGTTGGTAGGCCCAGATAAAGAAACGGCTGAGCGGATTCTGCTCCTCGGATCGGATCTTGCCTCGCACCAGCAGCGCCATCAGCACCGGAATGATCGTGATTGCCAGCACCGACGCGGCGCCCATGGCGAACGTCTTCGTGAAGGCGAGCGGACGAAACAGCCGTCCCTCCTGCGCCTGCAGCGTGAACACCGGCAGGAACGACAGTGTGATGATCAGCAGGCTGTAGAAAAGCGCCGGGCCCACCTCCTTGGCGGCCTCGATGATCACCGAGTCGCGATCGAATGGCTTCCCCGAATGCCGAGCCCGCTCGAGATGCTTGTGGGCATTCTCCACCATGACCACGCTGGCATCGACCATGACGCCGATCGCGATGGCGATCCCTCCTAGCGACATGATGTTCGCGTTGATGCCCAGGGGATACATGATCAGGAACGACGCGAGGATTCCGACCGGCAGGGTGAAGATCGCCACGAACGCGCTGCGGAAGTGAAGGAGAAACAGGATGCAGACGAGCGCGACGACGATCATCTCCTCGGTCAGCTTGCGACCCAGAACCTCGATCGACTTCCAGATGAGCGAAGACCGATCGTAGACGGAGACGATCTCGACCCCTTCGGGAAGCCCCGCCTTGAGTTCCTCGAGCTTCGCCTTGACGCGCTCGATTGTGGTCAGGGCGTTTTCGCCGAGGCGCATCACGATCACGCCGCCCACCGCCTCGCCTTTGCCGTTCAGCTCTGCGAGACCCCGGCGTAGCTCGGGTCCGAGACCGACCTCGGCGACATCACGAAGCAGGACCGGAACGCCGTCCGGACTCACGCCGACCGTCACGTTCTCCACATCCTTCAGTGTTTCGAAGTACCCGAGGCCTCGGACCATGTACTCCGTCTCGGACATCTCCACGAGCCGGCCGCCGACATCGTTGTTGCTGCGGCGGATCCCCGAGACGACACGGGAGATCGGAATGTCGTAGCCTTGAAGCTTGATCGGATCGATCGTGACCTGGTACTGCTTGACGTACCCGCCGATGCTGGCAACCTCGGCTACGCCTTCGACGCTGGTCAGCTCGTAGCGCAGATACCAGTCCTGGATACTCCTCAGCTCCTGCAGTGTGTGCTGCTTGGACTCGAGGACGTACTCGTAGACCCAGCCGACGCCGGTGGCGTCCGGGCCCAGTTCGACCTTCGCGCCCGCCGGCAAGGAGCCCTGGATGCCGGAGAGGTACTCGAGCACGCGGCTCCGGGCCCAGTAGAGGTCGGTGCCGTCCTCGAAGATGATGTAGACGAAGGAGAAGCCGAAGAAGGAGTACCCGCGAACGACCTTGGCGAACGGCACGGCGAGCATCTTCGTCGTCAGGGGATAGGTGACCTGGTCCTCGACGACCTGGGGCGCCTGTCCCGGATACGACGTGAAGATGATCACCTGCACGTCGGAGAGGTCAGGAATGGCATCGAGCGGGATGTTCAGCGTGGCCCAGACTCCGCCCGCCACCACGGCGCCGGTCATGATGATGACCAGCATCTTGTTCCGGACGCTCCCCGCAATGATCTTTTCGATCATCTCTTGTCCTCAGTGATCGTGGCCGGCCTGCGGCGGTTGCTCCGTGGCCTGGCCCTTCGTCTTTGCGCGCTGCCGAAACTGTGCAATGGCTTCCTGGATGCGGCTCTCGGAGTCGAGCATGAACTGCGCCTGCGTGACGACCTTCTCGCCGGGGCCAACACCGTTCACGATCTGGATGCGATCTCCTGCGCCCTTGACGCCGAGAACGACCTCGCGCGGCTCGAAACGGCCCTCGCCCAGGTCGACGAACGCGATGTTCCGTTCGCCCGACCGTATGATTGCGGATTGCGGAACGACGACCGCGTTCGTCACCGGGGGACCCTGGACCACGACGTCGGCGTACATCCCGGGGCGCAGACGCTGCTGCGGGTTAGGCACCTCGACGCAGATCTTCAGTGTGCGCGTGTCCCGACTGACCTCGGGGTAGAGGAACAGGACCTTCCCCCGGAACTGCTGCTCCGGAGCGTTTCGGAACGACACGACCGCGGGCTGGTTCTTGCGGATCCACGGGATGTCCAGCTCGTAGATGTCGGCGTGGACCCAGACCGTGGAGAGATCCGCGATCTTGTACAGATCCATGCCGGGTTTCACGAACATACCCTCCAGCGCCTCGCTCATGACCTCGGCGACCACGCCGTCCACCGGTGACGTCACCGTCAGGCGTCTCTGGACCTGTCCGCTTTCCTCCAGGCGCGAGATCTGTTCGTGCGTGATGTCCCAGTACGCGAGTCGATCGCGTGTCGACTGGACGAGACTCTCCGCCTGACGAATCGTTCCGGGGCGGTCGCTTCCCTCCAGCGACGTACGGTAATCCAGCGCCCGAAGGTACTCCTCCTGGGTCGTGACGAGTTCTGGGCTGTAGATCTCGAAGAGGGCCTGGCCCTTCTTGACCTCATCGCCGACGTAGTTCACATGGGCCTTCTCGACCCAGCCCTCGAACTTGGTATTGATCCACGTGATGTTGTCGGCGTTGTAGTCCAGGATGCCGACCGTTCGACTCTGCCTCGCGATGTCGGCTCTGTCGGCTGCCGTGCTCACTACCCCGATGTTCTGAACCTGAACCGGATCGATTCGGATCACGCCCTCCTCGGAGCCCGAAGCCTCGTCCGCATACTTCGGAACCAGCTTCATGCCCATCGGTGAGAGTCCCGGCTCGTCCCGGATGTACGTCGGGTCCATCGGCGCGTACCAGTACAGGATCTCGCGCTCACCTGAGTTCGAGGTGCCCGCACCGGCCGTCGTGGCCGCAGTGTCCTTGACCTCTACCAGGGCCATGCCACAGATCGGGCAGTCCCCAGGCGTGTCCTGGACGACCTCCGGGTGCATCGGGCATTGATAGACGGCGTCATGCTCATGGGCTTCGCCGGAGCCTGGCGCTGCGCCGGCGTTCTTCACCTCGACGAGGTCCATGCCGCAGATCGGACACTCTCCTTGCGTGCTCTGGACGACCTCCGGGTGCATCGGGCACTGAAACACCTTGTCAGAGGCCGGTGCTGGACCGCTCTCTGCGGTCGGCGCCTGAGCCACCCGTCCCGGCAGGAATCCGAGGTCGAACGGATTGGCGACCACGAACCACATGATCGCCGCACCGAGAACGAAAAAGGAGATCATCGAGAACGTCTGCATCCCTCGCGTCATCGGAGGTAGCGTCAGCGAGTTTCTCTCTTCATCGGACGCACGTTTTCTGCGCAGGACACGATCCATCACGCGCCCGATGATGCTTCGCTTGGCGGCGGTGGATTCCCGAGCGGGCGTGGAGTTCTCGGTACTCATCGCGTAGACCTTGTCGGCGTGGTGCCCGCGCTCGTTCCGGTAGGCGTATCCGGTGGGAATGCTCGTGCCACGTGAGACTCCAGGTCCGACAAGGCAATCCACAGATCGGACACCAGCCGGTGATAGCTGAGGCGTGATTGAAACAGGACCCGTTCCGCATCGAGGAGGTCCAGAAAGCCCAACCTGTCTGTCGTGTACGCCGCCTCGGCCGATGCAAGAGATTCCTCGGCCTGCGGAATGATGACGTCACGGAAGAGGCGGCCGCGTTCCCCGAGCGAGTCGATGCGGAGGACTGCTTCCTGGATATCGAAACGGAGCCGGTCCCGTACCGCCTCGAGCAAGTCGGCGTTGGCGCGTTCGCTCTCCTGGGCCTCGGCCACGCCGGCGCGAATGCGCTTCCGGAAGATCGGGATATTGATCCCGACGGTCAGCGCGAGGGCGTTCTTACCGTTGTCCTCGGGTGGGTTGATCGTACCGGCGGGATCTTCGCGATCCCCCACGAAGATGTACCCGGCGCCGAAGCGGAAATCCGGTCGTGACTCCAGCTTGCGGCGTTTCGCCCAGACTTGATCTGCCTCGACCCGATTCTCCACAGCTCGAACGCGCGGATGTTCCGACGTTGCCACGCTCTCCAGTTCATCTCGATCGTAGGTCACGGCGGGCAGCGGCAACTCGATCGGATCGAGTGTGAGCGGCGATTCGGGTCGGCCGATCAGCTCGGAGATCCGTCGCGACACGGTGTCCAAACGCTCCCGAAGTGCGGTGTC
>JABAOG010006545.1_pt1 | contig 16767 bp, 14 predicted proteins | sample 7062131 | NCBI WGS metagenome assembly JABAOG01 (sample SAMN14538629, study PRJNA623070) | marine sediment metagenome | biome: marine biome [ENVO:00000428]; feature: marine pelagic biome [ENVO:01000023]; material: deep marine sediment [ENVO:00002113] | place: India: Arabian Sea | collected...
CCTGCGTCGCCGTCCCCGTCGCCAACGGCACCAGCTGCGACGACGGCGACGCCTGCACCGACACCGACGTCTGCACCGACGGCGCCTGCGCCGGTGCCGCCCTCGACTGCTCCGGCTCCACCGACGCCTGCAACGTCGGCTCTTGCGACGGGGCCACCGGCATGTGTGTGGCCACCCCGGTCGCGGACGGCACCGCTTGCCCGGCCGACGTGGACAGCTGCACGATCGACGAGTGCGGCTCCGGTGTCTGTGGCACCCGCACCTGGTGTGCCTTCGACACCACCGGCGCGATCACCGACACGCCCCTTCGCGGTGGCGGCGGTGGCACCCTCTACGAGGATCGCTGTCCCGATGGGCAGGTCGTCATGGGCTACCGTGGACGCGCCGGCACCTGGAACACTCGGATCCAGGCCGTCTGCGGCGAGCTCACGCTCACCGGCGACGGGCCCTACGCGGTCTCGGTGACCGAAGCCTCGACGACCCCCGAGCGCGGGCTCCTCGGCGGCAGCACGTGGGAGCGGCTCTGCCCGGCCGGCAACGTCGTGGTGGGCTTCGGAGGCCGAAGCGGCTCGCTGGTCGACCAGCTGGTCTTCCGCTGCGCGCCGCTGACGGTCACGCTGACCGACTCGGGGATCGCCCTCGCCGCCGACACCGCCACCACGGACCTCCCGGCCGCGGGCGGCACCGGCGGCTCGCCCTTCCCGCAGACCGACTGCCCCGCGGGGCAGGTGGCCGGCGAGAGCCGCATCCGGGCGGGTGACAGCATCGACGCCTTCGGGCTCGGGTGCATCGCTCCCGCGCTGAGCGGCGGGGTCGTCCGTATCTTGGCGGACTGCTCGTCGGGCGCCGGCACCGTCGATCGGCACGCGGGCACCTCCTGCCACAACCTCTCCGCTGGCGCGGGGGCAGTGGCCTCGTACCTGGTGAAGCCGGCGGACGTGGTGGCGGTGACCCTCTACCGCGACGCCGACTGCGCAGGCCCGAGCCGTCGACTCACCTCGAACGCGAGCTTCTGCGGGCTCACCTACGACGGCGGCGCCATCGGCGTGAACGACAACGTCGGTTCGTACGTGCTCGAGTACTGAGCAGCGCCACACCCGAGGAGACGGCCGGGGCCTCATGCCTCGGCCGTCTCTTTTCCGTCCCGAACACGTCGAACGAGAGGTCTTCGGTGACGGCACCGGTCACTCGGTGATGTCGACCAGCGAGAGCAGGAAGGCGTAGGTCATCGCCGTCTCCCGGTGCCGCCGGAAGCGGCCGGAGGCGCCGCCGTGGCCGGCCTCCATGTTGGTGTGCAGCAGCAGCAGGTTGTCGTCGGTCTTGCGGTCGCGCAGCCTGGCGACCCACTTGGCCGGCTCCCAGTACTGCACCTGCGAGTCGTGCAGCCCGGTGGTCACCAGCATGTGCGGGTAGTCCTGCGCCTCGACGTTGTCGTAGGGCGAGTAGCTGAGCATGTACTCGTAGGCGTCTCGCTCGTTGGGGTTGCCCCACTCGTCGTACTCGCTGGTGGTCAGCGGGATCGACTCGTCGAGCATGGTCGTGACGACGTCGACGAAGGGCACGTCGGCCACGAGCCCCGCGAAGTGCTCCGGGGCCAGATTGGCCACCGCGCCGATGAGCAAGCCCCCAGCGCTGCCGCCGTGACCGAAGAGGCGGTCGGGCGCGGTCCAGCCCTCGTCGATGAGGTGCTTGGCGCAGTCGATGAAGTCGGTGAAGGTGTTCTTCTTGTTCAGCAGCTTGCCGTCCTCGTACCACCCGCGGCCCATCTCCTGGCCGCCGCGGACGTGGGCGATGGCGTAGACCACGCCGCGGTCGAGCAGGCTCAGTCGCACCGAGCTGAAGGTCGGGTCCATCGAATGGCCGTAGGAGCCGTAGGCGTAGAGCAGCGTCGGCTGCGGCTGGCTCCGGTCGAGGTCCTTTCGGTGGACGATGGACACCGGCACCTCCGTGCCGTCACGGGCGGTGACCATCACCCGCTCGGTGGCGTAGGCGTCGGCGTCGAAGTCGCCGAGCACCCGCTGCACCTTCTTCACCACCCGCTCGCGGGTCTCCATGTCGTAGTCGATGGTCGACCACGGCGTGGTCATGGAGGTGTACTGCAGCCGCAGCGTGCTCGACTCGACCTCGGGGTTGGTGCCGATGGTGGCGAAGTACACCGGCTCGTCCATCGCGATGGCGTGGCCGGCTTCGGCGTCGGCGCGGCCTCCACGACCCCACTTCAGCACCCGCAGCCCGGCGATGCCGTTCTGCCGCTCACTGGCGACGAGGTAGTCCTCGAAGAGCTCGAAGCCACGCAAGAGCACGCCATCGCGGGCGGGGATCTCGACCCGCCACTTGCTCTTGTCCGCGCTCTCCGACGGGGCGACGCTCATCAGCCGGAAGTCCTTCGCCTCCCAGTTGGTGCGGATGTAGAAGCGGCCGTTCAGGTGGTCGACGTCGTACTCGTGGTCGCGCTCCCGCGGCAGCACGAGCTGCGGCTCGGCGTCCGGGTGGCGGGCATCCACCACCCGGTACTCGCTCGACACCGTCTGGTGGGAGGCGATGAGGATGTAGTCCCGCGACCGGCTTCGGCCCACGGAGACGTAGAACTCGTCGTCGGTCTCCTCGTAGACCAGCGTGTCCTCGTCCTCCCCCAAGGTGTGGCGCCAGACCTGGTAGGCGCGGAGCGTTCCCTCCTCACGCTTCACATAGAAGACCGTCCGGTGGTCCAGGGCCCAGACGGCGCCGCCGGTGGTGCCCTCGATGGTGTCCTCGAGCAGCTCGCCGCTCTCGAGGTCCTCGAAGCGCAGGGTGTAGATGCGGCGGCTCACCGTGTCCTCGCCGAAGGCCATGGTCTTGCCGTCGATGCTGACCGCCGGGCCGACCGCCGCGTAATAGTCGTGTCCCTCGGCGCGCTCGTTCTCGTCGAGGATCACCTGCTCGCCCTCGGCCGGGCCGGCCTGCGGATCGGGCTCCGGGGCGCTCGCCGGCAGGCGGCAGTGGATGTCGTACTCCTTGCCCGTCTCGTTGCGCACGTAGCGCCACCAGCCGTCGAGCTTCACCGGTACCGAGGCGTCGTCCTTGGGGATGCGGCCGACGATCTCCTCGAAGAGCGCGTCCTGGAAGTCGGCGACCGGCGCGAGCTGTTGCTCGGTGTAGGCGTTCTCCGCCCGCAGATAGGCGAGGATCTCCTCGTCGTCGCGGTCGTCGTCCCGGAGCCAGAAGTAGGGGTCCTGGCGGGTGTGGTCGTGGGCGCGGTGCTCGTAGGGGACTCGCTTGGCCATGGGCGGTTGGAGCGTAGCGCTTTCGCCGCCGTGCGCAGGCCCACCGCTCGTGGGCTCCGGCTCCGCCCCCGAGGGGCAACCGGTGAGGGCGAAGACGGCGAGGGCGACGAGGACGGGGTAGGGCGGGCGCATCGGTGGCGGTGTACCTGCAACGCTCGTCGCGCGGAAGGCTTCCCGGCTCGGGAGCACCCGCACTCGGCGGAGGGCCACGGGAGGCAGCGGGGCGGCTGCCGTGCTATGGCACGGCCGTGAGCGAAGACTTCGACGTCGAGGACCTGAAGGTCCACAAGATCGTCCAGCGCAAGGACGGGCGGCGTCATCTGGCGATCGCCGGCAACGCGCCGCCGCCCGCCGCCGCGGACGATATCGACGAGGCCTTCGGCGGCAAGGGCGAGCGCGAGGTCGTCGTCGATCCGGAGGAGCTCGAGCCGCGTGTCGTCGAGACCCTCAAGACCATCTTCGACCCCGAGATCCCGCTGAACGTCTACGACCTCGGACTGATCTACGGCATCGACGTCAGCGACGAAGGCGACGTGGAGGTGCGGATGACGCTCACCGCGCCCGCCTGCCCGGTGGCCGGCCAGATCGTCAAGGACGTGGCCGAGCGGGTGGGGGCCACCGAGGGGGTGCGCCGCTCCCACGTGAAGCTCGTCTGGGACCCGCCCTGGACCAAGGATCGCATGACCGAGGAGGCGCTCCTCGAGCTCGGCCTCCTCTGAGAAAGCCGCGATGGACGAGCCGATCTACATGGACTACCACGCCACCACGCCCGTGGACGCGCGCGTGGTCGAGGCGATGCTCCCCTACTTCACGGAGCACTTCGGCAACGCCGCGAGCCGGGCGCATGCCTTCGGCCACCGCGCCGCCGACGCCGTCGAGGAGGCGCGCCGGCAGGTGGCCTCGCTGGTGGGGGCCTCGGCGCGGACGATCGTCTTCACCTCCGGCGCCACCGAGAGCGACAACCTCGCGCTCAAGGGCGTGATGCACGCCTACCGGGAGGAAGGCGACCACCTCGTGGTCCCGGAGACCGAGCACAAGGCCGTGCTCGACTCGGCGACCCGCCTCGAGGGGGAGGGCTTCCGGGTGACCCGGGTCCCGGTGAGCGAGACCGGGGTGGTCGATCCCGCGGCCATCGCCGACGCCATCGAAGAGCGCACGGTGCTCGTCTCGGTGATGCTCTGCAACAACGAGGTCGGCACGGTGAACGACATCGGCGCCATCGGAGCGATCACCCGCGAGCGGGGTGTGCTCCTGCATTGCGACGCGAGCCAGGGGCTCGGCTACCTGGACTTCGATGTCGACGCCATGCAGGTCGACCTCGCCTCCTTCAACGCCCACAAGCTCTACGGGCCGAAGGGTGTCGGCGCGCTCTTCGTGCGCCGCTCCGGTCCGCGGGTCCGGCTCATCGCCGAGTCGGACGGCGGTGGGCAGGAGCACGGCCTCCGGGCGGGGACCCCGAACGTGCCCGGCATCGTCGGCTTCGGCGTCGCCGCGGCGATTCAGCAGTCCGAGGGTGAGACGGAAGCCCAGCGGCTGCGGGCCCTGCGCGCCCGCCTCGCCGATCGGGTGCTCGCCCTGGAGGCGACGGATCTCAACGGCCCCGCGCTCGATGGGCCTCGCCACCCGGGGAACCTCAACGTCTCCTTCGCCGGGGTCGACGGCGAGGGGCTGCTGCTGGCGCTCGCCAAGCGGGTGGCGGTCTCGAGCGGCGCCGCCTGCACCAGCGCGTCGACCGAGCCGAGCTACGTGCTCCGGGCCATGGGTCTGGACCGCGATCGCGCCGCGACCTCCATTCGCTTCGGCCTGGGCCGACCGACCGACGAGGCCCAGGTCGACGCCGTCGCCGCTCACGTCGAGGAGACGGTCGAGCGGCTGCGCGCGCAGTCGCCGCTGTGGCGGCTGCGCGACCAGGACATCGATTGGTAGCGCTGCGCCCGCTGGGCCGACTGACGCGGTGACGCCCTTGGCGCCACGCCGGATCGGCGTTACAGGACTAGAGACGCGCCATGAAAGAGACCATGCGAGAGCTGACCGAGCTGGACGACTGGGCCCCGCCCCCCGTGACCCCGGGCGAGCCGACCATCACCCTGACCCCCAAGGCGGTGGAGATGGGCAAGAAGCAGCTGGCCGAGGCCGGCGAGCCTTCGCTGGGGCTCCGCATCGGCGTCAAGGGCGGTGGCTGCTCCGGCTACTACTACGTCTACGAGCTGGCCAAGAAGGTCCGGAAGCGCGACAAGGTCTGGGACTTCGACGGGCTGCGGGTCGTCGTCGACAACCGGAGCCTGGAGCTCCTCGCGGGCGGCACTCTCGACTGGGAGCAGCGGCTCATGGGATACGGCTTCACGTGGCAGAACCCCAACGCCAAGGGCGACTGCGGATGCGGCGCGTCCTTCAACGTCTGAGCGCCCCGAGCGCATTCGCCGTCCTCTCCCTGACCCTCGCCTGCGGCGGCGCCAGCGCCGAGCCCGCGGGAGTCGGTGAGCCGGTGGCCGAAGCGCCGGTCGCGGAGAGGCCGGCCGAGTCGTCGAGCGAGGAGCCGGCCAGCGGCCCGCTGGTGAGCGCGGACCGGATGGCGCGCATCGCCGCCGGCCACGAGCCGCTGCGCGAGCTCGTCGCGCCCTCCCGGGGCGTGATCTACGTGCTCTACGCGACCGACGCCTCCGGCGAGGATCCGCGAGCCGACGACGACGGCATCATCCGGCTGGCCGAGCACTGGTGCAGCGACGAGCAGCTCACCGACGGCATCGACCGACTGCAGCGAGACCTGGCCCGCCGGATCCGCGAGCCCATCCGCGAGCCGCTCTTCGAGTGCGTCGACGACCGCTGCGGCCATCCGGCGCAGATGGAGTACGACGTCGCTGGCCATTACGAGTTCGCGCGGGTCGACGGCTTCGACGGTCCGGCGCTCATCGCTGTCGAGCACGTGGAGTCCGCCTCGATGACCGAGCGCTTCCTGGCCGACGCCGAGGACTTCGTGCGCGACGAGCGCGCGGCCCTCGCCGGCGCCACCTGCGACTGAGGCCGTTCCTCGAGCGCCCGTCAGCGGTGGAAGAAGACCCGTAGCGTCGACGCTCGGAAGAGGCGCGAGAGCGAGTACACGCTCACGAAGATGAGTGGCGTGGGCAACCAGAGCACGCAGGCCACCACCGAGACGAGCCAGCCTGAGCGGCGTCGCTTCTGCAGCCCACGCGCGCCGACCCAGGGCAGCACGAACCAGGGAGCGCTCAGCGCGAGGATGGCGGTCGCTCCGAGCAGGCCTGTCGTGCCGACGCCGTGACGCACGATCCAGGCGGCGTTCCGAACGCCCTGCCAGGTGAGGTGGGGCTCGGGGAAGTACGCCGTCGCGAAGAGGATGGCACCGACCACCGACCCGAGGATCCCCACGCCCGTCAGCACCAGCAGGGCCCGCTGCCAGCGCAGCAGGCCCAGCTCGTCCAGGTCGTCGTCCTCGGCGACGCCGTCGCGGAGACGCTCGAGCCTTTCGGCCATCTCGGCCCGGGCGCGCTCGGCGGCCTCCGCCCGTGAGCGCTCCCGGTCCAGCTCCCGATCCAAGGCGTCCACCCGCAGGTGGAGCGCCAACCCGGTGTCACGGTATCCCATGTCCACGGGCGGACAGCGGGGCCGTGTGGTTGTTCCCGCTCAGCGTATCGCGAGACGAACGCGCTCAGAAACCGCCCGAGCCGCCGGTGCTACAGGCGGCGCAGTCGAAGCCGTCGGTGCAGCTGTCGTCCGCGCAGCAGAGCGGACAGTAGGGCCGTCGGTTGAACACGTAGGGGGAGTCCATCGCGCCGATCTGCTGGCAGTCGAGGGTCACGCCGACGACGGTCATCTCGCCGTAGCCGCCGCTGTCCGCGAACTGCCGCGCGCAGGCCGTGTCGCTGGCGAGCCACGGGCCGAGCGCGGGCAGCTCCTGCTCCACGTTCGGAGCCGCATAGTAGGCGGAGGTGCAGGACTGGCCCACGATGCAGTCGCTCGGGCTCGGGGTGTCGACGTCGCCCGCCTTGATCGTGTAGCAGAGCGTGAACTGGCCCTGGCAGTCGACGGTCAGTCGGTTGGCGCTCCAGTCCTCGGTGGGCGTGGGCACCGGCTCGCCGGCGGTGTAGGGACCGCCGCAGGTGAGGCTGCCGCCCTCGAACCAGCTCGAGAAGGCGTCGGTGACCGTCCCGCCGGCGTCGCTGAGCAGACACGGCGAGGTGTTGTCGAGCTCCCAGGTGCCGCTCGAGAAGCAGGAGCCGGTGCACGCGCCCCAGCGGCCGCCGAACTCGCCGTTCGCGTTGCAGGTGATCATCCGTCCGTTCGCGCACGTCTCGGTCGCGCCGACGGTGTCGCACGGGCAGCCGGGGACCGGGGTGTCGGCGCTGCAGTCCATGGGCATCGTGGCCATGCCGCCGTCCGGTCCACAGGTCTCCACCGTGGCGGCGTCGGGCGTGCCCCAGTCACGGGGAACCGGCGGGCCCATGTCGGCGCCCGGGCCCGCGTCGTCGTCGCCCACTTGGGCGTCCGTCCCGGGTGCGCCCACGCAGCTGCCTCCCCGACACTCCAAGCCGGTGTTGCAGGTGTCGTCCGCGGCGCAGGAACAGTTGAAGGTGCCGGGGGTGCACTCCGCGCTCGGCGAGCAGCCCGCAGCCATGAGCGAGAGGGCGAGCGCCCCAATCGAGAGAGTAAGTCGAATCATCCGAAGCTCCTAGGTTGGGTACCCTACCCACTCATGGGCGGTAGTTGAAGGGCCGCCGGCCGTCAGTGGCACTGCCAGGTGCACTCCTCGACGTAGGAGTACGCGACGCCGGTGTCACCGAGGTTGACCTCGGCGAGGCGCTCGTCGAATTGAGCGACGAAGGCCTCGTCGACGCCGGCGGGGCCGTCCTGCAACCAGAGCGGGCCACCCAGCAAGTAGCCCGCGCTGCCGTAGACGAGGTTTCGCAGCTTCGCTAGCGAGGTCTCCTGCTCGTCCGGGTCGTCGAAGAGGGCGGCGGGGACCTCCAGCTTCCGGATCTCGACGGCCCGCGCGTCGGTGAGGTCCCCCGGGGCCGTGGCGAGCTCGGAAGCCGATCTCGGGATCCACGCCTGGGCGCGAATCGGCTCCTCGGTGACGTACTCCACGAAGAGCGAGAGCGTGGCCGCGTCCGGGTATCGATGGGCCAGCTCGGGGACCGTCTCCAGCCGGAGCGTGAACGCGTGCACGAGCGGGTGGCCATCGGCGTGGGGAACGTCCTGCTCGGAGAAGCCCGCCGGACGGCCGCCGGTGTACGCGGGGGTCCCTTGGGACGCGCGCTCCTCGGTCGGCTCGAGCAGGTAGATCGGCACCTTCGGCCCCGCCGCCGCGTCGGCGAGCCGGTCGAGCTCGGCGGCGGGCGACTCCGTGGAGCCGGCGCGCGCGCGGACCAGCGCCTCGGCCTCTTCGTCGATCGCGTGTCCGATCTCTTCCATGAACGACTCGGGCACGCTCTGGCCCGCGAGCGCCCGTGCGAGCGCCGCGCCCAAGCGAGGGGCCTCCTGTCGGTAGGCTCGCCGGCGCGACGTCAGCTTGCTCCACAGGAGCTCGTCTTCCCGGTGGGCGACGATGAGTCGCGCCACGCGCTCCACGTAGTCGTCCGAGAGACCGGTGCAGAAGAAGCACAGCTCGCGCTCCGGGCCCGTCGTCTCGTGGTCGTTCGGGGCCTCGTCGAAGAGGGGCCCCGCGGCGACGAGCACGGCCTCGGCCCGCTCCGGCGGGAGCTTCTCCAACGCTCCGGCGGTCGCCTCGTAGTGGGAGACGTGAGGCAGCTGCCCAGGCTCGAGAAGCGCGTCGAGGTCCGTGGGAACCTCGGCGCCCTCGGGGAGCTTCGCGGCGATCGCCGCCGCCCAACGTCGGAGCGCGCGGGCGGTGAGACCCTCGGCCGCGTGAGCGGCGTCGATGACCGCCGGTAGCCGCTTCGCGAGCACACCGGGCGGCCCATGGGCCGGCTCGTCCCTGGCCCACTGTTCGACCTGCCCCGCGCTCTCGAAGGGTCCCGGGGCGAGCACTCGTTCCAAGGAGGGCCCGGCGAGCTCGACCCCGCGCAGCCAGAGCTCGCGCAGCCGTTCCGGCTCACAACCGGTGGCCCACGCCCCGAGGCGCTCCGCCCCCAGCGCATTCAGCGCGCGTACGCCGAGCTCGTCGATGATCGCTTCCGAGGCGACGTCGTCCTCGATGCCCTCGGGGATCTCCGAGGGGTCGGTGGCCTTGGCCATGCCGACCAAGCGCAGCGGCGCCTTCCGAGGGTTCTCGGCCATCGCCGCGAAGAACACGCTCGGGGGCTCGTCCGCCGCCTCGAGGATCGCGCGGTCCCGGCTCCCGGAGCCGAGCACGCGAAGTCGGTCGGCGAAGGGTCGGCCCCGCAGCGCTTCGAGTAGGAGGGGTAGGGGGAAGCCCATGCACCACAGCGGATGCGGCGCGCAGCGCGTGACCCAATCGGGCCCACCGATCCGCTCGAGCTCTCCCTTCAGCCTCGCCTCGGGCACGACCGCCAGTCCGAGCACCGCGCCGCGAGTCTCGGGGACGCGAGGAGGCCGCCCGTACACCAGCGGCCTCAGGAATGCGTCGAGCGCTCGGGCCCGGTCCTCGCCGGCGAGCTCTTCCTTCCGGCTCCGCGCCACCGCGACGGCCCCACGCAGCGGCTCGCACAGCTCACCTTCGGCCTCTCGGAGCGCATCGGGCGTCCGGTTCACCGCGTTGGCGGCCCACCCCAGCATCTGCTCGGGCAGCTGGGCGGCGACGTCCGCCTCGATCGCCCGCATCACGGGGACCAGGCGCTCGGTAGAGAGCTGCGACGACCGTGCGGTCTCGAGCACCAGCTTCGCCGCGGGGCCCACCGGCTCGAGGGCTCCGTGCTCGAGGAGGTGAACGACGACGTGCTCGAAGAGCGGGAAGCGCTGCGGCTGTAGGTCCCGCAGGGCGTTCCGGTCCTCCGCCGCGGCGAGCTTCTTGGCGAAGTTCTTCATCTTCCGAGAGCCGACCTTCGTCCCGGCGACCTCGAGGTCGGGCAGCTTCCCGTCGACCAGTGCTGACTTGCGTGCCATGGGATCCTTCTTCGAATCGTACGCGGCGTCCCGCCGCGTTCTCCCCGCCGGGGGTGAGGTGTCGAGCGTGCGATGGGGCCCTCGGCGGCCCGCATTTTTCGCCGAACGGAAAGGCGCGCAGGGTAGTCTCGCGCCATGCCGTGGTGGGCCTGGTTTCTCGTCGGACTCGGAGGCGTGCTCCTCCTGATCCTGATTCACGATCTCGTTCAGCGGAAGGACGCGATTCTCCGGAATTTCCCGATCGTCGGGCACCTCCGGAGGTTGATGATCGTGCAGGGACCCAAGCTCCGGCAGTACATCGTCACGCGGAACGACGAGGAGCGGCCCTTCACCCGGGACCAGCGAAGCTGGGTCTACGCGCTCGGCGGCAAAGGAGAACAACTACTTCGGCTTCGGCACGGACAACGACCTCGAGCAGTCTCCCGGCTACCTGATCCTGAAGCAGAGCGCCTTTCCCCACCCCGAGCCCCACGAGGGCGACGCGGACTACGACCCCAAACACTCCATCCCCTGCGCGAAGGTCGTCGGCGCCGCGCGGGGGCGGGAGAAGGCATACCGACCGAAGAACATCTTCTACGTCTCCGCGATGAGCTACGGCTCGCTGAGCGCGCGCGCGGTGCAGGCGATCAATCGAGGCTGCGCCGTGGCCGAGTGTCTCCACAACACCGGCGAGGGCGGGATCGCGCCCCACCACGACCAGGGGGGCGAGCTCATCTTCCAGATCGGCACGGGCTACTACGGTTGCCGCGACGCCGACGGGAACTTCGACATCGATCGGCTCGCGGAGCTCGTGTCGCGCTTCCCCGTGCGCGCCATCGAGCTGAAGCTCAGCCAGGGCGCGAAGCCAGGCCGGGGCGGGGTGCTCCCGGCGTCCAAGATCACCAAGGAGATCTCGACCATTCGCGGCATCCCGATGGGGAAGGATTGCATCAGCCCGGCCTCGCACCGGGCCTTCCGTAGCCCCGACGAGATGCTCGACGTGGTGGAGACCATCGCCGAGCGGACCGGGCTCCCGGTCGGCATCAAGAGCGCGGTCGGCGATCTCGGCTTCTGGCTGGAGCTCGCCACGCAGATGGAGTCCGGCGAGCGCGGGGTCGACTTCATCACCATCGACGGCGGCGAAGGCGGGACGGGGGCGGCGCCGTTGGTCTTCTCGGACCACGTCAGCCTTCCCTTCAAGCTCGGCTTCACCCGCGTCTATCGGATCTTCGCTCAGCGAGGGTTGGCCGACCGGGTGGTCTGGAAGGGAGCGGGCAAGCTCGGCTTCCCCCAAGCCTCGGTCCTCGCGATGGCCATGGGCTGCGACATGATCGGACTCGCCCGCGAGACGATGTTGNNGCATCCAGGCCCAGGAGTGCCACACGGGCCATTGCCCCACGGGCGTGGCCACCCAGCAGGCGCGCCTCCAGTGGGGGCTCGACCCGACGGACAAAGCGGCGAAGCTCGCGAACTACCTCGTCACCCTCCGCAAGGAGGTCATGTGGCTGACCCGCGCCACGGGGGTGCCGCACCCCAGCATGGTGCCCCTCGAGCAGTTCGAGATCCTGGACGAGAAGTTCCACAGCGACTCCGCCCGGGAGCACTTCGGCTACCAGGAAGGCTGGGGGCTGCCTCCGGAGTCGGACCTGGTTCAGCTCGGCGTTCGGAAGGGCTGACGCCCCCGGGGGAGGCCGCCTGCTGCTAGCTGCCGCGTCGAAGACGCGTGATCTCTTCGGCGAAGCCTTCGAGGTACTCGCCGAGCAGCTCGCGGGTCTTCGCGTCGGTGAGGTTCCCGTCGTCGTCGAAGAGGTCACCGGCGCCTCGCACGTAGAGGCTCTTTCGGCTGAAGTAGGTCGCGCCCAGGGCGCGCAGCACCGGCAGCCAGGTGTTCTGGGACGAGATCGTGCCCCCGCGACCGGGCGTGGCGCCGATGAGGCCCATCGGCTTGCCGCCGAAGTGCTCGTCGATCTCCGCGGGGGGGCGGCTCAGCCAATCGATCGCGTTCTTGGCCACCCCGGGCATGCCGTTGTTGTACTCGGGCGTCGCGAGGAGCACGCCGTCGGCCTGCTGCACCCGCTTCTTGAGGGCCTGGACCGGCTCGGGGATCCCCTCCTCACGCTCCAGGTCGGCGTCGAAGAGGGGGATGCCATCGATGGTGGCGGCGTCGATCACCACCTCTTCGGGCGCGAGCTCGACCGCGGCGCGGACGAGGCCGCGGTTGAAGGACTTCTTCCGGAGGCTTCCGGCGATGGCGAGAATGCGAATGGTCATCCCGGTCTACATCGGGCCATGGGAGTTTCCCGCAAGCGTAGCCCGTCACGCGTTCGAGACCGGCGCTCGGTTGCCCTTGCGAGCGCGCAGCGGCCGACTTAAGCGTCGGCAACATGGAGGACCTGCACATCCGCGGCCGCATCGTGATCCCCGCGGCCGATCTCGACTGGAGCGCCAGCCGTTCCGGCGGGAGCGGGGGCCAGCACGTCAACAAGACGTCGACGAAGGTGGACCTGCGCTTCGACCTGCCGGGGACGAACGCGCTCCACCCGGCGGTGAAGGCACGGCTGCGCAAGCAGGACGGCGTGCAGATCGACGGGGACGGCCAGCTGATCGTGGTCAGCTCGGCGACGCGTTCGCAGTCGGCGAACCTCGAGGACGCGCGGGAGCGGCTGCGGGAGAGGATCCTCGCGGCGCTCGCGCGGCCGAAGCGGCGACGCAAGACCAAGCCCAGCCGGGGCGCCAAGCGGCGGCGGCTGAAGGCGAAGCGGATGAACGCCGAGAAGAAGAAGAACCGGAAGAAGGTCCAGTACTGAGGGCTCACTCCGCCCAGGCACCGAGGGCGAGGAACGAGTGCTCTGGCGACCAGTCGAGGGCGCTCATCGCGCGGCTGGGGTCGCAGGCTTGGTGCCGGCAGAGCACGTCCCGCACCTTGTCGCGGCTCAGCACCAGCGGAGCGCCCAGCCGGGCACGGAGCTCGGCGGCCAGGGCCGCCAAGCGGATCGTCCCCGGGGGCAGGCCGACCACCCGGACGTCCGGCCGGCCGACGAGCTGTCCGAGCGCGCGCGCCATCGTGGCGCGGGTGATCGGCGCCGGCTCGGCCACGTAGTAGCGGCCGCTCGGGTGCTCGGTGGTGAGGGCGGCGACGATGGCGCGAGCCAGGTCCGGGCCGGAAAGCAGCGACATCGTCCCGCCGGGGTGGACCATGGGCACGACCCCGCGCCGGGCGGCGTCGAAGAGCGGATCCATCCGGTGCTCGCCTTCCCCGTAGAGGGCCGGCGGACGGAGGATGGTGACCGGACAGTCGAGGGCGTCGGTGTGCAGCTCCGCCTGCAGCTTGCTCTCGCCGTAGACCGAGCGTGGCGCGTCCGGGTCGTCTTCGCGGTCGCCGGTCGGCCGGGCTCCGACGGGCCGTGCGCGGCGAGGCTCGAGACGAGCACGAAACGGCGCAGCCCGGCCGGGGCGCAGCGAACGAGGGTCGCGGTGGTTTCGGTGTTGGCCCGGAAGATCGACTCGGGCTCGAGCGAGAGCCCACCGCCCGCGGCGTGCACGATTGCGTCGACACCCTCGTAGGCCGCCCGCACGTCGTCGCTCTCCAGCAGCGAGCCGCGGACGATCTCGGCGCCGAGCGCCTCGGCCCGGCTCGTGTGGCTGCTCGGTCGCGCGAAGGCGCGCACGGCGATGCCCGCCTCCCGTAGCTGGGCCAGCAGGTGACCGCCGACGAAGCCGGTCGCTCCGGTAACCAGGACCTTCACTCGTCCGTCTCCAAGCGCCGCACCTCGATGCGGTCGAAGCGCGCGCCGCGACGGGCGCGAAGGGCGAGCCCGACCCGCGCACGGAGCCCACCGAGCCGGCACTCGAGGCGCTCGTCCCCGCGCTCGATGGTCAAGGCCTCGCCGCGCCGCTCCAGCCGGACGGGCCCGCTGCCCTCCAGGGTGCAGAGGGTGGGGCCCACCTCGTCGTCCTCGATCCGAACTGCGGTCGCCGGAGCGCCGTCCGGCTGGAGGAGCAGCTCGACCGAGCCGGTGGTCTCGAGCTCGATGGCGACGTCGGCGAAGCGGAGGCCGGCCAGGTCGGCGCGCGCATCCGCGACCTCGGACACGAGGGAAGCGCCCTCCGTGCGCCATCGGCCCGGCGCGTCGAGGGCGAGATCTTCGGCCAGCAGTGAGGCCGGAGGGTTGCCGAAGGGCGTTCGCTCGCTGACCCGGCGAAGGGCCGCGCCGAGCTCGTCGAGAGCGAGGGTGGCGCCGTCGGCCAGGGTCACCAGCCGACCGCTGGCCCGCGGGGTGGGCAGCTCATCCCAGCTACCGGCGCCGACATCCAGCACGAGCGTGCGCACGGTGTCGCCCACGGCGCTGACGCCGCTGATCACGACCCGCCCGTCGAGGAGCGGCGTCGCGGAAATCATGGTGAGGGGCGGGAGCTCGAGCGCGAGCGGCTCCTCCACGAGCCCCGGGACCGGCCCGAGGATCGGCGGCGCGTTCCGGTAGAGGGTGAGCTCCGTGTTCTCGCCCACCACCAGCAAGCGGCCGCCCGGGAGCGGGACCGCGGCGAGCGGTGCGCTCGGGAGGCTCGCGTCCAGATCCACGAAGGTGCCGCTGCGCGGATCGAATGCGACCAGGCCGCGCAGCGTTCCGCCTCCTGGGCCCACCCCGCCGAGGAGCACGATCGAGCCATCGTCGAGGATCCGCACCAGCGCCTCGGCCCGGGCGACGGGCAGCTCGCCGGTCGCGGTCGTCTCGAGCGTCGTCGCGTCCAGCCGCTCGGCGGTCGCCAGGGGCGCGCCCCCGCCGGTCGCCCGGCCACCGACCAGGAGGACGTCGCCGTCCGGGAGCCGAACGGCGCCGGCGTCCCGTCGGGGCGCGAGCAGCGTCTGCAGGCCTTCTTCCATCGTGCCGCGCACGACGTCGTAGACCTCGAAGGTGTCGTGCGCCGGGCCCTCGTCGCCCAGGGCTCCGCCGAGCGCGAGGATCCGGTCGCCGCTACGGACCGCCACCACCCCCTCGCGCCGAACCTGCAGGCCCGGGTCGACCCGCTCGGCCGCCGCCTCGCCGCTCCGCCAATGAACCAGCCGCCGTGAGCCGACGCTGCCCTCGCGGCCACCGAGGAGCACCAGGCCGCCGCCGAGCGTGGGCACGACCGCCCCACCGGAGTCCGCGAGCGCCGGATCTGCCAGCGGACATGATTCGCCGGGCGGGAGCAGCAGCATGGGCAGCGCGCGCTCGCTCGGCTCGAAGGCGGGCATCAGCGCGGCGCCGAAGCCGTCCCAGCGCTCGCCCTGGGCACGTACGGTCAGCACCCGAGTGTTCGGGGGGAAGCGGTCGATGGTGTCCATGGCCTCCGACGGGCGGATCACGTCGATGGTCCGCTCGTCGCTGGCCGGGAAGTCACCGAGGGCTTCGATGATCAGGTTGGCCGGCGTCCCCGCTGGCCGGCAGGGCCCCGCCTCCGGAACGCGGAGATCGACCGTGAGCGTCTGGCGTTCGAGCCGGTCGCCGCACGCGCTCAGGAGGAGCAACAAGGCCACCGCACGCCGCATCACGCGCTATGCTAGCAGCTGAGTCGGGTTCACTGGTTCCTTCGCATGTTCTCCCTTCACTCATCCCTCCGCGCTCGCTGATGGCTCTGCCGGAAGCGAGCGACCGCGCCCCGACGCCGTTCGGGCCCTACCTGCTGGACGCGCCGATCGNNGTGGTCAAGCAGGTGCGGCCGGAGCTGGCCCGGGAGCCGCGCTTCGTCGAGATGTTCGCGCGGGAGGCCAAGGCGCTCGTGCGCCTGGTCCACCCGCACATCGTCCCGATCTACGAGCTCGGTGTGGTCGACGGCGTCTACTTCATCGCGATGGAGCACATCGAGGGGGCCACCCTCGAGGGAGTGCTGGGTGAAGGTGCGCTCGCGCCGGGACCGGCGGCCCATCTGGGCATCCAGGTGGCCGAGGCGCTTCAGCACGCCCACGAGCGGCACGATCTGGTGCACCGGGACGTGACCCCGCGGAACGTGATGGTCGACGAGGGAGGTCACGCCCGCCTGCTCGACTTCGGCATCGCGACGCCGGCCGAGGGAAGCGGCGGCGACGTCTTCGGCACGCCGGGCTACCTCTCGCCGGAGCAGGCCAGGGGGGACGAGGTCGGCCCAGCGAGCGACGTCTTCTCGCTCGGCTGCGTGCTCGCGCGAGCGATGAGCGGTGAGCCTCCCTATCCCGGAGACGCGGGTCGCGAGCGACTCCTCGCCGGCGAGAGGCCCTCTTTCGACGGGATGCCCGAGGCCCTCGCCGCGCTGCTCACGCGGATGCTCGGCGCGGACCCCGAAGAACGGCCCAGCGCGGCCGAGGTGGCCCGGGGCCTGCGTGGCTGGCTGGCGGGGGCCCATCCGGAGGGGGTTTCGGCGGCGGTCGCCGAGCGAGCGCGCCGGGTGAAGGAGTCCGAGCCGGCGGTGGTGACCACTGGCGAGAGCACCGCGGCGGCCGGCAAGGTACGCAGGCACGCCACCAGCGCGC
>JABAOG010001054.1_pt3 | contig 16764 bp, 13 predicted proteins | sample 7062131 | NCBI WGS metagenome assembly JABAOG01 (sample SAMN14538629, study PRJNA623070) | marine sediment metagenome | biome: marine biome [ENVO:00000428]; feature: marine pelagic biome [ENVO:01000023]; material: deep marine sediment [ENVO:00002113] | place: India: Arabian Sea | collected...
TGCCTCGGTGTAGCGACCCATCCCGATCTTGGTTCCTGCCCGGTCGCCTGCCGAGCGAACTATCCACCCGAAATCGCCGAGCCGTTCGGCGATCTCGCCGACCCGGTCGCTGTAGGCGCCCGCCTCCCGGGGGTTGTCCACGTACGTGATGGCGGCGAGGTTGTTGTAGGCGCGTCCGGCGATATGCAGCAATCCCATGTCCTCGGCGACGATGGCCGCCCCCCGCAGCACGACTCTTGCCTCTGTGAGTCTCGACGCTTGTGAGAGCGCTGTTCCCTGAGTGACGAGGCTCTGCAGGGTGATCTCGTCCAGTCCGAGCCGGGCGGCGGCAGGAAGGAGGCGATCGACCGCCTCTATCGCCTGTGGGTCGAAGTTGAGCGAGAAACTCCGTGCCGCCTCGGCGGCGACCCCCACTTCCACCGCGTCGTCGACCTCGTCGAGCGCCTCGTAGACCGCACGGATCACCTCGAGCGCTTCATCCGACCGGTAGTGGCTGTTCAGAATGGCACTGTGGGCGGTGGCCGCCCGACGCCGGCCCTCGATGCTGCCGATGGCCGCGAAGTGACTCTGCGCCGCTTCGATGTAGGCGATGCCTCGCTCCACCTCCGACTGAGCATCTGCGTATCCTGCCGCCTTGAGTCGGAGTTCTGCCTTTTGGTCTTCGCTGGTAGATAGGTCGATCGCCTGATCGAGGAGATCCATCGCCTGCAGGCGGGAGCCGAGAGAGGCTGCTCGAGCGGCGGCGTCGGTCAGGCCCTGCATGGCCCGGGCTGCCAGTCCATCTCGCTCGGGCCCCTCCGGAGAGGCGTCGTAGGCGCCCATGTAGTGGGCGGCGACCAGTCCCGCCAGCTCCGGTTCGTTGAACGACTCGAAGTATGCGGCGGCCTGCAGGTGCTTGTCGCGCCGATCTCTCCGGTTGAGCCGCTGGTAGGCGACTTCGTGGAACAACGACTGGACGAACCGGTACTGCCCGCGGCCGGGTGAGCGGGGGTCGTCTTCGATCTCCAGGATCTCGAGATGAACCAGATCGGCGAGTTCCCGCTCGAGCCCCGCTTCGGCGTCGGCACGCAGGGCCATCACCGCCGGGAGCGAGAATGTCTGTCCGAGAATCGAACCGTCCTGCAACAGTGCGCGGAGGCCGGGATTCAGCCTGTCGAGCCGTGCGCCGATCACGGCCTGGAGGGATTCGGGAAGGGCGAGGGTCTCCGCATCGCCATCGAACCGGTACCGGCCCCCGTCCTCTCTGAGGCTCCCCGACGAGGTCAGCATCCTGACGATCTCCACCGCGTAGAGCGGAAACCCGGCAGAGCGGTCGACGATGTGGCCGGTCACCTCCTCACCGATACCCGGTAGATACTCCGACAGCATCTGCCGCATGTGGTCGTCGGTGAGGGGCGAGAGGCGGACGGCCATCGAGTTTCGGTGTTGCGCACCCCAGGTCGGGAACCGGTCGAGCAGATCGGGCCGAGCCAGCGTGATGACGAGTACCGGCGAGCGGGTTGAGCGCTCGACCAGTTCGGTGATGAAATCCAGGAGCCCCCCGTCCGCCCAGTGCAGGTCCTCGAAGACGAGGACTGTCGTTCCTCTGAACGCAATGTGGTGGAAGAACGAACGCAACGCTGCGAACAGCTCGGAACGGGACCCGGGCGGCATGTCGGCGAGGCCGAGGAGTCCTTCGAGTCGCGGTTCGATCCAGCGACGGTCCTCTTCGGTGCCCACGAACTCGGTCAGGCAGGTGCGGAGGCGGGTCCGCGCTCGTGCCGGGTCCTCGCCTTCCACGATTCCGGCGCGGCGTCGGACCATTTCCCCAAGCGCCCAGAACGCCACTCCGTCGCCGTACGACGGTGACCGGCCCTGGTGCCAGTACACGTCGGCGGTGTAGCCGTCGATGTGGTTCTTGAACTCCTCGGCGAGGCGCGTCTTGCCGATGCCGGCCTCGCCGATGATGGAGACGAGGCGCGCTCTCTCCTCGGTCTCGGCGGCCAGGAGCTGGTCCTTGAGCAGTCGCATCTCCCGCTCGCGGCCGACGAAGGGCGGCAGGCGCAGCTCAGTGTCCGTTCGTCCTCCGATGAGGCCTTCCACGCGCAGCGCCTTCCATGCCTCGACAGGCTCCTCCTTGCCTTTCACCGGCCGGCTGCCCATCGACTCGTACTGAATTGAGCGATTGGTCACCGTCTCAGTCGATGACCCGACGAACACGGTGCCGGGATCGGCGATCGACTGGAGTCGAGCGGCGGTGTTGACGAGATCGCCGACCACCAGCCCGTGCATCTCCGCACCCGAACCCACCGACGTCGAGCCGGAGTTGACGGCAGCGCGCAGAACGAGCTCGGGATGTTCGAGTTCCACACCGAGGGCGGCCACCATGTCGACGAGTTCCAGTGCCGCCCGAACGGCCCGTTCGGCGTCGTCTTCCCGCACGGCGACGGCGCCCCACACACCGACCACGGCGTCCCCGATGAACTTCTCCACGGTCCCGCCGAAGCGCTCGATGATCTCACGCGCCCGCTCGTAGTAGACGGTCAGCATTTCGCGGACGTCTTCTGAGTCGCGCCGCTCGGAATAGGAGGTGTAGTCGACCAGATCAGCGAAGAGGACCGAGACGAATCGCTTCTCCGTCGGGCCGGTGAGCTCCACCGACGGAGCCGGGGCGTCGTTCAGTGCTCCTCCGCAGTTGCCGCAGAAGTTGTCTCCCGGGTCGTTCTCGGCGCCGCAGTGAGGACAGGCGGGCGCGAGCGACGTGCCGCAGGCGCGGCAGAACTTGCGGTCGTCACGGTTCTCGGTTCCGCAGGCGCGACAATTCACGGGCCCTCCATCGTTGCGTTCACCCTACCGACATTTGCGCGGTGGGAAGTGCCGAAACGAACTGCTGATGAGACGCGTCGTCCGGCGGCCTCATTCCGGCGAGCGGTCGGAGTCGGGGGAGAGGCGGATGACAGGGAGTGTGCGCTCGGTGCTCTTGTCGTATTCGAGGAAGAACGGCATCGCCTCGACCAGATGAGACCAGGCGGCCTCCCGAGCGACACCGTCGAGTGTGTCCGCCCGCGCCGGATAGAAGTCGGCCTTGTCGCGAACCCACACCTCCGGGTCGGCCTCGAGGTTCAGGTACCAGGCAGGATGACTGGGAGCTCCGCCCTTGGATCCGACGATGAAGAGATCGTCCCCTTCCCGAACGGATACGAGGGGTATTCGCCGGATGAGCCCGGATCGGCGGCCGCGCACGTAGAGCAGTATCAGCCGGTCGGCGTATGGGTGGTCGACGTTTGCTCCGTCGCTCTCCAGGTACCGACGGGCCTGGTCGGCGACGAACTCGCTGGGGCTGTCGACCGCCGCTGCTTCGATGTCGTGGACGGGCACCTCCCTCGCCTGCCGTCCAATGTAGCGGCGGCAGTCGACAACAGACCGCCCAAGGATGGAAGAGACGTGTGGGGAGTGTGGCATCCTGGGCCGATGCGCGACGTCGAACTTGGCGAGACTCGGCAGAGCGAGTTCCAGACCGGCCGGGTAGCGACCATCGCCGGCGGCCACGCCGTCCACGACACCTTCACCGCTTTCCTGCCCCCGCTGCTGCCCAGATTCGTCGAGACGATGTCGCTGTCACACACCGCGGCCGGATCTCTGTCCGCATTCCTGCAGCTGCCATCACTGCTTCAGCCCGTGATAGGTCACCTGGCCGATCGCGCCGCTCTGCGGCGCGTCGTCGTGCTCGCTCCGGCGGTCACAGCAACGGCGATGGCCATGCTCGGTCGGGCGCCGGGCTACGGAGTGCTCGTTCTGCTGCTCCTCGTCGCCGGGGTCAGCGTGGCGAGCTTCCACGCCACTGCGCCGGTGGCCGTAGGGTTCCTCTCGGGTCGTCGCCTGGGCCGCGGAATGGGCTTCTGGATGGTCGGCGGTGAACTCGGACGCACTCTCGGCCCTCTGGTCGTCGTGGGTGCGCTCGCTGTGATGTCACTCGAGTCGCTGGCGTTCCTCGCCCTGGCCGGCATCGCCACATCGCTGATCCTGCACTTCCTTCTCCGTGAGGTTCCGCTGCGCAGCCGTCATGACGGCGAGCAACTGCACTGGCGAACAGCCGTGCGTGCGATGCGCAGTGTCATGATCGTGCTCGGGACGCTCATCGCCCTGCGCAGCCTGATGATGATGTCGGCAACGATCTTTCTCCCGATCTTCCTGACCGACGAAGGGGCCGATCTCTGGCTGGCCGGCGCTGCGCTGTCGATCGTCGAAGCAGCGGGAGTGGTCGGCGCACTGGCCGGCGGCTGGATCAGCGATCGGGTCGGGCGGCGCCGGGTGCTGGTGTTCGGTCATGTGGCCGCTCCCCTCGCACTGTTGGGGTTTCTCGCCGCCGGAGACGCCTGGCGCATCGCCATCCTCCCGGTACTCGGTCTCACCCTGCTGGTGATCCCACCCGTGATGCTGGCGCTGGTGCAAGAGCAGTTTCCCGAGTCCCGGGCACTCGCCAACGGCGTGTTTCTTTCGATGAACTTCGCCATCCGGTCGGTGTCTGCCGTCGTCTTTGGCGCATTTGGTGATGCCTTCGGCCTGTCGACGGCGATGCTGATCGCCGCCTTCGCCACCTTCGCCGCCGTGCCGCTCATCTGGAGGCTCCCTGCGTCGACCGGGTGAAACATCACCATCCCACCGCCTGGTCCGCCAGAATGGAACTGAGTCGGTTGGAGCCACATGGACGAGTTACCGGTCGGGAAAGTAACCCACTACTTCCCCGCCATTCAGGTGGCGGTCGTCGAAGTTGAGTCCGAGATCAGGGTCGGCGACCAGATCCGCATCGAAGGTCACACGTCGAACTTCGTGCAGGAGGTGCGCTCGATGCAGATCGACCACCAGCCCGTGGCGGCGGTCGGGGCGGGCGAGCAGGTCGCCATCGAGTTGGTTGATCGAGCCCGTGTCAACGACCTCGTGTTCCGGGCACTGCCGCACCCGCACGAAGCCGGCGAGTGACACGGGCGCGGGTCATGACGGTCGCTCTGCTGCTCGGCGTCGTGCTGGTGGCCCCTCTCGGCATCTGGCTGGGACAGCGAAGCCTCATCTACTTCCCGTCGCAGTGGGTGGCGCCGCGCGAAGACCTCCTACCCGGATGGGAGGAGGTCTCCTACGAGACCCTCGATGGTCTCCGGCTGTCGGCATGGTTCCTCCAACCGGACCCCGGCGCCATTGTCGTCCTCGTCTTCAACGGGAATGCCGGCAACCGGTCCGGCCGCGCCGCACTAGGAGCGGCCCTGGCCGATCGAGGGTTCGGCGTCCTCCTGACCGACTACCGCGGATATGGCGGCAATCCCGGCCGACCGACCGAGGAGGGAGTGGCGCTCGATGCCCGCGCTGCCGTGGACTTCCTCGCCGCGGCCGCTCCCGGCCATCGGGTGGTCTACTACGGCGAGTCTCTCGGGGCGGCGGTGGCCATCGAGCTGGCCACCGAACGGTCCCCGGCCGGCCTCATCCTCCGGTCGCCCTTCACCTCGCTGGCAGACGTGGCCGGCATTCATTACCCGTTCCTGCCTGTCGGTTTACTGTTGCGCGACCGCTACCCGTCCATCGAGCGTATCGGCGATGTCGGTGTGCCCCTGCTGGTGATCGCCGGGGCCGACGACTCGGTCGTTCCCTCTGAACAGAGCGAAGCGATCCATCGGGCGGCATCCGAACCGAAGCGGCTCATGCTCATCGAGGGAGCCGATCACAACGACTTCGAGCTGCTGGCCGGTGCGCAACTCATCGATGCCATCGTCGAGTTTCTCGCCTGGCTCCCCTGACGCAATTCAACCGTTCTCGCGCGACATTCCGCACCTATAGATCACGAATGTCGCGCGATAAGCGAGTGGAATCAGATGCCGCCGCCGTCGTTGTAGGTGTTTGAGCCGTTGCTCGGGACGGAAAGGACCGCATCGTTCACCCTTGTTTCGAGTGACGCCACGCGATCGACGAGCACTTCGAGAACGCGTACATCGTGATCGCCCTTGCTCTCCGCCAGGTCCACCTTGTGCTCGTCGTGCCGGGTGCGGTCGAGCACGCGCCCGGCGACTCCGACGACGGTGGCGCCGGACGGCACATCCCGGACCACGATCGCGCCGGCACCGACACGGGCTCCAGACCCGACCTGAACGTCGCCGAGAATGGTGGCACCGGCGCCGACGATCACGCCGTCCTGTAGCGTCGGGTGACGCTTCGTCTTCTCCATGCTGGTGCCGCCGAGGGTGACACCCTGGTAGAGCATCACGTCGTCGCCGATGACGGTGGTTTCGCCGATCACCACGCCCATGCCGTGGTCGATTACGAACCGTCTGCCGACGGTTGCTCCGGGATGGATCTCGATGCCGGTGATGGTCCGTGAGATATGGCTGAGCAGCCTGGCGGCAAATCGGTGGCCTCCAGTCCACCAGCGGTGGGCGAGGCGGTGCATCCATATCGCGTGGAGTCCGGGGTAGTTGAACAACACCTCCGGCACCGAACGGGCAGCTGGGTCACGATCGAAGACGGCGTCCACGTCTTCGCGGATGCGTTCGATCAGGCGTGGGGTGCTCATGCCGGGGTTCCTTCGAACAGGGGAGTGGAGAGGTAGCGCTCGCCCGTGTCGGGAAGGACCACGACCACCAACTTGCCTGCGTTCTCCTCACGAGCCGCAACGGTGAGGGCTGCGCTCAGCGCCGCGCCGCAGGAGATCCCGGCGAGGATGCCCTCGGATCGCGCCAGCCGGCGTGCCGTCTCGAATGCATCGTCGTTCGAGACCTGGATGATCTCGTCGATGACCTCTCTGTTGAGAACGTCGGGTACGAAGCCGGCGCCGATGCCCTGGATCTTGTGCGGCCCGGGTACGCCTCCCGACAGCACCGGGGAGTCCTCCGGTTCGACGGCGATCATTTGCACGTCCGGTTTGCGGTCCTTCAGGACTTCGCCGACCCCAGTGATGGTGCCGCCCGTACCTATGCCGCAGACGACGATGTCGACGGCACCGTCGGTGTCTGACCAGATCTCCTCGGCGGTGGTGCGCCGGTGGATGTCGGGATTGGCCGGGTTGGCGAACTGCTGGAGGATGACGGCGCCGGGGGTTTCGTCCCGTACCGACTCCGCCGCCGAGATGGCCCCCTTCATTCCCTGGTCGCCGGGTGTGAGAACGAGCTCGGCGCCGAGGAATGAGAGCAGTTTCCGGCGCTCGATGCTCATCGTCTCGGGCATGGTGAGAATCAGCCGGTAGCCCTTGGCGGCCGCGGTGAATGCCAGACCGATACCCGTGTTGCCGGAGGTGGGCTCGACGAGCACGGTTTCGCCGGCTCTGATGTGACCGGCGGCTTCGGCCGAGTTGATCATGTTGACGCCGATGCGGTCCTTGACGCTCGAGAGCGGGTTGAACGACTCGAGCTTGGCGACGATCCGTGCGCCGCCCTCGGGCGCCATTCTCTGCAGCTCGACGAGTGGGGTTCGTCCGATCGTTTCGGTGATGTTGGAGTAGATCTTCGACATGCTTTCCTCTCAATTGAGAACGGCCCGCCGGTTGCGGGCCGTGAGTGGGTGTGGATTGGTCGGCTCTAACAGTTCTCGCCCGCGGGAAAGCCGGACGGGTGACAACAGCTGCGAAGTGCGCGTACCGACAACATCAGAGAGTCAGGATACCAGCGGCCGAGGATGGAGGGAATACCGGGTGGCGTGGCAGAAGACCCGTTCTCGCGGCGTGATTCGTGCCCTGTGGGGGCGTATCCGCGCGCGAGAACGCATCTGGGGCTATGAGATCGCCCTGCTCTCGACCCCGCTGACCTCCCAACCGGAGGCGGTATCTGCCAGGCGATAGGTGATCCATGCACCGCAGAGGCCCCCGCACCAGAGCGACACACCGGTCACGGCCTCGTCGCCGTCGAAGGACGGTTGGCCGACGCTGATGATCACGGAACCTTCGAGGACGGGAGAGAGGTCATCGGTGATCCACTCGTCCGGGTCGTCGATCCAGCGAACCTCGCCGAACGTCTCCAGCACGGCGGCGATCTCCGCGCGTTCGGCGTCGGTGAGGTCTCTCGACTCGGTTGAATCGGAGGTGATGGGGTCTCCTGCCGACGGGTCGAGCCTCGTCTCGACCAGGTAGGTGGTGAACGGTGGCGGACCCTCTCCGAACGTGTGGTCGACCGAGACCAGTTCGAGCACGGCGGCGGCCATGACGGCGGGGACGTCCGCAGGATCGGGGTCGGTGGAACTGCATGCGGTGAGGATCATCGAGACAACGAGCGCGAACGCAATGGGGATTCTCATGCAGTTGAGACGGATCAGGCTCGAGATCGGTTCCCTCCACACCTTCGGGTACAAAGCCTCTGCACGCGCTCCAACCGTTCGGCGTACGTTGGTAGTTGGACACACGCAGTCCCACCGGGGCGCGCGAGTGAGCTGTCGAGAGGGAGGGATTGTCGGCGCCCCCGTTCGTTCGTCGCCGGTCGTGGTATCGCATCCGGACACGGCCGGCCGCCGGGGACCCGCCGGCCCGACTTCCCCGCAAGGGCTCCCGGCACATGCAGAAGGAGAACCAATGAGATCGTTCGTGAGATCTCCCATCTCCGTACTCCTCATCGTGCTGTGTATCGCCGCACTCTTCACGCCTGCGGCGGCGGCCGGAGACGGGAAGTGGTGGGAGGTCGTCCCAGAAGAAGAGAATCCATCCCCCTACTACGACTCGATTCTGTACTCGGAGATCGCTCCCAAGCTGCGAGAAATCGAGATGAACAGCAATCGGGTCAAGGTCGACGTGATCGGCCAATCGGCCGGAGGAAGGAATCTGTTCCTCGTCACTCTCTCGGATCCCAAGGCGATGGGCCGTCTCGGTCAGTACCAGGCGATTCGGCGGACGATGCTCGAGGACCCTGAGAAGGCTCAGGAGATGATCGCCAAATTCGGTGACTTCAAGGTACCGGTCTTCATCAACGGCAGCATCCACGGCGGCGAGTATCCCGGTACCGACGCCGCGATCCGGCTGATCGAGACTCTGGCCTACGGCGACTCGCCCGAAGTGCAGACGATCCTCGAGAACGTCATCCTGCTGGTCAACGTCGTCCAGAACCCGGACGGCCGGGTGATGGGAACCCGCAGCAATGCCAACGGGTTCGACATCAACCGCGACTTCACGTCGCAGACACAGCCGGAGACGCGGGCGACGGTGGAGATCTTCCGCGAGTGGAATCCGATGGTGGTGCTCGACCTCCACGGCTTCGTCACTCCGATGTTGATCGAACCGTGCACGCCGCCGCACAACCCCAACTACGAGTACGACCTCTACATCAAGTGGGCGTTCTATCAGGCCGAGGCCATGGAGGCCGAACTGTTCGATCAGACGGGTCTGACCGCACAGATTCCCTATCGGGACGACCCGCTCGGTTGGGACGACTGGCCGCCGTCCTACACGCCGATGTACGCCATGTACCACGGCGCCTTCGGCCACACGCTGGAGACGCCGAATCGCGCCCTGGGCGAATTGACCGTCGACGCGCACTACGCAGCAGTCTGGGGTGCGCTCGAGTTCATCAGCGAGAACCGTGAGGCGATGATCCACGATCAGATCGAGATCTTCCGCCGCGGGTTCCTCGACCTACCCCAGCAGCTCATCCCCGATTACCTGCTCGATGAGACCGCATACGACCAGTTCAACGAGCTGACCGTTCAAGAGTTCCCCGCCGCCTACGTGATCCCGGCCGATGAACCCTTCCAACAGAGTGCCCATCAAGCGGCGCGTTTGGTCGACTTCCTGATCTTCAATGGGGTCGAGGTGGAACAGGCTGTGCAACCGTTCATGTTGGCCGGTGTCGATTACCCGGCCGGAACCTACGTCGTGTGGCTGGACCAGCCGAAGCGCGGGCTCGCCAACACGATCCTCGAGGATGGCGACGACTTGTCTTCGATCGAAGGCCTCTACTTCTATTCACCGCCGTCGGTGTGGAGCCATCCCCTCCTGTGGGGAATCCACCGTGCTGTGATGGAAGACGACATGGAGTTGACGACGGTGCCCGTCATGGCAGCGGCCGCTCCCACGGGGTCGGTCGCAGGACCGCCGGATGTGGTGTACCGATTCGAGCCTTCGAGCATTGCGGCTTTCCAGGCGGTCAACGACCTGATCAACCGCGGTGAAGAGCTGTATCTGGCCGACGGGATGTTCTGGTTTGGCGGAGATGTGGCGCTTGCTCGGGAACTGGCCGGGACCTACGCGCTCGACGTGTTCCCGGAGGAGGGAATGCCCGTCGCGGCCGTGTCGATGGTCGAGCAGCGCATTGCGGCCTACGGCGATGAGGGACTGTCGCACGCACTGGAGACGCTCGGTTTTGAGTTCGAAGAGGTAGGCACCTCCGACCTGAACGCCGGGGCGCTGTCCGACTTCGACGTCTTCGTCAACCAGGGCCTGCGCTGGTCGTCGTTGAATTCCAATGGCCGGGCTTCGATGCTGAGCTTCCTCGAGGGCGGTGGCGCGTACGTAGGGCTCGGCGACCGTGGACGCGCCGTCGACCTGCTCAACGATGCGGGCATCACCGATACCGCGTACGGCTACATCTCCGGGAATGCGATCATCGAGGTCGACTACGACGGTGACGACCCCCTGGCCGCCGGATTCCCGGACGACGACTATGCCTTCGTCTACCGGTCGGTGTGGTTCACCGACTACGACGGTATGGAGGTCACGACGTCGATCGGCGACGGCGATTTCCTCGTCTCCGGATTCTGGGAGGACTGGCCGACGAGCGGTGCAGACGGCATGCCGATCGTGGTCCATGAAGACAACCTGACACTGATCGGTTTCGATGCAACGTTCCGGGGTCACCCGGAGAACACATTCCGGCTGCTCGGCAACGCGATCTTCGATGGACTGAACTGACCGCAACCGTAGAGAGCCGGCGCCCGTCGGTGCCGGCTCTCACACGTCCCGATTGATCAGCCGACGCCCCGGAGCATGGCGTACCCCATCCCGGCGAGCAGGATCGCCGATGTGGCTGCGGTGATCGTCCACAGGCGACGGTCGATCCGGTACATCGGGGCCCCCATCAGCACGATGCTCCCAAAGAACAGGATCACGAAGGGGGCCAGGATCTCGGGACGTGCTGGAGAACGGAACTCGATCTCGAGCGCGTACTCGACCACAACGAGCACGGCGACGAACGCGAGAAACGCTGCAGGCCCGATGGTGAGGCGCCATCCCGCCTGTCGGCGAAGCAGCTCGACCAGTGCCCACGCGGCCGGCACGGCAAGCGCTGCGATCAGCAGTCCGGCGCCCCGTTGGACCTCGTCTCCGAATACCCGGCTCACGAACCCGATTGCCTGGGCGAGGTTGACGGTGTTGACGATCAGCCACACGGTGAGCAGAGGCCCTCGCATCGGTGAACCACGATCCAGCAGGCGGGAAGACACCTCTCAAGGGTGACTGCCGCGGAGGCTCGTGGGTTAGAGGCTTTTGGCCCTGTTACCGCCCGCCACGGAGTGTGAACATCTGCCCGCAAGAATGAAGCGGGAGGGAGTGTTGGCGAATCGTGCGGCGACGGCGTTGCTCGCCGTCCTGATCATGGCGACGGGGTTCGTGGTCGCTGTGCCTCCACCTGCCGATGCCTGGAAACCTCCCACGCACCTGTACGGGGTGTGGGCCGCAGTCCAAGACCTCCTCGACGACGGTGTGCTGACCTTCCACACCCTCGACGGCGCGACCTACACGGCGCCGGCCAATCCCATCATCTACGAAGCCCTGAATGCGAACCTCGCTGCGTTCTACGCAGGGGCCATCGGTCCCGATGCCTATCCCGACATGATGTTCGGCCAGGCGTTGATCCATCCGGACACCGTCACCCACAACGGCGACGATCCTTCCCGCGAGGCGGCGCCGCCGACCGGTACCTCTCAGAGCTACGAATGGGCCGACCATCTCTGGAACTCCGCCTGGGCGTCCTACGACACGGCGACTTCGGATCATGAGCGGAGAAGTGCGCTCACGAACATCGCCTTCGCGCTCGGCTACGCGGCAGGGCACTTCAACGGAGACGTCTGGTCGCACACCTGGGTCAACTCGTTCGCCGGTGGAGTGTTTCCCGACTTCACCGATCTCGGCAACGCAGACATTTCGATCCGCCACGTCATCGTCGAGGGCTACACCGACAAACATCGGCCGGGCTTCGAGTCGAACGCCGGGTTCGGGGTCGATGCTCCCGAGCAATTCATCGCCGACACCCTGATCTTCTCCGACTTCGCTCGCGACCACGCCGAACCCATCGGGATCATCGACATGTTCTCGAAGATCGGGCAGCGGGTCGAGAGCCGTATCGAGCGCTTTCAGTACGACATCAAGACCCAGGACTGCATCAAGGTCTCCAAGGAAGGCGAGAACTGTGTCGAGGAGGAGATCCCCGGATCGGACGGCGAAACCGGTTTCGTCTGCAAGAAGCTGCCGTGTGTCCCGGACCCGACCGACGCTCCGCTCGATCTCGTCGAACTCGCCTCGCTGGAACTCCGGCTCGAATACTCGAAGGCCTGGCAGAAGGACATACGCGCCGGGCTCATCGACTGGGTCAAGATCTGGGACGAGATAGCGGCGGCGACCTTCGCCGGGCAGAAAGCCGACTTCACAGTGGTCAAGGAACACCTCAGCAAATGGGTGTTCGAGCACTTCCTGTCGATGCTCGGCCTGCCCGACTTCGTCGGTGACGGCATCTACGCCGGTATCAAGGGTATCGAGTTCATCATCGGCTTGTGGAGTTCGGTAATGGACTGGCTCCTCGACAAGGTGGAGCTCATCCCCCTACTCGGCGACGCCGTTCGCTGGGTGCGGGAGCAAGTGGCGATAGGTATCGACAAACTGAAGGACGGCCTGATACGTGTCGCCGACTCGGTAGCCGGGGTGATCGTGACCGTCGCACTCGGCATCTCCTGTCCGGTGGCCGAGAAGGCCGAGGAGATCGGATTCGTACAGGACGCCGAGCGCCTCTGTCTTTCATCGGAAGCGTTCGCAGCGCTCGATCACGACCGCAACGGAATCCTCAAGCCGAGTGAGATCTTCCGTGTGTTCGAGGAACCGGAGGAGTACATCGTCGACGAGCGACTGTTCCCCAGGGGAACCAGGGAAGCGGTGGACGCCGCCATGCACCTTCCGGATAGGTGTGCGGACTTCGATGGCTCCGACGGTGGCCCGGAAGCCTTCTGCGACTACGACCCGCTCTTGTTCGGTCCGCTCGCCAACACCACCGTCCTTGCCAAGTTGGGCATGCTCGATCACTCCGGACTCAATCAACTCGTGCGGGACATGGCCGGCGACCCAGGTCTCAACGATCTCTACCAGCCTGTGATCGACGACTCGCTGTTGGTGATTCCCGGCAACGTGATGTTGGGCTGGGCGAAGTCGATCGACGGTGAGTACCAGTGGCGGACGACGTCGCCGAATGACGGACACTCCTACGGCACCGGGGAGATGTGGTTGTGGGAAGACTGCGTCGCCCGCGAAGAGGTGTTTCGGAGGTTGTTCCGTGAACCGGTACCGGGGCTACCGGGGTTCATGGACTTCATCGGCACACCTCCGGATGGACCGCCACCGTGGGATGCCGAGGACCCACCCACCGGTATCAGTGACGACGAACCCCCTACGACCGAGATCCTCTACGGCGGACCGTATCGCATCGTCGACGGCGTCGTCTACATCACGTCGGAGACGGGTTTCACTCCCATCGCCTCCGACAACCATTACCCGGGGTCGGAGATCGTGACCTGGCTTCGCACGTACCCGGCCGGCACCCTGGAGGCGAGCAAACCCGAGTTCTACCTGGCCGGTACGCAGCCGTCGGGCGGGCCATTCCCCATTCACATTCGCGGCGGCGATTTCGACTGGACCCTCGAGTTCTTCTCTGTGGACGATCGAGGTCTCTGCAATGCCGAACCCGTCAGGACCCTGGGCTACCGGCTGGACAACTCGCCGCCCGAGATCACGATCTCCGTGCCCACGGATGGAGCCGTGGTCGGCACCGACGGCACCCTCACCTTCGACTTCGCTGCGTCCGACGGCACCGGTTCGGGGGTGGAGGTTCTCTACGCCACGTTCGGCGGCATCGAGGTTGAACCGGGCCAGACGATCCCCCTGTTTGGTTTCACCCCCGGCACCTACTTGCTGTCGGTCACGGCCATCGACAGGTTGGGCAACTCCCAGTGGGACAACGCCACTGCGGTCACGATCGAAGAACCGATCGATCCGGCAGTCGACGTCGACCCGCCCGAGGATCCGGACCCGGTCGGAGGTGTAGACGACGGATCGGCCGGCTCCGGCGGAACCGGAGGTATCGACATCGGACCGGGGTCGGGCGACCTCTCGCCGGGTGCCGGTTCCGGCATCCTGCCGCTGACCGGTTCCGCGGACGGCGAGGGAGCGGGCGGCGTGATGATCACCGTCGCCGGTGTGCTCTTCGCGATGATGCTGTGGGGAGGTGCCATGCTCCTACGCCGGCGTGGGCCTCGGACATCCTGACCGATGATCGACGACAGAAAAGGAAGCACATGCGACTGAGCGCACCCACCAACAAGACGTTCGCCGTTGCGGCGCCGGCCATCATTCTCGGGATCCTGGCCTGGCTCGATGTTCTCGACATCGGGGTCGATGCCGACCTGGCGTTCTGGCTGACCGGAGGGGGCGCCGTCCTCCTGCTGATGGGGAACATCTTCAACAAGCTCTAGCCGTCTCGATCCTCCCCGACGATCAGCCGGGCGCTGCGTCCGTAGGTCAGATACGACTTCGTCCACTCGAAGAGGACCACGGCGCGGTTGCGGAATCCGATCAGGAACATGATGTGGACGAACAGCCAGGCGAGCCAAGCCGGATAGCCGGAGAGGCTCACCCGGCGGATCTGAGCGATGGCAGCCGAGCGCCCCAGGGTGGCCATGGTGCCCCGATCGGTGTACCGGAAGTGAGACGGCGTGCGACCGGCGACGAGATCGGCGACGGCGCGGGCGGCGTGTTTCCCCATCTGCATGGCCGCAGGAGCTACCCCGGCGACGGGTGCCCCTTCCTGCTCGACGTGGGCGAGATCGCCGACCACGAAGACGTTCGAGTAATCCGGGAGTGAGAGGTCGGGGCGCACGAGCACTCGCCCCATGCGGTCGACCGGTCCTCCAAGTTCGGCTCCCAGAGGCGAGGCCTCGACGCCGGCCGCCCACAGCACGGTGCGGGCGCCGATGCGGCGGTCGCCGACCACGACGCCGGTAGCATCGATGGCCGTCACCAGGTTGCCGGTGAGCACCTCGACGCCGAGTCCCTCCAACTGGCGGCGCGCCTTCTCCGAGAGGGCGGGTCGGTAGGCGGGGAGAATCCGTTCTGTTCCCTCGACAAGCAGCACGCGTGCCTCGCGAGGGTCGATGCGGCGGAACTCTCCCAGCAGCGTGTGACGGGAGATCTCGGCGATGGCGCCGGCGAGTTCCGCGCCGGTCGGGCCACCGCCGATCACGACGAACGTGAGCAGCTCGCGGCGCCGGCCGGCGTCGGTTTCGAACTCGGCCTCCTCGAACGCCCGCAGCAGACGTGTCCGGATCTCCAGCGCATCGTCGAGGCTCTTGAGGCCGGGGGCATGATCCTCCCAGTCGCCGTGGCCGAAGTAGGAGTCACGGACGCCCGTCGCCACGATCAGGTAGTCGAACTCGATGTCGTCGCGCCCGTCGACGTGAATTCGTCGCTGCTCGAGATCGACTCCCGCCACCTCACCCATCAGCACCGTGGCGTTGCGCTGCGTGCGGAGGATCCTGCGGATCGGTTCGGCGATGTCGATGGAACTCAGGCCGGCCGTGGCCACCTGATACAGCAGCGGCTGGAACGTGTGGTGGTTGCGACGGTCGATCAGGACCACCTCGACCGGTTCTGTCGCCAGAGCTTTGGCGGCCTGCAGCCCGCCGAATCCACCGCCGACGATGACCACCCGGGGCTCGCTCATGTTCCGAGCGTACCGGTTTCACCAGTGTAGGTGCCGTCCAATCGCCGGCCGCTAGGTCGTGGAGTCCTGTCCGAAGACGACCCTCGGTCCGGCCGGGCCGGCGCCGTAGTAGAGGTCGTATCCGTCCGGTTCAGTCGACTCGACGGCGCAGGCGAGAACCCGTTCGTGGAACCGTGCGAGCAGACCGGTGCCGGCAAACGCGTCGGCCACGTCCTTGCTCGAGAACTGGGTGACGATGAGCGCCGCCGAAGGATCCGAGCGACGCAGGTACACGGCGTGATACTCCGGGGAATAGGGCGACGACATGGCGGCTTCTTCCCATTGCTGAACCTCGCGAAGGAAGCCCTCCATCTTTTCCGGCGGTACCCGGCACTGCGTGGAGAGGATGTAACGCATGAAACCGACCCTAGCCGCTCAATGGTGGGGGCCGGGGCCGAGTCCGAGCTTGGCGTGCATCTGCCCCATGCAGCGGTCCATCACGACCAACAGGCCGGCCTCGGAGGCGATGTCCGCAGCCTCCTCCGAGATGACGCCGATCTGCATCCAGAACACCTTTGCCCCGGCGGCCACGGCGGCACGGGCAAGGCCCGGCGCCTCGGCCCCGGGACGAAACACCTCGACCACGTCGATTGGGCCGGGCACGTCCTGCAGAGTCGGATACGTTCGCTCGCCCAGCACCTCGTCGTGGGCGGGCGTCACCGGGATGACGGTGTACCCCTGCTCCTGCAGATAGCGAGGCACGAAGTGTGCCGGCTTGGACGGGTCGGTGGACGCGCCGACGACGGCGATCGTGGTTGCTTCGGCGTAGATGCGGCGGATGTCTTCGAGTGTTGCCTGGGTCCCCATGGCT
>JABAOG010013271.1_pt1 | contig 16762 bp, 16 predicted proteins | sample 7062131 | NCBI WGS metagenome assembly JABAOG01 (sample SAMN14538629, study PRJNA623070) | marine sediment metagenome | biome: marine biome [ENVO:00000428]; feature: marine pelagic biome [ENVO:01000023]; material: deep marine sediment [ENVO:00002113] | place: India: Arabian Sea | collected...
GCCGAGGCGAAGCGGGAGGGTCTTTCGAAGACCCTCCAAGGAACTAGGGAATCGGCCTTCCGAGCTTGCGCAGCACGTTCTTCAGGTCGTCCCAGACCGGACGCTTGAACTGCGGGCTCCGAAGCAGGAACGCCGGGTGGTAGGTGCTCATCACCGGGATGCCCTCGTACTCGCCCCAGCGGCCACGCCAGCCGCGGCCACCGGGCTCGACCTGCCCCAGGTTCTCGGCGGCGCAGCGACCGAGGGCGACGATCACCTTCGGGCGGACCGCCTCGAGCTGCCCGACCAGGTAGGGCTTGCAGGCGCCGGCTTCGTCGGGCTTGGGCGTCCGGTTCTGTGGCGGCCGGCACTTCACCACGTTGCAGATGTAGACCCCGTCGCGCGGGTAGCCCATGGCCTTCACCATGCGGTCGAGGAGCGCGCCGGCCTTGCCCACGAAGGGCAGCCCCTGCTGGTCCTCGTGGTAGCCCGGCCCCTCGCCGACGAAGACCAGATCGGTGTTCGGGTTGCCCCGGGCGAAGACCGACTCGGTGCGTCCCTCGTGCAACCGGCACTTCGTGCAGCTCGCCGCCTCCTCCTGGAGCACGCGCAACTGCTGGGCGCGGTCCCCCGCGTTCTGGGGAGCGCTCGGTCCCACCGGCGTCACTTCCGGCGGCGGCGGCTCCGGCACCAGCTTCTGGGTCTCCAGCGGCGCGCTCGCCGGGCGCGGCTGCAGCTCGATCGGAGGCACCCCGATGCCGCCGATCTCCGCCTCCCAGCGGAGCAGCTCGGCGGCCTCCTCGAGCAATGCCTGGCGCTCGTCGCTCATCGGCCCATGCATAGCACGGGCTCAATCCTCGTCGGAGCCGTCCTCCTCTTCGTCGTCGTCCGACCCCTCGTCCTCTTCCTCGTCGCTCACGGGCTCTTCCACTCGTCGCGGCGGCCGCAGGGGCTCGCCGTGGTCGTCGCGGAGCTTCCGCTTCAGCTTGTCGAGGACCATCCGCTCCACGTAGGCGGGCATCGCGGGGATGCTGAGGGTCACGCGGATCTGGCTCTGACCGTTCTGTGCTTCGAAGGGGACGAGCTCCAGACTGCCCGGATGGCTGCGGCCCCGATCGGTGTAGTCGAAGAGCAGGTAGCCGATGTCCTGGTCCCGGTCGCGAACCGGGAAACCGTAGTCCACCCGGAGCAAGCGGATCGCCGTGCTCCACACCTGCTCGAATCGATAAGCGTGAGCGTCGGACCGCCGCGCGCTCGCCGAGTCGGGCAGGAGCAGTGCCAGAGCGATGACCGCCATGCCGAGCATGCGCGGTAGCGGGCTGGCCCTTCGAGTCATGTCTCCTGACTAAGGGGAGCGACGCGATGCGGGCAAGAAAGCCGCGAACGCTACGCCGGCTCGCCGCTCTTCGACTGCAGGCCCTGCTTGATGGCCTCCGCGCCCAGCAGGTCGCCGAGCCTCAGGTGCATCACGTAGAGGGGCACGACCCCGGTGACGACCATCACCGCGGCCTGCACCACGTACATCAGGAAGATGTAGACGGCGCCGGCGTCGCCGATGAGCGCCTCGGCGAAATACATCTTCAGCGCCACGCTGATCGCCAGCTGGAAGTTGCCGAAGAGCCCCGGCCCCGTGGGCAGCAGGATGCCGATGGCCAGCACGCCCATCACCGCCACCGCGTGGCCGAAGCTGAGCGGCAGCCCGCAGCCGTAGGCCAGCAGCCACATGCCGAGGGCGTTGGTGCCCCAGTAGAGCACCGACTCGATGAGGAAGCCGCCGGTCAGCGTCAGCGACGAGAGCGAACGGATTCCGTCGGCGACGCCGTCGACCTTCTCCGCCACCAGCTTCCCCAGCCGCTTGGAGATCAGCCCGAAGCCCCACTCGGTCAGCCGCACGGCCAGCGAGCGCTGCCAGAGGAAGAGGCCCAGGGCGACGAAGGCCCCGCCGAAGACGGTGAGCGCCAGGTAGCCGTAGTAGGGCAGCGCCTGGACCATGCGGTCGTCGCTACCGATCCGCGGCAGGGCGAAGAGCGCCCAGGCCACGCAGAGGGAGGTGATCAGCCCGTCGACCACCCGCTCGACGGCGATGGTGCCGAAGCCCGCCGACACGCTGATGCCGTGGCGGAGCTTGGTCAGCGCCGGCCGGGCCATCTCCCCGAGGCGCAGCGGCAGCGCGAAGATGGCGAAGAAGCCGATCCAGTTGAGGGCGATGACCTCCTTGAGCGGCACCTCCTGGATGGGCCGCACCAGGAAGCGCCAGCGGGTGGCCCGCAGCGTGTGGGTCACCAGCAGGCAGCCGGTGTAGGCCGGCACGGTCCACCAGGCGACCGACTCGAAGGCCTCTCGGCTCGGCAGGATCGGGACGCCGCCCCGCTCCGCCAGCCAGGCGAAGAGCGCGCCCAGGCCGATGGAGAGCACCAGCTTGGGGAGGATCCGGCGCATCAGCCCCTTCGCCGGAGACGGCGGCAGGTCCACTTCGGGCGGCGGCGCGGGATCGGAGCTCATGGAACGGAAAAGCAAAGGGCGCCGAAGCGCTGACCGATTCCCTATCAGTCCTCGATGGTGCCCGCCAGGATGTCGCGCGGACCGTGGAAGAGGAGGAAGTCCTTCTCTTCCCGCCCCACCCGGCGCTCGAGCAGCTCGATGGCCTCGGCGACCACGGCCGCGTCCGCTGGTCGGTGCGCGTCGCTGCAGGCGGCGTAGTAGAAGCCCGCCTCCAGCAGCTCGATCGCGCAGCGTTTGGCCGCGCGCCCGTACTTGCCCNNGTCGAGCATCCGCTCGGCCGCTCGCTGCGGCGCCTTCCCGTACTTGCCGGTCAGCGCCATCACGTCCAGCAGCGGCAGCGCGCCAACGTCCACCAGCGGATCCATCGCGTCGGTCACCTCGAAGAAGGGCCGGTAGCGCTCCGGGTGGGCGAGCACCGGATGGACCCCGGCGACCTTCATCCGGAAGAAGGCCTGGGCCAGCCCGTGGGGCAGCCGCTCCCGCGGGAGCTCCACCAGCGCGGACTTGCCGCCTGGATAGGGGAGCGCCTCGCCTTCCTCGAAGAGGCCCCAGAAGACGTCGTCGAAGTAGTGCTCGGCGCCGAGGCCGAGCACCGGCATCCCCTCGGCTTCCGCGGCCTCGGCCATGAAGGCCCGGTGCGACTCCGCCAGCGGATCGCGCCGGTTCTCGAACATCGCCGTGCGGATGTGGGGGGTGGCCACCACCATCGAGAAGCCGGCCTCGCGCAGCCCCCGGCAGAGGGCGACGCCCTCCTCGTGGGTCCGCACCCCGTCGTCCACCGCCGGCACGTAGTGGCTGTGCAGGTCGACGTAGCCGGTCTCCGGCGGGGTGATGGCGGGGCGCTGGTACTTCACGCCGGCTCCTTCCGCTCGAGCGCGCCCCGGACCTCGGGGATCAATCCGCGGAGGGTCTCGGCCTCGTTGAGCGCCGGATCGGCCAGGGTCCGCTCGAGGAGCCCCTGGAGCACCTGGCCCACGATCCGCCCTCCCCCGCCGAGCGCCTGGATCACGTCGTGGCCGCCGATGGCGAGGTCGCCGATGGCCAGGGGGACGTCCGACGCCGCCACCTCCTTCAGAGCGCGGAAGAGCTCGCTGAGCGGCTCCCCGAGCTGCCCGATGGCCACGGCGCGGGCGAGCCGGAGCACGCTCCGGAGCTCGTCGCGGCCGACCCGGCTGACGAAGGTGCGCAGCGCCACCGCGTCCTCCGGCTCGAGAGCGAGCAGCTCCGCGTGGTGGCGGATGGCGTGGGTGACGTCTTTGCGCTCGGCCTTCGAGAAGCGGTAGTCGGCGAGCCACCCATCGGCGAGCTCGGCGCTCGTCTTGGCGTGAGTGCCATCGGCGGCGCCGCGGGCCAGGCCGACGCGATGCAGCGCCGCCGCGAGCCGCTCGTGGCCCGCGCCGGCGGAGGCGTCGAGAGCCCGCATGGAGAGCGCGAAGTGCTCGGGCGCCAGCTCGGCGAGCGGCGGACAGGTGCGCCCGAGGATCCCGGTGCGGAGCATCACCTCGAAGGCCGGCGAGGGGTGGTCGGCGCGCATGGCCTTGAGCCACTCCTCGCGCACCCGCTCGGGGCTCACCTTCTCGTAGACGTCGAGGGCGCCGGCGAAGGCGGCCTCGGTCTCCGCCTCGAGCTCGAAGCCCAGCGTGGCGACGAAGCGGGCGCCGCGGAGGATGCGCAGCCCGTCTTCGGCGAAGCGCTCTTCCGGCACGCCGACCGCCCGCAGCTTGCGGGCCTTCAGGTCGGCCAGGCCCCCGTGCGGGTCGACCAGCAGCTTCGCCGTCGGCTCGTAGGCGATGGCGTTGACCGTGAAGTCCCGACGGGCGAGGTCCTCGTCGATGTCCTTGGTGAAGTAGACCTCGTCGGGCCGGCGGCCGTCGCTGTAGGCGCCCTCCCCCCGGAGCGTGGTCACCTCGAAGCCCTCGTCGCCGAGCAGGACGGTCACGGTGCCGTGCTCGATGCCGGTCGGGATCACCCGCCGAAAGGTCGCCTTCACCTGCTCGGGGCGGGCGCTGGTGGCCACGTCCCAGTCCTTCACCACGCCGCCGAGGAGCAGGTCGCGGACGCAGCCGCCCACGATCCACGCACGATAACCCGCCTCGCGGAGGGTGGCGCAGAGCTCGAGGACGGACTCGGGGATGGCGTCGTGGGGAAAGTCCACGCGGGCAGCCATAATACGGGGGCGCGCCGCTTGCACACGGCGCGGCCCGATCAGCGCAGCGGGTTGTCCGCCCCGGGCTCGGTCCGCTCACCCTCGAGCGGCTCGAGCGCGTAGTCCTCGCTGGTGCGCAGCCGCTGCCGGATCTCGTCCGCCCGGGCCCGGAGGGTCATCGCCTCGTGCACCTGGGTCGGCTCGCCCTGGGCGCTGGACTCCAGGAAGGTCGCGAGCGCTTCGAGCGACGCCGCCAGCTCGATCTGGTTGCCGAGCTCCTCGAAGAGCGCGATGGAGCGCTGGAAGGCGGCCTTGGCCTTCTGGTGCTCTTCCCCGCCCCAGCCGGCGGCCGCGCCGATCTCGCCGAGGGTCCGCAGGGCCATGCCCAAGAAGGGCTTGCCGCGCGCCTGCTCGAAGAGCTGGATCGACCGCTGGATGTCGGCCCGGGCGGCCACGTGGTCGTGGCTCGCGAGACGGGCCTTCGCCAACCCGCGGAGGATCTCCCCCTCGAGGATGCGGTCGCCGAGGATGGCCGAGATCGACTCGGCCTTCTCCAGCGTGTTGATGGCCTTCTCGGACTGGTCCAGGCGGTAGTAGGACTCGCCGAGGTTGGTGAGGATGACCGCCTGCCGCATCCGGTCACCGACCGAGCGGGCGACCTCGAGGGCCTCCTCGAACTTTTCGATGGCGCGCTCGTCGGTGCCGTCGTCCTGGTGGATGGTGCCCAGGTTGTTGAGGGTCTGGGCGATGCCCGGCCGGTCGCCGATCTCCTGGCGCAGCAGGAGCGCCTCCTCGAAGGCCTGCTTGGCCTCCGCGAAGCGGCCCGAGTCCTGGTAGACGAGCCCGAGGTTGTTCTGGCTCAGGGCGATGGAGCGCTTGGTGCCCTTGTCTTCACCGACGGCCAGCCGCTTGCGCAGCTCGAGGGCCTTGAGCAGGAAGCGCTCGGCGGCCTCGTAGTTGCCGCGCATCCAGTGGACCTTGCCGATGTCGTCGATGGAAGAAGCCACGCCCCGCTCGTCGCCGGCGGCGACGAAGAGCGCCTGGCCGGTGCCCAGGTGACGCATCGCCTCGTCCAGGTGGCCGATGCTCCGGTAGAGGCGACCGATGCGGTTGTGGGCGACGCCGCCCTTGGCCTTGAGATCGAGGCGGTAGGCGATGTCGAGCATCTCCCGGAAGGCCGACAGAGCCTGCTCGTTCTGGCCGGAGAGCTGGAGCACGTCGCCGTGGTGGTGCAGCCCGTCGAGGCGCCGGCGCACGTCCTGGTCGCCGAGGAGCTCGAGCCCCTTGTCGTAGAGGTCGGCCGCCTTGCCGTTCGCGTAGCGGGCGCGCGCCCGGTCGCCGGCGTCCAGGTAGTAGCGGGCCGCCCGCTCGTCGGCGCCGCCGAGCTCGTGGTGCTGGCCCAGCATCTCCAGCTGCGCCTCCCCGCGGGCCTGGACCCGGAACTCGAGCCACTCGGCGATCACCCGGTGGTGGCGCCGGCGGCGCGTGCGGCTCGTCAGCCGGTGCAGGGTCTCGCGCTCGAGGTTGTGCTTGAAGGCGTATTCCACCTCGCCCTCGAGGGTCGAGTCGGGCATCGGGAGCACGTAGTCGCGCTCGGCGAGGCTGTTCAGCGTCTCCTGGAAGTGGGCGACGAGGCTCTCGTGACCGCCCCAGAGGTCCGGCGTCTTGGCTTCGATGCGGCTGAGGGCCACCAGCGCGCCGAGCCAGAAGACGCTGCCCATGGTCGCGGCCTTCTCCAGCAGCTCGCGCTCCGCGGGGGTCAGGCTGCTGATGCGGGCGCTGATCGCGTCCTCGACGGTCAGCGGGAGCTGCGCGCGGTCCAGGCGACTCGCATCGGCCGCCCACTCGGTCTCGGAGACCTCCTCGAGCGCGCCGGCGTCGAAGAAGGCGCGGACCATCTGCTCCAGCAGGTAGGGGGTGCCGCCGGCGACGTCCACGGCGGCGTCGACCAGCTCGTCGGGCGGATCGGGCACCCGCTCGAGGAGCTTGAGCATGAGGGTCGCCGCGTCATCCGGACCGAGCGGACCGAGCTCGAGCTTGGTGTGGTGGGCGCCGTTCTTCAGCCAGCCGGGCCGCCGGGCGAGCAGCTCCGGGCGGGAGCTGACGACCCCCAGGATCGGCGCGTTCTGCAGTGAGCCGATCAGGTACTCGACCATGTCGAGGGTCTCTTCCTGGGCCCAGTGCAGGTCCTCGATGCAGAGGATCATCGGGTGCTGCCTGGCGTCGGCCTCGAGGAAGCGGCGGAGCACCGCCTGGCTCACCCGGGCGAACTGCCGCGGGTCGTCCTCCACCGCCTGCGAGAAGGGGGACTCGGGGAAGTCGAGGTTGAGGTAGGCGCCGAGGAAGTGGAGGAACTCGGACACTCGGTGGTCGTCGAGCACCCGCTCCACCTCGGCGCGGAAGCTCTTCTTCACCGCGGAGCTGGGCATGCCCTCGATGACGCCGAAGCGCGCCCGCAGCAGGCGCTGCACCACCGAGAAGGCCGGCTCGCCGTCGCCGCAGGCCGCGCGGTAGATGCGGATGTTCCGGGAGCGCTCCTGAGCGCGCTGGAGGAACTCGGCCACGAGCCGGCCCTTCCCGACGCCGGCGCTGCCGATGATGGTCACCGCCTGCGGCGCGTGGCTGCCGTCCGACTGGGCGGCGAGCGCCCGGCCGAGGGCCTCCTCGAGCTCGCGGAGCTCGGGCCCCCGTCCCACGATCGGCGTCTTCGGAAGCGCCCGCGGCTGATTGGTCTCGATCATCGTTCTCTCCGCCCCTTCGGTCACCGCGTGTAGCAATCGAACGGCGAACGGGCCACCTTCCGCGGGTGCGTATCCGCAGAACGCGCCCCGAGCGCTTCGGCGCCATGGTGGCCACCGAGGACCCGCCGGCCTTGGTCGCGGTCGATCGACCGATGGCGCGCCGGCTGGGTGTCGACGGTGGCTCCCTGTGGATCAGCGCTGATCCGGGCCTCGCGGTGCCGGTGCTCGAGGGCCCGACGGAGGTGCACCTGGCGGTCACCGATCGCTGCCCCGCCGGCTGCACCGCCTGCTACGCGGACGCCCGGCCCGACGGCCACGAGCCGACCACGGCCGAGCTATCTGAACGCCTCGACCGCTTGGCGGACGCGGGCGCCTTCTCGGTGGCCTTCGGCGGCGGCGAGGGCTCGCTGCGGGACGACCTGCCCGAGCTGGTGGCCCACGCCCGATCGGTGGGGCTGGTCCCGACGCTGACCACCAGCGGCCTCGGGGTCACCGCGGCGCGGGTGGAAGCCATGACCGGCCTCGCCCAGGTCAACGTGAGCTGGGACGGCCCCGCGGAGCTCTACGAGTCCGTCCGGGGCTACGACGGCGCCCGGGGTGCCGAGCGAGCGGTGCGGGTGCTCCAGGACGCGGGGATCCCGGTGGGCCTGAACACGGTGCTGACCAAGCGCACGCTCGCCGGTCTCGATGCCATCGGGGACGGCGCCGAGCGCCTGGGCGCGGTCGAGCTGCAGCTCCTGCGGCTCAAGCCGAGCGGTCGCGGCCAGCTGCACTACCTGGCCTTGCGCCCCCACCCCGATGCTCTCGCCGCCCTCCCCGGCCACCTCGAGCGCCTCTCGACTCGGGGCTCCTTCGCCGTGCGCGTCGACTGCGCGCTGGTCCCCTTCCTCGCCGAGCGCTTCGACATGCAGCGCCTGCAGCAGTTCGGTGTGAGCGGCTGCGAAGCCGGCCGCTCCCTGATGACCGTCGGCGCCGAGGGCCGCGTGGGCCCCTGCTCCTTCTGGGGCGCCGCCGAAGCCGCGCTCGCCGACCACAGCTGGTCCAGCGATCCCACCCTGGACGCCTTCCGCCGCTACGCCGCCCAGCCCCCGGAGCCCTGCGCCAGCTGCCCCGCCCGCCCCGTCTGCCGCGGCGGCTGCCGCATCGTCAGCCGCCACCTCAGCGGCGACCCCTTCACCCCCGACCCCGAGTGCCCCAAAGTCCGGGGACGATCGTCGTCACACGCGACAAGTCCGCAATCATCCCGGTCACTTGGCGATCCCAAAGACGACACTTCGCCAACATGAGCCGTCCCCGCCTCGGGAGGATCAGGGCTCGGAAAACGAGCGCATCGAGGCGACGTAGGTGCCCAGGGCCACGACCACCAGGCAGACGAGCGCGGCCGCGCCGTACGCGGCGCCCGCCATGCGCCGGATGCGCCGCGCCTCGGGAGTCCGCTGCCGCGCGGTGGCGAAGGCGGCGACGGTGGCGCCGAGGGTCAGCGTGATGACCGCAAAGGCCAGGTGCTCCTTGGTCTCGAAGGCCCAGCCGGCCTCACGGGAGAAGGCGAAGAGCCGCCGCTTCACGGTCGCCCGGTAGTCCTCGTAGATCGACAGGCCCAGCCCGAAGGCGACGGAGGTGACCAACGCCGTGAGGCCCACGGACCAGCGGCCGCCCCGGCTGAGCGGCTTGCCCCGGCGCAGCAGCCACGCCGGATGGATCAGCGCGACCGCCGCGAGGACGCCGAAGTGGCCATGGAGGCTCTCGAGGAGTCGGAGGAGCACGCTGCGTCAGGGATAGAGGGCGGCGAGCGCCAAGACCAGCGCCGTGAAGCCCGCCGCGATCGCGAAGGGGTGGCCGGCACCCGGCTCCGCTCGGCCACGGGCAGCGAGCGCGGCTGCCACCACCGCCAGCCAGAGCGCCGTGGCCGCGCGCCAGTAGAAGGCGGTGTGCACCTCGACCACGACGCCGAGCGGGTCCCCGGGACCACCCTGCCAGCGCTCGAAGAGGCGCTGCGCGAGGTAGGCCAGTGGCGCCACCACGGCGAAGACCAGCGCGCCCCGAGCGATGCGCCCCCTCACCCCTCGCCCTCCGTGCCCTCGTCGTTCTCCGCCTCGCGCGCCTCGGGCCCCTCCTCACCGTCCGCCCGGTCTCGAAGCAGCACGGCGGTGGCGGCCACGACCGCGCTGGCCGCCACCGTGGAGAGGAAGAGGAAGTCCACGATGCTCCCGATCGACGAGCAGTTCGCCGAGCGGCCGAAATGCACCGAGAGCACCCGCCCCTGGTCTTCGCTCACGGCCCCACCCCGAGCACCGCGCCCCGCTCGACCAGCACCAGGTAGGCCACGGCGAGCTCCGCCGAGCAGGCGGCCGCCGCACCGACCCACCGAAAGCGCCGTCTCCGTTCGCTGTGGCCCAGGGCCACGCCCCCGATCAACACCGGAGCGCTCGCCAGCGCCAACCAGCCGAAGGTGTCCATCGCCTCCGCATCGTACGCGGTGGCGATGGCCAAGGGCACGCCGAGCAGCCAGGCGAAGAGCGCCAGATGCTTCGGCCGCACCCCCACCAACGGCCGGAGGCGCGTGCGCCAGGCGAGCCAGGCCAGGAAGAAGGCGATCACGCCCACCGCGACCCAGCTACCGACGGTGGCCCGGGCATCCCGAGTGATCGATTGGTAGAGCGCACCGTCCTGCTCGCCTTCCGCCTCGAGGACCGCGAGCGCCTCCCCCGGCCGCCCGGCGGCCTGAAGCGCCCGCGCGAGCCCTGCGCGAGCCCGGCCCGCGTCGGGCTCGGGGAGCTCGCTCTCGGCCAAGAGCGCGCGGTAGGCATCGACGGCGCGCTGCGGAAAGCCGAGGGTGAGCCAGGAAGACGCCACCAGCGCCCGCGCCTCCAGACGCACCGGCCCGGCGGGGAAGTCCTCCAGCTCGCGCTCGAGCGCGCCGATGGCCTCCTCGGTCGGGTCCCGGCGGACCTCCATGACCCGACCCAGGGGATCGAAGTCGCCCTCCCCCCGCGCGCTCAGATGGTCGATGCGTCGGCGGGCGCGGTTGGCCAGCCGGCTGGTCGGATCGCCCCCGGCGATGGCCCGGTAGGCCTCGAGCGCCCGCTCGGGGTCGCCGGCCCGCTCGGCCTCCTGCGCCTCACGCCAGAGCTCCGCCGGCTCCTGGGCCGCGGCCGTCACCGTGGCCAGCGCGACGAAGAGCCCCGCCGCGAGCGCTCGCGCCCTCACTTCGTGTAGCTGAGCTCGTCGATCACCGCGCCCGACTCGATGTTGCGGGCGGTGATGGTGATCGTCCGGTCGTCGATGGCCACCAGCAGGTAGTTCGGCTCGGAGGTGGCCACCTGGGTGGTCTCGCAGGTGTCGCTGACGTCGTAGAGCGGCGCCCCCACCGCCGCGGCGGTGAAGTAGATGGTCCCGCTCGGCCCGCCGGAGCCGCTGCCCGCGGACGCGAAGGTCGGGACGCCGTTCGCGTCCTCGGCAGCGACGATGCCCTCATTGCCGTCGGTCAGGCCGCGGATGGGCTTGGAACGCTCGTAGATGTGGTTGTGGCCCTGGAAGACCGCGTCGACCTCGAGCTCGTCGTAGATCGGCTGCCACGCCGCGCGGGTGGTCCCGTTCGGGCTGTGGGTGCTCATGCAGGTGTAGAGGTTGCGGTGGTGCACCACGAACACCCACGGAGTCACCGAGCGGTCCACCGCTTCCAGATCCGCGCGCAGCCAATCGGCCTCGGCGCCGGCGATCACCGCGTCGTCCGCCACCGTGTCGTTGAGCATCACGAAATGGGCGTTGGCGTAGTCGAAGGAGTACCACTCCTCGCCCTGGCCGTTCTCGCCCGCGGTGACCTCCTGCGGCAGCGCGAACTGCGCCAGGTAGTTGATCTGCAAGTTGTCGTGGTTCCCGTTGGAGACCATGAAGGGGATGCGCGCGAGCGCGTCTTGCACCTCGAAGTCCCCGTCGGCGGCCTGGAAGAACTCGTCCCACTGCGCCTGGGAGATGCCGAGGTCGACCGCATCGCCGCTGAAGACGTGCAGGTCCGCGCCGGCCTCGAGGATCTGCCGCTGCGCGAGCTGCCAGACGCCAGCGGTGTTGTTCCGCGAGTCGCCGCTGGCGGCGAAGGTCCAGGGATCGGTGCTGCCGACCGGCGGCGCGGTGGCCACGTCGAAGACCTCGCTCCAGTGCCCGGGGCCGCCGACCTTGTAGTAGTAGGTGGTCGCCGGCTCGAGGCCGCAGACGTGCACCTCGTGGACCCGGACGTCCTCCTTCTCCAGCAGGTTCAGGAAGGGGGTCTCGTAGATGAAGGTGTGGCCGGTCCGAGCCTCGACCCCATCGGTCGGGCCATCGGCCGCGGCGACGGCGTCGGGGTCGGTGCCGAAGACGATCTCGCTGAGCTCGGTGCCGACGTCGGTCCGCCAGTTCACGTTGAAGGTGGAGGCCGCCTCCTCGCTGATCCCGACGTGGACGTGCATCGGCGCGGGGGCGTCACCGACGGCGTCGCCACCCATGGTGGGCTCGAAGACCTCCGGGGTGCTCACCGGGATCGCGCAGCCCTCGGCCGTGTAGGAGAGCGTCTCCAGCTCCCGGGGGATGCCCTGGTCGCGCTCGACCGGACCGGCGTCCGACCCATCGTCGGTCACGGACCCGTCGTCGCCACAGGCGAGGCCGAAAAGGAGGAAGAAAGCGAGTGCTGCGCGTCCCATCGGCCGCGAAGGGTAGCACCCGGATGGGCCGCGGTCAGGGCTCAGAGACTGCCGGAGAGCTGCAGCCAGAGCTGATCGTTTCGGATCTCCTCGACCGGCGCGCCCATCGATCCCGTGTGGGCCTCGAGCTCCCGGTTGTGGTGGTAGCTCAGCCGCACGCGAATGGTCGGGTCGCCCATCGGGTACCAGCTCACGCCGAAGGTCAGCCGCATCTGCTCGGGGGCGTTGATCGGGTCGTCCAAGCGTGGCCTGGAGAGGAAGGGGTGCCTCGCGCCGAAAACCTCCGTGAAGCTCTCGTGGGGGACCAGCGGCTTCACGTAGTCGAAGCGCGCGGAGAGCTCGAGCTCGTGGCGCTTCGGCAGCAAGAGGTCGGGCAGCACGTATTGCAGCTGCACGTGGCCCCCGGTGGCGTCGAAGGCCGGCGCGGGAATCCCGTCGTCGCGCTCGTCGATGTTCAAGCCGCAGGCGTCGTAGCCGAGCTGCTCCTCCCGCGCGCGGCCGTTGCGCAGCCAGAGGAAGGAGCCGGAGAGGTAGGCGCCCCGCCAACGTGCTTCGAGATCGGCGGTGACCCCGCGATGCCAGAGGCCGGTGTCGCCCGTCATGCCCGCCACACAGTTGGAGTAGACCGCGCCACCGACGGCCACCTTCGGGAGCGTGCTGCGGGCCAGATCCGACTCCACGTCCGCCCCCTCCGGGTAGCCCAGGGCGTGGAGCCGCAGCCGCGCCGTGTAGAGGAAGCCGTAGTCGGTGCCCAGCGCCACGTCCTGCCCGCCGCCGCTGAAGACGCCGAGCGCGTACTCGAAGACCGGCAGCATCGACGACGGCGACGGGTCGCCCACCAGCCCGGACGCCATCGCCCCGATGCCGCGAGGGGCGAGGTAGCCGAGGAAGCGACGGTCCGGCCCGCTCGCCGGGAGGTAGAGCGGGCGATCGACGAACGCCAGATCCCGCTCGTCGAAGCCGTAGGCCAGGAGGAAGGGCAACCGAAAGCGGCCCAGGCGGAAGCGGAACGCGGGGTGCGCCGTCAGCTCCACATAGGCGTCGTTGACCGCGGGTCTCGGAGCGAGGGCGACGTCGAGCTTCAGCCGGGCCCACGCGAAGGGCTGGGCCTCGACGCCCAGCCGCGCCCGCTGGATCAGGAACGAGTGGTCCTGGCGGGGCGCCTCGTCATCGGAGAGCCGGAGCACCAGCCCCGGCTGCGCGAAGCCGGTCGCGTGCACCCAGCGCTCGGGCTCCTCGCCATCGCGCACCTCCTCCTCCCACAGCGGCGTGTCGGCTGCCGCCGTCCCTGCCCAAGCGAGGAGCAGAGCGAAGGCGACCAGCCCCGGCGATCGTCGGAAGAGCACTGCTGCCCTGATACAGCAGGAGCCGCGCCCCTCCAAGCGCGATGGCGCTCAACGCAGCCCGCTCAGCGGCTGCCAGCGGAGCCCATCGCTCGACTCGATGACCCAGAGATCGCTCCCGTCGCGCGCGCCGAGGGCCACTCGGCCGCCGCGGGCGCCGATCACCGCCGGTCCGCAGAACCCGCCCTGGTCGCTGGTGCAGGCGGCGGGCGCCGGCCCATCGGAGAGCTCCCCGTCCGCGCCCCAACGAGCCACTCGAATCTGGGGGTCGTCCTCGCGGTGGTAGGCCACCACCACCGCCTCACCGACCACCGCGACTCGAGCGTCGTCGGCCCCCTCGATGACCCCCAGCTCGGCGCATCGTCCTTCGGCGCAGCGAAAGACCGCGGTGGCCTCGGCCCGTGGGAGCAACACCGCCACCACCTCTTCGCTGCCGGCCAGCTCGAGCCCCGCGCGGCCCTCGTCGATCACCCCCCAAGGCTCGAGCGCGTCCGCCCCACCGGCCCCGGCGTCCACGCCCGGCTCCGACTCCCGAGCACCGACCCCCGACTCCGAGTCCCGAGCACCGACCCCCGGCTCCGACTCCCCCGACTCCGAGTCCCGAGAACCGACGTCCGACCCCCGCATCCGGAAGATCCGCGTCCGCCCCGCCTCGCGGACCGCGAGCCATTCGCCCCTCCGCAGCGGGGCTCCCTCGACGCGGTGCACGACCCCGCCCGGGAGTAGCACCGGCGCCCCATGCCCGGGCAGCGGCGTCACCGACGCGGCCGCCAGCGGTCGCGGGCCCTCCTCGTCCGACTCCGCCTCCGAGCCGGCTTCCGCATCCTCCGCCGGCTCCTCCGCCGGCTCCTCCGCCGGCTCCTCCGCCGGCTCCTCCGCCGGCTCCTCCGNNCCTCCGCCGGCTCCTCCGCCGGCTCCTCCGTGGGCCGCTCCGTGAGCGCCTCCGGAAAGGTCCGGAGGACCTCCGTCGCCCCCTCGGCGACCTCGTCTGCCGCCGCCTGGGCCACCACCCACACGTTCCCCGCGCCGTCCGCCCGCACGTGGGTGGCGCTCGGCCCCGCCGGGTGGGCCGCGAGCCACGTCGGATCGGGTGTCACGTCGGTCTCGTCGGTCAGGAAGGCCACCCCGCTCGCCTGCCGCGCGCAGTCCGGCGCGCAGCGTTCGTCCGGCGTCCGCCAGACCAGCAGCGGCCAGCGCTCGGATGCCCCGAAGTCCTCCACCAACGAGGGCTTGCGCAGCCGCCGCATGTCCACCCGGCCGCCGCCGACCCGCACCCAGGAGATGCCCCGATCGTCGATGGCTCGGATCTCCAGCCCATCGCCCCGCGGCTCCATCCAGATCGCCGCGTCCTCGGCCGCCCGCAGGGGCACCCGCTCCGGCTGAAGGGTCGCCGCCCGCTCGGGAATGGCGATCAGCGGGTCCTCCAGGCCCACGTAGACGTCCGCCTCCTGGCTCCAGAGGGTCAGCGCGGCCTGTAGCCGCTGCACCGCCAGCCGGGGACGGCTGGGCACCGTGCCGCTCCGGTCGGCGCCGCCTGCCTCACGAAACTCCTCGCGCACCATCGCCGCCGCCCGGCGCACCTCGCCCTCGGCGTGGCGGGTGTCGGGGAAGAGCCACCAGATCTCGTCCGGGGGGACCGCCTCGAGCTCGTCCATGCAGTGCAGCGGCCAGTGCTCGGGCGCCGCCCGAAAGGCGTCCGCGTAGGCCTGCTCCTCGCCCGGGGGCAGCGAGAGCCCCGGATCGTCCATGAGCTCCCCGCCCCAGAGACAGGCCGCCAGCTGCCCGAAGGCCTCGCGACCGGCCAGGGCTCGGTGCCGAGCCCGGAAGTAGGGACCGCCGACCAGGACGGCGAAGACCAGCGCGTTTCCCGCGAAAACCGCCAGGATCAGCCGCCGGCGCCGCTTCGCCTGGGCGGCGATCGCGGCGAGCTCGGGGTCGAGCGCTTCGCCAGCAGGCACCGCGGGAGGGTGGCTCCGAGCCGGGCAAACGTCCACCGGCGGAACAGGCCGGTGCCCCCAGGTGTCTCCCGAGCGTGATCCCCCCTCGCGACGACGGGCCCACGGCCCCTGAACCACAGAGCGCCCCTAGCTCGCACGACCCCTCGTGGCTATGCTCTCCTTCGCCTCACACGGAGCGGAGGGCCCTGCCGCTGGGCGACCCCGCCGACCCCGAGAGAAAGAAGAGAATGGATTCGATCAAGCGCCTCTGGAAGCCACTGCTCGCCCTCGCGGCAGTGACCACGGCGTTCCTCCTCACCTTCGGTTGGCCCCCACGCAACGGGCTTCAGGTCGACCTGGACGGCTCCGGTCGCGCCCAGGCCGCGGCCAACATGGATCCCTACGATCTGACCCGGCTGAAGGTGCTCAACCGCGCCCTCTTCGAGGTGAAGGACCACTACGTCGAGCCCGATCGCATCGACTACCAGCGGATGTTTCTTGCTGGACTGAATGCCATCCAGCGCGCCGTGGCCCCGGTCATCGTCCACTACAAGGACGGCGAGGAGAGCCTCGAGGTGCAGGTCCGCAACGAGAAGCGCAGCTTCGGGGTGTCGGTGGACAGCCCCTGGTCGCTGGCCCGGCGCTACAAGGAGGTCTTCGGCTTCCTGCAGGCCGAGCTCGCCGGCGAAGAGGTCGATCTGCGCGACATCGAGTACGCGGCGGTCAACGGCATGCTGCGGACCCTCGACCCGCACACCGTGCTGCTCACCCCGGACGTCTACGAGGAGATGCGGATGAGCACCCGCGGCGAGTTCGGCGGGCTCGGCATCGTCATCTCCATCCGCGACGGGCACCTGACCATCATCCGGCCCATGCCGGGCACCCCCGCCGCGCGCGCGGGCCTCGAGCGGATGGACCGCATCGTGAAGATCAACGAGGAGTCCACCCTCAACATGCCGCTCACCGAGGCGGTCGACCGGCTCCGGGGCCCCCCCGGCTCGCAGGTGAACGTCTGGATTCGCCGCCGGCAGGGCAACGGCAACTGGGCCAACCCGCGGCGCGTCGAGCTGACCCGCGCGGTCATCCACATCGACTCGGTCGAGCACCGGATGCTCGGCGACGGCATCGGCTACGTCAGCATCAACAACTTCCAGGGCAACACCCACGAGGACCTGCAGCGGGCGCTCGCCGACCTGCACGATCAGAACCTCACCGGGCTCGTCCTCGACCTGCGCGACAACCCCGGCGGTCTGCTCGACCAGGCCGTCCGCGTCGCCGACACCTTCCTCTCGAGCGGCACCATCGTCCGCACCTCGTCGCCCGACGAGCGGCAGCGAGACGAGAAGTTCGCCCGCCCGGAGGGCACCGAGCCGGACTACCCGATGGTGGTCCTGGTCAACGGCTCGAGCGCCTCGGCCTCGGAGATCGTGGCCGGCGC
>JABAOG010006071.1_pt1 | contig 16757 bp, 16 predicted proteins | sample 7062131 | NCBI WGS metagenome assembly JABAOG01 (sample SAMN14538629, study PRJNA623070) | marine sediment metagenome | biome: marine biome [ENVO:00000428]; feature: marine pelagic biome [ENVO:01000023]; material: deep marine sediment [ENVO:00002113] | place: India: Arabian Sea | collected...
CCGTGACTCTGTGAGAGGCAAGGCTGGACGCGGATCGAATGGGCTAGGCTGGAGGGAAGCGGGCGCGGAGCTTGGCGGCCAGCGGGGCGTCCGCCGGCGGGAGGTCGAGATCGGCGACCGCCGCCGGGTGGATCCACTGGTGGTCGGCGACCCCGAGGTGTTGGACCTCGCCGCCGAGGAGCGCGCACTCCCAGAAGAGCAGCAGCACGTCCTTCTCGGCGTAGCTGTGGAAGGTGACCTCGAGGATGTCCCGGACCTCGATGTCGATGGCGCACTCCTCGTGGCACTCGCGCACGACGGTGTCCTTCGGGTCCTCGCCCTTCTCGACCTTGCCGCCGGGGAACTCCCACTTGCCGCCCAGGTGAGTCTTCGCGGGGCGCTGGGTCATCAGCACTCGCCCCTCGTGGAGGATCACCGCCGCGCTCACGACGACCATCGATGGCTCCTGGCCAGACGTCTCATGGCGAGGAGGCTACTGGCGACCAGCCGTTAAGGGTACGGTCGATGGATGCGTCGGCTCACCTCCCACGTCTCCTTGCTGCTCCTGTTGACCGTGTCGTGCGGGGACGACGGCCCCACCGCCTACCAACCGGCCGGCTCCGTCGTGCCCGCCCTCGAAGACGCCGCCCCCGAGCTGGCGGCGATGGTGGCCGAGGCCGACCAGGTCGAGGGGACGCGCCCGGTGTTCAACGGCTTCGTGGACGGGGAGCCGGTCGGCTACTGGACCATCGGGACGAGCTCCGCCACGCCCCAGCGAGTGGGCGTCCTCTGCCGCGAGACCGACGGAACGTGCGTGCCCGAGAGCCACCCCATCGTGCTCGAGACGCTGCCCGGCGAAGCGGGCTACAGCCACTTCGCCAAGGTCACCGAGGTCCACGTCACGGAAGACTACGCCGGCGAGGTGATGCCCTCCTTCGAGGCGATCGACGACGCCGTCGCCGACGGCCTGGCGACCCTCGAAGAGCGCAACGCCTACATCAACTGCCCCGTCGTCGCGCCGGACATCCGCGTCGAGATGCCGGACAGCCCACCGCTCGCCCCGATCGAGGCCTACGTCCGCGGCATGACGGTGAGCTGCATGCTCTTCGACGGTGGCAGCGGGCGGCTCGGCCTCGGTGAACGGGGCACCGAGATGGGCGAGGTCCTCGTCCGCAACGTCTACGTGCTCACCCGCGAGGGCGAGGAGATGCCGCTGATGGAAGCGGCACGCATGGAGGACATCACCGGCGACGGCGACGCGGTCGACTCCAACAACATCTTCGGCGCCGCCCTCCCCGACGTGGACTACACGCCGCTGTGGCGGATGGTCGCGGTGACGGTCCCGAGCGACTACGCGAGCATCGACACGGCGAGCGATCAGACCATGGCCGACTACACCCGGGACTCGGACATGTTCACCATCGATGAGCTCACCTACGAGATTGCCCCCATCGATGGACAGGTCGTGAGCTACGAGGAAACGGACATGCTCATCAACTGTCCGCTCGTGCCCTGATCGCCGTTCGCGTAGCACGCGGATAATCCGTTGACGGTGGACTCAGCACCGCGGTACGGCTCGCGAAATCGCGGGCGACGCGGGTGTGCGTCGTCCGCGTCAGGTGGAGAGACAAAGGAGACCCATGTCGTTCAACGAGTTCGAGAAAATGCGTCGCGCGGTCGGGATGATCGCGCTCGTTCTGGCCCTCGGAGCCTTCGGCTGCGGCGGTGACGAAGAGGAGACACCGGAGGGCGAGGCGAGTGAGAACGCCGAGGCCGCGGAGTCGACCGAGGAAGCCGAAGAAGAGCTGCCGATGCCGACCATCGAGCTCGACGAAGCGCAGACCGCGACGGCGGAGGAGATCGCCGGTCAGGCCCGCAACGCGGCCTTCCCGCGCGACGCGAAGACCAAGGAGAACGCCAAGGTCTTCCTCTACCTCGCGTCGACCAGCGAAGATCCGAACGTGGTCGCGGCGGCGCTCCACGCGATGAGCGACACCTTCACCGCCAACGAGCGCTACGCCGAGCAGCGCGAGATGCTGGGCGAGGACTACATCCAGATCGTCATGGCCCACCTCAGCTCCGACGAGGGCGTGATCCAGGCCGCGGCGATGGAGGCCGCGAAGCAGCCGATCCTCACCGACCCGCCCAACGAAGAGGTGGTCGCTCGGCTGGTCGAGCTCGCCACGAGCCACGAGACCGCCGCCGGTCGTCACGAAGCGATGGAGGTGCTCTGGAACTCGAAGAACATCCGCGACTCGCAGGAGCAGATGGCGCCCTACGTAAAGGCGCTCGACGCCGAGGAGCCGTGGGTGGTCTCCGGCGCGCTCTTCCGCCTCGACTCCTTCGGGCGCAACTACGAGGACCAGGACGCCTACCGCGCGAAGCTGAAGGAGCTGCTCGGACACGGCGACCCCGGGGTCCGCGGTCGCGCCGCCGACGCCCTCGCCGCCTCGGTGGGCATGCGTGACCCGCAGCGGGACGAGCTCGCACAGGCGATCATGCCGCTGCTGAACGACGACAACGAATTCACCAAGTCCGCCGCGGCCGGTGCGCTCGCGGAGCTCGAGTACAAGCCGGCGATCCACGAGATCGTGAAGCTCTTGGACGACATGGAGCGCAACACCTACGACATCGACGGCTACACGGAGCTCGACGGCAGCCGCGGTCGCACGCACCACGACGGCTCCGCCTGGTCCCGAGTGGCCGACGCCGCCCTCTACGCGCTCAAGCGCTACAGCATGCGGCTGGGCGAGCGCTTCGACTACGACGTGAGCTACCAGACCGTCGAAGAGGATCTGCAGAGCGCCGCCGGCAAGGCGCGCGAGTGGTACGACTCGGTGAAGAGCGAGATCCCCGAAGCGGGCTGAGCCCTCTGTGCGATCGCATCGGCCGGGCTCGCGTCAGCGGGTCCGGCCGATGGCGTCCACGACCCGGAACTGCACCTCGGGGCGCCGCTCGCTCCAGGTGTAGAGCGCGAGTCGGTCCACCACCGCCTCGAGGCCACCCAGATCGACGCGCTCGGCCCAGGCCAGAGCGGCTTCGCGCTCCGTGCGGGAGGCCCGCCGCGCGATGCGGGCGATGGTGACGTGGGGGCGCGGCGGGCGGCGGTCCGGCCGCGCGCCGGCGGCCTCGAGCGCCGCGTCCCGCTGCGCGGTGATTCGCTCCGCGAGCTCGTCCCGGCCGTCCCGAAGGGTCGCGCTGAGCGCGGTCCCGCGCCGCGGGTGACCGAAGAGCTCGACACCGCCGAAGGTGACCCGCACCGGGGCCGCGGCCGCGCTCTCGATCGCCTGCAAGGCGGCCCGGGCGCGCTCCTCGCCGCAGGCGCCGAGGAACGCCAACGTGGCATGCAGATCGCCGGGCACGAAGTGCCGCACCGACGCCGGCGCCTCGGTCACTCGCTCATGCAAGGGCGCCGCGATGGGCCAGCCGATGAACCAGTTCGGTCTCATGCTCCTCAGGTCGGGATGACGACGACCTGACCGATCTGCGGGCCCGTCGCGAGCTTCTCCACCGCGCCGCCCTCCCGGATGCGGAAGATGGCCCGGCCGTTGGTGAACACGATCGTACCGTCGGCCGCCAGGTCGAAGTCGAGCACCCCCTTGGCGAGCACCTCCGGCTCGCGGGCTTCCCCGGCGTCGACGTCGCGGCGCATCAGCCGCCAGCTGCTCGGGACCAGCGGCCGGTCGTCGGTGGGTTGGTCGCTCGTACGGCCCGCGTCGATCAGGTTGCCCCAGATCATCATCTGCCGAGCGTCGCGCCCACGCTGGCCGGGCCCGCCGGCGGTGGTCAGCGGCTTGCCGCTGTAGCGAGCGGTGAAGAAGCTCAGGTAGTTGAAGAAGGCGAAGAGCAGCCGGAAGGGGAAGAGCACGAAGTCCAGGAACGCCCGGCCGACGCTCTTCGGCGACGTGAGAGCGCTCCGAGCGGGATCGCGCCAGGGTCGGCGTACGCAGAGCAGGCGGCCCTCGTCGTCGACCCGAGGCGAGAGGTAGTCGTGCTTCTCGTCGCCGATCAGCGTGCTGACCTCGGAGCTCGGCACGTCGAGCTTCTCCACACTCGTCGGTCCGAGCCCGACCATGATGCCGGCCCGGTCGCGGCCGACCCCGGCCGACTGGTAGACGAGCTGCGCGTGGGCGCCGGGGATCCACGCCGGCGCGCCATCCATGGAGTCGCCCTCGGTGAGCTGCGCGAAGTCCGAGCCGTCTTCCTGCATCGCGCCGATGTGGACCACGCCGTGGGACCCAGTGGTGGAGCAGGCGACCCACTCGTGGTCGTCGGTGCGGCTGAGGTCGTGCACCTGGAAGTCCGCGGTGTGGAAGAGCCGCTGCTCGGTCTCGGTCGGCTCCTCGGCGGTCACGTCCGCCGCGAAGACGCCGCTCACTCGACCGGACGAGAGCGCATAGAGCACCTCCCCCTTGCGACGGCCGGGGCTCAGCGCGGTCACGAAGGCCATCGGCCCCGGCCCGTCGGTCTCCGGGTCCATCCCCCAGAGCAGCGCGCCGCTGAACTGGGCGCCCCGGCCCTGTTGCTTCCACTCGTGCTTCTTCCGGAGCTTCACCGCCCGCCGCCGCACCTCCTCGGCGAACTTGCTCTCGAGGAGCATGGGCTCCTCGCCCGGCCGCTTCAGAAAGAGGCGCCCGGCGGAGAGGTAGCAGACGGTCGGCGCAGTCATCGCCGCGGAGTATACGGCGCCCGTCCCCGCGGGATTCCCCGAGGCCGAAGCGTCGGACGCGGGCTGCGCTCAGTCGCCGATGGCCTTGTTCAGCCGAGCGCGCGCCAGGCGCAGCTCGATGGCGGCGTCGATGAGCTGCAGCCGCGCCCGGGTCACGCTGGTCTCGGCGTCGAGGACGTCGCTGGTCACCGCGGCGCCCGCCTCCAGCTGAGCCATGCGCACCTGGTGCTCCGCCTCGGCGGCGACCAACCCCACGCGGGCTGCCTCGAAGGCCAGGCGCGCCGCCTCGAGGCTCGAGTGCGCCTCGGAGACCTCGAGCCGGACCGCGTCGGAGAGGTTGGCGATGTCCTGCCGGGCCTGCTCGAGCCGCGCGCGCGCCTCGGCGGCCTGCGCGCGGGCGGTGCCCATCTCGTTGGGCGACCAGCGGAGGACCACCGAGACGTCCCAGGTGGTGTTGAACTGCTGCTGCTGCGGGATGATCCGCTGGTTCGGGTTCGCGATGTCGACGTTGCCCTGCACGAAGAGCTGCGGGTACTGGCGACCGAGGGTGGCGCGGATGGAGCGCTCGCGCGCCTCCACGAGCCGGCGGAGCGCCTCGAGCTCGGGCCGGTCGCGCATCGCCTGATCGGTCAGCGCCTCGACCGTGCCTTCGGGAGCCTCCCGCTCGGCGCTCAGGTCCTCGCCCAGCACGATCGCTCCGTCCTCGTGGATGAGCAGCTGCAGCGCCCGCTCGGCGATGCGCGCGCCGCTCTCGGCCTGCGCCGCGGCCACCTTCGCGCGGGCGAGGCTCGCGTTGATCTGGAGCAGGTCGACCTGCGCCGCCGCGCCCGCCTCCACCAACGTGGCGATGCGCTGCTGCTGGGCCTCCACCTGCTCGACGGACTTGCGCGCCACCACGGCCGCGCCCCGCGCCCGTGCCAGCTGGTAGTAGGCCTCGCGGGCGCGGTACTCGATCTGCGCCCGCTCCGAGGCGACCTGCGACTCGCTGACGTCGACCGCCGCCTGCGCCGCCCGGTAGCCGGGGAGGATGGTCAGGAAGAGGTCGCTCACCGGCAGGGTCGCCGTCCCCCGGATGACGTACTGGTTGAGGATGACCGGGAACTCGAAGCCCTCGGTGTCGCTGAAGCTGCCGATGAGCTGCGTCCAGAGCATGCGCGCCTCCGGGTCGTCCACCTCGCTGGCGAGCATGTTCGCCGCCGCCAGCTCGTCCTCGCTGAAGCCGAACCCGCCGAAGGAGGGCTGGGTGATCGGGCTCAGCCGCGTGTAGCGCGCGCTCACCTCGAGCTGCGGGAAGAACTGCTGCCACGCCTGCCGCGCACCGGCCTCGGCGGCGGCAACGGCCGCGTCGGCGCGGCTCAGGCTGGGCGCGGTGGCCACCGCCTTCTCCGCGGCCGCGTCGGCGGTGAGCCCCCCCGGCTCGGTGAGCGCGGCCACCTGCTCGCGAACCCGAGCCTCGATGGCCTCGGGATCGTCGAAGGCGACCGCCGGGGCGACGGCCGGCGCCTCCTGGGCGGCTTGGGCGGTCTCCTCGGGCGAGGGGACGGGCGCCCCCTCCTGGGCGAACGCGGGGGCGGCGAGGAGCGTCAGGGCGGCGAGGGGGGTGAGGACACGCATGCTGCCGTCATGAAACGAACGCGGCTCGGAGGCCAGCAAAGGGCCCCGAAGCCCCTGGAAACACCGCCTTGACTGGAAACTCCCCGCTCGCTGTGCCAAGGCGTGCAGCATGAGTTTTCGAGTCGCCGTCGTTGGTGCCACCGGAATGGTGGGCCGTGAGATGCTCAAGGTCCTGGAGCAGCGGAAGTTCCCCGTGAAGGAGCTCGTCCCGCTCGCTTCCGCTCGCAGCGCGGGCAAGAAGCTGCCCTTCGCGGGCGGCGAGGTCACCGTGCAGGAGGTCGCCGCCGATGCCTTCGAGGGCGTCGACATCGCGCTCTTCTCCGCCGGTAGCGGACCCTCGAAGGAGTGGAGCCCGATCGCCGCCGACAAGGGCGCGGTCGTCATCGACAACTCCTCCGCCTTCCGGAAGGACCCGGAGTGCCCCCTGGTCGTGCCGGAGGTGAACCTCGAAGCCGCCAAGACGCGGCCGAAGGGGATCATCGCCAACCCGAACTGCTCGACGATCCAGATGGTCGTCGCCATCGCGCCGATCCATCGAGCGAACCCGATCCAGCGCATCATCGTCGCCACCTACCAGGCGATCAGCGGCGCGGGCGCCCCCGCGGTCGCGGCGCTCGAAGAGCAGCTGAAGGGCGGCAAGGGCGAAGCCCTCGGCGGTCAGCTGGCGGGCAACGTGCTCATGCACTGGACCGTCCAGGAGGATGGCTACTACCAGGAAGAGGAGCTGAAGATGCTCCACGAGACCCGCAAGATCCTCGAGGACGACTCGATCCGGGTCTCCCCGACGGCCGTCCGGGTCCCGGTGGTGACCGGCCACTCGGAGGCGATCACCCTCGAGCTCGAGAAGCCGATGGACGTCGCCACCGCGCGCGAGCTGCTCTCGAAGGCGCCGGGCATCGAGCTCGTCGACGACTTCAAGAACGGCGTCTACCCCACCCCGCTGCAGGCGGCGGGCACCGACCCGGTCTACGTGGGCCGCATCCGCGAGGACGTCGGCAACCCGGGCGGCATCCAGATGTGGGTGGTCTCGGACAACCTCCGCAAGGGCGCGGCCCTCAACGCGGTCCAGATCGCCGAGGGACTCTTCCTCTGACCCGTCGCCATCCTGTCATCGCGGCGCGCATCGTCGGGCCGCTCGTGTCAGGATGGCAGTAGGAGCGGGGCGCAGATGCCCCGGATCTCCCCCGATCGCAGCACGCCATGATGGCTCGAACCTTGCAACATCTACGCTCGCACATGCGGCTATCCTCCCTCCGTTGGGCGCTTCTCGCGCCGCTCGCGCTGACCGTGGGGCTCGCTTCCGTCGCCGAGGCACAGACGAACCCGCTCGGACTCACCGTCGCCGCCCTCGAGGGGCCCGGCGGCAGCCGGACCACCGCCGAGGGCATCAACCGGGGCTTCTCGAGCCTCGACTGCGCGGACGCGGCGTCGGCCTTTGCGCGCGTCGTCCCGATGGCGGGCACGAACATCACCACCGGCATCGTGGACGTCTGGATGGTGACCGACTCCACCGACTGCAGCACGACCGACGCGCGGAACCCGGACACCGGCACCTGCGTGCACGTCGGCGCGGCGGACGTGGACTCCACCGACTCCTCCTTCGACGTTCAGCTCGCCAACATCGACGCGGCGGCGACGACCGCCATCTGCACCAGCACCGCCAGGACCGGCGTGACGGTGCGGCTCTTCGCGTTCGCCACCGGCAACGTCGAAGACCGCGGCGATGTGGGCAGCGACTGGGGCCAGGTCAGCGTGATCGTGGACCCGACCGGACCGGTCGCCCCCGAGCTCGACAGCACCACCGCCGCCGGCGACAACGAGGTCAGCATCTCCTGGAGCCGAGTGTCCGACATGAACGAGGTCTACCGAATCTACTCCGGTGGCCCGTGCGGCACCGGCATCGGTGGCGGTGATGGCGGAACGGGCGGCACCGATGGGCTCACGCTGGTCAAGGAGACCTCGACCGGCACCAGCTCGACCACCGTCAACCCCGAGAACCTCGGGCTCGCGACCGGTGAGGACATCGAGATCTACGTCGTCGCCGTCGACCAGGCCGGCAACGAGGGGGAGCCTGCCGGACCGATCTGCGTCACCCGGATGGAGCTCAGCGGCTTCTGCGACGAGTTCAGCGACTGTGAGTCCGGCTGTACCGCTGGCGGCGTGCCGCCTTCGAGCGCCGCCTGGCCGCTGCTGGCCCTCGGGCTCCTCGGGCTCCGGAGGAAGCGTCGATGACCGCCCCGCTGATGCGCGCCGCCCTGGCGGCCCTCGCCCTCGCCTGCGCATGGACCGCCCCGGCCGAGGCGCAGTACACCTACTCGGACGCCTACGACCGGGACTCGTCGAGCCCGGAGAACTTCGCTCTCGAGATCCGGGTCGGCGGCTACCAGCCGGACGGCTCCGGCGGCTTCGACGAGAGCTTCGAGAGCAGCTTCGGCGACGAGATCGGCCCCATGGTCGGCCTCGAGCTCGACTTCTACCCCTACCGCATCCCCTACGTCGGGCTCATCGGGGTCGGCATCGGCTTCAACTGGGCCAAGTACACCGGTCCGGCGATCGGCACCGACCCGGATGCCGAGGTGAGCCAGCAGCAGAAGTACCGGCTCTTCTCCTTCCCGGCGATGGCCGTGCTGCGCATCGACGTGCTGGCCCGGGATCTGAACGTACCGGTGGTCTTCGTCGGCAAGATCGGCCTGGACACGGTCCTCTCGCGCATCGACAACGGCTCGACGCGCACCCACAGCGGCACGAGCTTCGGCATCCGCTGGGGCGCCCAGGTCGCCCTCGAGCTCGACTTCATCAACCCCAACCGCGCGCGGAGCCTCGACGACGAGTGGGGCATCAACCACACCTATCTGCTCTTCGAGCTCTTCGGCTCGTCCGCCAGCTTCGGCGGCTCGAACCTCGCCTGGACCCTCGGTCTCGGCATGACCTTCTGAGCTGACCGGACGGTCTTCGATGGGGCGCTCGGAGCCGCGGCTCGCCTATGGCGTGCGCCTGCTGGTCGCGTACGACGGCACGGACTTCCACGGCTGGCAGGCCCAGCCGCGGGTCCGGACGGTGCAGCAGACCATCGAGGCCGCGCTCGGCTCGATGGGCGTCGAGACCAGCCGTCTCCGAGGCGCCAGCCGCACCGATGCCGGAGTCCACGCCCTGGGCCAGGTGGTGAGCTTCGCCTGCGACCGCGAGCTGCCCGAGGAGGCCTACACGCTGGGCCTCAACGGGCTGCTCCCGCACGACGTCTCCATCCGCGCGGCGACCTCGGTCGACCGCCGCTACGATCCCCGCAACGACGCGACCGGCAAGCTCTACCGCTACCGCATCTACGTCGGCCCCACCCGCGACCCGCTGCAGCGACGACGGGCGTGGCGCGTGGGACCGCAGCTCGCCCGCCGCGACGTCCCCCGCGCCGACCGGCGACTCGTGGCAGAGGACTACCTCGACATCGAGGCCATGCAGCGGGCGGCCGACGTGCTCGTCGGGACCCACGACTTCCGCGCCTTTCGGGCGTCGAGCGACGACCGCGAGAACACCGAGCGGACCATGCGCCGCATCGAGGTGATCGGCGGCTACGAGGGGCACCCGGAGCAGCTCGCCATCGAGGTGGAGGGCACCGCGTTCATGAAGAACATGGTGCGGATCCTCGCCGGCACGCTGCTCGATGTCGGCCGCCACCGCTTCGACGTCGATCGGGTGCGGGCGCTCCTCGGCCCCACCGGTCGAAGGCCGGACGCCGGCCCCACCGCACCCGCTCATGGGCTCTGTCTGGTGCGCATCGATCTCGGCCGGGGCGACCGGCCGGTCAGTGACTGAGCCGGCGAAGCTCGCCGAGGGTCGCCTCGAGCGCCTCGGCGGTGAAGGGTCGGCCCGGCGCCTGCTCGGCGACCCACGCCGCCGCCTGGTCGAGCGCGTCGAAGACGCGGTGCGGGTAGTCGCGCTTGGCCAGCACGGCCAGGCCGGCATCGACCCCGCGGAACGCGGCCGCCTGCATCGGCGTGCCCTCCACGACGAAGGCGGAGACACCGATGAGCTCGGCGGAGGACTCCAGGAAGGCAGCGCCCACCTGGCGCACGTCCCGCTCCGGGAGCATCGCGTGGGGCTCGACGATGCGGAACATCAGCAGCGGCGCGTGACTCGCGCGATCCGTCGTCAGCTCCCGTAGGCGCTCGATGGCCTCCACGGTCACCTGCTGGCGCCAGAAGAGCGCCACGACCGGCCCGGCGTGACCGATGGCGACGTCCTCGTTTACGTAGGCGACCTCCGGAACCCAATGGGCCATCGGCTCCCATGATATCACTCGTCCTCAGACGCGGACAGCCTCAGGGATTCGCGTGAGGAACGTGCACGAAGTGGTCGCGCGGCCGGATGGTGGTCCACTTCTCCAGGACCCGAAGGGTCTCGTCGTCGGCGGTGGCCAGCTTCTCGAAGAGGTAGTCCTGGATGCCCTTGTGCACCTCGCAGAGCGAGCTCTCGCGCATGCGGCCGAGGAGCGTGCCCTGGATGCGGTGCGAGTGGACCGGCGGGATCCCGCAGTAGGGGAGATAGGGGCAGTTCACGCAGTCGGCCTGGCCCTCGAGCTGACCGGCGACGACCACCGCGCGCACCGTCTCGTGGCCGACCACGTCCCGGTAGGAGCTGGTGGCCACGTGGCCGATCTCGAAGGTGTCGTCGCCCATCTCGTGCAGCATCCGTCCCTCGTCACAGGTGAAGATGCGCCCGTCGTAGCTGTAGGCGAGCTGGCCGATGCCCGCGCCGCCCGGCTGGCGGATGTCGAGGAAGTTCGGGTCCTCGCCGCTCAGGATCTTGGTGAGGAAGATCGCCGCGTAGCGCTCGAGGATCTCGACGCCCTGCTTGTTGAGCTCGATCATGTAGTCGACGGCGTTGCGGTAGAACTCGATGTAGTCGGCGCGCGGATACTCGATGAGCCGTTTGGTCTTGTCGGCGAAGCCGAAGGGATCGAGCGGACGCAGGAAGAGGGCTCGGCAGCCGAGGTCGACGTAGAGGTCGACCAGCTCCTTCCAGCGATCGAGCACCGGGCGCGTCGTCGTGACCAGCGCCTCGACGTGGTAGAGCGTCTCGTCGAGGCCCATCTCCCGGTAGCGCTCGTCGATGCGCTTCATCCACTTGATCGCCTCGCCGTGGGCGCTCGCCTTCGGGAGCTTGCGCTGGCCGTCGTGGACGTCCTGCGGGCCGTCGACGCTGGTGCAGATCTGGACCCGGTTCTCGAGCAACCAGTCGAGCTTCTCCTCGTCCATGAGCGAGAGGTTGGTGACCAGCGTGAAGTCGAGCTCCTTGCCCGCCTCTTCGTTCTTCTGGTGGGCGTACTCGACCACGTGCTTCAGCAGGTCGAAGCGCACGAGCGGCTCACCGCCCTGGAACTCGATGGTGACCGCCGGGTTCGTCGACTGGAGGATGAAGTCGACCGACTGCTCGGCGATCTCCTTCGTCATGTCCGTGTCGACCTGGTCCATGTTCGCGCGCGAGGCGTGGCAGTAGACGCAGGTGGTGTTGCACCGGAGGGTGAGCACCATGATGTGCAGGTTCGGGCCGGCACCCACGAACTCACGGCGGGCGCGGAGCATCTCCGCCGCCGCCGGAACGTCGTAGTAGGCGCGGAGGAAGTTGCGCTTCTTCAGCTGCTCGAAGAGCTCGCTGCCCTCCTCCACCTCGCCGCGGGCGAAGGTCTCGAAGTCGTCCTTGTCGAGCACCAGCCAGCGGCCCTCGAGGTTGGAGAGGACGACCTTGTCCGGCGCCATCGGCAGCTGCCGAAAACGGAAGAAGGCCGGCTGGCGCGCGTCGAGCGCGTCGAGCGCGGCGTCGTGGAAGATCGGCTTGCTCATGACTCTGCTCCGTCCCCTCGGCTGCGAATGGTCAGGCCGAGCGCGTAGTTGGCGAGCTCACCGGCGAGCCGGCGCCCCCGCGCCTCCGACGAGGCCTTCACCGTGACGATCCAGGCGTCGTCCGCCTCGGCGGTGCTCAGCTCGCCGAAGCGCTCGAAGACCTTCACCGCCGCGTCGACCTGCGTGCCCTCGTAGAGGTCCTTGGCGAAACGCAGCTCCCTCATGCGCTCTCCTCGTTCGAGTCGCTCTCGGAGCTCTCCGCCGAGCCCTCGGCGACGGCGTCCTTCTTCTCCTTCTTGCCGTACTTCTCCTCCCAGCTCATGGCGATGCCGAGCGGGTCGTCGAAGGGCTCCTCGCTGAAGTCGAAGTCCTCGAGCTCGTCCAGGCTCGGCGGCCCCATCGCGCCGGCGATCGCCTGCATGGTGACCGCCTCGATCGTCGCGCGGTTCTGCTCGAGGATCCGCCCGCGCCAGGCACAGGCGAGCAGCTCGCTCGCCAGCTCGCCGACCCAGCCGCGCAGCTGCTCGTCCTCGGCCGGAAGCTTCTTCGCGCTCAGGGTGATCGACACCTGCCCCGACTCCCCGCGGCCGAGGAAGACGAAGCAACGGTCCAGGAAGGTGAAGGTGGCGCCGTAGATCGCGTCGAGCGGATAGATGCTCTCGTCGACGGTGAAGGTCACCGCGCCGTCCGCACGGTCGACGCTCACGAAGGTGTCGGGGATGGCGTCCAAGGATTCGGTCATCGGCTCCTCATACCAGATCGCCCCCGGGGAATCTCGGCGGGCTCGGCCCTTCGGGGGTCGGGGGCCGGCTGGACCGGCGACTCGCGCACCAGCCGTAGGATCCAGCGGTTGCTCGTCCCGATCCCCACGTCGCGCCGGAGGGCCAGGGTCGCCCCCTCGAGATCGTCCAGCCGCTCGAGCGCCATCGCCGCGTCGTCGTTGCGCAGGTGCTCCCACTCGGCGGTCGACGCCTGGGCCCGCCGCGTCGCCCGACGGGTGCGCGCGAGTCCGAAGGGCACGTCGTCGACGATCAGGAGCGAGCCGCCGGGCCGGAGCCGGTCCCAGAGCGCTCGGGCGACCGCGCTGGCCTCGCGCAGGTGGTTCCAGCTGCGCAGGAGCAACACGTGGTCGAAGCGACGCTCGGGCTCGATCGGCAGCGCCTCGGCGGTGCCCTCGTGGAGCGTGGCCCAGGGGTGGGTCTTGGCGAGGGAGCGAAGCGCCTCCCCGTCGGGGTCCACGCCGGTGTACTGGATGCGGCGAGCGCGCGCGCGCTCCGCCAGGGCGACCAGCGACCGCCCGTCGCCGCAGCCGACGTCCAGCACGTCCCCCTCGAGGCCGGCGAGCAGCGCCTCGAGCTCCGCCTCGTCGTCGGCGAAGACCCGCTCCATCAGCGGCTCGACCATGCCGGCGCAGTGGGCCCGCTCCGGGCACTCTTCGCACACGGCGGCCGGTCGCAGCGGCACCAGATCGCGGCCGAAGTCGTCCGGGGCGACCTTGCCGGAGATGTCGTAGTAGATCTGACCGAGCGCGTGCTTCGTCTCCTCGATGGCCACGTCGGAGAAGTCGCGGGTGGTGGCGCGGAAGCGGGCGAGCTTCCCCTGGTGGCGCACGAAGAGGTGCCGTCCGCGGTCCCAGGGCGTGACGCCGAGCGGCCCATCGCGGAGCGCGCAGGCGCTGGGGCCGAAGCGGTCCTCGATGACCGACTCGAGCACGTAGTCGAAGGAGTTCGCCCGCGGGCCTTCGGGCACCGGCTCGAGCTCCTCGTGACCGAAGGCCTCGTGGTAGCCCTCGTAGAGCCCCGGGCAGGGGCCGGACAGAGCACAGCCCCGGCAGGGCTCGGGTTGGATCTTGTTGCGGTCGTCGACCGGGAAGAAGTCGCCCTCCCCCACCTCGACCATCGTCGCGTAGCGGTGGGTCTTCAGGTCGTCGTAGCGATCCTCGAGCCCGGGCATCAGGCAGAGCGGGATGGCGCCGTGAGCGAGTTGGGGCCCGGCCGCGTCTCCACGCTTCGCCTCGCCGTAGCGAATGGCGTCGGCCACCTTCTCGGCCACCTCCGTCACGCTGGGCATCAGCCGGCGGAAGTGTTTGTCGCCGCCACCCTTCGGCTCGACCATCGACATCTTGAGGGTCGCATCGGGGTACGGGAGCACGGCGTCGACCAGCTCGCGGAGCTTGTTCACGTTCTGCTTGGTCACCACGCAGTTGACGTGCAGGTCGATGCCGGTGCCCGAGAGGTTCTTCAGGGCGCCGTAGCTCTCGTCGAAGGCCCGAGCGCGCACCAGCAGATCGTGGACGCGACGGGTGCCACCGTGAAGCGAGAGGTAGACGTAGCGGAGCCGGCGCTCGAGGAGCTCCTCGACCACGTCCGGATAGGCCAGGAGGCGGCCGTTGGTGACCAGGCCGAAGTCGAGGTCGAGCTCCGCCGTGTACTCCGCCCAGGCCATCAGCTCCGGGCGGATCGTCGGCTCGCCGCCGCTCAGCACGACCATCGTGTGGCCGAGCTCCTTGGCCCGGCGGATCTTTGCGCGCACCTCGGCGTCGGAGCCCTGCACCTCACGCACGTCCAGCGTGTGACAGAAGGTGCAGTGGTCGTTGCAACCGTAGCCGACCTTGAGGAGCGCCTTCATCCGGCGGGAAGTCTAGCGTCTCCAGCTGCGGAGCGCCCTTCCCGCCGATCGAGAGACGGTTCTTCCAGGCTAGCCAAGGGAGGCTGGGCTGGGGCATGATCATCGTTCCGTGTCGGACCGACCCACCCCCGAGCATCCACAGGTGACCCGCGACGGGTTCGCCGATCCCACGCTGCGAACGCTGCGGGAGCACACCGGCAGCACCGAGGTCGACATTCCGGAGCCGCGCATCGGCGGCCGGACCGACATCGGCCTGCAGCGGGAGCGAAACCAGGACCAGTTCCTGGTGACCGAGCTCGATCGGACGCTTCGGATCGTGGGGTCCAGCTTCGAGGTCCCCGACGGGTCCTCGGTGGTGAGTCGCGAGCGGAACTACCTGCTCTGCGTCGCCGACGGGATGGGCAGCCACGCGCGCTCCGAGGTCGCCAGCGCGGTGGCCATCGACGCCCTCGCCTATCACGCGCTCCAGATCCTCCCCTGGCTCCCCGGGACGACCCGCCCCTCGCAGGAGGTCCTCGAGAGCTTCTCGGAGGGCCTCCGGGACGCGGTCATCGATGCGCAGCAGCACCTGCGGAAGGTCGCGGCGCGAAAGAACCTCGGCACCAACGTCGGCACCACCCTGACGGTGGCCTACGTGGTCTGGCCGGCGCTCTACGTCGTCCACGTCGGCGACAGCCGGGCCTACCTGATGCGCGGCAACACGCTGCAGCGGCTCACCCGGGACCACACGATGGCGGAGGCGCTCAAGGAGCGCGGCTTCCCGGACACCCATCCGCGCTTCGGCCACATCCTCACCAACGCCATCGGCGGCGGTGAGACGGACGTGAACGTGGACTTCACCGCGGCGGAGCTGCAGCCGGGCGACATCCTCATGCTCTGCAGCGATGGGCTCAGTGGCCAGGTGGCCGAGGACGTCATCCAGGAGAAGCTCAGCGGCCTCCGCCACGGCGGCACCCCCCAGAGCGTCTCCCAGGAGCTGATCCAGCTCGCCAACGACGCCGGCGGCGACGACAACTGCACGGTCGTCATCGGTCATTTCTAGGAGCGAAAGCTCCTAGAAACCCGTGCCCATGCCCACGCCCCTGCCCGTGCCCTGAGGGTACCCGAACGGTCTGAAAGCCGACTTGCGGCTGCTTGGGCTACCTTCTCCTCTATGGTTGGGATGGGACGATTTCTCTGGGCTCCGCTTCTGCTGGCCCTCGCATGTGACCCCGGCGCGAGCGGCGACCGCACCGGCACGCGCCCGGGCGCCGACCTCGGCGGCGGCGGCATCGACGGCGGCGGCGCGCNNGGCGCGCCCTTCGATTCCGGCGGCCCGATCCGCGTCGACTCCGGCCCGCCCCAGGACTTCGGTCCGGTGATCGACGGCGGCTGCGACCTGATGGAGCCGGTGATGAACGAGATCATCGGCGACCCGCCCGACATGCTCCTGACCGTCGACATCTCCGGCTCGATGTGCACGCCGCTGATCGACTCCTTCCCCGCCGGCGACACCAAGATGGCGATCATGAAGACCGCGCTGAACGGCCTGGTCGCCAGCAAGGACGCCCGCATCAATTTCGGCCTCATGCTCTTCCCCGGCACCGCCAACGAGTGCGCTCCGGGAACCATCGAGAACCCGATCATGGAGCGCAACGGCGCGGCCATCATGAGCACCATCAGCGGGCTGGACGAGGGCATGTTCAGCTGCCCCTTCTCCCACCCGGGCGCGACGCCCACCGGGCCCTCCCTCGACGCCGCCCGCAGCTACTTCGGCACCATCCCGGTGAACGAGATCGGCCGCTACGTCCTGCTCGCCACCGACGGCCAGCCCAACTGCGGCCCCGAGCTCCCGGACGGCGGCACCGAGGAGACCGTCGACGAGACCGTGGCCGCCATCGAAGCGCTCAACGCCGCGGGCATCCAGACCTACGTGCTCGGCTTCGGCGACGGCATCACCGCCTCCGACATGAACCGCATGGCCGCCGCCGGCGGCACCGGCACCCCCTACAGCGCCCGCTCCGCCACCGACCTCGACATGGCCCTCGACG
>JABAOG010003211.1_pt3 | contig 16726 bp, 17 predicted proteins | sample 7062131 | NCBI WGS metagenome assembly JABAOG01 (sample SAMN14538629, study PRJNA623070) | marine sediment metagenome | biome: marine biome [ENVO:00000428]; feature: marine pelagic biome [ENVO:01000023]; material: deep marine sediment [ENVO:00002113] | place: India: Arabian Sea | collected...
GCGCACCAGCTGCATGGAGGCGTTGTCCACGTAAAGATGCGAAAGCGCGACGTCGGGGTAGTCAGCACCGATCCGCCCGGCGACCTCGCGCCAAAGCTGACTGACCTCGAGCACGTTGCTCTTGTCCACCGAGCACACCCGCGAGGCGCGCTTCCTGGCCAGCTCGAAGGCCACCCGGCAGATGCGTTCGATCTCCGACTCCGAATACACCAGCGTGTTGAAGCCCTGCCGCTGGCCGTCATCGAGACGACGGACGCCGCGCGGCTCGCCGAAGTAGATGCCCCCCGTGAGCTCGCGCACGATCATGATGTCGAGACCGGAAACGACCTCCGGCTTGAGGGTCGAGGCCTGCGCGAGCTGCGGGTAGGCGATGGCCGGGCGCAGATTGGCGAATACGCCGAGCGCCGCGCGCAGGTTGAGAAGCCCTTGCTCCGGGCGCAGGGCACGCTCGACCGAATCCCACTTGGGCCCGCCCACCGCACCGAAGACGATCGCGTCGGCATCGCGGGCGAGCGCCAGGGTGGCCTCCGGCAACGGCGAGCCGGCCGCGTCGAGCCCGGCGCCACCGATGTCGGCGTGCTCGATCTCCACCGCCAGCTCGCCCGATCGGCGCAGGGCCTCGAGCAGCTTGACCGCCTCGGCGACGATCTCCGGCCCGATGCCGTCGCCAGGCAGAACCAGGATCTTATGGCTCACGCACGCGCTCCGGCTCGCTCGCTATTTCGCGAACAGCCACGGCGTCTCCCCGCGGCGCCGTTTCTCGTAGTCGCGGATCTCGTCGCTGTGCTGGAGGGTCAGCCCGATCTCGTCGAGGCCGTTGAGCAGGCTGTGCTTCTTGAAAGCGTCCACCTCGAAGGCGTGCGTTTTTCCCTCGNNGCCGTTCTTGAAGCAGTTGTTGTAGAAGATGTCGGCGAAGCTCGGCGCGATGACGCAGCGGATGCCGAAATCGAGCAGCGCCCAGGGCGCGTGCTCGCGGCTCGAGCCGCAGCCGAAGTTGCGCCGTGCGATGAGTATCTCGGCGCCTTGATAGCGCGGCTGATTGAGGACGAAATCGGGATTCAGCGGCCGTTGGCTGTTGTCCATTCCCGGCTCGCCGTGATCCAGATAGCGCCAGGCATCGAACAGGTTCGGACCGAAGCCGGTGCGCTTGATCGACTTCAGGAACTGCTTGGGGATGATCGCGTCGGTATCGACGTTGGCGCGATCCATGGGAACCACAACGCCGTCTAGTTTCTTGAACGCTTGCATTGCCGATGAGCCCAGGCCATGAGTTTCGTGAACGAAGCAAAGTAGAATAGCCAATCTGGCTTCCCAGGTCACGCGGGAGCCGCCCGGGCAGAGGAGATCATGGCCGCACCTGCCGAGGACACCGAAGCGCTCGCCCGGCACATCAAGGCGTGGGCAAGGGAGCTGGGTTTCCAGGCGGCGGGAATCGCCGATCCCGATCTCGGCGCCGACGAGGCGCGCCTGCTCGCCTGGCTGGACGCGGGCCGCCACGGCGAGATGCACTACATGCAGCGCCACGGGCTCAAGCGCAGCCGGGCGGGGCTTCTCCACCCCGGCACCGTGAGGGTGATCTCGGTGCGCATGGACTACCTTCCCCGCGACGCAGCGCCGGCCGAGGCCGTGCTGGCGGATCCGTGCCTCGCCTACGTGTCGCGCTACGCCCTCGGTCGCGACTACCACAAGCTCGTGCGCCGTCGCCTGCAGAAGCTCGCCGACAGAATCGAGAAAGCCGTCGGCCCGTTCGGCTACCGCGTGTTCACCGACAGCGCCCCGGTGCTGGAGAAGCCGCTGGCGCGCGACGCCGGCCTCGGCTGGATCGGCAAGCACACCAACCTGCTCAACCGCGATGCCGGATCGTGGTTCTTCCTCGGCGAGATCTACACCGACCTGCCCCTGCCGGTGGACGAGCCGGTGAGCGACCACTGCGGCACCTGCCGGGCGTGCATCGATGCCTGCCCCACCGGCGCCATCGTCGCGCCCTACGAGCTCGATGCGCGGCTGTGCATCTCTTACCTGACCATCGAGCTGCGAGGTTCGATCCCGGAGCCGCTGCGCCCGCTCGTCGGTAATCGCATTTTCGGCTGCGACGATTGTCAGCTGGTGTGCCCGTGGAATCGCTACGCCGACCGCTCGGGCGAGGCCGATTTCTCGCCGCGCCACGGCCTCGATGCGTCGAGCCTGGCGGCGTTGTTTCGCTGGAGCGAGGACGAGTTCCTGCGCTGCACGCAGGGCAGCGCCATCCGGCGCATCGGATACGAGCGCTGGCTCAGGAACATCGCCGTTGCACTCGGCAACGCACCCGGCGAGCCTGCGGTGCTCGAGGCGCTCGAGGCGCGTCGCGCGCACTCCTCGCCGCTCGTGCGCGAGCACGTCGGCTGGGCACTCGCCCGCCACGGTGTATAGTGGCGGCTTCGATAACCGGGGGGGAGAATCAATGGCCGATCTCGCCGAGCGCATCGAGCAGGCATTCGAGCAGCGCACCGAGCTCACACCGCGAAACACCGAGCCGCGCCTTCGCGCCGACGTGGACGAGGCGATTGAGATGCTGGACAGCGGCCGCGCCCGGGTCGCGGAGAAGGTCGGCGGCGAGTGGGTCGTGCACGAGTGGCTCAAGAAGGCCGTGCTGCTGTCGTTTCGCATCTACGACAGCAAGGTCGTCGAAGGCGCGTTTACACGCTACTTCGACAAGGTGCCCTCGAAGTTCGTCGACTGGGACGAGGCACGCTTCCGTGCGGCCGACTTTCGTGCCGTGCCGCCGGCAGTGGCCCGGCGCGGCAGCTTCATCGGTCCCGGCGTGGTGCTGATGCCGAGCTACGTCAACATCGGCGCCTACGTCGACAGCGGCACCATGGTCGACACCTGGGCCACGGTCGGCTCCTGCGCGCAGATCGGCAAGAACGTGCATCTCTCGGGCGGGGTCGGCATCGGTGGCGTGCTCGAGCCGATCCAGGCTTCGCCGACCATCATCGAAGACGACTGCTTCATCGGCGCACGCTCCGAGATCGTCGAGGGCGTGGTCGTCGAGGCGGGATCGGTCATCTCGATGGGCGTCTACATCGGCCAGAGCACGCGCATCTACAATCGCGAAACCGGCGAGGTGAGCTACGGTCGCGTTCCCGCAGGCTCGGTCGTCGTGTCCGGCAACCTGCCCTCCGAGGACGGGCGCTACAGCCTCTATTGCGCCGTGATCGTCAAGCAGGTCGACGAGAGCACCCGCGGCAAGGTCGGCATCAACGAGCTGCTGCGCCAGGTCTGATGCGGCCGCCTGGCCGAGCGACCGGCATAAAAAAAGCCCCGCCACCGTTCGATGGCGGGGCCACCAGCCGTTGACCTAGTCAACCATTTCCTTCAAGCCCTTGAGCGGCGTCACTTTGACCACCGTGCGGGCCGGCTTCGCCTTGAAAATCGTCTGTTCGCCGGTGAAAGGATTGATTCCCGGTCTTTCCTTGGTGGCAGGTTTCCTGATGGTCTTGATTTTCATCAGACCGGGCACGGTGCACTGACCGGCCCCACCGCGCTTTTTCAGATGGCGGTGAATAACCGATGCAAGCCCTTCCAGTACCGCCGACACTTCCTTTTTCGACATCCCGCACCCTTCGGCAATGGCGCTAATCATCTGTGACTTGTTGAGCGGGTCTTTGATCGCGGCTGTTGCCATGTATGGCCTCCAAGAAGAATGTTCCAAATAGTGATTTCGCACTCGCGCGCAGGCGGATAATAGTCAGCGAAAGCAGAAAATACCAGAAAAATAGGGGTTTTTTGCTTCTCACCGCTGGTCTGCGGGACACGCCGGGGCGTCGTCGCGGCTGGAGACAGATGGCGGAGAGGGTGGGATTCGAACCCACGTGGGGCGGTTATGCCCCCAACCGATTTCGAGTCGGTGCCGTTATGACCACTTCGGTACCTCTCCGGGGCCGTCATTATACGACAGCGCAGAGCGAGAGCGGGTCAACCGAAGTCGACGTGAGCGGTGAACTTGTAGCCCACTCCGCGGATGGTCTTGATGAGGGTCGGCGACTTGGGGTCGCTCTCGATCTTCTTGCGCAGCTTCCCCACCAGCACGTCGATGCTGCGGTCCATCGGCGACCAGTCGCGCCCCGAGACGAGACTCAGGATCTCTTCGCGACTCATGACCCGATTCGGCCGGGCGACCAGAGAAGCGAGAAGCTGGAACTGGCTGCTGGTCAAATGAACGTGCTGACCGCACGGGGAGGTCAGCTCGTGAGCGACGAGATCGAGGTTCCAACCGGCGAACTGTACGACCGATTCCGTGCCGGTGAGCTCGGCGCGCTTGGCCGTTCGGCGCAGCACCGTACGCATGCGGGCCAGCAGCTCGCGCTCGTCGAAAGGCTTGGTGATGTAGTCATCGGCGCCGAGCTCGAGCCCCACGATCTTGTCGACGGTATCGGTCTTGCCGGTCAACATGATGATGGCGACATCCGATTCGGCGCGCAGCTGCCGCGCCAGCTTCAGGCCATCCTCGTGGTTGGGAAGAATCAGGTCTAGAAGAATCAGATCGACGGGCTCTTCGGCGAGCCTCGCGCGCATTTCCTCTCCGTTCGCTGCCTTGCGGACGCTGTAGCCCTCCCGAGTCAGATACCTCGAAAGGATGCCACAGAGCCTCTCGTCGTCATCGACAATGAGAACCTTCGCCCCCGTAGGCATGACTGAAACCACCTCGCCGCGCACGCGTGGACCGAAATAAGTATAGACACAGGGATCCAGGCTAGCCATTTGATCGGGTTTTTTTCCCGATTGGTGCCCGAATGATTCAGGGGCCCACTACGGGGTGATACTCTTATTATTGAAGTCGTCATACGACCGAGCGCCCCATGCTGGAACCGACACCCCCGCTCACCTTCGATACCGACCAGGCCGTCGTCATCATCGAGCCGGGCACGCTGGCCATCCGGCAGGCGAGCCGGCGCGCGCGGTCAATGCTCGGCTACTCCGACGCGCAGCTCGAGACGATGTCGTTCACCGACGTCTTTCTGCATCCTCCCGCCGACACGCTCGAGCGCCTGCTCGGTCCGCGCGACCAACCGGCAGACGCCGAGCTTGCCTGCGCGGCGCTGCTGTGCGACAGCAGGGGGCGCAGCATCGCCACCGAGCTGCTGTGCGTGCGCATCGAGACACCGGCAACCCCTCTGGTGGCCGCCATCCTCAAGCTCGGCCCGGGGCCGCGCGAGAGCCGTGGCGGACAGCATCTGGGGCCCGGCAACGCCGCTTTCGTAGAGTTCGCCTCGCGCCTCGGCCACGACATGAACAACCTGCTCGGCACCGTCATCGGCGGCCTCGGCCTGGTACGCGAAGAGGGCCTTGGCGGTGGCGACGACGACACACGCCAGCTTGTCGACGACGTGCTCTCGGCAAGCCGCGAGTGCGTGGATCTTCTCGAGCGACTCATGGCCGCGGCCGGCAAACAGCGGCTGCGCCCGCAAAAGGTATCCGCGAACAGCCTCATCGAACGACTCACCCCCCTCCTCGCGCGCACACTTCCCGCCGATATCGAGCTCACCGTGTCGCTCGCGCCCGACCTGCCCGACATCTGCGTGGATCCCGACCGGCTCGAAGCAGCTATCATTGCTTTAGTGGTCAACGCGAGGGAGTCCATGCCCGGTGGTGGCGAGCTCCTTATCAGCAGCGCCGTCGGCGCGGCTTCGGGGACGACCGCGCTCGAAGCCGATCGGGAGTACCTGAAGATTAGCGTCAGCGATACCGGTCGAGGCATTCCCGAAGATCTGGTCGACCAGGTCGTGGAGCCGCTTTTCACGACCAAGTCGGACAGCAGCTGCCGGGGCCTGGGCTTGAGCATCGTCAACGGCTTCGTGCACCAATCGCACGGGGCAATGAGTCTCGGCGCCGCGCCGAAGGGCGGCACCCGGGTCACGCTGCACTTTCCGCAAGCTGATTGAGTCCGGCTTTCGAGCCCGTCTTCGGCCGAGAGTTACATGAGTTACGAAAATTCACATACTGGCAACGAACGAACATCCTGCGATTACAGCGCGGTGTTAACATCATGCCGGCGATGTGGAACTACGGGGTCACTGTGCCTAGTGACCGCACCCCGTGGACCCAACTCACTCATCTGGTCCCGACGTAATCCATATCGCTCTCCAGTACCGTCCCGCGGCGGCCGGAACGGCAGCACCGACCGCCGCGGTGACGGCTTTTTCTCCTCGTGAACGAAGCTCAGAAGCCACGTCCCGAAAGTTTCCTCGTCAAGGCGCTGGCGTGGCTGCGCGATCGCATTGGTCAGTGCCCCGACACCGAGCCCGAGCAGGCGTGCATCCGCGTTGCCATCGTCACCCTCGTGGTCGCTTATCTGTACTTGGCGGGCGTATTCGAAGGCGATCCCACCGAGCTTCGCGTCCTGCTCCACAGAGTGATGGGTATCTCGGTGCTGGTCGTGTCATGGGGCATTCTGATCGCGATCCTGGTCAGTCCACGCAAATCGATAGTGCGCAGGGCGATCGGCATGCTGAGCGACATGGGCTATACCTCGTACGCATTGTGGGGCGGCGGAGCAGTGAGCTCGCCTCTTTTCATCGTCTACTTCTGGGTCATATTCGGGAACGGCTTTCGATACGGAAACCGATATCTCTTCGCAGCGATGACGCTGAGCGTCATTGGTTTCGGCGTCGTTCTGGTGACGAGCGATTTCTGGATTCAGTACCGTGGGCTCGGGCTCGGTGTTGCGCTCGGTCTGCTTGTGCTGACCGTGTACGTCTCATCGCTGATCCGGCGTCTGAACGACGCTATCGAGCACGCTGAAAACGCAAATCAGGCCAAGAGCCAGTTCCTGGCCAACATGAGCCACGAGATCCGCACGCCGATGAACGCCATCCTCGGCATGACCGAACTGGCGCTCGACACCGACCTCACCGCGGAGCAGCGCGAGTATCTGGGAACCGCTCGAACCGCGGTGGATTCGCTCCTNNCCCGCTGAACGGCGTGATCGGCATGAGCAATCTTCTCGTGACGACCGATCTCGACCGTGAGCAGCGCGATTTTGTCGAAACCATCAATGCATCGGCCCTGACTCTGCTATCGCTCGTCGACGACATCCTGGACATTTCCAAGATCGAAGCCGGCAAGATCAGTATCGAAGAGACCGATTGCGACCTGCATCTTCTGGTCAACTCGACAGCGAAGATGCTCGCACCGCAGGCTCATGAGAAGAACATCCGTCTGAATGTGTTCGTCGAACCTACCGTGCCCTTTCAGGTCCGAGGCGACCCGCAACACCTGCGCCAGGTGCTGATCAATCTGATCGGCAACGCCGTCAAGTTCACCGAGCAAGGCATGGTCGAGGTGCGCCTGACGCGGGTTGCCTCCACCGACGACGCCGTGACGGTTCGATTCGAGGTCATCGACACCGGCATAGGAATCTCTCAGGAAGCGCAAAACAAGATCTTCGATCGCTTCACGCAGGCCGATCAGTCCACGACGCGCCGCTTCGGCGGCACCGGGCTCGGCACGACGATCAGCCAGCAGCTGGTCGAGCTGATGGGCGGCAGGATCCACCTTCAAAGCTCGCCCGGCCAGGGAAGTCGATTCTGGTTCAACCTCGATTTCGGGTTGCAGGACGTGGCGCCTGCAATGGCGATGCGCGAGCCCGTTCACTTCGGTGACGTAAGGGTCCTCGTGGTTCTCGACCCCGACAAGAACCAGAGCGATCTGCCCGGCACTATCGCCGGCTGGGTGGACGATGCCGAGAGCGTCGCGAACGGCGCCCGGGCGTTCGCTCACCTGATCTCGGCGGCCCAGGCCGGGCAGGGCTATCACGTGATTGTCGTCGACAGCGGCTCGCTCGCCATGGATGCCGTCGGATTCGCCAATGCCGTGCGCACCGAGCCTTCCCTGCATGATGTGTCTCTTATTTACGTAGGCTCACCGGGAGACGGATATGACGACGAAGCTCTGTCAAGAGCAGGGTACACGTCCTGTCTGCAAGCGCCCGTCGACAAGATCCTGCTCTTCAATGCCCTGCACGCAGCCAGCGCCCAACCGACACCGATTTCGACGGGGCGGGTAACGAGACTCATCGATCACTACGCGAAGGACGGAAAAGCGAAATCGAGCACCGAGATCCTGCTCGCCGACGACAACCCGATCAACCAGAAGGTCATCACCACTATTCTCAAGCGTGCGGGCTACCGGGTCACGACGGTCCGCACGGGGAAACAGGCACTGGGCCTGCTCGAGGAAAACGAGTACGCACTCGCGATCGTGGATATGCATATGCCGGAGATGGGCGGGATCGAGGCAGCCAAGGTGTTCCGGCTCGCGCGCATGGATCGAACCGATATGCCTTTCATCGTCCTGACTGCAAACGCAACCATCGATGCGTTAAAAGAGTGCGAGGAAGCCGGAATGGATGCCTACCTGACGAAGCCCGTCGAGGCAGAGCACTTGATTCGAACGGTCGAGTCGGTGCTGTCGAACCAGGATCGTGCGCAACGGCAGCTGCCGAAAAATACCCAGGCGGCCGGTTCGGGCCAGGCGCAGGGCTCGAAGGCGCCATCGCCGAGCGCACCCGCTGTCGATCGCCAGAAGCTCGCCGCGCTCGAGGAGCTCGGGTCAGACAAGGAGTTCGTACAGGAGCTCGCCAACAACTTTATCGTCGAAGCGCAGAAAGTTGTCGATCGCATGAGCCTTGCCTGGCAGACCGACGATCGTGCGGATTTGAAAAACCAGGCGATGGCGCTCAAAGACGGTGCCGGCACGATCGGTGCAAACAAACTTCGAGATCTGGCCGACGACCTCGCGGCGACCGCCCAGAATGAAGCCTCGCATAGAACCGGCGACGTCGCGCGCATTCGCTCCGAGCTCGTACGCGTCCAGGCAGAGCTCGATATCTATCTGAAACGGGGCGATCTGACACAGAGAAAGCACTGAGCCCCGGTTCGCACCGGGTAATCGCCGTCGGTCAGCCGGCGAATTGTTTGAAAATCACTCCGGCATTGTGGCCGCCGAACGCGAATGATTGCGAGAGCGCCGCTTGTATCGATGCCGACGTCACGTCGCGGGTGAAATTGAGGTCAGCCAGCGGCTCTTCGAGATTCTTGCATACGTGCGTCTTCTGGTCCTTCAGGCTCATTACCGTGACGAGCGCTTCGATGGCACCACTCGCACCGATGGTATGGCCGATCAGCGACTTGGTGGAATTGACGAGCACGTCGCGTCCGAAAACCCGTTCGATGACCTCGGTCTCGACGCTATCGTTGGCCTGCGTGCCAGTGCCATGGGCGTTCACGTAATGTATGTCGGCGTGTGACAAGCCCGCGTCGGCAAGAGCCAACTGCATCATACGCTCAATCTGTTCACCATCCGGGGCGATGCTCATGACGCTGTAGGCGTCGAAGGTCTCACCGTAGCCGACAATCTCCGCGAGGATCGGCGCGCCTCTGGCAAGGGCGGAATCGAGCTCCTCGAGCAGCAACACAGCGGCGCCGCCCTGTGCAAACAGGAACCCCGATCGATTCATATCGAACGGGCGATTAGCCCGCTCGGGATCCTCGCAATTTCTCACCAGCGCCCTGGCGACATCGAATCCGTGAAAAATCCCGCCGTAGTAATCGTCCAGGTACTCACTGCCGCCGGAGATCGCGAAATCGACGCTGCCGCTGCGCACGGCGTGAAATGCATGTCCAATGGCAACCGTGCCCGAAGCGCAGGCGACGCAGTAGCTGAGATTCGGCCCTTTGAGCGAGAACTTCATGCCGATATGGGCCGCAACGGCGTTGGGCATCAACATCGAAACGACGAAAGGATTGAAGCGCCGACCGTGATGCATCGACCCGAGAATCGAGTCGAACGCATCGCGGCGCTGGTCGTCCTGCGGGATTTGCGCCATCAGGTCCGCCAGCTGCGCCTTCAGGTTCGCGAGCATCTGAAAGCTGTGGTTGTCGAGAAAGCTGTTGGCGCCGCCGATTCCGGTGCCCATGAAAACCCCCACACGGTGGGCATCGACACCGGCAATCCGGTACGCGTTGGCGCGCCTGTTGACGAGCTCCGGCTCGAGACCAGCGCCCGCGAGCGCCTGGCGGGCCGCATGGCCGGCAATCAGAGTGACGGGATCGTTTTGCGCCGCCTCGACCCGCGTTGCACCGAGCGCGTCCGGATCGAGGGGTTCCAGTTTCGCCCAGATCGACGAATGGTAATCAGCGTAGCGGTGCCAATGCTCGGGTATCGGCGACACCGGACTCTTGCCTTCGAGGCAGTTGATCCAGAACTCCTCGGCAGATGTCCCGATGGGGCTTACGACACCGACACCGGTGACGACGACGCGTCGCTTCACCGCCATGGGTCAACGACTCGCGACGGCATTCTCTCCAATTCTGCCCGAGATACATTCGATGATGTCTCGAAGCGTCGTCAGGCCCTCGGTGTCTTCCTCGGATATCGTGCCACCGAACTCGTCCTCGAGCGCCATGAAAAGCGAGAGAAGATCCAGGGAATCCGCGCCCAGATCTTCGATAAGAGACGAGTCGAGAGCCGGCGGATCGCCCTCGATGACCAGCACCTCCCGGACCACCGTAAGGACGCGTGTCTCGACGCTCGGCTGTTGTGCGTTCTCGCCCATGTTCCCCTGTTCTCCTGACCTCTGCGGGCCTCGGCTGGCCTGTTGAAAGCGCCCCGGGCCACGATTTGAGGCCCCCTGCCCCGTGCCGCCGCGCGTGCGCCGCCCCACCGGGGCGGCCCGCGGCGGATACGAATATTACGTACCCGGCTGGTCGGGGTAAATGCCAAGCGCTTCCCAGCCCGATTTGGTTACATTTTGTTACACAGAAATTTAGCCGGATCAATGGCATCCGAGGCAAAAAGGAAGGAATATTTCACCAAACAGGCCGAACTTCCACCGGACTCGAAAAGCGGCGAGACCGAGTCGGCCGACGTCACGAATAACTCAAAAAGAGACATCAGCGGAGGAAGCAATGAGAAATCTAATGCAACAGACGAGGATGGAGCTATTACCCGGAATCCCGGCCGGCCCGAACCTGCCGATGCCGGCTTCCCTCACCGCGGCGGCATACGCCACCCCTGAAGCCAGCCCTATTGCAGAGCAGGCCGAGAATACTTTCGAAACCTATTACGAGGTGAACTTCGACGCCGAGTACGGCGCATTGTGGGCGCGTCTGCGATCCGACAGCCCGAGAAACTTCACTCCCGAGGTGGTGGCGGCACTGCGCCAGGGCCAGACGCGGGTCGAGAGCAGGCTGCGCGAGGAGCTGAAGGCCGGCCGCGCAGACCGGCTCAGATACCAGATCCTGGCCTCCAGCGTCCCGGGGATCTTCAGCCTCGGCGGCGATCTGACCCTTTTTCGGCGGCTGATCCGCAAGCGGGACCGCAATGGCCTGCTGCGCTACGCCTGCGCCTGCATCGACCTGGTCTACACCAACGCAGTCAATTACAAGCTGCCGGTGACCACCATATCCCTGGTCCAGGGACAGGCGCTCGGCGGCGGCTTCGAGGCGGCGCTTGCCGCCAACGTCGTGATCGCCGAGCGGCAGAGCAAGCTCGGGCTGCCCGAGGTGATGTTCAACATGTTCCCGGGCATGGGGGCTTACCAGCTTCTCACGCGGCGCCTGAGCCCGGCGCAGGCCGAGGATCTCATTCTGAGCGGGCGCACCCACAGCGCTGAGGAGCTCTACGAGATGGGTCTCATCGACGTTCTCGCCGAAACCGGTGACGGCGAGGCAGCGGTGATGCGCTACATCAAGAAACGACACCGCCAGTTCGATGCCAATCAGGGATTGCGGCGCGCCATCCAGGCGGCCCACCCCCTCGACTACGGCGCCCTCATTCGCGTTGCAGAGGTGTGGGTCGAACAGGCCATGGCCCTGAAAGGGCGGGATCTGGAGCTGATGGATTATCTCATCCGGGCCCAGCAGCGCATGCAGCACTAGCGCAGCCAACCCGAGCGCGTCGTGCCGGGGGACGGATTTCGTGACCGTGCCCTATTCGAGCAGCACCGGGGTGCCGACCGGAACGCGCTCGTAGAGCTCGACGACATCGCGGTTGCGCATGCGGATGCATCCGTGGGATCCGGGGGTGCCGAGCACGGTCTCGTCGGGGCACCCGTGGATGTAGATGAGGCGGCGCATGGTGTCGACGTTGCCGAGCCGGTTGCGGCCCGGCTCGAGGCCGCTCAGCCAGAGTATGCGCGTGAGGATCCAGTCGCGCTCGGGATATTGCTCGCGCAGGCGCGGATGGAAGCATTCACCGGTGGCACGCCGAGCGACGAAGACCGCGCCGAGCGGCGCGCCTTCGCCGATCTTGGCACGCACCACGTGACGCCCCCTGGGCGTGCATTCGCTGCCCATGCGCTCGCCGGGGCCGTTGCGGGCGGTGGAAACCGGCACGTCCATCAGCACCCGCTCGCCGTCGAGGAGTCGAAGCCTCTGGTTGGCGAGGCTGATGCGGATGCGAAGCTTCCCTGAAGCGCCCACTCTCACTCCTCAGCGCTGGCCCGGCGCGCGAAGCACCTCGGTCAGACCATCGTAGCTGCCGTCCTTGCCGAGACGGTATCCGGCCACGTCGGCGCGCGCGGCAAACACGTAGTCCTCGTACCACAGCGGCACGTAGGGCAGCTCCTCGAGCAAGTGCCTCTGCAGCTCGCGGTAGTGGCCGGCCTGCGCGGCGAGAGATGAGGCGTTCTCGGCATCCTCCATCAGCCTGTCGGCGACCGGGCTGAGAAAACGTCCCCGGTTCGCGCCCCGCGGCGGCGTCGACTCGCTGTGCAGGGCGTACCGGAAGATATCCGGCATGTTGATACCGACCCAGGCGAGGCTGTACATCTCGAAACGTCCCGCCTTGACGTCGGCATAGAAGGTGCCCCAGTCGTAGCTCCTCAGGTCGACCTCGATGCCCACCCGTGCGAGCTGCTCCTGCAGGATGGTCGCGAGGCGCACGCGGAACGGATCGGTGGAGGTCTTGTAGACGATTCGAACCGGATTACCAGGCCCGTAGCCGGCCTCGCGGAGCAGCCCGACGGCGCGCTCGGGATCGTACGACAAGCCCCCGAGCTCGGGGTTGCCGGCCCAGTGGTCCGGCGTGAGGATGGCATTCGCCGGCCTCGCGGCGCCGCCCATGACGAAGCGGATGATGGACTCCCGATCGATGGCGTGGCCGATGGCCCTGCGCACCCGCAGCTCGCCGGCGACCGGGTCATCCATGTTGAAGCCGAGATAGGCGAAATTCGTCCCGCGCCGCTGCTGTACGCGCACGTCGCGGCGTTTGCCGAGCCATTGCACCAGCTCCGTGGGCAGATCGCCCTGCAGCATGTCGAGCTCGCCGCGCACGAGCTTCAGAACGCGCACCGTCGGCTGCGGGACGCGCACGAATTCCACCACCTGCCCGTCGCGGATTCGCCGAATGCGCAGATTGCCGTCCGCTCGCCAGTCCACGAACGAAAACGGCCCGCTGCCGACGGGGTTGCGGGCGAAGCCATGGGACTGCTCGATGCGCGCCTGCGGCAGGATGCCGATGACCAGACGACCAGGGAACAGGTTGTCCGGCCGCGACAGGTTGAAGTCGACGGTGCGCTCGTCATGCACCTCGATGCTTCGGATCATGTCGAGTCCGGCGCGATGCGGCGACACGAGCCCGGGGTCGAGAACCGAGTCGTAGGTTGCTTTGATGTCCTGCGCCCGCAGCGGCGTGCCGTCGTGAAAATTTCTTCCCGGCTCGCGCAACGTGAATCGATAGCGTCGCGGTGTCAGGCGCTCCCAGCTTGCGAGTGAAGCTAGGGGCTGAAAATGCTCGTCGAAATCGACCAGCTGCTCGTAGATCAGACGATTGATGCGCGTCGAGGCGGCGTCGGTCGCAAAGCGCGGGTCGAGGGTTACCGGGTCGGCGGAAAGACCGAAACGCAGGGTCTCGGACGCCTCCTCCGCGCAGCCGGCCAGCAGCACGACGCTCATCAGCATCGCGCGCACGGTGTGGGCAAGGGGGCGCATTTCGAGCGCTTCAGCTGCGCCGGAGATAGCCCTGCGCCCAGGCGAGAGAAGTCTCGGTGGTGGTGCTCGGCGCATACTCGCAGCTCACCCAGCCCGCGTATCCCGCGTCGTCGAACGCATTGAGAATGAAAGGAAAATTGAGCTCGCCGGTGCCGGGCTCGTGGCGCCCGGGATTGTCGGCGATCTGCACGTGGGCGATTCGGTGCCGATAGCGCTCGAAGTTCCTGACGATGTCACCCTCCATGACCTGAGTGTGATAGACATCGAACTGTAGAAACAGGTTGTCGTCGCCAACCGCCTCGATAATAGCCATCGCCTGCGCGGAGCGCGACAGGTAGAAACCCGGTCGATCGCGGGTATTGAGGGGCTCGATGAGCAGGCGCAGCCCGGCTTCGGCGAAACGTCGGGCAGCGAATCGCAGATTGTCCACGAAGGTCTCGAAAAGGCGCTCCGCCGCGATGCCGCTCGGCGCAATACCGGCGAGGCAGTTGAGCTGCGGGCAGTCGAGCGCCTTGGCGAAATCGATTCCCTCGAGGACGCATTCGCGAAATTCCCCGGTCCGCTCCGGATCGCAGGCAATGCCCACGTCGCCGGCTTGCATGTCTCCCGCAGGCAGATTCATGAGAACCATCTCGAGTTCGTGCTCGCGCAAGCGAGCGCCGAGCTCGCGCTTGTCGTAGGCGTAGGGGAACTGATACTCGACGCCACGAAAACCGATCTTGGCGGCGGCCTCGAACCGATCCATCAGATCCACCTCGGTGAAGAGATAATTGAGATTGGCGGCGAGTCTCGGCATGGCTCGAGTGCGTTGCTGCAGCTTGCTCTATTCTGGCACGTCGCGCCGCAGGTTGCCCGTGCGCGGCCAGGACGCATGCCGCGACGGCGCGAGCGCTGGCACTCGAGCAGCCGAGAGAGCACACCAGCAGCACACGCCGGAGCGCAAGATTACCGCGCAACCCGCCGCTGAGATCGCGGCAGGCGACAACACCGGGAAGGTGGGAGACGAGCCGGTTAGCGGACTAACCGCTCTTCCAAAGCTCGGTGTAGAAGTCGTAGACGACCATCAGCAGCACCGCGGAGACGATAATCCAGAGTGCGGCCTCGTTGATGAACCACAGCACGATCATCATGAACCCAATCAGGGCGATGAGCGAAATCACTGCAAGTGCCTTGTCCAGCATGTGTCGATTATCCTGCCAGTTTACGGCTCAGCCAGCGTGCATTGCGCAGCAATCTGGCATCACCTCTGCGCTCACCGATCATCTGCACGCCGATGGGCAACTCTTTGCTTCCCCGCAGCAGAGGCAGACAGACCGCCGGCAGACCAACGAATGTCCACATGCTGCAGAATATCGGATCGCCGGTGGTTTCGAGCGACGCCGGCGCCTCACCCCGGGCGGCCGGCGTCAGAATCGCATCGTAGCGATCGAATATCCGCTCCAGACCGGCGTTGAGCACCTCTATCATGTCCACGGCACGATTGTAATCCACCGCCAGGCACTTCTGCCCATCCTCGATCATCCCGCGCAGCACCTCGCTCAGCTGCTCCGCGCCCTTGTCGTAGAAGCGGGCGAGACTTTTTGCCAGGTCCGCGTACATGATGGTCCGGTGCCAGCGAATCGCCTCGTCAAACGGTGCCGGCAGCTCCACCTCGTCGCATTGGTCGCCGAGCTCCTCGACCAGTTCGGCGAAGCCCTCGCGCGTATCGTCGTCCGCCTGATCCCAGACCGGAGATTTCACGAACGCGAAAACCGGCTCGAGCGGCGGCTCCTCGGTAGCCGCGGCAACGAGATTNNAGATTCTGGCGCGCTTGCGGGAGGCTGTCGGGATCGCACGCGTCGAATCCGAACAGCGGCTCTGCTGCGAGCGCCAGATCCTCCGCCGTGCGAGCGAAAACGCCGACGGTGTCCAGCGCCCGCGACAGCGCCAGCACGCCGCTTCGGGAAATGGCGCCGAAGCTCGGCTTGAACCCGTAGACACCGCAGAAGGACGCCGGGCGGATCACCGAGCCGTTGGTCTGGCTGCCGATCGCGAGCGGCACCATGCCGCCCGCCACCGCCGCCGCCGAGCCGCTCGACGAGCCGCCGGGCGTGTGCGCCGGGTTGTGCGGGTTGGTGGTCTTGCCGGGCGCGTACATGGCGAACTCGGTGGTCACGGTCTTGCCCATGATGACGGCGCCGGCCTCGCGCAGAGCCGATACCACGCGGGCATCCCGATTGGGCTGTCGCGCACGCATCAGCGTGCTGCCGCACTCGGTGGGCATGTCGCGGGTATCGAAGATGTCCTTGACGCCTACCGGCAAGCCGTGCAGTGGGCCCACCGGTGCGCCCGAGCTTCGCCGCGCGTCGGCCGCGCATGCCTGCTCGAGGGCGTAGTCGGGATCGAGATGGGCCCAGGCCTGCACCGATGGCTCCAGCGCCTCGATGCGATCCAGGCACGCGCGCGTCAGCTCCTCGGAGCTCAGAGCCCCCTCGTGCAGACGGCGGGCGGCCTCGATAGCGGTCAGCTCGCTCGGGTCCATGGCCTCAGCGCCCGTAGATGAGCTTCGGCAGCCACAGGGCGATCTCCGGGAAGACGTAGAGCAGGAACATGGCCACGAAGACCATGGACAGGAACGGCAGGACGCCCTTGAAGATTTCGATGAGCTGCACGTGCGGCGGCGCCACCCCCTTCAGGTAATAGGCGGCCATGGCCATCGGCGGCGTCAGGAACGAGGTCTGCAGATTGAGCGCCACCAGGATGCCGAAGAACAGCGG
>JABAOG010000280.1_pt1 | contig 16713 bp, 14 predicted proteins | sample 7062131 | NCBI WGS metagenome assembly JABAOG01 (sample SAMN14538629, study PRJNA623070) | marine sediment metagenome | biome: marine biome [ENVO:00000428]; feature: marine pelagic biome [ENVO:01000023]; material: deep marine sediment [ENVO:00002113] | place: India: Arabian Sea | collected...
CCAGGTGGTTGCCGCTGCGGGCCACCTCCAGCGTGTCGTCGTCGTCGAACAGCCGCTGGACCTGGGTCAGCGCGGCCGGCGGCACGATGAAGTCGGCCGACGTGGTGCCGGTGGGCTCGACCTTCACGCCCATGCGGGCGAGGCGGTGCCCGTTGGTGGCCACCATCTTCATCTCGCCGTCCCGGAGCTCCCAGAGGACGCCGTTGAGGATGGGTCGGCTCTCCTCGGTGGAGACGGCGAACGAGGTGTGGTGGATGAGGCCGTTGAGGTCCTTGCCCGAGACGGTCACGCCCTCGGAGAAGTCGACCTCGGCCAGGGTGGGGAACTCGTCGGCGGGCAGGCCGTTGAGCTTGAAGTGGCTCCGGCCGCACTCGAGCTCGATCTGGTCGCCGCGGGTCGAGACCTCCACCGGCTGATCGGGGAGCTCACGGGTGATCTCCTGGAGCTTCTTGCCCGGCGCCGTCAGGCTGCCGCCTTCCTTGACGTCGGCCATCACCTTGACCCGAACCGCCACGTCCAGGTCGGTCCCGCTCATCCACACGCCGTCCTCGTCGGCCTCGAAGAGGATGTTGGAGAGCACCGGTAGCGTCGTCTTCGACGGAATGCTGGCCGAGACGGCGGCGAGTCCGTTGTGAAGGTTCTGCCGGGTGATGGTGAAGTTCATCGGGAGCTTGCTCCTGGGCGTCCGTGCTGACGGATCGTTTCGTCGAGTTCGTGTGGCGATCCGGATCGGTGTGTCGACGAGGTCCGGTCCCCGGGTCTCCACAGGCCTGAGATACTATCTCTCTTCATCATCAAAAAACATAGCCGTAGTAGAGCCTGTGGATGTGTGGAAGGGCGGCACGAAACGGGGCCTCTGCCCGCTTGGCGTCTCGCTTTCCGCGAAGAGGCGGCGTTGGGGACGGCTGTTGAGAGATGCCGGAGAACGAAACGAGGGGCTCCGGGCCGCATGGAGACCGGTGGATATCGAAGCCGTTCTCCAGGGATTTCCACATCAGTTGTGGAAAGAGCCCTCGCCCTCCCGGAGCTCGCGGAGGGCGTGCTCCACGCGGCCGCGGAAGCCGTCGTCCTCCCCCATCCGACCTTCCACCTTGCGGATGGAATACAGGACGGTGGAGTGGTCGCGGCCGCCGAAGAGGTTGCCGATCTCCGACAGGGGCATCCCCAGGATCTCGCGGATGGCGTACATGGCGACATGCCGGGCCTCGGTCACGTTCCGCGTGCGGGTCTTCGACGACAGGGCCTCGATGCGCACGCGCCAGCTCCCCGCGATGCACTCCTTGATGCGGTCCGGGGAGGCCACGGGCTCCCTGGGCTGCTGCTCGCGGCGCCTGAGCGCGAGGACGCGCCGGGCGAACTCCGGGGAGATCTCCTGGTTCCAGACGGAGGAGACGGCCAGGAGCTTGAGGACGGCCCCCTCGAGCTCCCGGACGGACGAGGTGCAGGCGTGGGCGATGCACTCGATGACGGCGTCTTCGAGCACCAGCCCTTCGTCGTCCGCCTTCTTGCGGAGGATCGCCATGCGGGTCTCGAAGTCGGGCGGGCGCAGATCGACGACCAGCCCCCACTCGAAGCGGGAGACGAGCCGCTTCTCCAGGCCTTCCATCTCCTGCGGCGGCCGGTCGCTCGTGACCACGATCTGCCGCTGCGCGTCGTAGAGGGCGTTGAAGGTGTGGAAGAACTCCTCCTGGGTGCTCTCCTTGCCCTCGAGGAAATGCACGTCGTCGACGAGGAGGAGATCCATGTCGCGGTATCGGCGACGGAAGTCGGCCGTGTTGCCCTGGCGGATGGCGCCGACGAGCTCGTTGGTGAACTGCTCGGAGGAGAGGTACGCGACCCGGCGCTGCGGATCGGATGCCAGGACGGCGTGGCCGATGGCGTGCATGAGGTGGGTCTTGCCGAGGCCCACGCCGCCGTAGAGGAAGAGGGGGTTGTACATGCGCCCGGGCTTGTCGGCCACGGCCCGGGCCGCGGCCACGGCGAGCTGGTTGTTGCCGCCCACGACGAAGCGGTCGAAGGTGTAGCGGTCGAAGAGCGCGGGTTCGGGGACACCGTGCCGCCGCTGCGGGGAGGCGGAGTCGGAGACGCCGTCGTGGCGGCTCGGATGATGCGGGCCGCCCGCGGGCGCCGGGTGCGGTCCGGAGCCTGGCAGAGGCGGAGAAGCCGAGCCCGTGACGTGGGGCGAGGTCGGGACCGACGGGTGCTCCGAGGGAGCCGCGGTGGGCCCGAGCTGCAGGGAGGGAACCGACCCGGTGTCTCCCGCGGCGGCGCAGGACACGCGGACGCGCAGGGGGCGGCCCACGACCTCGGAGCCCGCCTGCTCCAGGAGGGGCCCGTACTTGTCCTCGAGCCACTCCACGTGGAAGGGGTTGCGGGCTTCGATGACCAGCTCGTCTTCGGTGAGGGCCACGGCGTGGGCGGTGGCGACCCAGGTCGTGAACGCGTGACCCGGGAGGTGCGGCTCGACCCCTTCCTGGATGCGCGACCAGAGATCGTCCGCGCTCAGCTCCATCGACCGCTCCTTCGGTCCTCGCCGGGCGCCCCGGAGGGGCATGAGGGAGGGGACGCTCGCGGTCGGCTTGGAGGCATCGACGGACGGGTTATCGGAAGGTTTGGCGGGTGGTCGGGAGGGACCCTCTGTCGGACGGGGGCGTCGAAGCTACCCACCGATTTTGGAAATGTCAAAACGGGCTCGGCGGGACCCGGAAAGGGCCCGAAAGTGGGCGAATCGGGCCTCCGGCGTTGACCGTTTCCGGCCGCTCCGACTATCTTTTCAAGCTCGTCTCGAAACGTCGCACACACGATCGGGCTGGCAGTAATGAAGCCGACATACAAGCCGCGCAATCGCAAGAGGAAGAACAAGCACGGGTTCCGCGCGCGCATGAAGACGGAGGGCGGCCGCAGGACGCTGAACCGTCGCCGCAAGCGGGGCCGCAAGCGGCTGACCGTCGCGACCGGCTCGAAGTAAGCCGTGCGTCCGTGAGCCCGGCCTCGCGGGGTCGCGCGGGGTCCCGGCGTCTGCCGCGGGCCCGGCGCATCACGCGGAGCCGCGAGCTGCGCAGGCTGTTCCAGCGGGGGAAGAGGAGCAGGACGGCCCATCTGGACGTCTTCGACTCCCCTTCCCCCGTGCCGTATCCGAGGGTCGGCGTGGTGGTGCCGCGTTACAGGCGGCCGGTGGTCGAGCGGAACCTGGTGAAGCGGCGGCTGCGGGAGATCCTGCGGCGCTACGTTCTGCCGCGCCTGTCGTCGGCCGGCCGGAACGTGGACGTGCTCGTGCGTGCGCGGCGCGAGGCGTACACGGCGGCGTTCGCCGAGCTGAAGGCGGAACTCGAGCAGTGGCTGGAGCGGCGGTGGTCGCGCGAGTCCTCCTCTTCCTGATCGGGGTGTACCGGCGGGCGATCTCCCCGTACCTTCCGCCATCGTGCCGTTTCACGCCGAGCTGTTCGGCGTACGCGGAGGAGGCCGTGCGCCGGCACGGGGCGGGGAAGGGAGCGTGGCTCGCAGTGCGGCGGCTGCTGCGGTGCCACCCGTTCGGCGGCCACGGTTACGATCCGGTTCCCTGATGCGATGACACGCGGGAGGCCGCGCCGCACGATGACGTGGCGCCGTCCCCTGGGGCCAGTCCACGCGCGGCACGGAACGCGGGTACCCTCGACAATGGTGAGTGGGTGATGGATAGCGGACGGTTCGTGGTGGCGGTCATCCTGATGATCGCCGTGATCGTGATCACCAACCTGCTGTTCCCGCCGGCGCCGCCGGAACCGGCGGAGGAACCGGCCGCGGTCGAGGTGCCGCCGGCCGTGCCGGAGGAGGCCGAGATCGTACCGGCCGGGCCGCCGGCGGTCGAGGAGCCGGAGCGGGCGGAGGCGGCGCCGGCACTCGAGGCCGACACCGTCGTGGTGGCCTCGTCGCTGTACCGCTACGCGTTCTCCACGCGCGGCGCGGCCGTGGTCGGCGCCGAGCTGCTGCGCTTCGAGTCGTTCATGCGCGAGGGGCCGGTCCAGCTCGCGGCGCCTCGGATCGATGCGCTGCTCTCGTTCGGACTCCAGGTCGACGGCCGCGCCGTGGACCTGCGGCGGCTGCCGTTCCGGGTGGATGCGGAGGACACGGTCCGCCTCGAGGCGGGCGGCGGCGCCCGCACGCTGCGGTTCGTCCACGAAGATCCGCGTGGGTTCACCGTGCGCCTGGCGTACACGTTCGAGCCCGACAGCTACGTGATCGGCGTCGAGGGCGCGGTGGAGGGGCTGCCCGGCGCGGCAACGTCGCTCCTCACCCTCGGCCTCCCGCCGACGCTCGCGACCAACGAGGCCGACCCGGAGGAGGATTACCGGTCCCTCGCCTACGCCGTTCGCGGCGAACGGGAGGGCGTCCGGAGCGTCCAGCTCGACGACGTCGCCGAGCAGCGCGTCGAGGAAGGACCGCTCCAGTGGGTCGCGGTCCGGAACAAGTACTTCCTCGTCGCGGCGATCCGGGCGGCCGACGCGCAGATGAGCGATTTCGGCGGGCTCATCGCGCGGGACCTGCCGCTCGAGCACGCGGCCGCGCTGGTCGCCACGCTGCCGCTCGGCCGGGACCGCGCGTTCGCGTTCCGGCTCTACGCCGGTCCCCAGGACTACGAGCGGCTCGCCGCCATCGACTACGACCTGGAGGACGTCAACCCCTACGGCTGGAAGATCCTGCGGCCCATCATCCGGCCACTGGCACACCTGATCACCTGGGCGGTCGTCGGCCTGCACCGGACGCTCGACATCGGCTACGGCTGGGTGCTCATCCTGTTCGGCGTCCTCGTACGCCTCGTGCTCTGGCCCCTGAATGCACGCGCCGGGCGGGCGCAGATGAAGAACATGGCGCTCCAGCCGCGGATGCAGGAGATCCAGCAGAAGTACAAGAGCAGCCCGGAGCGGCTCCAGCAGGAGATGCTGAAGCTCTACCGCGAGGAGGGGTTCAATCCGCTGGGCGGCTGCCTGCCCATGCTCATCCCGTGGCCGGTGCTGATCACGCTCTTCTTCGTGTTCCAGAACACGATCGAGTTCCGGGGCGTGGAGTTCCTCTGGCTGCCGGACCTTTCGCGGCCGGACCCGTACTACATCCTGCCGGTGGTGCTGGGGCTGTCGCTGTTCGCCCTGCAGTTCATGAACATGCGGGCGACCGGGTCGGACAATCCGCAGCAGAAGATGCTGATGTACTTCATGCCGGTCATGATGACGGTGATCTTCCTGAACTTCGCCTCGGGGCTGAACCTCTATTACGCGGCGTCGAACGTGGCGTCGCTGCCCCAGCAGATCCAGATCATCGGGGAGCGGAAGAGGGCCAAGGCGAGGATCGACGCCAAGCAGAAGGCCTGAGGTCGTACCGGCGGGAGCGCCGGCGGATCAGCGGACGATCTCGAACCCGGTGGGGAGGGTATCCTCGCCGGGTTCGCCGCGTTCGAGCCCCCGGACATGAGCGGCGGACGGGCCCTCACGCAACCGGTCCTCGAAGGTGTCGAGCCGAGCGGCAGGCCCTTCCACCTCGACCTCCACGCTGCCGTCCTCGGCGTTCCGCACGGTCCCTCGTAAGTCCAAGGTGGCGGCGGTCTTACGGGTCCACCAGCGGAATCCTACACCCTGCACGTACCCGGTGATCCGGTAGCGGCGTCGCTCCGTCATTCGGCCTCCGCCCCGGACCGGGTCCGCAGCGTTCTGAGCCGGTTCAGGAAGGCGGCGAGCTCGAAGCGCCGGAAGGCGGCCAGCTCGCCGACGCGATGGGGGTGCACCAGCCCCGGGCCTTCCTCCCCGATGGCATCGAGGGCCCGCTCGACCGCCTCGCCCATCGTCAACTCGCCGTCGAGGATGTGCTCCCGGGCCCAGACCACGGCGTTGGCGATGGCGCGGGTCTGGGCCTCCTCGACGATCTGCTCGACCGCCCCGAGATCCACGGTGCCGGTCCCGAAGGCCACGCGGTCGAGGGAGCGGACCTTGATGGACACGGACCGCTTACCCCGGCGCGGGTCGATGGAGCCCGGCTCGGGGCGGCGCGCGCGGATCGGGGACCACCCGCCGCCTTCCGCCGACCGCTTCGTCGGCAGCGTCGCGGCCACCTCGCGGGCGCTTTCGGTGACATCGGCCGGCACGTACTCGCGCATGGCCACCACGGTGTCCGCAACGTCGAAATAGTCGCCGGAGCCGCCCACGACGATGACGGTCGAGATCCCCAGGTCGTCGTTGAGCTGGCGCGCGCGGTCGATGAAAGGGGTGATGGGCTCGTGCTCCCTCGCGATCAGGCGCTGCATGCGGGCGTCCCGGATCATGAAGTTCGTGGCCGACGTGTCCTCGTCCAGGAGCAGAGCGGTGGCCCCCACCTCGAGGGCCTCCACGATGGCGGCCGCCTGGGACGTCGAGCCGCTGGCGTTCTCCGTGTGGAACCGGGACGTGTCCTCCCCCCCGGGCAGGCGGCCGATGAAGTTGGAGATATCCGTGCCCGCGACCCGGCGCCCGTCCTCCGCCCGGATCTTCACGGCCTCCTCCACGGTGACGACGCGCTCTCTCCCGTCCCCGGGGACGTGCTCGTAGATCCCCCGCTCGATGGCCCGGAGCAGCGTCGACTTCCCATGGTAGCCGCCGCCCACGACCAGCGTCACGCCTTCCGGCACCCCCATCCCCTCCACCGGCCCCGCGTTGGGCGCGTCGAGTCGGACCCGGAGCGACTCCGGAGACCGGAAAGGGACGACCTCCGGGCCTTCCAGCGGGCGGTCATCGATCCCCGACCGGCGAGGCAGGGCCGCTCCGTCGGCCACGAACGCCACGAGGCCCCGGGACCTGAGCTGGCCCCGGAGCTCGACCGCATCCTCCACCGTCTCCACGTGACGCCGAAGAGCGCCAGCATCCAGCGCGGGAAAGAACAGCGACGCCTCCAGGGCCTCCACGGCGTCGGCTACCAGCCGCGCCGCCGCGCGACCGAGGATCCGACGGCCACGCGCCGGAAGGCCCACCCGGAACCGGGCCTCCACCCCGCCGTGCTCGTCCACCGTCACGCTCGTCCGGTCCAGCACCTCCTGCCCCGGGCTGAGGACCCGGAGCTCCCCGGACTTCCCGGAGCCCGCCGCCCCCGAGGCCGCCCGCAGCTCGGCGTAGAGGGCCCGGTTCACGAAATCGGCGGCCCCCCGGCGGCGAGGTCCGGTCCTGACCGCCCAGGCCGGGAATCCCGCCTCGGCCGGCGAGACCACGGCCCGGAACCGGCTCGGGTCCGCGTACGGATCGCCCTGGACGTGATCGATGTGGAGGACGAGCCGGCCGGCGTCCCAGGCGCCGGCCACCGCCTTGTACGCCTTGTAGCCCCTGCCGTCGAGGGACTGGAGCTGCTGCTTGAGCTGGTCGAGGGACTCCATCGCCGTCCGTTTCACGTGAAACACCGGTCGAGCGCCGGGGAGCCTTGCAGGAATCACACCCCGGCCGGCCGCCGCCGATCCGCCGGGCGGCACGCGGCCGGTCTCGCGCGGCGACGCGTAGGCGTACGGGTCCCGCCCGCAGGACCTCGGGCGGGAGCCGGCGCCGGAACCCGTCGGCCGCACTCCGGCTACCGCCGTACCGACCCCGCCGCGGCCGCGCGCCCCGAAGCGCCCCTGGCGGGCACCCCCGAAGCGGAGAGCCGCGCACCGAAGCGGCGTACCGCGCACCGGAAACGTCGTTGGCCGATACCCGAACCACCCGTCCGCGCCCGGGAGTACTCTGCGGTCTGCGCGCGGGCGCGCGGGAGACCAGGTCAGGGGCCCCGGGCCGGTGCCGGTGATCCCTGCTTGGCCGCGCGGGGCGGCGTTCCACGTGAAACACGGGGCCCGACCGACGTGGCGCCGCCGAAGGGGCGCCGCGGGTCCGTGGATCCTTCTCGCACGGCCGGCGGGCGCCCGGCCAGCCCCTCGATCCCCTCCGCCACCGGTCTCCGGCGGTGGCGCGCGACGGGGCTCCCGGGGGATTTCCCGCCGTTTCACGTGAAACGGGGCCATGGGCCCCGGGGCCGCTTTGCAGTGTCATCGCCCGGGTCTATATTGAGCGCGGCTCGAGCCTATACACTGAACCCACGTCTGCATGTCACGGGTCATCGCCATCGCGAACCAGAAGGGCGGCGTCGGCAAGACGACGACGGCCATCAACCTCGGCGCCTGCCTGGCGGTCGCCGAGAAGAAGACGCTGATCATCGACATCGACCCCCAGGGGAACGCCACCAGCGGGCTGGGGATCGAGCGCGGGGAGGTGGACCGCTCCGTCTACGACGTGCTCGTCGACGGGGACGCCGTGGCAACGGCGACCCGGCCGGAGGTGCATTTCCCCTACCTGGACGTCGTGGCCTCCACCCGGGACCTGGTCGGCGCCGAGGTCGAGCTGGTGAACCAGCCGGACCGGGAGCTGGTCCTGCGTCGGGCGCTGGATGCGGTTCGGGACCGCTACGACTACATCCTGGTGGACAGCCCGCCGTCCCTGGGGCTGCTGACCCTGAACACCATGGCGGCGGCCGACTCGGTCCTGATCCCCATCCAGTGCGAGTTCTACGCCCTGGAGGGGCTTTCCCAGCTTCTGAACACGGTGCGTCTGGTACAGCGCAACCTCAACCCTCGCTTGGAGATAGACGGCGTCCTCCTCACCATGTTCGATCAGCGGCTCAACCTGTCGCGGCAGGTCGCGGAAGAGGCCAAGGAGTACTTCGGGGACCGGGTGTACCGCACGGTCATCCCCCGGAACGTGCGCCTCGCCGAGGCGCCCAGCTTCGGCAAGCCCATCGTCCTGTACGACATCCTGTCCGCGGGTGCCCAGGCCTACCTCGCCCTGGCCCGTGAGATCATGAAGCGTGACGAGGGGTCGGTCCCCACCAGCCCGGCGTCCGCAGGGGCGGGCTCGTGAAGCGGAGCGACTGATGGCGAAGAAGGAGCGGCTCGGCAAGGGACTCGGTGCCCTGCTCGGGGAATACCTGGGCGAGGAGGACGCGAACACCGAGGCCCGATCGGTCCTCGTGAGCGCGGTGCATCCGAACCCGTTCCAGCCCCGGCGCGAGTTCAACGAAGAGGAGCTGGCGGAGCTCGCCTCGTCGATCAAGGCGAACGGGCTGCTCCAGCCCATCGTGGTCCGGCCCGCGGGCAACCGTCCGGGGGCCGACCGGTGGGAGCTCGTGGCGGGGGAGCGGCGCTGGCGCGCCGTCACGCGGCTGGGGTGGAAGGATGTCCCGGCGCTGGTCCGGGAGGTCGACGACCGCACGCTGCTGGTCCTGGCGCTGGTGGAGAACCTGCAGCGCTCGGGGCTCAATGCGGTGGAGGAGGCGGAGGGCTACAAGCAGCTGGTGGACGAGTTCGGCCTGTCGCAGCAACAGGTGGCGGAGTCGGTGGGACGTGACCGTTCGACCGTGGCTAACACGTTGCGGCTCTTGCAGTTACCGGTGAGCGTACGCAGGCTCCTGGAGGAGGGCTCGTTGACGGCGGGTCACGCCCGGGCACTCCTCGGCCTCGAGGACGGGCGTCAGATGGCCGAGCTCGCCCGGCGCGCGGCCGAGGAGGGCTGGTCGGTCCGGGACACGGAATCGAGGGTTCGCAAGGACCGGCCGAAGGCGAAGCGGGGGCCGAAGAAGCGGAAGGAAGACCCGGCGCAGAAGGAGCTGGAGAAGGAGCTGGAGCGGTCGCTGGGCACGCAGGTGCGGATTCGCCGGACCCGGGGAGGCCCGAAGGGTCGGATCGAGGTGTCCTTCTACGACGCCGAGGACTTCGAGCGGGTGTTCGAGCTTCTGGCCGGGAAACCGGCGGTGGAGGTGGTATCGTAGGATGAATGACAAGCGGCGTCTGTCGGTGATCCTGGTTCCCGACGATGGTTCGGAGACGCGAACGTACGAGATCTCCTACGGGCTCCTGAAGGTGTTGCTGGGGGTGGGGGGCGTGCTGCTGTTCGTCTTCATCATGATGGCCGGGGGCTGGTGGTTCATCGCGGCGCAGGCGGCCCGGGTCCCGGGGTTGGAGCGAGAGCTGGCGCGCCTGGAGTCGGAACGGGGTCAGGTGGCCCGGCTGGCCGAGGACCTGGCCCGGGCGGAGGAGCAGTATGACCGGGTCCGGAACCTGCTGGGGGTCGAAGGATCGGAGGCGGAGCAGGGGGTGGCGCTGCCGCCTCTTCGGGGAGAGGGAATGGGCGACGTGTTGGAAGCCGGGGAGGGGAGCCGGCCGTCGTCGTGGCCCCTCGCCCGGGCCGGCTTCATCACCCAGCGGAGGCAGGTGACGGACGCGGGCAGTCACCCGGGGCTCGACATCGCGGTGCCGGCGGACAGCTATATCAGGGCCACCGCGTCGGGCGTCGTTCGCGATGCCGGCGTGGATGACGTCTATGGACGTTATATTCTGATCGACCACGGCGACGGTCTCCAGTCGATGTACGGGCACGCGTCCCGTATCTTCGTGGAGACCGGCGACCGCGTGGAGCGCAACGAGGTGATCGGGCTCAGTGGCTCGACGGGCCGCTCGACGGCCCCGCACCTCCATTTCGAGATCCGGCAGGACGGGGAGGCGCTGGATCCCCTCGCCTTCGTACGACAGCCGTCCTGACTCAACGACAACCCTGGCGACACGGATGGCAAAAGTGAACGGTAGCGAAACGCAGCCCGGCCGGGAGGGAGTCATCTCCATCATCGGTCCGGGAATGAAGGTCCTGGGCGACTGCGACACCGAGGGAACCCTGCGCATCGAGGGTACGGTCGAGGGCACCGTCCGGGCGGGCAAGGCCGTCGTGGTCGGCAAGGACGGCGTGGTGGACGGCGACGTCCATACCCAGGACGCGGTCGTCGGCGGTCGGGTCAACGGGTCCCTCATCGCCCAGAGCCGCCTCGAGCTGCAGGCCACGTGCGTGGTCGAGGGCGAGATCCACGCCCGTCGCATCAAGCTCGAAGAAGGCGGAACCGTGAACGGGACCGTCAAGATCGGCGACGTGTCGGCGGACTCCCCCGTCCGGAGCTACGGCTCCGGGGCGCGGAAGTCCGGCGGCGAGGTGAGCCAGTCCACGGCTGGCGAGAGCTAGGGATCGCGGCGGGTCACGGCCGAGCGCGGCCCCGGTCGGGAGCGGCCGGGGCCGCGTTCGTTTCGGCCAGGAATCGTACGGAGCGGGCCGCCTTTCCCGCCGCAATTGTCCACAAATGTCTAAAACACCGTAACCCGTTGTGCCCCAAGCCGTTACCTGTCATCCACCGCCTCATTGAGGCAAATTGTAGACAGATTCGGCGGTAGTTATCCACATGCGATACGAACGCGAGGAGGCGCCGTGGCCATGGAGCTGAGGGAGCTCGTGGAGTACCTGGACGACTACCTGGCGGTGGCGGAGGTGGAGGACTACCCGAACGCGCTGAACGGTCTCCAGGTGGAGGCGCCGGGCCCGGTGTCCACGATCGCGGTGGCGGTGGACGCGACGGCGGCATCGATCGAGGCGGCCGTCGAGGCCGGGGCGGACCTGCTGCTCGTGCATCACGGGCTGTTCTGGGCGGGCAACCTGCCGGTGACCGGGCGACGGTACCGGCGCTTGAGGGCGCTCCTGGAATCCGGCACGGCATTGTACAGCGCCCATCTGCCCCTGGACGTCCACCCGGAGGTCGGCAACAACGCGGTGCTGGCGGATGCGTTGGGGTTGGAGGTCCGGGGTGGTTTCGGGGAGCACGGGGGGCGCGAGCTGGGCGTGTGGGGGGATCTCCGGCTGACGCGGGAGTCGCTGTGGGCCCGTCTGGACGATCTCCTGGGAGAGCGGATCAACCTGATTCCGGGGGGGCCGGAGCGGCTGGAGCGCGTGGGGGTGTTGACGGGGGGTGGAGGGAGCTTCGTTGGAGCGGCCGTGGGGGCGGGCCTTGACGCCCTGGTGACGGGCGAGGGGTCGCATCACACGTATTTCGATGCGATGGAGGGCGGCCTGAACCTCTACTACGGCGGCCATTACGCGACGGAGACCTGGGGGGTCCGTGCGCTGGCCGAGCACCTGGGATCGCGGTTCGGTCTGGACTGGACGTTCATCGACCAGCCGACGGGGCTGTGAGGCCCGGTCCCGGGCGGGGCCCGGTGGAGCGGTCTCAGGGGGAGCGGTCCCGGGCAGCCCTGTAGGGGGAGTCGGGGAGCCAATCCGGCGCCCGGTCCGCGGTGGCCACGTCCCAGCCGACGCCGAAGATGAGCCGGCCCTGCTGGACGGCGCCGGAGAAGTCGAGGGCGGGGTCGTACTGGTCGGACGGCTTGTGGTAATGGTCATCCTGCCAGCGCGCGAGCGCTTCGGCGCTCCACCCCTGCGGCGGGCTCCGGAACGCGGTGCCGTGCCGGATGTGGACGGCGGGCACACCCGCGAGGGCGAACGGGAACTGGTCGGAGCGGAAGAAGAAGCCCTGGCCGGGATCGGGGTCGGGCACGATCTCCAGGCCCATCTCCGCGGCGCGGGCGCGGAGGGGCTCCCCGAGTGTGGATCGGTCGGCGCCGGGGGCGACGATATCGGCTGTGGGGCCCCAGAGGCTGGCTCCATCCACGTTGATGACCGCGGCGGTCCGGCTCAGTGGGAAGAGGGGGCGTCGGACGTAATGCCGGGCGCCCAGCAGGCCGGCCTCCTCGGCCGCCGTGGCGATGAAGAGCGTGCCGCGAGGGGTCCCCTCCTCGAGGCCGGCGAAGGCCTCGGCGATCTCCAGGAGCAGGGCGACGCCGCTGGCATTGTCATAGGCGCCGTTGTAGATGGAGTCGCCGTCCACGGCCGGTCCGATCCCGAGGTGGTCGTAATGCGCGGTGAAGACCACGACCTGGCGCGAGCGGTCCGGGTCCGTCCCCGGCCGGTAGCCCACGACATTGCGCGTCCGGATCCGCCGCACGGCGCTCACCACCCGGGCCCGGACGGTGATCCCGGTGGCGACGGGGTGGAAGTCGCGTCGGGCGGCCCGGACGAGGAGCTCGTCCAGCTCGAGGTCGGCCCGGGCCAGGACCTCCCGGGCCAGGCCCTCGGTCAGCCATCCCTGGACGCGGACGGGAGGGGCCGTCCCGGGATCCTCCTCGGCGGACTGGAGGTGCTCCCCGGACCACGCGCTCCGCACGACATCCCAGCCGTACCCGGCGGCCACGGAGTCGTGGAGGATCAGCGCGCCGGCAGCGCCCCGCCGGCGGGCTTCCTCCAGCTTGTAGGTCCAGCGGCCGTGGTAGGTCATGGCCCGACCCTCGAACAGCTCCGGCTCGTCCGGGGGGGCCGGCGGGTCGCCGGCCAGGATGAGAAGGACCTTCCCCGCCAGGTCCCGGTCCTCGAAGTCGTCCCAGTCCCACTCCGGCGCGGCGATGCCGTAGCCCACGAACACGAGCTCCGCCTCGAGCTCCGTCGTGGCGTCCGCGGCACCGGGCCACATGACCAGATCGTCCGGCTGTCGGGCGACCACCCGGGCCCCGTCCGCCTCGAAGTCCATGGTCAGCGACGCGGGGTCCGGCGCGACTCCGACCAGCGGCACGGTCTGGAAATAGCTGCCCTGCACGGGCTCCAGGCCCATGGCCATGAACCGGGATTTGACGTACTCGGCGGCCATCTCGCCGCCCGGGCTGCCCGGCGCCCGGCCGGTCAGCGCGTCCGCGGCCAGGAGGTAGGTGTGCGCCCGGATCTCCGCAGCGGTGATGCTGTTCCGGGCGGCGTCGAAATCCGGGAACGCGACGGCCCCCGCGAGGCAGGCGAGGAGCGGGACGCGGAGGAGCTGCATCGGGGATCTCGACCGGGAACGGGGTGAGTCGCCGCGGGTGTCGGTGGCGCGGGGCGGCGAGCGAGCGCGTCCATCTACGTAAGTGACCCGACCGCCGTATCGCAAGCCGGCGCGACGGCTGGCGCCCGCACGGCCGGCCGCCGTATTCTTCCTCCCTCGCGTACCCACCGTTCCATCAGTCACCGAGACCATGCAGATCCGCCCATCGCCCGTGCTCGTGCCGCTCCTGGCCCTTGTGCTCCTGCCCGCCTCCGCCGACCCGATGCTCGCGCAGTCGGAGCCGCCCCCCTTCGAGCTCCCCGGCTGGGAGACCGCCGGCACCTTCGCGGACATCCCCCATCCACGGGACGTCTTCGGGTTCGACCCCGGGGACGACTACCGTCTCGCGACCCACGACCAGATCGTGGAGTACTTCCGGACCCTCGATGCGGCCAGCGACCGCGTCGTCGTCGAGGAGATCGGGGAGACGGTCCTCGGCCGCCCCATGATCCTCTCCTACATCTCCAGCGCCCGGAACCTCGCGCGCCTGGACGAGCTGCGGGAGACCGCCGAGGCGCTGGCCAGGGGTCGCATTTCCGGGGAGGAGGCCCGGCGACGGGCCGCGTCGGGGAAGGCGGTCGTGTGGATCGACGGAGGGCTCCACGCCACGGAGGTCGCCGGGGCCCAGCATACGCCCCTTCTGGCCTACCGGGTCGCGGGCGAGGAGTCGGAGGAGATGCGCCGGATCCGGGAGGACGTCGTTCTCCTGCTCATGCCCGTGATGAACCCGGATGGCCTCGACCTCGTGGCCGACTGGACGGCCCGCAGCCGCGGGACCGACTGGGAGGGCAGCAGCCCGCCGGTCCTCTACCAGTTCTACACGGGGCACGACAACAACCGGGACTGGTTCATGATCACGCAGCCCGAGACCCGGGCGGTCACGGACGTCCTCTACCACCGCTGGTATCCCCAGATCGTGCTGAACCAGCACCAGACGGCGCCCTGGCCCGCGCGCATCTTCATCCCGCCCTTCAGCGATCCGGTCAACCCTCACATCCAGCCGCTCGTGGTCCGCGGCGTCAACACCGTGGGGGAGGCCATGGGCACGCGGTTCAGCCAGGAGGGCAAGCCCGGCGCCATCGCCCGGACCCGGTTCGACATGTGGTGGAACGGCGGCATGCGCACGGCCCCGTACTACCACAACATGGTGGGGCTGCTGACCGAGACCGCCCACGCGTCCGTCGCGCCCCGGTACACCGATCCCACCGACCTGCCGCCCTACGTGGCCGGGACCCTGCCGGCCACCGAGCCGAGCGTGTTCTACCCGGACCCCTGGTCGGGGGGCTGGTTCCGACTCCGGGACGCCGTGGAGTACATGATCACGGCCGCCATGGCGACGCTCGACGTGGCCTCGGAGCTCCGCGAGGACTGGCTGCTCAACACCTGGCGGATGGCCAGCGACGCCGTCGCCCGGGGGCGCAGCGGCGGGCCCTTCGCCTACATCGTGCCGCCCGACCAGCGGAACCCGCGGGAAGCGGTCGAGATGGTCAACACGCTGCGGAAGGGGGGAGTCGAGGTCCACCGGGCCGAACGGGCCTTCCGGGCCGGCGGGGAGCGCTGGCCCGAGGGCAGCTACGTCGTCCTGGCCGGGCAGGCCTTCCGGCCCCACCTGATGGACCTCCTCGAGAAGCAGGTCTATCCCGACATGCGCGTCTATCCCGACGGGCCGCCCGACGTCCCGTACGACATCTCCGGATGGACGCTGCCGATCCAGATGCATGTCCGGACGGTCCGGGTCGACGAGCCTTTCGAGGCCGAAGGGATGGAGCCGGTGGACGCGGCCAGGGTGTGGCCCGGCAGCGTGGTCGGCGAAGGGCGCTGGGGGTGGGCGCTGGCCGCCCGCTCCAACGCCGCCGCCATCGCCGTCAACCGGCTCCTCGGCGAGGGCGCCCGCGTGGGCGTGGCGCCCGACGGTGTGCTGGCGGGGGACCGGGAGATGGGCCGGGGCGCCTACGTGATCCGGGCCGAGGGCGTGACGGTCGACCGGCTGCGGGCCCTGGCCGCCGACCTGGGCGTCGATTTCGTCGGCATGCGCCGGGAGCCGAGAGGCCAGCTGATCACCATGGAGACACCCCGGATCGGGCTCTACAAGTCGTGGCAGGCCAACATGGACGAGGGCTGGACCCGCTGGGTCCTGAACACCTACGACTTCCCTGTGGACACCCTCCACGATGCCGAGATCCGGACGGCCGACCTCTCCCGCTACCACGCCATCATCCTCCCGGACCAGCGGGCCGAGTCCATCATGCACGGCTACCGACCGGGATCCCGACCCGCCGAGATCACCGGCGGGATCGGCCTCGAGGGGATGACGCGGCTCAAACAGTATGTAGAGGCCGGAGGCCGCCTGATCGCCTTCGATGGCGCCACCGAGCTGCTGATCGAGCAGCTGGGCCTGCCCGTCAGGAACGTCGTGGAAGGGCTGCCCTCCGAGCGCTTCTTCGTCCCCGGAACCCTCGTCGGCCTGACCGTGGACGAGGACGACCCCCTCGGCTGGGGCATGCCGGAGGAGGCTGCCGCCTTCTTCTCGCGGAGCGCCGCGTTCGACGCGACCGGTGACGCCGTGGAGATCGTCGCCCGCTACGCCGAGGACGAGCTCCTGCTGAGCGGTTGGGCCCTCGGTGGCGAGCGCTACCTCGCCGGCAGGGGCGCTCTCGCCCGGGTGCCGGTGGGAGCCGGCGATGTCATCCTGTTCGGATTCCGGCCCCAGTTCCGTGGGCAGCCCCGGGGGACCTTCAAGCTGTTGTTCAACGCCCTCCATGGAGCCACCCTCACTGCGACCCAGCAGGCCGACGGAACCCCGGAGGAGGGCCGCGGAGGCTGACGGGCGGAGGCCGGATTGGTGTTGGCGCGGCCCGGGCAGTGGGTGGCGGGTCGGGCAGGGGTGAGCCGGGCTTCGGCGATTGCGTCGGGGGGAGGGTAGAAGGGCGAGGGGGAAGGCGAAGGCGAAGGCGAAGGCGAGGGCGAAGGCGAAGGCGAAGGCGA
>JABAOG010006763.1_pt1 | contig 16702 bp, 21 predicted proteins | sample 7062131 | NCBI WGS metagenome assembly JABAOG01 (sample SAMN14538629, study PRJNA623070) | marine sediment metagenome | biome: marine biome [ENVO:00000428]; feature: marine pelagic biome [ENVO:01000023]; material: deep marine sediment [ENVO:00002113] | place: India: Arabian Sea | collected...
TGCGCAAGAGCGACGACGGCTTCTTCATCGCCGAGGAGGATTGGCGCCTGCGGGGCCCGGGAGAAATGCTCGGGACGCGCCAGAGCGGCCTCGCCAAGCACCGGCTCGCGGATCTCACGGTGCACGGCGACCTGCTCGAGATCGCCTCGCAGGACGCGCGCCGGATCGCGGAGGAGGACCCCTGGCTCAAGTCCCCCCGCGGCGAGGCCGTGCGCGCGCTTCTCTATCTGTTCGATCGCGATCGCGCCGTCGGCCTGCTCGGCGCGGGATAGGCGCGCCTACTGCGCCGCCTGCCCCACGCCCTTGGCTTCGATCGCATGCGCCTCTGCTTTCGCGCGCAGCAGCTCGGGCGTGACGATGCCGGCCGAGAGGACGAGCTTGACCCCCTCCTCCACCGTCATGTCGAGCACGGTGACCTCGGCGCGGGGCGTCCAGAGAATGAAGCCCGAGGTCGGGTTTGGGATCGTCGGCACGAACACGCCGATGTAATCCTCCCCGAGGCGGTCGGCGAGCTCGCCGCGCGCCGAAGCGGTCAGAAAGCCGACGGCCCACAGCCCGGGGCGCGGATATTGAAGGAGCACCACCTCCTTGAACGCCTTCTGGTTCTGGGCGAACACCGTCTCGAGAAGCTGCTTGAGCGTGCCGTAGACCTCGCGCACGAACGGCACGCGCGCCACGATGCGCTCGCCCACCTGCAGGAAGGAGCGGCCGAGGATGTTGGCCGCGAGCGCGCCCAGCATCGTCAGCGCGATGATCGCGACGATGAGCCCGAAGCCCGGGATCGCGAAGCCGAGCCACTCCTCGGGGAGGTACGCCCGCGGGATGAGCGGCTTCACCGTGCGGTCGGCGAAGGAGATGAAGGTGTAGACGAGCCACGCCGTGATCGTCACGGGGGTCGCGACCACGATGCCCGTGAAGAAGCTGTTGCGCAGCCACAGCCACAGCGAGAACTTCGGCCGCTGGGTGAGGCCGCCTTCAGACGGCGTCGAGACTTGTCGGCGAGGCTTACGCGCCATCGCAGGGTCCCCCAGGAGGTGAGGCGCCCGGCGCGCTGACGACGCGGGCCGTGCAATCAGCGCTTTGGATTGAGCGGAATGGGCGGCATTTTCAAGGCCTCGCGCCAGATAGGAGCAAGCGGCGTGCGACGAGCGAGCTGGATGCGGGCGATGAGCTGGGGGGGCGTCGCGTTCCTCGTGTTCGTCTGCCTGAGCGCGGTCGCCTTCCAGGACAACCTGTTCCGTCACGCCATGGATCCGCGCGCGCCCTTCCAGNNTCCTGGGCCGCGCGGCCGTCCGCTCTGTCCGAGGGCGCGCCCGCCATCTTCTTCGTGCATCCGACGACCTTTTGGGGTGGTGACGCCTGGAACGCCGCGATCGACGAGCCCGTGTCCTCGACGCGCGTGAACGAGAGCGCGTTGCCCAACTACGCCGGCGCTTTCGCGCCGCTCGGCGATCTCTGGGCCCCGCGCTACCGGCAGGCGTCGCTTTATTCCTCCCTCACACACCGCTACGACGCCCGGTTGGCGCGCGCGCTCGCCTATTCCGATGTGCGCCGCGCGTTTTTGACATTCCTCGCCGAGGCGCCGGCGGACGCTCCCCTGCTCATCGTCGGCGTCGAGCAGGGGGGGCTTCACGTCCTGGGGCTGCTCCAAGAGATGCCGGTCGACGACGCCCTGCGCGCGCGGATCGCGGCCGCCTATGTGATCGATCAGGCCACCCCGTTGGACCTCTTCGACAACGGTCTGGCGCACATGAGCAAGTGCGCCGAGCCCGAGGAGACGGGCTGCGTGGTCTCGTGGGGCGCGATCGAGGCCGATCGCTCCGAGGAGATCCAGGAGTTTCGCCNNTGGAGCCCGCGCCGCTGCCCGCCCAGACGAGCGCGCAGTGCAACGACGGCGTGCTGCTGATCGACCGCCCCTCCTCGCCCACCCTCAGGGACGACTGGAGCTGGGGCGGCCGCTTCAAGCCGCGAACGGCGTTCCTCTTTTACGCCGACGCCCGGCGGGACGCGACGCGGCGCCTCGCAGCGCTCGCCGCCTCGGAGAAGGCGCGCGCCAGCGCGCTCGCGGACGAGCAGGGCGCCGAGGCGCCCGAGCCGGGGCTCCCCCCGCTCGACCTCGTCGAGGTTCCCGAAGCCCCGATCAACAAAGTCCCAGACTAGGTTCGCCGAGGCTCGGCCGAGAAGACGCCGGCCGGCGCGAGCCGTTGCCCCCTTCGCCGGCGGTCACTACGTTCCGGCGAGCCGCGAGGAGCCCGCCATGACCGTCGCCCGATCCGTCATCGATCTCATCGGGAACACCCCGCTCGTTCGCCTCGGCGCCGCGAGCGAAGCGACGGGCTGCGAGATCCTCGGCAAGGCGGAGTTCCTCAACCCCGGCCAGTCGGTGAAGGACCGCGCCGCGCTCGGCATCATCCGGGACGCCGAGGCGCGCGGGCTCCTCCAGCCCGGCGGGCTCATCGTGGAGGGGACGGCCGGCAACACGGGCATCGGCCTCGCGGTCGTCGGCAACGCCCTGGGCTATCGCTCGACGATCATCTGCCCGCGCACGCAGAGCGAGGAGAAGAAGGACGCCATCCGCATCCTCGGCGCCGAGCTTATCGAAGTGGACGCCGTCCCCTACTCCGATCCAGGAAACTACGTCCACGCCTCGCGGCGCATGGCCGAGGAGCGCGCCAAGGTCGAGCCGAACGGCGCGATCTGGGCCAACCAGTTCGACAACGTCGCCAACCGCCACGCCCACTATCGCACGACCGGCCCCGAGATCTGGGAGCAGACCGACGGCAAGGTCGACGGCTTCATCTGCGCGGTCGGCTCGGGCGGCACGCTGGGCGGCGTCGCGTTCGCGCTCAAGGAGCGCAACCCGGACGTCAAGATCGGCCTCGCCGATCCGATGGGCGCGAAGCTCTACCATTGGTACGCCCACGGCGAGCTCAAGGCCGAAGGCAGCTCCATCACCGAGGGCATCGGCCAGGGGCGCGTCACCGCCAACCTCGAGGGCGCGCCGGTCGACATGCCCTACATGATCCCCGACGCCGAGGCGCTCGAGATCCTGTTCAGCCTCGTGGTGGAGGAAGGGCTCGCGCTCGGCGGCTCCTCGGGCATCAACATCGCCGGCGCGATCCGCATGGCGAAGGACCTCGGCCCGGGAAAGACCATCGTCACGGTGCTCTGCGACTACGGCAACCGCTACCAGTCCAAGCTGTTCGAGCCCAACTTCCTGCGCTCGAAGGGCCTGCCCGTTCCGCCGTGGGCGTCGTGAGCCGCCCGAGCCCGCTCGTCGACGTCGACACGCTGCGCGCGCGCGTCGGCGCGCCGAGGCTGTCCCTGCTGGACGCCACGTGGAGCTATCCTGGCGGCCCGCAGCCCAAGCTCGGAGGCCGCATTCCCGGCGCCGTGGCGATGGACNNCGCGCCAGCGCGCTGCCGCACATGCTGCCGCCCGCCCCGGAGTTCGAGGCGTTCGCGCGCGCCGCGGGCGTCGCCGCGGACGGCGAGGTCGTGGTCTACGACCGCATGGGGACCGTCAGCGCGCCGCGCGCCTGGTGGATGTTCCGCGCCATGGGGCACGCCCGCGTCCGCGTGCTCGACGGCGGGCTGCCGGCGTGGGCGGCGGCCGGCGGACCGGTCGCTCCCGGGCCGGCGCCGAGCCATGCGCCCGAGGCCGGCGACTTCCGGGCGCAGCCCGAGCTGCGGCTGATCGCCGACCGCGCCCGGGTCGCCGCCGCGCTCGCGGGCGAGGACACGCAAGTGCTCGACGTGCGCTCCGCGGCGCGCTTCGCGGGCGAGGCTCCCGAGCCGCGGCCGGGCCTGCGCGCGGGCCACATGCCGGGCGCGCTCAATGCGCCGTGGACGGATCTCGTGACCGGCGACGGACGGCTCGCGCCGCCCGAGCAGCTCGCCGCGGCCCTCCACCGCGCGGGCGTGTCGCTCGACCACCCCGTCCTGACGAGCTGCGGGTCGGGCGTGACCGCGTGCCTGGCCGCGCTCGCGCTCGAGGCGCTCGGCCGACGGGCGTGGGCGGTTTACGACGGCTCGTGGGCGGAATGGGGCGGACGCTCCGACACCGCCGTCGTCACGGGACGCGACAGGGCATGAGCGGGAAGGATCCCTTCCAGCGCACGGCGAACCCGCCCGTCGAGCGCGGCTCCACGGTGCTGCTCGAGCGCGCCGCCGACCTCTACCGCACCGACATGGTGAACTACGGCCGCGCAGGCTTGAGCGCGCAGGACGCCGTCAAGGCCATGTTCACGGCGCGCGCGGGGGGCGCGGGCTGCTCGCTCTTCCCCTCCGGTCTGCAGGCCTGCGGGGCGGCGCTGCTCGCGCTCACCAAGGCCGGCGACCACATCCTGGTGACCGACAGCGCCTACATCCCCACCCGGCGGTTCTGTGACGTGGTGCTCAAGCGCTTCGGCGTCGCGACGGAGTACTACGACCCGCGCATCGGCGCGGGGATCGCGCAGGCGATCCGGCCGGCCACCGCGCTCGTCTATCTCGAGTCGCCCGGCTCGGTGACGATGGAGGTCCAGGACGTCCCGGCGATCGCCGCGGCCGTGCGCGAGGCGGGCGTGCTTTCCGTGATCGACGACACCTGGGCGGGGTGCTCGCGCCTCAAGCCGCTCGCGCTGGGCGTCGACGCGGCCGTCCACTCGGCGACGAAGTATCCCTCCGGCGGCTCGGACGTCTTCATGGGCGCGATCACCTCGCGCACGCCCGAGCTCGCGGCCCGCATCGAGACGCACGCGCGCGTCATGGGCGCGAGCGTCTCTGCTGAGGACGCCTATCTCGTCGCGCGCAGCTTTCAGACCCTCGACGTCCGGCTCGACCGGCACGAGGCGAGCGCGCTGGCCGTCGCGGACTGGCTGGCGAAGCGCCCCGAGGTTTTGCGCGTGCTCCATCCGGCGCGCTCCGACCACCCCGACCACGCGCTGTGGGCGCGCGACTTCACCGGCGCGACGGGTCTGTTCTCGGCGGTGTTCCGCCCTCTGAGCGAAGGCCAAGCGCACGCTTTCCTCGACGCGCTCGAGGTGTTCGGGCTGGGATTCTCCTTCGGCGGCTTCGAGAGCCTGGCGCTGTGGTGCGACCCTCAGCTCAAGCGCAACCACGCCGACTGGAGCCGCGAGGGCTCGGTCATGCGCTTCTCCATCGGGCTCGAGCCGGTGGACGCGCTGATCGCGGATCTGGAGAAGGGCTTCGCGGCGCTGGCGTAAGGAGGCTCGTGTGACGCCGCAGGCCTGATCGCCCCGCGTCGTCACGTTCGGCATGGGGACCCGTTTCAGGCGCCCATGCGAGCCCGTCTATGAAGACGGCCTTAAGACTTGTTGCTGCGTGAGGCGCGCCGGCTCGCCGAGAAAGAGGGCGTAACCTCGAGGACCTTGGTGGAGCTCGGGCTTCATCGCGTCCTCGAGGAGAGGAAGCAGGCCAAGCCGTTCGAGCTGCGCGACGCCAGCGTCAGCGCACAAAGGCTCAGGACGGCAATAGTTGTACATATTGACAACTATTGTCTGTCGGATTAAGCATCGTCCTCGCACCAGGGAGCCCGCCATGACCGACGCCCATCGCCCCAAGGGACTTTCCAGCNNTACCAGGACCCGAAGGCCGCCTACCGCTGGCTCGAGGACGCCTTCGGGTTCGAGCCGCTCTTCGTCCTGCTCGACGCCGAGGGCAATCTCGGCCACTCGGAGATGACCTTCGGGGCGTCGGTGGTCATGGTCGGCTCGGAGTGGAGCCCCGATCACCGGAGCCCGAGGTCGCTCGGCGGCAAGAACACCCAGAGCGTCCATGTCCAGCTCGCCGAGGGTGAAGACCTCGACGCCCATTGCGCCCGCGCGCGGCGAGCCGGCGCGGAGATCATCCAGGAGCCCGAGACGCAGTTCTACGGCGACCGCACCTACCGCGCCCGCGATCCCGAGGGTCACATCTGGACCTTCGGCGTCACCGTCGAGAAGACGACCCCCGAAGACTGGGAGAAGGCCAGCGGCCTCAGCACCCGGAAGCGCCTGGATTGAGCGCCCGCATCGACCAGACCCTGGCGGCGCTCGCCGATCCCCATCGCCGCCGCGCCGTGGAGCTTCTGGGCGAGCGGCCGCGCCGCGCCGGCGAGCTCGCCGAGGCGCTCGGCCTGCCCGCGCCGGCGATGAGCCGGCACCTGCGGCACTTGAGACAGAGCGGGCTCGTCGAGGAGAGCCATCCCGACTTCGACGCGCGCGTGCGCATTTACGCCTTGAAGGACGGGGCGCTCGCGGAGCTGAAGGGCTGGCTCGCCGACACCGAAGCCATGTGGGCGAGCCAGCTCTCCGCCTTCAAGGCGCACGTCGAAAAGAAGCCGCGCACATGACCGCCGCGGCGATCGTGTCGATCCGCGTCGGCGCGCCGCCGTTGCGGGCGTTCCAGGTCTTCACCGAGGAGATCGGCGCGTGGTGGCGGCCGAGCCCTCTCTTCAGGCTCACGCCGCGCGGCGACGGCTATCTGCGGTTCGAGCCGGGCGTGGGCGGACGGCTCGTCGCGACCTTGGCCAGCGGCAAGGAGTTCGAGGTCGGCCGCATCACGATCTGGAAGCCCGGCGAGCGGCTCGCGCTCACCTGGCGGCAGGCGACGTTCGCTCCTGATCAGTCTACGGAGCTCGACGTGCGCTTCGAGGCGATCGGCGTGGAGACGCGGGTCACCGTCGAGCATCGCGGCTGGGACGCGATCCCGCAGAGCCACGTCGCGCGCCACGGCTTCGAGCTGATGCCCTTCCAGCGCCGGCTGGCGGAGCACTGGCAAGCGCTTCTGGGCGCCTTCACCGCGCGGCTGCGCGACGGCGCCGCATGAGCGAGCCCGTGCGCGCGCGGCGCTGCGGATCGAGCGCGAGCGCTTCTCGGACGCCTACGCCGCCGCCCATCCGTCGCTGCACGCCCTCGTCGCCGACACCGGCGCCGAAGCGGCGCTGCGGAGCCGCGACGACGCCGACGACCGGATCGAAGCCGGCTTGATCATGGTCTATCGCGGCATGGCCGCCCAGCCGCCGTTCCCGCGCGACGAGCCCATCCCGCACGCCCTCAGCCGACTGATGCGCTCGGAGGCCATCCTGCAGCGCCGCTACGTACGTCGTCACGACACGGAGTTCGTTCCAGAGGACTCGTTTCTCGCCACGCCCGCTTGGCGCCTGCAACGCTACCCGAACGCGATGGGCTGCGCCGTACAGTGGCTCGATCGCCCTCTGCCGAGCTGCCCGGCGAGCGTCACACGCGCGCTCTCCCAGCCCGTCGCGTTGTTCGAGTAACACCTCGATGTCGACGGCCGGGTCTCGCGCGTCGAGGGGCTCGGCGACTTCACCGACGAGCACGGCTTCACCGACCGCATTGCGCGGGCGATCAGGGACTGGCGCGCCGTCCCCCCGGCTCGCCCGGAGTGTCAAGGTCCGTGGCTGCTCCAGATCCAGTTCGAGACCGAGGATTGAGAGGGCCGCTTGCGCTCCTACTCCGTCACCCAGCTCGGCTTGCGCTTCTCGAGGAACGCCGCGAGCCCCTCCTTGCCCTCCACGCTGGCGCGCCGGCCCGCGATGCGCTTGGCCGTCAGGTGCGCGAGAGCGCCGTCGATCGGCCGTCCGTATACGTCGTCGACCAGCTTCTTCGCCTCCGCGACCGCGCCGGGCGCGGCGTGGAACGCGAGCTTGGCGAGACGCTCGAGCGTCGCCTCGAGCGCCGCCTCGTCCTCGACGGCGTATTGCACGAGGCCGATCTTCTCCGCGAACGCCCCGTCGAAAGCTTCGCCCGTGGCGAACAGCGCGCGCGCCCAGCGTGGCCCGATCGCCTGCACGACGAACGGCGAGATGGTCGCAGGCGTGATGCCGAGCCGCACCTCGGAGAATCGAAACGTGGTCGACGTGAGCGCCACCGCCACGTCGCACGCCGCCACGAGCCCCGCGCCCCCGCCCATGGCCGCGCCGTGCACGGCCGCGATCGTGAGCTGCGGCAGCCCGTGGAGCTTCTGGAGCATGTGCGCCAGCGCCAGCGCGTCCGCCTCGTTCTCCTCAGACGTGAAGTGGGCCGCCGACTGGAGCCATTCGACGTCGGCGCCGGCGGAGAAGCTTCGCCCGGCCCCGCGCACGATGACGACGCGGACATGGTCCGCCCCGCGCAGCGTCTCGAAGGCGTCGTCGAGCGCGGCGATCATCCGGTCGTTGAAGGCGTTGTGCCGCTCGGGGCGGCTCATCTGCACGACCGCGACCCCGCCCGGGCTCGCATCCACGACTACGGGCTGGACGTCGATCTCGGGTCTCTCGGCGTCGGCCGGCATGCGCGCTCTCCTCGTTTCAGCGTGGGCTTAGCGCGCAGAGGAGACCGGGTCCAGGCGCGCCGGGATCAGCCGTCGCTTATCGGCGCCGCCGGCGTGATCCGCCAGCCGTCCTCGCAGTGGTAGCGCCCGAAGCGGCCGACGCACAGGACGCCCCGGCCTTCGAGCTCGTAGCTGATCCTGTAGCCGAACGGCACGCCCTCGCCTCGGGTCGCCTCGGGCCGGGCCCGCTCGAGGCCGCCGGCGGTCTCCCGCCACAGCTCCACGGGCCCGCCCAGCAGAGCGAGCGTCCTCGCCGAGGCGACCGAGTCGACCACGCAGCCCGCCGCGAGCAACAGCGGCAGCACGACCCCCGCCAGCCAGTTCGCCACTTTCGTGCTCAAGAGACTCCCCGGTTGTGCCCCCACGCGGCGACGGACAGGTGCGCCGCGGTCAAGCCGAGCTCGATCTCAACGTGTCAAACGACGCCTCCATAGAGATGGTTCCCCCCGGCGGCCCGGCAAGAGGCCTGCGCAGGCCGCCGGCTCATGAAGCGCGCCTGCGGCACGCCGCGCGGATCACAGGCTCAGGCCGTCCAGAATGTCCTCGGCGTGGGCCTTGGGCCGCGCCAGCGCCGCTTGGTCTTCGGTGATCACGATGGGGCGCTCGATCAGGATCGGATACGCCGCCAGCGCAGCGATCTTCGCCCTCGCCGTCGTCGCTCCCGCCCAGGCCGCCATCGCCTCGGGCGGCGCGCTTCGCGTGCGCAGGATCGCCTCCGGCCCCGCCCCCATGAGCTTGAGGACGCGCCCGATTTGGGCCGTGCTCGGCGGCGTCTTCAGGTACTCGACGATCGTGGGCGCATGTCCGCGCGCGTCGAGCAGCGCCAGGACGTGACGCGAGGTGGAGCACCCGGGATTGTGCCAGATGGTGAGGCTCATGCGCCTCCTTTAGGCGACTCGGCCCGTCCTGTCAGCGCCCCAGGCGGCCGAGCCGGGCCATCTTTGCGAGCATCCGCGCCCGGCCCTCGGGCCCAGTCTCCTCGACCATGCCGAACAAGGTCTCGTAGATCGGCTTGAAGCCGGCCAAGGCCAGCACGGAGCGCTCGAAGCCGCGCACGCCCTGCGCGCCGAAGTAGATCCGATAGACCGCCGAGGGCATGCCCATGGTCACCACCACCCGCGCCGACCGCCCCGCCAGCAGGCCCTTCGGCCAGCCCGCGCCCGACGTCCCCACCGCGAAGCCCGCGCGCGAGAGCTGCTCGAAAAAGGCGCGGCAGTAGGCCGGCATGCCCCCGAGCCACATGGGAAACACGACGACCACGTGCTCGGCCGCCTTCACCAGCGCCTGGGCGTCCTTCACGGCCGCCGGCGGATCGTCGGCGAACTCCCCGGGCGCCCGCAGCACCGGGATGTCCAACGCGGCCACATCGATGCGCGTGACCGCGTGTCCGCCGTGGCGCGCGGCCTCGGCGTACGAGTCGCACAGCGCAGCGGTGAAATGACCGGGCGCAGGATCGGGATGACCATTCACGATACAGATCTTGCGTGACATGCGCGCCTCCACGCGACGGACGGCGAGGGGCTCGCCGAGTTGGCCATGCGGGCGTCCTCGTGTACCCCAGGCGCGCCAGGATCGCACGGGAGACCGTTATGGAGAGCCTGTTCTACCGTGACGGCGCCGCCGAGCTCGCCGGGCTGCTGGCGCGGCCCGCGGGCGCGTCCCCCACGAGCCCGCGGCCGGGCGTGCTCGTCGTGCCCGAGGTCACGGGCCTCGCCGATCATCCCAAGCGCCGCATCGGGATGCTCGCCGAGCTGGGCTACGTCGCCCTCGCCGCCGACATGTACGGTGCGAGGGTGGAGCCGGGCTGGCACAACCGTGAGCGCATGACGGCCTTGAAGGAGGACCGCCCGGCGCTGCGCGCGCGGGTGCGCGCGGGCTTCGACGCGCTCGCGGGCCTGCCGGACGTGGACGCGGAGAGGATCGTCGCCATCGGCTACTGCTTCGGCGGCGGCGGCGTGCTCGAGCTTGCGCGCACGGGCGCGCCGGCGCGCGGCGTCGCGAGCTTTCACGGCCTGCTCGACACGACGCTGCCGGCCGCGCCGGGCGCGATCAAGGCGAAGATCCTCGCCATGACCGGCGTGCTCGACCCGCTCGTGCCGTTCGATCAGGTGCGCGCCTTCGAAGAGGAGATGCAGGCGGCGGGCGCCGACTGGCAGGTCGTCACCTACGGCAACGCCGGGCACTCCTTCACGAACGCCGACATGAAGCCCGGCGAGCGCCCCGGCTTCGAGCACGAGGCGCGCGCGGACGCCCGCTCCTGGCGCGCGCTGCTCGCCTTCCTCGACGACGTTCTCGAGGAACGCTGAGGCGGAGCGACGGCCATGCGCCTCGCCACCATCGGCTACGAGCGCGCCACGCTCGAGGAGGTGATCGCCAGGCTCGAGGCCGCACGCGTGGCGGTCGTCCTCGACGTGCGCGCAGTCGCGTCCTCGCGCCGCGCGGGCTTCTCCAAGACGCTGCTCGCCGCCAGCCTGGACGAAGCCGGGATCGCCTACGTGCACCTGCGCGATTTGGGCACGCCCAAGGCGGGCCGTCAGGCGGCGCGCGCGGGGCGGGTTCGCGAGATGCGCGCGATCTACGAGGATTGGCTCGCTCAGCCGCAGGCGCAGCTCGCGCTCGCCGCGGCGACCGAGGTCGCGACCGCGCGGCCCGCGGCGCTGCTGTGCTTCGAGGCGGACGCAGCAGGCTGTCATCGCCGGATCGTGGCTGAGCGCATCCGGGCCAGGACCGGTTGCGAGGTGATCGATCTCTAGCGGCGTCACGGCTGCGCTCTCAGCCGCCACTCCGCCTTGTGAAGATCCACGCGGCGTCGCTCGTCCTCGTCGAAGCGGGGGGCGACCTGTTCGAGGATGGCCACGGCGTTCTCGTCTCCGCCCTCGGCCGCCAGCTCGAGCAGCGCCCAGCCCATCGCGCGGTTGGCCGGCTCGAGCTCGCCGAAGACATGCATGGCGCCCAGGCCGCGCATGGCGTGCGCGCTGCCCAGCGCCGCCGCCTCGCCGTACCAATAAGCCGCCGCCTCGGGATCCTGCGCGACGCCGTCGCCCGTGGCGAGCATGACCGCGCGGCTGATCATGCCGTCGATCGCTCCGCCCTCGGAAGCGCGCACGAACCACGCGTAGGCCTCCTGCGAATCCCGCGCGAAGCCGCCCCGCCCCTGGAGGTGGGCGATGCCGATCTTCCACGCCGAGCGCGGCTCGCCGAGGTCCGCCGCGATCTGAAAATGCGCGAGCGCGCGCTTCGGTTGCACGCCCGCGTCGAACCAGCCGCTCTCGTAGCCGCGCGCCAGCATGTAGTGGGCGAGGACGTCGCCCGGGTCGACCGCCACGGCCTCCTCGTAGAGATCGCCCGCGCGCGGCAGGTCGGCCTCCACGCCCAGGCCGAAGGCGTAGGCCCGCGCCAAGTGGGCCGCGGCGAGGGGCGCGACATCCGTGTCCGACGCGTACACCCTCTCCAGCAGCGCCGCGGCGCGGGCGGCCTCGTCCGTATCGAGCTGAAGGACCGCCCAATTGAGCGACGCTGTGAGCGCCGGCCGCTCCTCTCCGGACGCCATCGCCGCTTCGTACAGGGCGAGGGCGCGCTCCGCGTCGGGCTCGAGCCCGAACGCGCCGTTCGCGTGAAGGACGCCGAGCGTGTTGAGCGCCATCGCGTCGCCCGCCTCGGCGGCGTCTTCGAGCAGCGCCAGGCCGCGCGCGATGCGCGCGGGGTCCTCGGTCGACCCTTCGGGGCTGTCGAGCCCCAGCAGCCCGAAGGCTTCCTCCACCCGCACGGAGGCGATCGCATCATCTTGGGCGAGCGCCGAGGGCGCGGCGAGCGCCGCCAGACATGCGGCGGCCGGAAGCAGGCGCAACAGCCCCTGTCGCAGCCAAGTCATGAGTCGCCCTGCCGAGCCCATTCCGCGCGATCGAGGTTACCACAACCGGGCCGCGCACGCCGTGTCCGATCAGGGCCTGCGGGCGGGGGAGGCTCGCCCGACCGGCTGCACGCCCCAGCATCCGCCCGGGAACGCCGGCCGCGACGGCGCGTTTTGAGGCCCGAGGGCGACAGTGCACGAGCCGAGCATGATTGACCCGGACCGAGAGCGGCGCGCTACGCGCGGCCCGCGGGATGAAGCCTCCGGCCGACCGCACGGTCGCGCGCGAAGATCGCCCGGGAGGATCGCGGCGCCCGCCCTCCCCCCCGCGATCTTCCTCGCCGGCGTCGCGGGCGCGACCGTGCTGGTGATCGCGCTGACCCTGTTCCTCGGGCGCTGACGCGACCCCCGCCCTCGCGCTCCGCCGTCCTGCAGGATCGCCAGCCGGTGAGGGATGAACAGCCGCAGGTCGAGCACGTCCGAGCGGAACCAGGTGACCTGGTTCTCGAGCTCGGCGAACCGCGCCGCATAGCCCTCGCCGAGCGCAGCGATGGGCGCGTCGGCGCCCTCGGCCCTCGCTGCGAAGATCTCCCCGCGGTCCGCCGCCCGGCTCTGTCTTTCGCTTCCGCTCTGTCCACCTACGGGGCGGGGCCGCTACCGCNNCGGCCGCGCGCCGAGATCCGCGCCACCTCCTGGGCGACCGCCGCCTCGACGATGCCGCGGAGGTTGGCGTCGAGCCACTGGCGCAGCATCGGCTTGATGAGCTCGCGCACGATGTCCTCGAGCGTCTTGCCCTCCGTCGAGCGCGAGGAGACCAGCATCTGGCCCACGAGCTCCCCGAACGCCGCCGCCGCGGCGTTCGCCACGGGCTCACTCACCAAGTCGTCCTCCTCCTCGGCGGCGCGCCGCGCAGGCAGGATCTCGGGCTCCTCGAAGGCGATGTCCTCGTCCATCGGAGCTGAGGGCGCTCTCACGTTCATCGCCTCGTCGGTCTCGCGCGCGCGGCGCAGCTTCGGCTCTGCCCGCGGCTCTCCCCGCGGCTCCGGGCGCGGCGCGGGTGCGGGCTCGGCCGCCTCCGGCTCGGCCGGCTCGTCATCCTCGGAGATGATCCGGCGAATGGACGCGAGTATCTCCTCCATCGTCGGTTCCTGTTCGGCGGATTGTTCGGCCATAACAGCCCCCCCGGGGCGAAACGAATCGTAAGCTCCAGGCTAAGGCCCGCCCCGGCGCAACGTCCAGTGACGCGCTGGAAAGAAACGCTACTCCAGCACACCTATCCCCAGGTATCGCCGCCGGACGTCAGACAGGTTGTCCGACGGGTCGTAGATGTCGACGTCGAGGCCCAGATAGGCTGGGTTGACCCTCCCGACGGCCTCCAGGAGCGCGAACCCCGCCACGTAGGCGTTGCGCTCGGCCTGCACCAGCGCGAGCTGGGCGTCCAGCAGATCCTGATTGGCGATGAGCACGTCGAGCGTGGTGCGCAGGCCGACGGCCGCCTCCGCTTCGGTGCCTTCGAAGGCGAGCTCGGCGGCGCGCACCTGCTCGGCGGAGGACACGGTCTGCGACTCCGACGCGATGTAGGCGCTCCAGGCGCGCGAGACGAGCTCGCGAACCCGGCGCTCGACGTCGCGCAGCTGGAGGCGCGCGCTCGACTCGCTCTGCCGCGCCTGGCGCAGCGACGAGGACAGCGCGTTGCCGGAGAAAATGGGAATCGAGACGCGCCCCGTGATGGACGTCTGATCCACGCCCGACGGGTCTCCGCCGAAACCCTCGAACTCCCACGGACCGCCGCGATAGCTTTCGCTGTGGCTCGCTTCCGCGCTGACGCTGACCGAGGGATACATCGCCCCCTTGGCGTTGCGGACGGCCGCCTCCGCGGCGTCCTCCGAGTACGCCGCCGCGATCACGTCGGGGTTGTTCTCCAACGCGAGCGCGAACGCCTGCTCGAGATCGGTGGGCAGCTCCGGCAGCGGGGGCTCGGGCTCGAGCGTGCCCGGCGCCTGTCCGACGACCTGCTCGTAGGCCGCGCGGCTCTGCGTCAGCGCGGCCTGCGCGGCGGCGTAGTCCGAGCGCGCGCGCGCGAGCTGGGCCTCCGACAAGGAGACGTCCGTGCGGGTGATCTCGCCCACCTCGAAGCGGTCCCGCGACGCCTGGAGCTGACGCTCGAGAACCGCGACGTTGTTCTGGCGGATCGCGAGGATCGCCTCGTCGCGGCGCACGTCCATGTAGGCCGTCACGGCCGCGAGCAGGACGGACTGCTCGGCGGAGGCCAGTTGCGCGCGCGCGGCGTAGATGTTGGCCAGCGCCTGGTCCATCGCCGCGCCGGTGCGTCCGCCGCGATAGATGTTCTGGCTCGCCGACAGCGCGTATCGGAACGAATCGGACGCGCCGGGGAGAGGCTCGAACGTGTTGAAGTCGAAACGCGTCGAATCGGAATCCGCCGTCCCGGCCGTGATCGATCCGGTGACGGACGGCAACGCTTGCGAGCGCGCCTGAACGAAGCTCTCGTCCTGGGCCCGCACGCGCGCGCGCTCTGCGGCCAGCGCGGGGTTGGTGCCGTACGCCAGCGCCAGGGCGTCCTCGAGCGTCTCAGCCATCGCCGGCGGGCCCAGCGCGAGCGCCGCCGCCGACAGCATCGCCACGAGCCGCCGGCGCGCCGGGGGTAACCTCATGAGACCGTCCCTCCTGATCCCCACGCCACATATAGCAGCCCGCACGGCCGCAAACACCGCTCAGGCTGCACCTGTCGACAAAGTAATCTGCTCGCGCCGTTCGCGTTACCCGAAAGTAAACGCGGGCGGGCGCGCGAATCCGTCGAGCAGCGGCGTCGCGCAGTCGAACACGACGCGCGAGCCGACGACGCCGCCCGCCCGCGTGAGCACGGTCGCCCGTCCGACCCCGCTCTCGCGCACCACGACGCCGAGCCGGCCGCCGTCGGCGAGCTGCGCGAGCCAGCTGTCGGGCACGATCTCGACCGCGCCGCCGACGAAGATCACGTCATAGGGCCCCTGGTCGGGCACGCCCGCCTTGAGCTCGCCGGCGACCACCGCGGCGTTGGTCACGCCCGCGGCGTCGAGCGCCTCGCTCGCCCTGGCCGCCGTCTCCTCGGACGACTCCAGGCCCACGACCATGCCGGCGAGCCGTGCGAGCACGGCGCACGAGTAGCCCCGCCCGCACGCGATATCGAGCACGATGTCGTCTTTCTCGACCTCGAGCGCCTGGACGAGCTTGGCGAAGTCGCGCGGGCGCATGAGCACGCGGTCGGGCGCGATCGGCAGATCGAAGTCGCCGTAGGCGAGCGCGCGCTTGGTCTTGGGCACGAACAGCTCGCGCGGGATCTCCGCGAGCGCGCTCTGCAGCGCGCGGTCGGTCACGTCGTTGACGCGCACCTGCCCCTCGAGCATGGCGCGGCGCGCGGCGGCGTAGTCGATCGTCATCGCGGGGGCTCCGTCGCTCCGCGGGCGCAATGCGCCCCGCCTGCGCCCGGCGGCTCTTAGCGCGGGCGCGGGCGGGGGCGCAACGATGCGCGTGCGGGATGCGCGGACTCTCGACCGGCGCGAGGCGAGTTGCTACATCCAACGCGCCGCGCGCACGCGCGCGGCCGGCGGCGCCGTGGCGGAGTGGTAACGCAGAGGACTGCAAATCCTTGAACCCCGGTTCGATTCCGGGCGGCGCCTCCACGCTCCACCGCGCGCGCCGGATCTCGCGCCCGACAGCGCACGTGCGGCGGGCTTCCCAGACCCGCCGGTGCGAGCGAGCCCGCGAGCCCGCGCCCGCCTCGACCCTCACGCGGATCGCTCTTCGCCACGCTCCTCGGGCGCCGCCACGCCCGCGGCGGCGAGCTCGCGGCCGAGCCGGCCCGCGATCCACAGGGCGAACATCCGGTAGTCGCTCACGAGCGACCACAGCGGATGGACGAAGGTCGCCGGCCGGTTGCGCTCCACGGCGAAGTGGCCGAGCCAGGCGAAGCCGTAGCCAACGAGCGGGATCGCCAGCAAGAGCGCCCAGGCGCCCGTGGCGACGGCCCCCGCCAGCGCGGCGAGGCCGAGACCCGTGCCGAGATAGTGCAGCCGCCGCGTGCCGGGACGGGCGTGCTCGCGCAGATAGCGCGGCCAGAACGCGCGATAGCTGGGGCTCCGCATGACGACCTCCTGCAGTGGGGAGTCAAACGCCGCCGCGGGCGGCCGCGCAAGCCCCCGGGCGTCGCGCGCGCCGGCGCGGTTCGCGCCTGGGGATAATTCGCCGTCGGCGGCGCCACCGATGCGTGCGTTTACGCTTTGTTAACCAGCGCGGCCGAAGGTATGCGCGTCTTCCCTTGAAGACACCCCACCATTCACCCAACGCCTTAAGGGAGCCGGAAACGGCTCCCTCTCTCTTTGCGGGCTCCTCCCCGTTCCTGTTGCTCCCCTTTCCTTTGCTCTCCGGCCCGACGCCCGCGGCTCGAAGGCGCAGCGCGAGCGCTTCCGCCGGGGAGTGAGGCGGCGGCCGGCTCAGGGCTCGCCCGCGCGATCGAGCAAGGCGTCCGCGGCGGGATCGA
>JABAOG010005386.1_pt1 | contig 16657 bp, 14 predicted proteins | sample 7062131 | NCBI WGS metagenome assembly JABAOG01 (sample SAMN14538629, study PRJNA623070) | marine sediment metagenome | biome: marine biome [ENVO:00000428]; feature: marine pelagic biome [ENVO:01000023]; material: deep marine sediment [ENVO:00002113] | place: India: Arabian Sea | collected...
TTGCCTGGCAAATATACTTGGCTGGCTGCTGACGTGGGGGTTAATTCTCAGCTAATGAGATAAGTTGGTGCTGGCAACCATAAAATCGACATGCTGCACATTAAGTGGTTCTTCAGACTCGAACGTTCTATTTGAAAATATTTTTAGGAATTTAGTTTGAATTCCGGTAAATCAACTAGCTTTTGCCTAGTGTCAAACCGAATCATAGACAAAAACCGCTCAGGATCAATCCTGGGCGGTTCNNTACTGTTTTCAGTAGTTCTTGTGCTGGAACCAGGATAGTCATCATGCACTCCTGAATACTGGAATATTCAAATTGAGTAAGTCAAGAGTTGACGAATTGTAGGTGCCAGATGTACCCTCGGTTTATCTATGCCTTGGTTTTTCGAGTGCAGATAATTTTGTGTGGGGTATCACCAACAAAACAGGTGATTTCCTTCTTTCTCTCAAAATAATAATCGTTTATTAGACCCTGTATGTATTTTTCGCTATGGCTGAATACTGGTATACCGTCAATAATTCTCTGCTTGAAATTTTTATCAGCACCATTTTCTCCATCGTTCTTCATAATTGTGAATAGGAATAGGCCATTTTCCTCTTGAATCCTTTGAATTTCCGCGAAGATGGGATTCAATTCACTGATGAAATGAAATACACCACAACTAATAATGTGTTTAATTGACGATTTCTGGTATGGCCAGGGTATCTGTAAAATATCTTGATGTACTAGTTCACTGGCAATCCCTTTGTTTTGGCATATTGATAGCATTTCATTTGATCCATCGATCCCAAATACCCTTAAACCAGCTCGATGGAATAATCGCGAGGAGAGTCCTGTCCCGATTCCGATATCTAATATAGTTTCACCTTTTACGATATCTTCATAGCACAAACCAAACATAATCTCGGCTAACCAACAATCGAATTTTTCTATTTGTTCGTCATACTCCTTGGCAAATTTATCATGAGGAGAAATCATTTGTGTAAATCCCCCTTCCTACTCAAATTGACCAAAATTAATTTATTAAAGCATAGCTTCAGCACAACATCTTCCTTGTTCAACAGGTTGAGTAATCTTCAACAGGTAATTCTAACTCTAAGTGCCTGTTAACTTTGTATCGAGAGGGCGAGAACTATCTACCGATTGTGCCGGTAGCGTTTATATCCCTGTCTAAAAACAAAAGGAGATATATCGCCAAGGCTAACACCCACAACAAAAAACTGTATGCCATGGTTCTTTCTTGTGCTCCGATTAAAGATCCAGAATCTCCAGCAGAGGAGGTTGAGGTAGTTGCGAACCTCAGAGCAGCAAGAATGATATATGTCACCGGTATCATGATCGACAAAATGCGAAACCAACCTTTGAATGCTGCTGCTCCGACCAACATCGCCAGCATGAAAAAGATAACGCTGAGGAACATGAAGATCACATTGGCACTGAGAAAGTTTGGCCTCTCGCCTAAACGTGTTGGGAAGAAGGTCATGGCGAGAAGCCCAACTGTCGCATTACCAATCAGGAGACCGCCAACGATTCTCGGAAGGATCTCATGGTTTGCGACACGCCAAATGCCAACTCCAAAACTGATCAATAGCACGCTCGCTAGAACAGTGAGAGTAACAACGAATGATCTTGTCGGCGAGCCAGCAGCGCTGAGTTCGCTCATTGACTGGGCTTTAAAACTGTACCCCTTCAGAAGTCTACCAGCAAGCAAATCTGTCCCCAGATAAAGCATGGGGGCGAGGACGCCGCACGAGAGGAAAAACTTTTGCAAGATATTTGATAGACCACCAATTGTATCCATTTACAGCTTTATTCCTCAATATTTTTAAGATATTTGAAAACTGCAAAAAAACATCGGTTCTCGTTTTCCATACCTGCTTTATCTCCCCCCTTAAAAGTCTATGACAGATCCAGGACTAATGACGCCATTAAATCTTTGGTATTTATTTAATTTGGAAGTGACAGAATTAACCATATCATACAGACCTTTTATAAAAAATCAATAAGCAAATTCAATCCTTGGATGTGTTTGAATGTTACTCGAATGAAAATAATAAGTATTTTTGGAATCTATAAGGAAGATGAGGAAAATCACCCAATTATTGGCGTGATTTATCCTGAATTATAAACAAAAACTACTCGAGATTATTCTCGGGCGGTTCGTGTAGAACTAAGTAGATTAGTTCCGAACGACACCACTACCCGAGAATCAGTAAAAAACTCTAATTGCTTGGGGGCAAAATGGCTCCAACGTGCTATTTTCTCAGAATCTTCGTTGGAAGAATAGGAATCGTCAAGGAATACTGGCGTTACCTTATCTTTAGGATTTAACTTTTAGCCAAATATCAATGACGATGATGAATTCCGAGTGAAGATCGACATCAGGGACCGATATCCAGCAATAGCTTGCCAATTTGAAGTTGGTAATGCTGGTCGCCACCCGCGATCGTGAAGTAAACATAGTCGGGTCCTGAATTTTTTGGAATTAGACCAGCGATATATTTTCCATCCGCCCAAGCAGTATCATATCTGCCGTCGTTGCATTCAGGCACAAAGCATAGTACGGCAGCTTTTCTCCAAGGTCCCCATGGTTGCGGTGCTTCAAAAAGCGCCCCGCTGCCCATTGGCCCTTCAGGTGGGTTCGCGTCAGTGGTCAGGAACAAATAGCGACCTGTTCCTTCATGATACATGGCTGAAGCCTGTCCAGTAGTATGGAGGCTGTCTAACGGTGTTGCCTCAGCTTCAACTTTCGACCATTCGGGTTCATCGTTTTCCAAGCCACTAAAGTATTCATACGCTCTATAATCAGCAATCAATTCCTTGGGCACACGTGCTAGGTAGACGGTGCGCTCCGTCCAGCTAGCCTCAGTACCCACACCAAACGCATACACATAACCATCCTGGTTCAGAGTGTAATTCTGACCCATATTGATGAACATTAACACCCTGAAGTTGCTTGACTCTCCCCAAGGCGAGTCAGGAACTTCAATCCATGTGCGGCCGTAATCTTCTGAGTATGCAAGATAGCCAATTACCGGGAATCCTGCTGGTGAGTGTCCTGCAAAATACAACCGACCATTATAGTACAGCAAACTTGAAGGTTTATCATTTCTTCCAGTGATGTCCAAATTTCCTCCAGAATCTGACAAGAAGAATGGTTCGCCAGTGGGAACATCAATCGAGATATTTTCAGCATCCTCAAATTCAGGAAGTGGTCCGGAAAAGGCCATTACACCAGCATCAGTTAGTGCAGTGGGTGAGTAATTTTGGACCGGATCACAGTTTGTCACATTGCACCACAACCAGCAAGGGAAATAATCTTCCTGGGTGCAGGAAGAGATGGAAACAGTATCATTCTCCAGATATATCGGAAAACCAACAGGGTAACCATTACCAAAACCAGTACCGTCTCCCCAAGACATGAATAATCTATCATCGTCTGACCATGTTGGCATCCAAAGGTCGCCCATGGAAGGAAAGAATAGAGGATCCCCCTCAATTCTAGCACCAATGATGACTGTCTCATTCTCACCCTGTTCGGCAGGCGCTAACTCAGAGCTCTCGTTTACCTCAGGGTCTTTAAGATTAGGTCCGCCCTGGAAGACTGGATCACATTCACCTTGAGGACCAAAGCCGGTATAGATGCAAGGGTCAATCTCATCATGGTTGAGGTTGCTTATCTCACCACGTTGATTACCAGAGAAAGTGTTTGAAGAGGTTGTCTGGTTATCTAATCGTGAATCCGAAAATACTCCAAACCCGTCATTGTCGCGTAGCGTGTTTTTATCTAATTTTACCGGTTGAGAGTCCCCGAAAATTGCTATACCATCGAGAGTGTTTCCCCAACTTTCGTTCTCAAGGTACTGGTTGTTTTGACTGTCTTCCACATAAAATCCAGTGCTGTCATTGTTATATGATGAATTTCCACGGAAAGTAGCTGAACCAGCTTCGTGCAGGATGGCAAAACCATGATACCGGTTATCGTGTGCAATATTGTTCTCAAGTATCATATCCTTCGACGCATAGATTGCAAAGCCAAGTACACCATGGCTATGGGATTCATTAGCACTAACGGTACATGAGTCACAACCTTCAAATGTGATCCCTCGCATCCGATTGTAGTATGCTAAATTATTGGTTACAGTGATATTACTGCTACCTAAAATTAAGATACCGTCTGGGTCGTTTCCAACAAGGGTGTTTTTAGATAATGTTAGGCCAGAGCTCCCGATAATATAAAACCCAATACTGCTGTTACGCATGGCATTTGTGTGTTCAACTTTCCCTCCTTCCAGGTGCCCAGCATATAAGCCGATTTGATAGGCACTGATGTCGCATTCCTTGATGTTGATCTGTGACAGTGGTTCTTCCCCACCTGCAATATAAATTCCTGCTGTGCCATTATCTTCAATCCCAGGGCCAGAAAGTGTATGCCCCTGACAATCGAGCGTTACGTTAGAGGTTGTGATTTCGATGCAAGTGCGATCCAGGGAACTATCTCCGGTGTATGGTGGAGCCAGTTCAGCTTCTGAGGAGATTTCAATTGAAGCTCCAATGAGATCACGCTGGAGCTGAAAAACTCCCGGCGCTGAGATACGTTGACAGTCAGATATTATATTCTGAGAGTGGTCGTCTGGGGAATTCGCTGGAGATGGTTGTGCACAACCTGAGAGCAAAAAAACAAGAATAACTAAAATTGCCGCCCTTTGCCAGTAATGCATTTGTCTACCTCCTTCAGGTAAAGTGAAAGACTGTTTTACTAATAGAAATTATATTTTCTGAATGCATTCAAATAATTGGTCAACACATGACAAATATTGACAATTTGATCGTCAATCCTGATCCAAGTGAAACGAATTATTATGGAGTGGCAACGTATTAGTTGTTGGCTTGGTTACATGCAATATGTAGGGGGGAAACTCGATGCTGATACTTATTTGGTGATTGCATCCGAGTTCCACCTTTTATGTTGAGAAATCCTATCTCCCGTAGCGCACTGAGTTAGGAAGGACGATCTCACTTACTCTTATTCTCAAGCAGTTTCCTTAAATTGCTTAGATTTTTTTCAAATTGTGATTTTAGCTGTCTGCGAACCAGTGGTGCAGTAATCTTGAAAAAACCTTTTGTTTCTGCTTCAATATGCATTGTGAATTGAGTTCCTTCATTGTCAGGTTGGTATAGATATCTCGCTTTAAATGGTACTGGTCCTGTCCTCTGCACAATGGTCATTTTAGTGTTTGGCTCATATTCAATCACTTCGTGGGTGTCATCAAAAGTCCTGCCCATAAATTCAACGTAATTGATAAATGTCGAACCAATGCCTATTGGCCCTTCCGATGTCTTTTCTACCTTCTTGACTTCATCCATCCATGTTGGATCATTTTCATTGTCAGTAGAGTAAGCGAATACTTCCTCAACAGGCAAATCGATATGGGTAGCTATCTCTAGTTCTATCATTTGACACATCCTCCACCAATAAAATTTTTCACCTTCTTAACACCGCGTAACAATTTATGATGACATTTCGCAACGAATTTAAGCAGCGGTACATTTGTTAAATCCTTCCAGATTTTGCCTATTTTGTCAAATTTGTGCGAATTGTTACAATTTGTTATTGAAAATTAAAGCAGTAAAATCAAACTTTGAAATTTTAGAAATCCAGCTTATCCAAAACTTACTAATCTCCCCCGATTCCAAATAAGCCAGCAAAGCAAAAAAAATCAGCATTGAGGGGTTCTTGTGGGGGTAATGGACTCGAACTCTTTTTGCAAAAGAATTTATTAGGATTCAAGCTGAAAATCTGGCAAGTCATCCAGTTTTTGCCTTATAAAACCGAATCATAAACAAAAACCGCTCGAGATCATTCTCGGGCGGTTCGTGTACCCCCACTGCGACTCGAACGCAGGCTTCTGCCTCCGGAGGGCAGCGCTCTATCCACTGAGCTATGGGGGCGTTGTGATGCTGATTTTACCACGGGTTGATTAACCGGTGAAGTCAATCAGCCCACGTTCAATTATCGATCAATTTTAATTCTGTGCGATGGATTAAACACTCATTTGGGTCAATCCCCAACTCCAACAATACTTCATNNACTTCGTCCGGTCGCCCGGTCAAATCCTGGCTGGCACCTAATTCCATCTGAAGGATCGTCTGTTCGGTGTCAATCGATTTCACCTGAAGATTAAAAATCCTTGGGCGAAGGTCATAATCTTTTCCGCGCCTCTCCCGGATGACTTCATCCTGTGCGAGCAGCGCGTCAATCTTTGTTTCAATTTCGAGGTGCTTTTCCGGAATCGTGACCTGATACTCTGCAGTGTCGACCAGATTGGGAACTTTCGGACTGTGATTTTGAACTTCGAATATTTCGCGACATTTAATCCCCGGAGGAGATGATTTGCGTACCTGTGTAAGTATATCTTGCAGCGGCATTTCATCATCCAGACGGATCTCGATCACTTCAGCGTCGCTGGTAAAACCAAGGGGTAAAGCGGATGCCAGCGTGATGCGCGGCCTGGGGTTGTAGCCCTGGCTGTACATAAGTGGAAGATCTGCCCGCCTGATAGTACGTTCCCATGTGCGGTGCAGATCCAGGTGACTGGTAAAACGCATCGCTTTTGTTTTTTCGAAAACTATTCTTACGCGCATTATTTTTCAATCACCGCTTAATGCAGCCTCTTTCATGACGGAATCCAGCGTTACGAACTCGTTTTTCACATTCACGCGATTGTTCTTGACTTCTGGGCATTGCCAGGCATCTCCAGGGTATTCTCTTCGGAAATCCGAAAAGGTTGGCAGAATACCGCAGGCGAAACACTGATTCCGGCAATCAACCCGGGTCTTGCCTTTCTGGCTCCACAGATAATCCTGGGTCAAGAATTTTTTACGCACGGTTGTATCGATGTGCTCCCATGGGAAGATTTCATCCAGGTAGCGAGTGCGATGGGTGTAGAAACTTGGATCCAGAGCGACTTTTTCGAAAGCGGACATCCAGGCGTCGTATGCGAAATGCTCCTGCCAGGCGTCAAACTTTGCACCCAGTTTCCATGCTTCATAGATGACATTGGCCATTCGACGGTCACCGCGAGACAGCCATGCTTCAAGCATAGTCTCCCGGGGATCGTTCCAGTTAAGTTTCAATCCGTGACCGCGCAGTTCACGCCGCAGCAGNNNGCACAGATCAGCAATTGCCTGTAAATCCTCCATCGTTTCGGATGGATGGCCGATCATAAAATACAGCTTTATTGTTGGCCATCCCCGGGAATAGATCTCACGAGTTGTGGAGAGCAGTTCTTCTGTACTGACAGGTTTATTGATAATCTCACGCATCTTTTCGGTTGCTGCTTCCGGTGCCAGTGTGAATCCACCTTTTCGGTTAGATGCCAAAGCATCCATTAATTCGACAGAGGTGCTCTCAATCCGAAGAGAAGGTAGTGAGATCGACAGATTTTTATCGGCAAAGTGCGTGTTGACCTCATTCACAAGCTCAACAACATGCGTATAGTCAGAAGAAGACAAGGAAAGTAAACCAATTTCCTCATACCCGGTAGAATTTATGGTTTTCTCGATCNNAAGATAAGGAAAGCAAACCAATTTCTTCATACCCGGTTGCCTTGATGGTTTTCTCGATCGCCTCGATCACTTCAGCTGTGCTTCTTTCACGGACAGGACGGGTGACCATGCCGGCATGGCAGAACCGGCATCCGCGTGTGCAACCGCGCATGATTTCAATTGGAGCGCGATTGTGAACAACGTCGATGTACGGCACGATGAAATCAGTCACCGGTGGGGGAAGAACCGGAACGATCCGCTTAATGATTTCGTCAGGGATATCAGGATCGAGCTTATTGATCTCCTTGATTGTCCCGTCTGGGTGATACAGCGGTTCATACATCGACGGCACGTAAATCCCCCAGATTTTGGACAGACCTTTCAAGAAATCAGCCCGGGAGACTTTGCTCTTATCCCAATCCTGGATCGCTTTAATGATGTCGAAAATTGCTTCTTCACCCTCACCGATCACAAACGCATCGATAAACTGGTGCATCGGTTCCGGGTTGAATGTCGCATGCCCACCAGCGATAACAATGGGATCATCTTCTGTTCGCTGGTCGCTGAAGATTGGAATGTTCCCCAAATCCAGGATGTTTAATGTGTTTGTATATAGGGTTTCATAAGGTAGAGAAATACCGACCAGGTCAAATTGGTTCAGCGGGTGTTTGGTCTCTAGAGAATAGAGTGGGATGTCGTTCTCCCGCATAACGGTTTCCATATCCGTCCAAGGCGCGTAGATGCGCTCAGCCAGGAGAGCATCACTTTTGTTGATCAAATCATATAGAATCGCCAACCCCAGGTTGGACATACCCAAATCATAAATATCCGGAAAGACCAAACCGACCTTAATTCGGTCATCCGTCCAATCTTTAACGACCTGATTTAGTTCTCCCCCCGTATAACGCCCAGGTTTCTCTACCTGAGGTAAGAGCTTGTTGATTTTATTTTCAAGTGAATTCATCATGTTTTCAGACATAACTTACCGTTTGGCACCATTAATTTTGAAGCCTGATTATAACAGATGGAGATAAAGATGATAAATTATCTCAAAATAAAAACCGGATGTTATCGAACGAACACCCGGTCGCAATAAACTTTTAATTGGAGGTTATTCGAAAATCCAGTTATCTACTGCCCGGTCCCAATCGATCAGTTCACTGTCATTGAACCATAGAGAGACCTCAGTTTCGCCGTTTTCAGGTGAATCCGACGCATGAGTCAGGTTTCTACCGACCTCGAGACCAAAATCATGGCGAACTGATCCAGGTGCTGACTCGGTAGGTCGGGTTGCACCCATCGTTTGCCGGACGGCCGCGACAGCATTGGGTCCAGTCCAAACCATAGCCATAACAGGAGATGAAGTGATGTACTGGATCAACCCCTCATAAAAGGTTTTTCCTTTGTGGATCCCGTAGTGAGTCTCTGCAAGTTCATTGCTGACCTGCATAAATTTAGCTGCCTGGAGCTTTAGACCGCGCCTTTCCAGACGAGATATCACTTCTCCAATCAAACCTCTCTGTACGCCATCTGGCTTTACGAGTACCAGTGTTTTTTCCATGAGACCTCCAATGATTGTCTATTCCCGCAGATTTACACAATACAACCTTGCAAAAGGAAATTGCAAGGTTGTATAAATTATAAGCGATTATTCGGCTGTTTACCAACTACTTGATCGGAGTAATCGTTCAGCCTCGTTGTAAGCATTCAGAGCTTCATCTAGTTTATCAGTCCTGACATAAGCATCACCTAAAGTTTGCCAGATATCGAAATTATCATCAGTGGTTTCGATGATTTTTTCAAAATCGGTGATAATCTTTTCAAGATAATAACCTTTTTTCAGGACCTGATTGTAAATGTCAACAGCAGATGCATAGTCGTTATCGTCGATCAGCTCACGAGCTCTGACGATATTTGCGTATTCTTCATCGACCAGCTTACCTGTTTGAGGAACTTTGAAGATCTCTTTTTCTTCTTCTGTTTCCTCATGCAGAGGAATGTCCTGAATGGTCTGTGGAGCAGATACAGATACCATGGATGAGATGATCTCTATGGATGTTTCGTCTAAATCAGAAATTTGATGCAGGTCTTCGATCGAACTGAATCGCCCGTGTTCATCCCGATAATTAATTATCGCTTGAGCTGCTCGATAGCCAACACCCGGCAAGCGTTCCAGGTCGACCAAGGATATGCTGTTCAGATCAACTTCTTCTTTCCTCTCAGCCGCTTTTTGCATCTCTTCCAAGACAGCCGGGGGTATCCATTCCTGTTCTTCGTCTTCAGGTTCTTCACCACGTTTCACCCATGTAGGTGGATCAAAGATACTCTCCAACTCGGCTTCTTCATCCGCATCCTCTTCCGCCTCCATGGCTGGCCCGAGATCAGCGACAGGTTCATCTGTCTCTAAGATTTCTTCGAGTTCTTCTGGTGGAGTCTCTGGAATCCAATCTTCAGGTTTTGTGCTTTCAATTGTTTCTTCTAACTCAGTAACTTCTTCGATCTCTTCATCGGTTTCCATAGCCCAGGATGGCAGTTCTTCAACCTCTTTCTCTTCTGGTTCATGGTCCACTTCTACCAAGCCTTCTTGTTCTCCGAGGGATTCGAGCCATTCTGGTAATTCTTCCCCCTCTTCAGGTTCTTCGAGTTCTTCTTCTGTCGGGATCGCTTCCACCCAGTCTGGAAGTTCGTCTTCCTCTTCAGGAGATTCTTCCTGCATCCATTCTGGCGTTTCGATTTCTTCATCAACTTCTGCAAAATCTGAGGATGGAGATGTGTCCTGCATCCACTCAGGCAGGTCGGGTTCTATTTCGGCTTCTGCCTCTTCTATCTCTTTGGCAAGGAATTCACCAGATCTTAAATCCTCTGATAAGGTTTCTAATTCTTCTTCAATTTCTTCTTCCTGGTCCTCAGGTGCAAACTCAGGTAAATCCTCGCTTCTCTCTTCCGGCGAAGTGATTAATTCTTCTTCGCTGACGCCTTGTTTGGCAGCTAATCCCTCCAACCATGCAAGGGCATCATCTTGCTCACTGGAGACTGAATCTGGCTCGTGTTCAAACCTTTCATCCTCATCCATTTCCGCCAGTTCTTGTTTCATCCATTCTGGCAATTCATCTTCTTCTGCCTCAGGTAATTCAGACTCTCGAGTTTCAACTTCTGTTTCTTCTNNTCTTCCGCCTCATCTGATTCTATACTTCCATCTGCTTGAACTGCAATTTCGTCTTCAGCAGTTACTTCTTCAGCAGGTACTTCTTCTGCTGTTACTTCATCTGTTTTTTCAGGTTCAATTTTCTCTTCAAACTCAACTTCTTCGAGAACTTCTTCTTGCGCAACCGCATCTACCATTTCTTCAGATACTGCCGGAAGCTCTTCCTCAGCTTCAATACTTTCCTCTTCGATCTCGCTAATCCAGTCTGGATATTCCTCCGGACTGGTTTCCACTGGTTCCGGTTCTTCTGAGGTTTGTTCTACTACCTCCTGTAGCCATTCAGGCAGCTCTTCTTCTTCCTCCTGCGGTTCTAATTCAATTTCAGATACTTCCTCTTTGCTCTGTAAGCTCTCAACCAGTGGTTCGAAGAAATCTTCCTTGCTTAGCTCTTCTGAGGTAGAAAAATCCAGGCTTTCTTCTTCTTCCCAGATGCTTTCATCCTCTGTTATTTCGATCTCCTCTTCTTCGGCATCGGGTACTTCTGCTTCGGATTTTCCAATCTGAGCCAGCCATTCGGGTATTTCCTGGTCGGGCAGTAAATCTTCAGGTTCAACATCTTCTTCTGGATGGTGGACATCCACACCGGATTCCTCATCAGCCCCAAGTTGCTCCAGCCATCCTGGCATGGACATTTCAGAAGTATCAAAATCGAGGGTTTCTTCGGTAGCTCCGACTTCATCTGATAATTCTTCGAAGTCCAATTCGCTCAACCAATCCGAAGGTTGAGCAGGCATTTCTTCAACCTCAAATTCATCATCTTCATCTGACCAATCTGGCTGCACATATTCTTCTTCGGTTTCAGGTACAAACTGTGTTTCTTGATCTTCATCGGAAAGGTCTTTTAACCAATCTGGAGTTTCAACTGCTTCCCAGTCGACCTCAGTTTCTTCAACGAAATCAGCGGATTCCGTAGATTTAACTGACTCAGTAATTTCTGTAAACCAATCTGTACCTTTTTCGTCCAGGTGAAGTTCTCCAGAATCCCCTTCCATCGAGGGTTCAGCATCTTTCTCTGGTTCTAAGTCTTTGAGCCAATCTGGCATATCCCCAGGTTCAATTTCTCCACCTTCAGGCTCTGGAGTTATCACCCGTTCTCCAGTTTCACTATCAGAGGGACCTTCACCAGCAGTTTCCCAACCAGCTTCTTTCATCCAGGGAGGAATCGCATCGTCCTCTTCCTGGGCTGCTGCAGCATACACATCCTGAGAGGAGTCATCTTCCCAGCGGAAACTTATCTCATCCTTGTCAGTATCAGTTTGAGCGACGCCTTCTCTTTCTGCTGTTTCCGAAGAGGATTTCAGCCAATCAGGTAGCTCTTCTTCACCAGACATTGCCCCCGTTAAATCTACTCCAAGAGATTTAGCCCAATCTGGCTGATCTTCACCGGATGAGATCAAGCTTCCTGTCCATTCTAAGCGGTGAACAGTTACTGCTTCGTTCGGAACTGCTTGTGCCTCTCTGATCTGGGGAGTCAGGTGAGCCTCATATGGATCAAGGGATCGGAGTCGTTTCCGGTACCGGTCTGCCTCTTGGTTTCGTCCGGTTTCTTCTAAAATTTTTGCGAGAATTTGATTCGCCTGTAAGCAGTAAGGTAATTTGTTTAATATAGAACCACAAGTCTCAATTGCTTCAATATTTTGATCATTCTTAGCGTACATATCAGCAAGAACAACTGATAAATCTGGCCTGTCGGGGTCTTCTGATAATGCCGTACGTAATTCTGCAATAGCCTGCTGGTAAAGATTACCCTTAGCATACATCCGTGCTAATGCACCTCGAGTTAGCCGAACTTTTGGGGGTTCCATCCCATCGCGTAATCCGTACAATCGTTTCAACTCCGATTGAATAGCCGCGTTATAGGGTTGTCGTTCGAATGCTCTCTCCATGTGCCAGATGGCAGCATCAATGTTGTCCTCATCCTCACGGATAATACTCATACCAACATTTGACACAAAGTCATCTGGAACAGCCGATAGGACGCGCTGGAAAATATCACTTGCGTCACTGTATCTCTGGATTTCAAGAAAGGCTTTACCTAGGAGACGATAGCTGTCGATATGCTTTGGGAAAGCTTCGAGAATATGCCGACTGTGGGCGATCGCTTCTTCAATCTGGCGCCGGTCGATCAAACCTTCTATTTCTTTAACATACTCACGCAATGTTATCTTTGCCATGCGAAAGTTACTCCCCAGTCATTTAATGACTTTATTAGTTGAAATTTTACTTACACTTAGTATGCCCTATTTAATAAGAAGTTGCAAGTCTTACACCGTTTCCGATGCTCATTCTTCCTTACTGAACTGAAGCAATTCAATATCACCTTCCATGTATAAAGGAAACCGAACACCAAAAACTCGAATATTCGACTCTGATACTTCTTGTCTTACCATACCAGTATTCGGCACAAACCAGTTGATGGTTGTTAATTCCATAACGGCAACAAGGTTGGTAGTTACTCCATCTTCGGTTAAGGATGCATCGAAATCTAATTCAGCCTGGCGTGTTATTCGAAGTACGTTGTCGTAAGAGCCAGCAGCAACTTCAATAGGATTAAAAATGGTATCACCTTCTGGGGTGACCTCCCAATCCATAGCTACAGGACTGTCACTTAGTGTCCCAACAAATTCATCTCCGTCGACTATTGTTGAAATTTCACCAGAGGCAAGATATTCTCCACTCCATTCAGCATTTTCTAAATTATCGATCAAGTAATCGTAATTGGGGGCATAGACACCGCGGACATTTTCTATCTCAATACTGCCACCGATATCACCAAATAGATAACCCAGGAGAATTGTTGGAAAATTTAGAATTTCGCCTTCGTCGCAGTCGACAGTTAGCTCTGATGTGATCCCAGAATTGCTATAAGAAACATCCAGTATTGCCTGCTGCCCTTTAATCTCTGAGACTGTCATGCTAATTTCTGTGGATTCAGATCTTGAATTGACTTCATAGACCCACCGATATCCCGGTACCAGAGGATAAAGTGGATTAGCACAGGCTCCAGCCTCTTCAGGAGGTGGATCCATGGGGAAGTTAGGTTGTCCAGTTATGGTTGCAGATTGGTCTTCACTGTTGGTCTCAAGCGCGTCTGAATCCGTCTTTTGGATACTATCTTGAGTCGCCTTTGGAATATCTGCAATCGGTAATATGGAACAGGCTAAGCTAGTCATGGTTAGCAGAATAATTGGCAATATTATGTAGGATTTGACCGGGTTATTTTGCATACCTTCAGCTATCAATTTTTGGGTTACTGGTTTTTTCCCGATGAACGAATAAAATTAACTTCATATCGTCAATGATTATATATCTATCCCATCATAACTACAACGTGTTCATTATGGTAAATCAAAATCATTATTAGCATTTTATTAGAATTAAAAAAACTTCTTGACTTCCTGTCCTAAATTCTTGTATAGTCTTTTCTGGGTCGTTGAAGGGACCTCAAAGCACTGCGCCTGTCAGGATGCCGTGCTTTTTCACGTCAATAGAGAGACAATTACTAATTTGGGAGAAATTATGATCCAGGTAGAAGAACTGACCAAAGATTATGGTCCAAGACGGGCGATTGATCACATCTCTTTTCATGCAGAAAAAGGTGAGATCCTCGGTTTCTTGGGACCAAATGGTGCGGGAAAAACAACAACAATGCGAATTTTATGCGGTTACATGCCTCCATCCATGGGGAAGGCGTCCATAGCAGGTTTTGATGTGATCGACCAATCACTTGAGGTCAGAAAACGAGTAGGATATCTACCTGAGAATGTGCCACTATACTCAGATATGACAGTTTATTCCTACTTAAAATTTATGGCAGACTTACGTCATTTAACAGATGCTGAAGATAGAGTTGATGCTGTTCTGGATATTGTTCATATGGAGGAGCGTTCCGAGAGCTACATTTCCAGTCTATCAAAAGGTATGCGTCAACGCGTGGGGCTTGCTCAAGCTTTATTACACGATCCGGAAGTGTTGATTTTAGATGAACCGACGATAGGTCTTGATCCGGCACAGATCAGGGAAGTGCGCAATTTGATTCGCGAACTTGGAGATGAGCATACTGTCTTACTTTCTACTCACATTCTTTCCGAAGCTCAACAGATTTGTGACCGCGTCATGATCATAAATAATGGAAAGATCGTTGCCGAGGACTCACCAGAACAACTTCAATTGAGACTGGCGGGTGCACAAAATGTATCCATCAGTATCCTTGGGGATGAGCAAAAAGCTGAAAAAATCATCTCCTCTATCGATGGAGTTGTCAACGTGAATAAATCTGAAACCGGCATATTAGAATTTGAGACAGCACCTGGAGAAGAGGTGCGACCTATCGTTGCTCGAAGCCTGATCGAGCAAGGGATTGATATTTTGGAAATGAGATCGATGGGTTTGAGTCTGGAGGATATCTTCCTGGAGCTCACACGTGAACAGCCGGTAGATATAAATCTGGAAAAAACAAATGATTTTGAGGTGGAAATCCCAGAACTTGTTGAGGAGGAGAAACAAGATGCGTAATATCTGGACGATAGCAAGTAGAGAATACCAATTGTATTTCAGTACACCGATGGCATATATGGTTGCCTTCTTATATTTACTCGTTCTGGGTATCCTGTTTTATACAAATTTATTAGGAGCGGTTCTACAGCAAGTTGCCCCTGGGATACAGATAATCATTGGTCCGATGGTGACTTTACTGTTATTTGCTACACCGGCAGTTACTATGCGATTAATTGCTGCTGAGCATAGCTCAGGTACGATTGAATTATTGCTTACTGCACCTGTCAGAGATTGGGAGATGGTGGTTGGAAAATGGCTGGGGGGGTTCTTATTTATGATGACACTATTAGCAGTTACACTTCTTTANNTTGGTTGATCCTGGGATTGACCAGGGAGTGCTTCTTTCTGGATATCTTGGACTGGCATTGATCATTGGATCGATGATTGCCGTGGGTACGATGGTTTCATCATTCTTTTCAAACCAGAATGCAGCATTTTTCGCCACCCTCGGCGTAATCTTATTGCTGTGGTTGATTGGTGCACCGGCAGAGGTATCCGGATCATTGGGTAGTGAAATATTAACTTACCTGGATTTACGATCGCATTTCTACAATACGTTTTATCGAGGTATTATCGATCTCAGCGATATCATCTATTATTTAAGTTTGATTTCACTTGCCCTGTTCATCGGAACTGTCAATGTTGAAGCAAAGAGGTGGAAATAATGAGTAGTCGTCTAAATAAATTAGCCCCTTATAGTCTTATTCTTGGGATACTGGCAGCGATCCTATCTTTTGGATTGTACATCGTCCAAAGAGATTTTAATTTATATTTGCAAATTGGACTGGCTGTGACTGTTATCGGATTGGGGGGGTATGTGATCCTGGATCCGGAATCTGTGCGTAAATTTCTGACGGGACGTCAGGCAAGGTATGGCAGTAATGCTGTTTTACTTTCGATAGCTTTTATCGGTATATTGATCGTGATTAATTACCTTGTTTATCAGAATTCTACTCGTTGNNCCAACCGAGGAAACCTTGGATACCCTGGATAGCCTGGAAGAGCCTGTTCAGATAACAGCTTTTTTTTCACCTAACAGACCGACGACCAATGCTGAAGCAGTTTTAGAGAGATTTAAATTCTATTCTGATGGCCTGGTTGAATATGAGTTCATCGATCCATTGACCAACCCGGTTGCGGCTCAAGAAGCAAATATCACTCAAGATGGAACGCTTGTTATCGAGTACGGAGACCGATCGGAACAAATCACAAATCCTTCAGAATTGGAAATTACAAGTGCGATCGTTCGCCTGATCAGTGGTGAAGAACATGTTGTTTATTTCCTCACCGGGCATGGCGAATTGAGTCCCAACGAGACCGGTCAATCTGGGTATTCCCAGGCAGCC
>JABAOG010004691.1_pt1 | contig 16640 bp, 13 predicted proteins | sample 7062131 | NCBI WGS metagenome assembly JABAOG01 (sample SAMN14538629, study PRJNA623070) | marine sediment metagenome | biome: marine biome [ENVO:00000428]; feature: marine pelagic biome [ENVO:01000023]; material: deep marine sediment [ENVO:00002113] | place: India: Arabian Sea | collected...
CATATGGACCTATCGCGATATCCGTGCACGCGCCCGGGACCCACTTGGCAGGATACTGGCGGTTCTCGTTGTTGCCATCCTATTTCTTCCGGGGATCCTGATTTACCTGATCTTACGCCCTCCGCGCACATTGGAAGACGAATTTCAGCAAACATTGGAAGAAGAAGCACTGCTACAATCCATCGAAGAGCGAGCATTATGCCCCGGGTGCGGGCAGCATGTCCGTGAGCCGTGGATTGTCTGCCCAAACTGCCATACAAAGCTGAAAAAGAACTGCCATCACTGCGGTAAATTGATGGAGCTGTCCTGGAATTTGTGCCCGTACTGCGGCACACCCACCCCAGGGATGCGTCGAGAGAACATCAGTCTGGATGAAGCTTTATCTTCTCTCCCCCCCATGGATGAGATCGACGATTTAGAAGAGCTCGACCTGCAAATTGAAGAAAGCCCGGAAGAAGAATAATCCAACCAAAAAGAACCCCTTGAGCAGGGGTTCTTTTGACATTCGAGAATGAATTGTTATTTCGCAGCCTGTTTAAGAGCTGACCAACCCGCATACACACCGTCATCCCCTAATTCCTCTTCAATACGCAGCAGTTGATTGTATTTAGCCACCCGGTCTGAGCGTGCTGGTGCGCCAGTTTTGATCTGCCCCATGTTCAGAGCAACAGCCAGGTCTGCAATGGTTGAATCCTCTGTTTCGCCTGATCGATGTGAAGTCACGGCGGTCCATCCTGCCCGCATACAGGTCTGTACAGCCTCGATCGTCTCACTCAGCGAACCAATCTGGTTCAGTTTGACCAACAATGAGTTAGCGCTCTTTTCCTGAATTGCCCGTTTGACTCTTTCCGTGTTCGTGACCAGCAGGTCATCCCCAACGATTTGAATTTTGTCTCCAAGGCGTTCGACCATCATCTGCCACCCCTTCCAGTCATCCTGTGCCAGTCCATCTTCAATCGAAACGATTGGATACTGCTCAACCCACGAACTCCAGAAGTCGACCATCTTTTCGCTGTCAAGTTTCTTTCCTTCCGTCCGGAGGTTGTACATCTTGCTGTCTTCTTCATAGAATTCAGAGGCAGCAGGATCTAAAGCAATTGCCACGTCTTCGCCCGCTTTATAACCTGCCTTTTCGATCGCTTCCAAAATTACTTCCACGGCTTCGGAATTTGCTTTGAGTGATGGAGCATATCCACCTTCATCACCTACTAAATGAGTGTAGCCGCGCTGCTTTAAAACACCTTTGAGGGCATGATAGATCTCTGCACCCCATCGCAAACCTTCTGCGAAGGAGGGGGCACCGAAAGGCATGACCATGAATTCCTGGGCATCCGTGGACTGCCAGCCTGTATGGGCACCACCGTTGAGGATGTTCATCATCGGTACCGGCAGAACATGGGCATACACTCCCCCAATATACCGGTACAGCGGCAGGTCCAGAGAATTTGCAGCGGCTTTGGCAACCGCCAGGCTGGTTCCCAGGATGGCATTGGCTCCCAGTTTAGATTTATTCTTGGTGCCGTCCAGGTCCAGCATCATCTGGTCTATTGCTTTTTGATCTGTTGCCTCCCAACCGATCAAGGCATCCGCGATGGCTGTGTTGACATTTTCTACGGCTTTGTGAACACTTTTACCATTGTAGATGCTCTTATCTCCATCCCGCAGTTCCAGGGCTTCATGGATTCCCGTAGATGCTCCAGAAGGTACTGCCGCCCTTCCCCAGCTCCCATCCAATAGAGAAACTTCAACTTCAACAGTCGGATTACCACGTGAATCCAGGATCTGTCTTCCAATTACTGATTCGATAATCGTTGCTTCCATTTTTTACCTCACTCGAGAAAAAATTTTTTAATAGCAATGTAGATCCAAACCCATTAAGTATAATCTATCGGATACGAAGGGTAGTGTTTATCTCTTGGTTTGGATTAAATCCGGGGGGTTGACCACCACCTTGGCTGCCTGACTCACCGCTTCAATGAATGCCATAAACAGCGGGTGAGGACGATTTGGTCTGGAGAGAAATTCCGGGTGGAATTGTGTCCCCAGCATAAAAGGATGATCTTTAATTTCAGCAATTTCTACCAGACGATCGTCTGGAGATAATCCTGAAAATACCATCCCGGCTTCACTTAATACATCCCGATATGCATTTTTGAATTCGAACCGATGGCGATGGCGCTCCTGCACCAGTGACTCTTGATACGCCTGTCCAGCTATTGTTCCCGGCTGCAGCTGGCAGGGATATAACCCCAGGCGCATTGTCCCCCCCATGTCAGTGATCGTCCGCTGATCTGGCAGCAGATCGATCACCGGGTGAGGTGTCGAGACATCGAACTCCGTCGAATTGACCTCGTCAGAATGCAAAACATGGCGGGCGAAATCGATAACCATCAACTGCATACCAAGACACAATCCAAAATAAGGGATTTTGTTCTCCCGTGCATATCTTGCAGCCTCGATCTTCCCCTCAATTCCACGTTCTCCAAATCCACCGGGTACCAGGATGCCATCAGCCTGCTCAATCAAATCCCAGCCTTTACCTTTTTCCAGTTCCGCAGAGTGAACCCAAAGGATCTCCACCTCAACTCCCTGGTTGAATCCGGCGTGATGCAGGGACTCTTTGACACTCATATAGGCGTCGTGAAGCTCAACATATTTCCCAACCAGAGCAATCTTGACACTGGGTTTGGGTGCCATTATCTCAGAAACCATCTTCTTCCATGCAGAAAAATCTGGTTTTACCCGGGCTTCCAGTCCCATTCTTTCCACCAGGTAATCACCAAAGCCCATGTCTTCCAGCATCAATGGGACACCGTACAATACCGGTGCCGTTTCCATCGGCACAACTGCTCTGCGTTCCACATCACAAAAACGGGAGATCTTGTCGCAGATCTCATCCTCGACTGGATAATCTGAACGGGCGATGATCACGTCGGGTGAGATGCCAATCGAACGCAGCTCCCGAACGGAGTGTTGCGTAGGCTTGGTCTTGAGCTCACGGGTGGCAACGATGTAGGGAAGCCAGGTGACATGTATATACAATGTATCATCCCTGCCCAGGTCGCTGCGCATCTGCCGCAGCGATTCAAGGAACGGCAAACCTTCGATATCCCCTACCGTACCCCCCACCTCAACCAGAACAATCTCCGCACCGGTGGTAGTCCCTACCTGGATAATCCGCCTCTTGATCTCATTGGTGATATGCGGGATGACCTGGATCGTACCTCCCAGATAATCTCCCCGACGTTCTTTGGCGATCACATCCGCGTATACCTGCCCTGTGGTCACATTACACACCCGGTTGAGACTTGTGTCGATAAAGCGTTCATAATGTCCAAGGTCAAGATCGGTTTCTGCGCCGTCATCTAACACATAGACTTCACCATGCTGATATGGGCTCATCGTTCCCGGATCGACATTGATATACGGATCCAATTTCTGGATTGCGACAGTAAAACCCCGCTGTTTCAACTGCCTTCCGATCGCCGCAGCGGTAACACCTTTTCCAACTGAACTCAACACTCCACCAGTCAAGAAAATATACTTGGTTGCCAATGAAATCCTCCAGATTCAATCCGAAAAAACGATATGCTTTGATTATAAAAGAAGCGGGGAGGGCCTGAGGTAGGCGCCCTCCCCACGAAGGTTCCGAATTTTTTGGGTGCGTTGAGCAAGCTTGGGGCTATCAACCCACGACCCGGGATAAATCTTCCGCGGCACGCCGCATTTCCAGGAAGATCAAACCCAGCTTAGCACCTTCACGGGCTAAGGCAGTTAGTACAGCTTCTTCACCAACCGAAGTGAGGATCACATACCCCTGGTCTCCCCGAATGTATACCTGATCCAATTCACCCCGTCCAAGTTCAGAAGAAATCCGCTCTCCCAGGCTTAACATTGCCGCCGACATCGCCGAAACACGGTCTTCTTCAACATTGTCGGGCAAAGCAGATNNGGGCAAGGCAGATGCCATGATCAAGCCATCAACGGAAACAACGGCAGATGCTTCGATCTCTGGTGAGGCCGCTTGCATATCCCTCAAACGATTGACCATTTGTTCAATTCTTGATTGTGCCATGGTTTTGACCTATCCTGATTGTGATAATTACTCCAGACGAGTTTACCACACTTGAATTCTATTGGCAAAATCGAACAGGTTACAGGGTCGATTTTTATTATTTTGGAAATATATCGAACGAATGAATGACGATTCAGAGATATTCATTGACCCGTTTTGGATGCCATGTTAAACTGAATGTTTGCGATGCGCTGGCGAATATTATTTTTTATCTTAGCAATTTTATCCATTCCTGCCAGAGTGGTGTTCTCTCAAGAGGAAGATGTCGACCTGGTGGTCATATCCCCTGCTGATGAAGAAGTGATTTTTGGTATTTCACCTATCATCGTACAGGTCAACCACCCCGGACTTGTTCGATTTGAAATATCGTTCACTTATGCTGATGACGATCGGGGCACCTGGTTCCCCGTGACGTCGGGTGAGGATCTCGAGGAAGGTCAGATCCAGTACGAATGGGATACAAATCAAATCACAGATGGAAATTACGACCTGAGAATACTTACCTTTTTCGAGGACGGGAGTCAATCCATTTTGGCTATACGCACCGTGCGGATCAGGAATTATACACAGGTGGAAACCCCCACAGCAGCCCTTGAAACTCTCGAAATGATTGCCGCCTTGTCAATGACACCTACGGAAACAGCCACCCCCACACATACTCCAACACCCTGGAGAACACCAACACCTTTGCCACAAAACCCGGTGGAAATCACAAATTCCGAGTTCCGTAACAACCTGGCACTGGGAGCGGCGATCACTCTTGGTGGGCTGTCTGTAATTGGAATCTACACCTGGCTCCGCAGAAGGATCAATCCGTGACCAACAAAGAAACCAACCTGGACAAAATTTTTGATTCCCTGAAGAGTTTCTTGCCGGAACGCGATTCTGAAATTTCCCGCAGTTCAGATGAAAATAGCTCGGATCCTTATATTATCGTTGGACTCGGCAACCCGGGAAAAGAATTTCGCATGAACCGGCACAATATTGGATTCATGGTCCTGGATGCTATTGCGGATGAATTCGGGATATCGTTCAGCCGGGTGAAATTTAAAGCGGTGTTCGCGGACACAAATTTTCGGGGGAATAAAGTCATCCTGGCTAAACCTCAAACGTACATGAATTTATCCGGACAGTCCGTTGGAAGCCTGCTTAAATTTTATAAAGTACCACTCAACAATTTAATGGTGGTCTATGATGATATCGACATCCCATTCGGGGAGATCCGCATACGACCGAAAGGTGGCCCTGGTGGGCAGAAAGGTGTGGCCTCGATCATCAAACGATTGGGTACAGACGAATTCCCCCGCATCCGTGTCGGTATCGGGAGACCTCCGGGTCGACAAGATGCCTCAAGTTATGTCTTGGAAGATTTTTCGGAGGACGAAATGATCGAACTCAATGAAGTCATCGATCGGAGTACGTCTGCCATTAAAGCTTACATCGAACGGGATCTGAATTTTTCCATGAATCAATACAACACGGCAAGTGGAAATCGTTAATGCTCTCAGATATCATCGCCTCGATACAATCGATACCAGATTTTCAACACATCACTGAAGAGATACGCACCCAACAATGCCAGCAAAATTGTCTGATCGTGCCGCGTGCAGTAAGACTGCCCATGGTAGCAGCATTGCACAAGACCCTGCAGGTCCCCATCTACCTGGTCACTGACAGATCCGACCATGCGCTGACCCTGGCAGACGAACTGGCATTATGGTCTCCATCCACTGATCGGCTCTATTTCCCCGAACCCAATCCTCTTTTTTATGAAAATCTCCCGTGGGGTGTTACAACCCGGAGGGATCGCCTCCTGGTGCTTACGTATTTCGCCTCTCTCCAGATCCCCAACGCTCCCAGACCGGAGAAACCTCCGATTGTGATTTCTTCCGTTCGGGCAATGATGACCCGTACTTTGCCCCGCAGGGATTTCATCAAGAATACCTTAACCATAACTACAAGCCAGCAGGTGCTACTCGACAAGCTAATCCAACAATGGGTAACAATCGGGTACGAACCGGTCAATATTGTCACATCAGCCGGTCAATTTGCCCGCAGGGGCGGCATTTTGGATATTTGGCCTGTCGCTTCGGAAAATCCAATCCGGATTGAATTTTTTGGCGATGAAATCGATACCATTCGGGAATTTAACCCGGGTACACAGCGAACAATCCGTGCCGTCTCCCGGGTGCTGATCTCACCTGCGCGTGAATATGTGATCAAAGAAGGCTTCTCTACTGAGAGCGAGGACGAAGTCTCGGAATTCCACATTCCTCTCATCCACAAAATCTCTACCAGCATCCTGGATTACCTGCCCCAGAATGCATTGGTCGTCATTGACGACAGGGATGCCTTTAAAAACCGGATCATGCGCATTGAAGAGGCCGCACTCAAATTCCGTCATAATTACGTGGAAGAAGGTTTCCTGGACGAGGATTTCCCAATTCCATTCATCACATGGGACCAGATTATCGATACATTACCGGTCGGCAGAACTTTGGAACTGGGTCCAATAACCATTCGTGAGCAGGCTAATGGCGAAGTCCAGACTGATGAAATATCCAGTATGTTTACCCCCAATCAAAGATTCGGAGGCCAGTTAAAACCGCTCTTGAATTACATACGCGGTCAGGTTGAGAGTGAAAAACAGGTCTATCTGGTTTCCCGGCAGTCCTCACGGCTCAAAGAACTCTGGGAGGAGCGAGCCAAACCAGTCACTTCCAATCAACCTATATTCATCCCGGGAAGCTTAACCGAAGGATGGAATTTACAGCACCCAAACGGTCCAGATATCCAGATCCTGACCGATGGAGAAATCTTCGGTTGGCGGCGTCCTCTACCTCGCAAGAGGCATCGTCCGGTTGCCGAAGCACCGGAAGCAGAATATGCTAACCTTTCTAATGGTGATTGGGTTGTCCACATCGACCATGGGGTTGGACAGTACATCGGACTGGTGCGCCGTGTAATCGACCGGGTTGAGCGAGAGTATATATGCGTCGAATACGCCGAAGGTGACCAGCTGTTCGTACCTATCCATCAGGCGGACCGGTTGACCCGCTACGTGGGACCCACCAGCCGACCTCCCACTCCAACCCGGCTGGGTGCAGCAGAATGGAGCATCGTCAAGTCACGGGTCAGTGAGGCTGTCAAAGAGATGGCCGAGGATCTGCTCGACCTGTACGTGCAGCGGAATGTGATCGAGGGATTCGCCTTCAGCGAAGATACCCCTTGGCAGAAAGAATTAGAGGCCAGCTTCCCATACATTGAAACGGAAGACCAGCGAATTGCCATCCAGGAAGTCAAACGGGACATGGAAGCAACACAACCCATGGACCGCTTACTCTGCGGTGATGTCGGTTTTGGAAAGACCGAAGTTGCCCTGAGAGCGGCATTCAAAGCGGTCATGGATAACAAACAGGTCGCCATCCTGGTTCCCACAACGGTCCTCGCCCAGCAGCATTACCATACTTTCCTGGATCGCTTATCTGCATATCCCGTGGAAGTAGAAATGCTATCGCGCTTCCGCACACCTCAGCAGCAGCGAGATATCATCCGCAGGCTGATCAACAAGAAAATTGACATCCTGATCGGCACCCACCGACTGTTATCCACTGATGTCGAATTCAAAGACCTCGGTTTGCTGATCATTGACGAGGAACAGCGTTTTGGTGTCACTCATAAAGAAAAACTTAAGCAGATGCGGACTGAGGTGGATGTTTTGACGATGACTGCCACCCCGATCCCGAGGACCCTGTATATGACCCTGACAGGGATCCGTGACATCTCAACTATCAACACGCCACCCGAGGAAAGACTGCCGATCATCACCCATGTGGGGCCATACGACCGGAAGATCATCCGGCGAGCGATCATCCGAGAACTGGAGCGCGGGGGGCAGGTATTTTTCGTTCATAATCGAGTCCACACGATCTTAGCTATGAGAGATCATCTTCGCCACCTGGTACCCGAGGCACGCATCAACGTAGGACATGGGCAGATGGATGAAAAGGAACTCTCCAAACGGATGCGTAATTTCGCCGATGGAAAATTCGAGGTCTTACTATCCACCACCATCATCGAGTCCGGGTTGGATATCCCCAATGCCAATACATTGATCGTCGATCGGGCGGATACTTTTGGTCTCGCCCAGCTGTACCAGCTGAGAGGTCGTGTTGGTAGAGGGGCACAGCGCGCCTATGCCTATTTCTTCAAACACCGCAANNCAATTGGGGGCGGGATTTTCAATAGCAATGCGGGATCTGGAGATCCGCGGAGCCGGGGATATCCTCGGTGCCCGCCAGCACGGTCACATCGCGGCAGTTGGTTTCCACCTCTACACCAAGCTTTTGTCAAACGCTGTCAAAGACCTGAGAAAACAGCGAGACCTGAGCATCGACCAGGAGAAAATTGGTGCCGCGTTATATCCCTCCATGGTGTCGGTTGACCTGCCGTTCGACACTCACATTCCCCTGAGTTATATCGAAGACCGTAAAGTCCGCCTGGGTCTGTATCGGCGGATGGCAGAGATCGATACGATTGAAAATGTTGAATTCCTTACAGAAGAATTAAATGATCGCTTCGGTGGGATACCACCCGCAGTATCTAATTTGCTTTACCAGCTAAAATTGAAAATCCTTGCTGAACGAGCCGGGATCACATCCATCAACGCGGAGAAATCTCAAATCGTCCTTAAGTTCCCAGAAGATATTGGACCCCCAAAACTGGTGACACACCCTGCTGTGCGCATTGGTAAAACCGCTTACTGGATCACCTTAAATGAATCCATTGACGATTGGACTACATTCTTATATGATTTTTTGATAGGATTAATTGAAAACTAATCAAAATATAGAGAATCGTAATTGATTATTAAGACCTTATTCTTTGACATAACTATCCAGGGACGGTATAATCGTCCTTCGGTTAGTAGCTGAATAAAAGTTATCGGAGTAATATTATGGCAACAGAAGAGCAAGATATCATAACAACATTAGAAAACCTGGAACGAAAAACAAAACACGAGGGGAAAGTGATCAAAATTACACTTGCAGGTGCAGTTGTTGATTTCGGTATGGAAGTTCCGGGTGTTGTCCACATTTCTCAACTCCAGAAGGATCCGGTAAACCGGGTTGAAGATGTTGTTGAAGTTGGACAAGAAGTGACTGTTTGGGTGAAACGGGTTTTCCCCAAGAAAAAACGGGTAGAACTGACCATGGTTGAACCTCTCCCATTGGAATGGCGAGAGATTAAAGAAGATATGGTCATCACGGGTACTGTTACCCGGCTGGAAAATTATGGCGCATTCGTTGATATTGGTGCTGAAAGACCTGGACTGGTGCACATCAGTGAACTGGCCCACGGCTATGTTAAGAAACCAGGTGATGCTGTCCAGGAAGGACAGGAAGTGGATGTGAAGGTTCTTAAAGTCAATCGACGAAAGAAACAGATCAAACTCAGCATAAAGGCACTGCAGGACAAACCTGAGCAGATGGCTCAATCCGGACGCAGGAAACCAAAGCAACAGCGCCCACAGGAACCACAGGAAACCCAGGAAAACGTACCAACAGCAATGGAAATGGCCCTTCGTGAAGCGATGGAAAAATCATCCACGGAGGATGAAGGACAGGAGAAGAACGAGACATCCAACAAGAAGAAAAAAGGCAGTAGCGACGAACTGGATGATCTGCTTTCAAGGACTCTGGACAGAAGAGTTAAAACCGCTTCGAACTGATCTGTTCGAAGCGTAGAAATTCTCTGTTTGCCATTTACAACACCCTCAAGCATGAGGGTGTTTGTCATTTAATGGTGATGCAACCTTTTCCCTTCTTAATCATCTAACAAGGTGAATACTGAAATTAATTGGAATTGTTTGTTGACTAAGTGGATTTTCAAACTGTATGAACATCCATCGCTTTGATGTCTAAACTGGTATTTTGTTCTTATGCTCGAAGCATATGATCAGTGAAAAGTTCCATCAAATGTCATCAACATAAGAAATTGGACCTTGATTTTGATACATACGAAACGAGAGAAACAAATCAACCGAGAACCATGCATTTCGATTGAAAAAAGAAATTTTATCGCAGGTCTCTGGCATGGAGCATTCCTGGCATTAGGTGTCTCGCTGACCCAGCCAACGACTGTCATATCTGCATTTGTTGCAGACCTGACAGGATCAACAATTTGGGTGGGTGGGTTATCGACTGTGTTGACTGTTGCCGGTGCACTACCACAAATATTCATCGCAAGATGGATTGAACCTCGCCCGCGAAAGATGCCATTCCTACTGCTGGCAATTTATCTGAGAGTCATCAGCTGGGGGGCACTGGCTTTTCTTGTGTTCACAATTGGGGATCAACATCCACTCACTTTAGCATGGATATTAGTAGGGATGCTGGTTGTTTTTTACGCTGGCGGCGGGTTGGGTAACATACCGTACACAGATATCGTCGGGAAGATCATCCCGCAGAACAGGCGTGGTGCTTTTTTCGGCGGGATGGGTGCCATAGCCGGTCCATTATCCGTTGGGGCAGCACTGTTTGCCCGAAGAATTTTAGCGGATGTCAGTTATCCAAACAATTATGCCTTATTGTTTTTATTTGCTGCGATCGGTCTGACGATCGCTTCGCTGGGGTTTTGGGCAATCCGTGAACCTTCAGGTGATACCAGCGATGTGCACATGCTCCCATGGAAAGATTATTGGAAGCACCTCCAATCAACCAGTCGCCGATTAAAGGTATTAATTGGCACCCAAATCCTGACCGGGTTCAGCTTGATGGTCTTACCATTTTACGTGGTTTATGCTCGCCAGATGCTCGATGCCCCCACGGAGTCAATCGGCTGGTTTTTAACTGCCCAGGTAACGGGCGGCGTTCTTTCGAACTTAATCTGGGCACGCCTGGTGGATAAAACCGGCAGCCGCAGAATGTTATTTGTCTGTGCTGTCATCTCTGCCCTGACCCCATTACTGGCAGTCATGCTGGGTTCCTACGGTTGGTGGGCTCTCCTGCCAGTATTCTTCTTTGCTGGAGCAACATTTCAGGGGAGAAAAGTTGGTTTTCAAAGTGCTCTGCTCGATTTGGCTCCCCCGTCAAAACGCTCAACTTATGCCGGTCTTAACAGTGTATTGATCCTTCCGGTGGCTTTCCTGCCATTGATCGCAGGCCTCTTATTGAAGCAGTGGTCATATCCAGCACTGTTCATCACTGCAGCAGTTTTCATTGCAGCTGGTGCCACAATCATTTTTCGTTGGGCGCACACGTTTGACGATAAAGTGCACGTTTGAGCTTATGATCGACAGGAATAAGATTGATCAGGTTAGGAATAAACGATATAAAACCCCTGAATCCCGGAGTTTATAGATCACTGGCTGAAAAGCTTTATTAATTCACCTGTTTCCCCCGCAATATTAACCTGATCACCATCATCGACACTGCCGGTTCTCAAAACTGCTAATCCGATCCAACCATATTGATTGGACTCAGCAACTGAGGTGACCACCCCGAGGGATTTATCCAGATAAACTACTTTCTCCCCCACTTCAACAGGACCGCTTAATCGCAGATGGTATAGCTGCTTCGGTATCTTCCCATAATTGATCTGCCTGGCGATGACCTCCTGACCAGTATAACAACCCTTTATCTCTGAAATTAAATACCGCAGCCCCACTTCCAGGGGGGAATATTCATCCGTCAACTCATGTTTGTGACCAGGGATGCCTCTCTCGACTCGCAGCACATCAAATGCCGCCGCATCCATCTGTTTTCCCCCCAGATCCAAAAGTGATTTCTTGATGTTCTCCAATGAATCCTTCGAAAATACGATCCTTTGTTCAACAAACAACGTGAATGAAGAAATTGGAGATTCCTCTCCAAGGATGAGCTTTTCGATAATCGACTCTGCTTCGTTGCCGATCACCCTGATTTCAACGCTCCCATCACTCACATCACGGATGCGCACTCGATCTGTAAAGAAAATTTTCTTCTGGAGAAAATTGATCGTACTCGCCCCCCTATCGGGGAGGGTGATGATCTCCAGGCAGTCATCATAGTCATCATTTTTAAATACCGTCAGGACATCCACAATCCTTCCGACAGCGGTCGTTAAAACGGTTTGCACATATTTATCTGGCAGCAGTTTGTTCAAATCGTTTGTTGTTTGACGCTGCAAAAAATCGACCTGGTCTTCATCACAAACAAAGAAACGACCGATATTATTTTCAATGCAAAACGCGGCCCCAGCTTGGACCGCGTTCGATAAATCTTTGGACATCAAAACCCTTAAGCTGCGTTTGGAATTGGAGTCCCACCAGTTTTCGCAACGGGAGAGGGGAAAATCTCTTCGAATTCTTCACGAGAAATTGTTTCCACTTCCAAAAGCTTTTTAGCAACAGCATCCAATTTTTCACGATATTCCATCAGAATCGCTCTGGCTCGGTCATGCGCCTCATTGACAAAGGTGCGAACTTCCTGATCAATTTTCTCAGCAATTGCTTCAGAATAATCGCGCTGCTCGGAAATTTCCCTGCCAAGGAATATGAGCTCGTCCTTCTGACCATAAACCATAGGACCAAGTTCTTCACTCATTCCTAAACGTGTTACCATCGAGCGTGCCATGCGAGTGACACGTTCCAGGTCATTTGACGCTCCAGAAGTGATATCGTTGAAGACCAGTTCTTCGGCTGCCCTCCCACCTAGCAATCCAACCATGTCCGCAACCATCTTCTTTTTTGGCATCAGGGTACGATCCTCTTCAGGAAGCATCATGGTGTAACCGCCAGCCATTCCACGAGCGATAATAGAAACTTTGTGCACCGGGTCAGCCTCAGGCAAAACATGCGCAACGACTGCGTGCCCGGCTTCGTGATAAGCGACAATTCGTTTTTCTTCTTCGCTGATCAGACGGCTCTTTCTTTCAGGTCCAGCAATAACTCGTTCGATCGCTTCTTCAAACTCCGAATGACCGATGGTTTTTCTATTCCGGCGGGCAGCCAGGATTGCAGCCTCATTGACCAGGTTCTCCAGATCAGCACCGACAAAGCCGGGGGTTGATCGGGCTAAGATACCCAGATCCACATCGCTTGCCAAAGGTTTACCTTTGACATGCACACCGAGGATCGCCTCACGGCCACGCATATCCGGTCTATCAAGAATAACACGGCGGTCGAAGCGTCCAGGGCGCAGTAATGCGGGATCCAGGACGTCGGGGCGGTTTGTTGCAGCCATCAGGATCACGTTCGTGTCTGTATCAAAGCCATCCATTTCAACCAGCATCTGGTTCAATGTTTGTTCACGTTCATCATGGCTTCCACCAAGACCCGCACCACGTTGTCGACCAACAGCGTCGATCTCGTCGACGAATACAATACACGGTGAGTGTCGCTTCGCCTGATCGAAGAGGTCGCGCACACGGCTTGCGCCAACGCCTACAAACATTTCAACGAATTCAGAACCGGAAATCGAGAAAAATGGAACACCAGCTTCCCCGGAGACGGCTTTTGCAAGCAAGGTCTTCCCGGTACCGGGTAATCCAACCAGAAGGACGCCTTTCGGTATTCGAGCACCCAGGGCGATGAACTTTTCGGGTTCACGCAGGAACTCAACAACCTCCTGAAGTTCTTCTTTGGCTTCCTCTACTCCGGCAACATCCTCAAACGTAACGGTGGGCTGGTCCCCCGTGAACATTCGGGCTCTCGATTTACCAAAAGCCATAGCAGCGCTGTTGCTGCCCTGAGCCTGCCTGAACACAAACCACAGCACCCCACCAAACAGCAATAAAGGCATGGCGTAGCTTAATATAGTAGCAATTCCCAGCCAGGGACTGGGGGGTTTAATTTCGATGATTACATTTTCTGGGCTTAATTCTTCCGTTGTTACGCCCAGATCTTTTAACTGTTCCACAAGTGTAGACGAGGTTTCTTTATGAGATGTTGCCTCGCTGGCATCACTGTAAATAACGCGCAAGCTGTTGTCATCTTCCACGATACGACTTATCTGACCTTGCCTGATCTGCATAGCGACTTCGTTGATCGTTAAGGTCTTTTGTTCATTTGTGGTCTGGTTAAAGCTGTAAACCACTAATATAATGATCGCCACTATCAACAATAGATAGATGAGTGATGATCTACTTCGTGACGAATTCACGTTTACCTCCGAATTGATTTCAAGCCACAAAAGCTCACTCTAATTATACCAACGGATTGCTTAGTGCAGCATGAGAACATCAGCTTCATACAGATTTTTAACAGCGTTCTAACATATGAACAGAAATTGCACTGCTTCCTGGAAAGAATCAAATCCTGGACTCTCCAGAAATTTGATTGACGTTTCGCTTTATGATATCCTATACTCAATTAATTCATAATTTATCTGGTATCGATCATTTTATAAGCGAATGGAGTTCAGCTATGCCGCCTCCCGACCTCATTAATGGTAATGAGAATAACGATGAAGAACATAAAAATATTCCCATTCAACCACCGGAGGATGCTCCAGATAAGGGTGGAGATACTGCCTCAGAAGAGATCATTGAAGGAGAGGAACTTCTCGCAGAACCACAAGACCATGGACATCACGCTGCATTTCCAATCTTGAAAAACGAACAGATTCCACCAGATCCCGGTTTACCAAAATCAGAAATTGAACCTCCACCACCACGATCAATTCGTGGTGCTCCATTCTTCACGGCAGATGCCTTGAAAGACCCCAGCCCGCTGGGGTTGAATATCGATTATTCTTTATTTAAAGAACGACAGGAGATAGAACCCAATCCGGCGATTGTCTCCATGGTAATCACCGACAAGAAATTGCTGGAATTCTGGCAGGACATCGACGTTACACAAAAACAAATCGGTGAAGAGATTTACAGCCTGCGTCTTGCCAGAGAGCTGTTAGACCTGATCAAGTTCGCCAGGAACGAGATCATGGGAGGAAGAGACCGTTACGAAGAGGCTGAGCGATATCTCAACGAAGTCAAGTTTCGGGTTGGTTTGGCCGATAGGGTCAGGCTGTGGACGAGAAAATATGCGATCTGGCTGTTCGTGTACGAATTGCTCTGGGGCATCGGGTTAGTCACCATTCTTGTCACCCAGATGGGATCCTACGCTTTTGACAGTACCCAGAGTTTGAACCGTGCTCTTCAAATCAACCCGGACCTGATTTACCTGCTCTCCAGCATGATCTGGGGAAGTTTCGGGGGAGTCATGGGCGCAATCTTCGCCCTGATCAAACATGTCGCCGTTGAGCAGGATTTCGACAAGCAGCATAATATCTGGTATATCAACAGCCCATTAATGGGTCTGGGTGTTGGAACGGCAACATTCCTGATCCTGCGCGCTGGTTTATTATCTCTCCTTGGTCCAGAAGGCGGGATCGTCTCTCCAATCGTGATCTATATCCTGGCATTGCTCGGTGGATACCAGCACAATGTCTTCACGGACATTGTCAAACGGATGATCCAGGTTTTCCAAGTTAAAGATCCGACGGAAAAGCCAAAAACTCCGAGCCAATCTCAACCAGTCAAACCAGAGATACGTGACTCATCGAGAGATTAAAAAACACATTTATCAGAGTGAAACCTAATTTACTCACTCTGTTCATAGGATAAAAGTAACTGGTTTAATCGTACAGGGAGAACAATACTTGGGTAACGTAATCCAACAGCTATTCTTGAGCAGCGCACAATCCTAAGGAGAAGTCAACATGTACCCAGTGAACAGCGTCGGATTTATATCACCGCAGTTTACGGTTTTAAGTGAGAGCCAGTTGATGGATATCCATTATGCAGCCCTGGAAATCCTCCGGCGAACAGGAGTCCGCTTCCACCATTCAGATGCACTAGAAATGCTCAAGAACGCGGGGGCATTCATATCAGATGGCAACCTGGTTAAATTCCCGGCTCATTTAGTCGAGGAGGCTCTCGCTTCTGCACCCAGTCGGGTGATCATGTGCGACCGAAACGGAGAGCCAGCGGTCTTCCTGGAAAACCGGACGGTTAATTTTGGAACAGGATCGGACTGCATCAACTTGCTGGACCCAAACACCGGGGAACATAGAAAGTTCAACAAGGAAGACATCGTCGATGCCTATCACTTGTGTGATGCCCTGCCTAACATACACTTCGTGATGTCCGTTGGCATCCCTGCAGATATCGATCCTGATCTGGCGTATGATTACCAGATGGCAAAGATGCTGGAGCACACCACGAAGCCAATTGTCTTTGTCACGGACGATAAAGAAAGCTGTATACGAGCGATCGAACTGGCGGCTGCTGTCGCTGGTGACCTGGGAACACTGAGAGAACAGCAGCATATCCTGCTGTATTCCGAACCCAGTTCTCCGCTCCAGCAATCTGAATCAGCAATCGACAAACTCCTTTTGATGTCTGAATATGCACTTCCGGTCGTCCATTCACCTGCCCCTTTAATGGGAGGAACGGGGCCGATTACTATGGCTAGCGGAATTGCCATGTCTGTGGCAGAGATCTTCAGCAGCATGGTCGTGCATCAATTACAAAATCCAGGATCTCCATATATTTTTGGAGCCGGCGTACACCATATGGATATGAA
>JABAOG010005354.1_pt2 | contig 16634 bp, 15 predicted proteins | sample 7062131 | NCBI WGS metagenome assembly JABAOG01 (sample SAMN14538629, study PRJNA623070) | marine sediment metagenome | biome: marine biome [ENVO:00000428]; feature: marine pelagic biome [ENVO:01000023]; material: deep marine sediment [ENVO:00002113] | place: India: Arabian Sea | collected...
CTTGATCGCTCCCGTGATGTCCGTGAACTGCAACCGCAGGAACCGCACGTTCGTGCGCTCCAGCACCCCCAGCACGTCCTCCTTCGACGCCCCCCGCGTCCGTCGCGTCTCCGCACCCGCGTGCGGGCGCACCTTGTGGTCAGGGACCAGCTCCTTCGTGACTCGGTTCATCGGCTCCATCACTGCGCTCGTGGATCGCTTCCCGTTCCCCATTCCAGCCTCCGGCAGCCAGGGGTGAACATGCGGACCCCCCTAGATACCACCCCGCCCCATTCCTGTCAAGACAGTTTGTGCATTTTGTGATGCACAACACTAACAGATTGCACGTTTGAGGCCATTACAACCCATAACAGGTGTCGTTTCTTGCAAATTGTAATGATATCGTTGTACATCGCGCATGGTGGTACGCCCGGGAGGGGCCGAGGGCCGCGATGGGAGGCCGGGTGCGGGGCAGGGCGTCGCCCGGCTCCAGGATAGAGCGGGGGAGGGGGCAGGGGAAGGGGAAGGGGGTCAGGCGGCCTGGCAGCCCTGGCAGACGCCGACCAGCTCGACCCGATAGCTCTCGACGGCGAACCCCGGCAGGTCGCCGAGGTCGGTGAGGGCGTCGGGATCGAAGTGGCCCGGGAGGTCCCGGACCTTGCCGCAGGAGAGACAGCGGGCGTGGGGATGGGGGTCGGTGCGGCCGTCGTAGCGGGCGGAGCCGTCGCCGTAGGTCAGCTTGGAGGCGAGGCCGCAGCTNNGGGATCACGCCGCGTACGGAGGTGAAGACGTCGTCCGCGGAGGGATGTCGGTCGGTGCTCCGGAGGAAGCGGTAGACGGCGGCGCGCTGTTCGGTGAAGCGCTGCCCGTTGGCCTCGAGGGCCTCCCGGAGCAGGGCGTCGGAGTCGGACTGTGGGTGCATCGCCGCGGTCATCGGATCCACGCTGGCTGTTGGAACGTACGTGAGGCTAAACTAATCGGGGTTGGAGAAGACTGTCAATAGTGATTCTTGCTTTCGAAACGGGGTAACCTTTTGGCTGACAAAGAGATGGTGAATGGGACACGGGTCGTGGCGCTGGTGCGGGACCTGATGTTCGCGGCGCGGATCCGGAGCGTGGCGGAGGGTGCGGTGGTGGTGCAGCGGGCGTCGGGGCTGGCGGAGGCGGTGGGGAGCGGGACGCGGCTGGTGCTGGTGGACCTGGAAGCGCCGGGTGCGTTGGAGGCGCTGTCGGAGGTGGGGGAACGGGCGAGGGGGGCGCGGGTGGTGGCGTTCGGTCCCCACGTTGCGGAGGANNCGGGGGGGGGGGGGGGGGGGGGGGGGGGGGGGGGGGGGGGGGGGGGGGGGGGGGGGGGGGGGGGGGGGGGGGGGGGGGGGGGGGGGGGGGGGGGGGGGGGGGATGATGCGGAACGGGGCGACCTCCGTGGGGAGGTCGCCCCGTTGTGGCGGAGCGCGGGTCCGGGCGTTCAGGCGGCGTCGGCCTCGCCCTCCTCTTCCTTGCGTTTGCACTCGATGCAGTAGTGAGCGTGGGGCAGGGCATCGAGGCGGTCGAAGTCGATGAGGTTGCCGCAGGTGTGGCAGAAGCCGAAGGTCTCGGGCTCCTTGTAGAGCCGGCGCAGGGCTTCCTCGATGCGGTAGAGGTAGCGTCCCTCCTTGCTGGCGAAGAGGAGCATCTTCTCCCGCTCCATGGCGTCGGTGCCCAGGTCGGCCATGTGGTCGGAGTAGGAGTAGAGGTCCGAGTCGCCCTGCTCGGCGGAGAGCTTCGCCAGCTCGTCGTAGCGGCCGAGGGAGCGGAGCGCCCGCTCGCGCTCCCGCAGGAGCCGCTTCTGGAGCTGCTCCAACTGCTTTTTCGTCAGCTTCTTCGCCATGGGTCTCGTTTCACGGTCAACCCTCTGGAGGAGGCGGGACCGCCGGGGGAAAGTGCCTCCAGGGCCGGCCCAACGCTCGGCCACATGAGCGTAAATCTAGTCACGGATTGATGTTCAGACAACTGGAGCCCGTGGCCGGGTGCCGTCGTGGCGGGCCCCGGGCGACGGAACATTTGTGGGAACACGACGGGGTGCTGTAGTTTCTCGGCAGGACCAATCCGACCACTTCCCCTCCGGAGGCGACCGATGGCGACTGAGGAGCGCGCACTGGAAGCACTGCTGGATGAGTCCCGTATCTTCGAGCCGAGCCAGGAGTTCACGGCGGAGGCCAACGCGGGGGACCCGGAGATCTACGACAGGGCGGCCGCCGACCCGGAGGCGTTCTGGGCCGGGTGGGCCCGCGAGCTGGACTGGTTCGAGGAGTGGGACCAGGTGCTGGAGTGGACGCCGCCGCACGCGAAGTGGTTCCTGGGCGGCAAGCTGAACGTGTCGTACAACTGCCTGGACCGGCATCTGGACGGCCCGACCCGCAACAAGGCGGCGCTCGTCTGGGAGGGGGAGCCGGGGGACCAGCGGACCTACACCTACTGGGATCTGCACCGGGAGGTCGGCAAGTTCGCCAACGTCCTGAAGGGGCTGGGGGTGGGACGTGGCGACCGGGTGGCCATCTACCTGCCGATGATCCCCGAAGCGGCCATCGCCATGCTCGCGTGCACGCGGATCGGGGCCATCCACTCGGTCGTGTTCGGCGGCTTCTCCGCGGAGAGCCTGAAGGACCGGATCCTGGATGCCGAAGCGAAGCTCCTGATCACCGCCGACGGCGGCTATCGCCGGGGCCAGGTCGTCCCCCTCAAGGACACGTCGGACAAGGCGCTGGCGGACACTCCCTCAATCGAGAACGTCGTCGTCGTCCGGCGCCGGCTCATCGCACAGGAGCCCCAGGTCCACATGAAGGCCGGGCGCGACCACTGGTACCACGAGCTCATGCAGGACGCGTCGCCCGACTGCGCGCCGGAGGAGATGGACGCGGAGGACGTGCTCTACATCCTCTACACGTCGGGCACCACCGGGAAGCCGAAGGGCGTGGTCCACACCACGGGCGGCTACCTCACCCACGTCTACGCCACCAGCAAGCTCGTCTTCGACCTGAAGGACAGCGACATCTACTGGTGCACCGCCGACGTCGGCTGGGTCACGGGCCACTCCTACATCGTGTACGGGCCGCTCGCCAACGGCGCCACGGTCTTCATGTACGAGGGGGCCCCGGACTGGCCGGACCGGGGCCGGTTCTGGAAGCTGGTGGAGAAGTACGGCGTCACGATCTTCTACACGGCGCCCACGGCGATCCGGGCGTTCATGCGGTGGGGCACGGAGTGGCCGGAGAAGTACGACCTGTCGTCGCTGCGGCTGCTGGGCACGGTGGGCGAGCCGATCAACCCGGAAGCCTGGATGTGGTACCACGAGCACATCGGCGGGGAGCGGTTCCCCATCGTGGACACGTGGTGGCAGACGGAGACGGGCGGGATCATGATCACGCCGCTGCCGGGGATCACGACGACGAAGCCGGGGAGCGCGACGGTCCCGTTCCCGGGCGTGACGGCGGACCTTCTGAGCGACGGCGGCGAGTCGGTGTCGGCGGGGTACCTGGCGATCACGAAGCCGTGGCCGGGGATGTTGCGGACCGTGTGGGGGGATGACGAGCGGTTCCGGGAGACGTACTGGTCGAAGTGGGACGACATGTACTTCCCGGGCGACGGCGCGAAGCGGGACGAGGACGGCTACTACTGGATCCTGGGCCGGGTGGACGACGTGCTGAACGTGGCGGGCCACNNATGGAGGTGGAGAGCGCGCTGGTGGACCACCCGGCGGTGGCGGAGGCGGCGGTGGTGGGGAAGGCGGACGAGCTGAAGGGCCAGGCCATCGCGGCGTTCGTCACGCTGAAGGAAGGGGTGGACATCACCGAGACGCTGAAGGAGGAGCTGACGGACCACGTCTCGGAGAAGATCGGCGCCATCGCCAAGCCGCAGGCGATCATCTTCACGGCGGAGCTGCCGAAGACGCGGTCCGGGAAGATCATGCGGCGNNGAGGGCCGTGCCGTGGGGGACACGACCACGCTGGCGGATCCGACGGTGGTGGAGAAGCTGAAGAAGCAGTACGGCGAGTAGCGGGTCGGGCCCGGGGCGTCGCGGGGCCCCGGGCACCGCCACGATACAGGGCCCGGCGTGGCGGGCTGGTCGCACGAGGGCCTCTCGAAGACCCGTCGGGTGGGCACTTTTGGGCGACCGGGGTCGTATCTCCGGGAGACCCCCCAGCCGGGAGACCCACCATGGCCCTACCACACCGCCGCCGCGTGAGCGGCGACGTCCCGACCTCGTCCATGGCGGATATCGCGTTCCTCCTGCTCATCTTCTTCCTGGTCACGACGGTGTTCGACCAGGAGAAGGGGATCGGCATCGTGCTGCCTCCGGAGGGGCCCGAGCAACCGGTCCCCCGGGAGAACGTGCTCCAGCTGCAGGTGCTCCCCGACGGCGGGGTGGACGTGCGGCGCGGCGGCGGCTCGCAGGTCCAGCGGGTCACGGCGGGGGCGGTGGCGGCGCTCTGGCGGCTCGAAGCGGGTCGGAACCCCCGCCTGATCGCCGCGGTGGAGACGCACCCCGAGGCCCCCTACCACCGGATGATCGACGTCCTGGACGCCCTGCGAGTGGCGGGAGCGGAGCGGGTCTCGTTGAAGCGGCTGGACCCGTGAGGAACGGTCCGGCCACCGCGCCGGCTCACGCCGCCGTGCCCACGGCCTCCCCGCCCGGCGTCCTGCCCCGGGCGGTGTACGTCTCGAAGTAGCGGCGGGCCGTCTCCAGCGGTTCGCCGGACTGTCCGGTCCGGGCGGCACCGGCGAGGGCCACGCGGAAGAGGTCGGCGGCGGGCTTCCCCAGGCGGGGATCGGCCAGGCCGGCCCTCGCGGCATGCCACAGGAGGGTCGAGTCCGGAGCTCCGACGACCTCGGCCGCCTCGTGGAGGGAGCGCCGGTCGGCCAGGATGCCGGCCACGAGGACCAGGGGCGCGGAAAACCAAGCCGGATCGAGGGCGTCCATCGACCGGATCTCCAGGAAGCCCCGGGGCCGGACCTCCGGGAAGAGCGTGGTCAGGTGCCGGCGCCAGTCGTCCAGCGAGACCTCTCCGCGCAGCAGCCATTCCGCGAACGGCTCCGCCGGGCGGTCGGGTGGGGCGAGCATCCAGGCGGCGTTGAGCGCGAAATCCAGGTATTCGGCGGCGGGGTCCGGGCCCCGTCCCAGGATACCGGTCCGGCGTCGATCCAGGAGCCGCCACTGCCGGGCCCGGTAGCTGGCGAAGCCGGTATCGCGCTCCTGGTAGACGCGGGAGTTGGCGAAGATGGCGGTCAGGAACGGCGCGGCGGCGTTCAGGACGCGCCAGCGGAGCGCGAGGTGGGGGCCGAGCTCGACGTTCACCTGCGCGGCCGCCGTCTGCAGCATCATCCGGGGCCCGGCATCGCCGATGCGGGCGAGGTAGCGATGCATGGAGGCGTAGCGCTCCCCCGGCAGGACCAGGCGGGCGTCTTCGAGAGGGGTGCGGGGGTCGATGCCGCAGCCGAGGAGCTCGAGGCCGGCGTCCCGGGCTCCGGCGATGAGCGGGGGCACGGCGTCCTGAAGGTGCGTCGCGAGGGCGGCCAGGGAGTCCAGGGGTGGCGACGCGTACTCGACCTGCCCTCCGGGCTCGAAGGTGACGCGGCCGCCGTCGGGGTGGGTGAGGCACGGGACGCCGTGGGGGCCCGGCGACACGGTCCAGCCCCGGGGCGCTCCGACCTCGTGGAGGATGCGCAGGGAGCCCCGCCCTTCCGGGTCGTCGAGGACGGGTGCGACCCGGTCCAGGCGGGCGTCCCAGGGGATCCATTCCGCCTCCATCCCCATCCGAGGAATCGGCCCCGGGCGGGCGGGAGTGAAGGCCTGCCGTCGCAGGTCCTCCAGGAGTCGGCGCCGATGGGGCGAATCGTTCAGCGAGCAGGACATGTTCAGGCGGGCCGCGCCAGGACGAGGGCGAAGCCCGGGTCGGCCCGGGCCCAGCGGTCGAGGGCGAGCCCCGCCTGCCGGAACATGGACTCGATGGTGTCGCGTCGGTACTTGCAGCTCACCTCCGTGCGGATGGTCTCGCCTGGCTCGAACGAGAAGGAGCCCGCCTCGGGGATGGTGACGGTGCAGGCGCGCGTGGCCTCGAGGAGCATCTCGATGCGGTCGGCCTCGGCGTTGTATACGGCCCGGTGACGGAACGCCTCCGGCTCGAAATCGGCGCCCAGCTCGCGATTGAGCACGCGGAGGACGTTCCGGTTGAACTCGGCGGTGACGCCGGCGGCGTCGTTGTAGGCGGCCTCCAGGATGGCGGTGTCCTTCTGGAGGTCGAAACCCAGCAGGAAGCGATCGTCGTCGGCCATCTCCTCCCGGACGCTGCGAAGCATGTCGACGCCCTCGTCCCGGGGGAAGTTGCCGATCGTGCTTCCGAGGAGGGCGAAGAGGACGGGACGCGGGAGGTCGTCGGGCAGGTGGAAGCCGGCCGTGATGTCGGCCACGAGGGGCCGGACCCGGGCGTCCGGGTACGCCGCGCGCAGGTCGTGTGCGACCCGCTCGAGGAACTCGCCGCTGATATCGATGGGGACGTAGACCGGCTCGGCCACCGAGTCGTGCATGGCGTCGAGGATGGTCCGAGTCTTGTCCGCGGCGCCGGCGCCCAGCTCGACCAGGGAGCCGGGACGGTGGACGTGCACCCAGGTCGGCACGTGCTCGACCAGGAGCGTCCGCTCGGTCCGGGTCGGATAGTACTCCGGGAGGCGGGTGATCGCCTCGAAGAGCTCTGATCCGCGCCGGTCGTAGAAGTACTTCGGGGACAGGGTCCGGGTCGGTCCGGCCAGCCCTTCGGCGACCTCGGCCCGCATCCGCTCGATCGTCGTCTCCGCCACGCTCACCGAACCCTCCCGTCTACCCGGTTCCCCTCACCTCCACAACGACATTCCGCCTTCCCGCCGGACGTGTCAGCGCGCACAGCGGAACCCGCTGAAGATCTGGCGCCGGATCGGGTAGTCCCAGTTCCGGAAGGTGTTCCGGACCGCCCCGGGACGCGTGGCCCACGAGCCGCCCCGCAGGACCCGGTAGTCCTCCCCGAAGAAGACCTCCGAGTACTCCTGGTACGGGAAGCTCTCGAACCCGGGCCAGCCCCGGAAGCCGCTGGCCGTCCACTCCCATACGTCGCCGATCATCCCGTGGCAGCCCAGCGGCGAGACGTTCCGGGGGTAGGCCCCCACGGGCGCCGTGCCGAAGGAGAGCTGGTCCACGTTCGCGTGCAGCGAGGTCGCCGGCTCATCCCCCCACGGATAGAGGCGCTTGGTCCCGGACGACGGGTCCCACGACGCCGCCGTCTCCCACTCCACCTCCGTCGGCAGCCGCTTGCCCGCCCAGCGGGCGTACGCCTCCGCCTCGTGACAGGACACGTGGCAGACGGGGTGGTCGAGGGGTACCGGCCCGGTCCGGTCCATGGTCCGGACGTGCCAGTCGCCGCCCTCCCGGAGCCAGTACAGCGGGGCTCCGGCGCCCTCCTCCCGTCGCCAGCTCCAGCCGGCGTCCGACCAGAGCTCCTCCCTGGCGTATCCGCCGTCCTCCATGAACTCCCGGTAGGCGCCGTTGGTGATGGGCGCCACATCGATCTCGAAGGGCTCGACCCGGACCCTGTGCGCGGGGCGCTCGTTGTCGTACGCTTCCGGCACGCCGGCGCCGATGACCACCTCTCCCCCCTCGAAACGCGCCATGCCCGTCGGCGGTTCCCGTGGGGGCTCGGGGACGGACGTCATGCGGGGAGCGGGGTAGGGATCGCCGCGCTTGAGCTGGAGCGTCTGGAGGATCGTCTCGTCGTGCTGGTACTCGTGCTGCGCGACCAGATGGAAGACGAATCCATCCCGGAGCAGCGGGGAATCGGCGTCGAGGTCCACACGCTCCAGGTGGGCGAGGACGCGGGCGCGGATCGCGGCCAGGGCGTCGAGGGACTCGCTCCGGGAGGGCAGCGTCATGGCGCCCCGTACGGACCGGGGGTTCTCGAACGGGTTGTAGGTGCCGGGGATCTCACCGAGCTGTCGGCCTTCCGCGTCGGGGCCTATGTTGCGGAGCAGCCACAGCTCCTCGAAGTGGGCAATGTGCCCGAGGTCCCAGACGATGGGGCTCATCAGGGGGCTGTGCTGCGCCTGAAGGTCTTCCGCGTCCAGCGGAGCCACCAGCAGCAGCGTTCGGACGCGTGCGTCGGCGAGCAGACGCGCTACGTCGGCGCGGTCCAAATGACTCCTCGGCTGTTCACGGTGGAGAAAAAACCCGGGGAGATTCCCCGGGCCGATACGGAAACGTGAGGCCCCGGGGCCCGCGCGGCAAGGCGCTCGGACGGGATGCAGGGGGTGAGGGCATGGATCGTTACGGGACCGGGACCGGCGGCGGGCAGGCCGGGGATCCGTTCCGCGGGCTGGTGGGGGCGGGGAGCGTTGCGGCCCTGCCATGGGTGCGAACCGAGGCCGGGGCGAGGCGCGCCGCGTTGGCCGCGGGGCTCCGGGTCCCCGCGACGGTGCCGGAGCGGCGTGTCCTCTGACGACCGGGGGCGGCTCGAAGCCCGGGACGTGTCCCGCGCCTACGGGTCCACCGTGGCCCTGGACGCCGTGTCGCTGATGGTGGCCTCCGGGGAGTGCGTCGCGCTGGTGGGAGAGAGCGGCTCCGGGAAGACCACGCTCCTGCGCTGTTTCAACCGCATGGTGTCGCCCGACGCCGGGACCGTCCACGTGGACGGCCGGGACGTGGGCCGGGTCGACCCCATCGCGCTGCGCCGGTCCATCGGCTACGTGCAGCAGGAGGGGGGGCTGATGCCCCACTGGACCGTGACCCGGAACGTGGCGCTGGTGCCCCGGCTCCAGGGCCGGGGGGACGCCGACGGCCGGGCCGCCGAGGCCCTCGAGCTGGTCGGCCTCCCGGCGGACACCTACGGGGCGCGTTGGCCGTCGGAGCTGTCCGGAGGCCAGCGGCAGCGCGTGGCCATCGCCAGGGCGCTGGCCGATCACCCCGCGATCCTCCTCATGGATGAGCCGTTCGGCGCCCTCGACGCCATCACGCGGGTCGATCTCCACGAGGGCTTCCTCGCCCTCCGGAGCCGCGTCCGAGCCACCTGCGTGCTGGTGACTCACGACCTCACCGAGGCCGTGAAGCTCGGGGACCGCGTCGCCGTCATGCGGGCGGGCCGGATCGAGCAGGTCGCGGAGCCCGGGGACCTCGTTCGGGCCCCCGCGACGGACTACGTGGCTCGGCTCCTCGGAAAAGCGGGGCTGCGTTGAGGCCGGGGCTGGCCGCCGCGCTGCTCGCTGCCGGCGCGGCCGCGGGCTTCGTCCCGTCGGTGGGGGGCGACGCGCCCGCCACGCTCGTCCTTCCGGTGGCCGCCGGTCAGGCCGCGGCGCAGCGGGCCGCCGGCGCCGCCCGGTCCGGCCCGCCCATCACGGTGGCGTCGAAGCCGTTCGCGGAGTCGTACCTGTTGGCGGAGATGCTGGCCCAGCACCTGGAGGCCCGCGGGTTCACCGTGGATCGCCGGCCGGGCCTGGGCTCGACGGAGGTCGCGTTCCAGGCCCTGCGGGCGGGCGCCATCGACGTCTACCCGGAGTACACGGGGACAGGGCTGGTCGCCATCCTGGGCGCGGAGCCCATGGCGGATCCGGCGGCCGTGCTGCGGCGGGTCCGGAGCGAGTTCCGGGAGCGATGGGGGGTGTCCTGGCTGGCGCCACTGGGGTTCCAGAACACGTACGCCATCGCCGTCCGGCGCGCGACGGCCGAGCGGTACGGCCTGCGCACGCTGAGCGACCTGGCGGGGGCCGCGCCGGAGCTCACAGCGGGCTTCTCGCCGGACTTCATCGGCCGGGAGGACGGGTTGCCGGGCATCCGGGCGGCGTACGGGATCCGGTTCGCCGGCACCCGGTCGCTGCTCCAGGCCGTGAAGTACCAGGCGCTGGCCGAGGGCGAGGTCGACGTCATCGACGGCTACGCCACGGACGGCCAGATCGCCCGCTACGACCTGGTGGTCCTGGAGGACGATCGCGGGTTCTTCCCGGCGTACGAGGCCGTGCCCCTGGCCGGCCGCCAGCTCACCCGGGAGCGGCCCGCCGCCATCGCCGCCCTGGCCGAGCTGGCGGGGCTCCTGGACGAAGCCCGGATGCGGGAGCTCAACCGCCGCGTGGAGGTGGACGGGGAGGCGGTGGCCGCGGTGGCGGCGGACGCGCTCGCGGCGCTCGGCCTCGCGGATCCATCCCCCGGAGCGGGCGGGCCGACGGTCGGCGCGGACCGGCCGGACAAGGGCGGTCTGGCGGGCTACATGTGGTCCCGTCGGGCCGACCTGCTGCAGCTCACGCTCCGCCACCTCCTGCTGGTCGGTATCTCCCTGCTGGGGGCGATTCTCATCGCCGTCCCGCTGGGGCTGATGCTGGAGCGGATCCGGGAGGGGGCGGAGGGGGCGATCCGCGCCGTGGGCCTCCTGCAGACCATCCCCAGCATCGCCCTGCTGGCGTTCATGATCCCGCTGCTCGGCATCGGCGTCGTGCCGGCCCTCGTCGCCCTCTTCCTCTACTCGCTCTACCCCATCCTGCGGAACACCTACACCGGCGTGCGCGACGCCAGCCCGGAGGCCGTCGATGCCGCCCGGGCCCTGGGGATGACGCGCTGGCAACTGCTCTGGAGCGTGCGCCTGCCGCTGGCCGCGCCTGTCATCATGGCGGGGATCCGGACCGCCGCGGTCATCACCGTCGGGACGGCGACGCTGGCGGCCTTCATCGGGGCCGGCGGCCTCGGCGACCCCATCGTCAGCGGGCTCGCGCTCACCGACTCCCGCATGATCCTGTCGGGGGCGATCCCGGCCGCCGGCCTGGCGCTGCTCGTGGACGGGCTCCTTGCCTGGGTCGAGGCGCGAGTCCGGCCCGGGGGCTGAGGGGCGCACCGCGTCGAGCCCGCCACGATGGGGCCGGCACCCCGGGCCCGGCCCGGTGCCGGCGGGGCAGGGCCCGGGCTCCGCCGTGGCCTGGCGATCCCGCGGTCCCGTTCAGTCGACCGGGGCGGTCCGCCGGTCCGGGGGCCGGCTCGCGGACCGCCCCCCCGTTCGGCGACGCCGATCGTGGCCGGGGCCGCCGAGCCCCGGTCGGCCCGCGGCCTCCCGGGAATGCGGCGCCCGGGCGCCGGGCCGGTCGGCCTCGGCGCGGGGTGCGCCGCGGGTAGCGGGCCAGTGGACGGCCACGCCGAGGCTGTAGGCGATGCCGAGCCCGAGGTGGGCCCACATGAGGGCCCTCAGAAGGAGCTCCGCCGTGAAGACCTGGAGAGCGTACCCGGTGAGCACCAGGGCGGCGAAGCCCAGCGCGGCGACCAGCCCGCTCCGTCGGCCTTTCCGCACCCCGAGCCGGTAGTGGCGCCAGATGTGCCGGGACGTGATGAGCCCCACGCTGAACACCAGGAGGGGCGCCACCAGGATGTGGGCCTTGAGGACCCACGGCTGCAGCGGATGGTTGATGACCGCCCAGGGCTCGGTCGGCGTCATCATCTCCTTCATCCACCAGTAGACCACCCCGGTGACCAGGGTGGCCGCCGTGGTGGTCCACACCGACCAGCGCTCGAAGCCCGTCATGCTCATGAGCCGGCCCCCGTCGCGTGGATCACCGCGTGCAGCGCCAGCACCCGCCGCGCGGCCCCGGTCAGCGCGCGGGCCGTAAGGGTGGCGCCCGTGAGATTCACGATGTCGCCCCGGGTCGAGAGGCCGTCTTCGAGGCGCCGCCCCTCGATCTGCTCGATCCAGCCGTCGGGCGCACGGTACTCGGGAGGCTCCGTGAACTTCAGCACATCGACCCGGTCGATCCGGCCGTCCGGGCGCACCACCACCATGACGACCTCGGCCTTGGTCCGCACCCGATGGGCATCGAAGTACGCCACGCCCACCGGCCGCCCGTCCCGGCGGGCCGCGTAGTAGGTGACCACGGTCTGGTCGATCTCGACGCCGCGGCCCGCCAGCGATCGCGCCTCCGCGAGCTGGGCGTCCGACAGATACGCCGTCCGCCGCTCCACCTCCGCCCCGGCGGGGAAGGCGACCGCCAGGGCCTCCTCCTGGGTCATCAGGGTCTGCCCCGTGGCCGGGGCCCACGCCGCCAGCGCCGTCAGCCCCCCGAGCAGGAGCCCGGGGAGCCGACGGCACGATCGCGCACGACCGACGCGGCCTCGCATCAGAACAGGTACGAGAGCACGAGGGCGAACTCGTTCCGGCCCGTCTCCGCCTCCGTGGAGTGGACCTGGTAGTCCCCCTTCACCGCGACCTGCGGGACGGGCTTCCAGGCCGCCCCGAGCAGCAGGGCCGAGCGGTCGTTGGCCGGATCCGCCGTGAACCCCGCCGGCACCTCCGCCTGCGTGTTCAGCCACTCGTAACGGACGTACGGGATCAGCTGGTGCGTCGTCCCGGCTCCGCGGAGCACGTCGTAGCCGGCGTGGGCGTAGCCGCCCCCGAGACGCTCGCCGACCGACGCGGCGCCCGTCAGTCCCTGGAAGGCGTTGATCCGTTCCGCCTCGTCCACGGTGGCCCCGGCGACCAGCGCCCGCAGATCCAGCCCCCGGGCCTGGTACGCCGCGTGGCCCTCCCAGATCAGCGTATTCGCCTGGATCGTCTCGCCGTCGACCTCCGCACCCTGACCGGAGCCGCCGTAGTAGACCGATCCACCGACCGTCAGCCCCAGCACGCCCGTGTAGTCCACACGGGCCACCCCGGCCACGTCCTCGGCCAGCGCATTCGATCCCTTCTGCCGGCCCCCGCGAAGCCCACCGGCACCGAAGTTCTGTGCGCCGGTGAGCCCGTTCAGCACGTACGCCCGGTACGCGAACGGCCCCACGTCGCCGAATACCCCGAATCCGTTCTCCCGCCACGTCGTGGGAATGATCCGCGTCTCCACGAGCGGCCGTGTGCTGCCGAGGAACACCGGCGGCTCATGCAGCTCGTTCACCAGCCCCATGGGCGACAGCAGCAGGCCGCCACGCAGCCCCAGGTTCTCGTGGATGCGGTAGTCCAGGTACGCGAACTCGAGGAACGCCTCGTCGGCATGCTCGATCTCGATCTCCGAGTTGAACAGCAGCCGGTCGTTGAACTTGTACCCGAAATACAGGATGCCACGGTACGCATCCCACTCGTTCGGGACCGGCGACTCCGTGCCGTCCTCCAGCTCGTCGTCGAAGAACTCGAACAGGATCTCGCCGTACCCCCCGATCGAGACGCCCTGGTCCACCTTGTAGACCTTCGACGCCGCCGGGCCGAACCCCAGTACCCCCGTGTCGGCCTCCTCCACCACGTCGCCCCCCAGACGCATCCGCTCCAGCTCCCGGGTGATCGCCTCCACCTGGCGCTTCAGCCGCTCCAGCTCCGACGTGTCCTGGACCGCCGGCTCCGGGGCCCGCGACGCTTCCACCGGACCCCCCAGCCAGCGCTCCATCGCCGGGTTCCACCGGGGTGCCTCGTCGCCGCCCGCCACCGTCTGGATCAGGACCCCGTACGGACGCTCCCACGCCCACTCCAGGGCCGCCTCCGGGCCCATCACGTACAGCGCCGTCGACAGCACGTCCGCCACGAACGGGTCCTCCGCCACCACCGTCACGCTCCCCCACGATTCCACCGGCCGGCCCGTCCGGGGATCCAGCACATGACTCAACCGTTGGCCGTCCACCTCCACATACCGCTCCGAGGACGACGTCGTCGCCGCCGACGCGTTCGCGACCGACAGCTCCAGCAGCGGCTCGTCCCGCTCCGCCACCCGGGCCACCGCCACCCGCGCCGCCTCCGGACCCACCGCCATCACCTGACCGCCGAAGTTCAGCACGCCCGATGCCCCGGACGCGCGGATGGACTCCGCCGCGTCCCGGAGCGCGGCCCCCTTCCCGAACCCGCCGGCGTCGATCCGGACACCGGGCACCCGCCGAACCACCACGTCCGCTTCCGGATCCACCGCGATCCGGTCCCAGCCCGACGCCTCCACGGCCGCCGCCAGATCCGCCGTCGTCGGCACCCGGCCCTCGCCTCGAAGGCCCCACGCCTCCACCAGGGCCCCGACGGCCGGGTCGAACGCCCCGCCGGTCTCCTCCACCCAACGGCCGGCTTCCGCCAACAGCGCCGACAGCTCCGGCGCCACCGCGTGCGGCCTCCCCGCTTCCGCCGCGTTCACCGCAGACAGCTCCGTGTCCGACCGCCACGTGCTCAGCACCGCCTCCGCCTCCCGCACGCTCCGGAGCGCCGCTTCGGCCGCACGGATCCCCACCGCTTCCGCAGGCGCCCGGACCAGCACCCGCAGTCGCGTCCCCATCATCAGCGCCTCCCGCTCCACGACGGTCTCCGGAATGGTCGGCGGCGCCTGCGCCAGCACCGGCGCGGTCCCCACGAGCACGGACAGAAGCGCGCCGAAGCGCGCGGCAAGTCTATTCATGGATCCAGACGTTCGGGTCGTGTGTGAGATTGAGATTCGTTCTCAATCACAGCCAAGCTACCCTCTTTGCCGGACGAGCGTCAAGTCGGGATTCTGCCTACATTTGCTGTGGGGAAACCCCGGCCATGGTGAGTGCGTACGGAGAGGGCGGGGGTGCCGATGGGGTGAGGGGCGGCGGTCGTGCGGGGGCGGACACCGGTACGAGGAGCGGTGGAATGGAAGAGGTGACACGGAAGCGGGTGGTCCGGAAGCTGGAGGGACTGCCGGAGGAGCAGCTGTACCAGGTGCTGGACTTCATCGAGTTCCTGGAAGCGAAGTACGCGCGGGAGGCGGGGCGGAAGCCGGACCCGTTCCAGCAGTTCGCGGAGCGGGTGGAGGACCAGATGCGGATCCGGTCGTTGGCGCCGCGGGCGATGAAGGGGACGATGAAGGTGATGAGCACGGCGGGGAGGGTGATCGACGGGGTTCGGGAGCTGGGCCGGGACCTGGTACGGCCGCCCGCCCCGCGTCCGAATGGTGGCGCGGATTCCGGGTCGGCGGATCCGGCGCAGGGGCGCGAGGAGGGACGCGAGGAGGGACGCGAGGAGGGAGTCCGGCGCCCCGGGGGCCCGGATGGGCCGGTGCCGCGGTCGTCGGCGCCTCCGGAGGAGGGGGGCATGGAAGGCACCGAGGGGGAGCGCGGATGAAGCGACGGAAGCGGGCCGGGAGTGGGGCGCGCGCTCTGGCGGTGCGCCTGATCCCGGTGCTTCCGCGCTTCCTGCGTCTCCTGGGTGGTCTGCTGCTGGACCGGCGGGTCCGGTGGGCGGACCGTGCGTTGGCCCTGGGCGTGATCGCCTACGTGCTGATGCCGCTGGACCTGATCCCGGACGTGCTGGGGGTGCTGGGGCTCACGGACGATCTCTTTCTGCTGGCGCTGGCGATCCGTCGGCTGGTGGCCGGGGCGGGGCCGGAGGTGGTGCGATCGCACTGGACCGGGAGCCCGGAGCGGCTGGAGGAGGTGACGAGGGGTCTCGAGGATCTGGGGGCGCTGGTACCCGGCCCGGTGCGGCGCGCGCTGCGGTCGGTGGCCGGGACCTGACCGGGGGATTCGGGGGGCGTCCGGATCGGGTTGACACTGCCGTGGCGGGCGGGATAGGTTCCGCCATGGAACGAGGGACGACAGGCGAAAAGAGGACGAATCACACCCGCGGGGCCGCCGAGCGGCGGCTCGCGGGTGTCGTGCATAAGGGGGTGGCACCATGACGGAAGCGGGTCGCTCGCGGATCCTGGGGGAGGCGTTGACCTTCGACGATGTGCTGCTGGTCCCCCGGTACTCGGAGGTCCATCCCCGGGACACGTCGGTCACGACCCGGTTGACGAAGGGGATCGAGCTCCGGATCCCGCTGCTGTCGGCGGCCATGGACACGGTGACCGAGTCGCGGATGGCGATCGCCATGGCCCGGGAGGGCGGGATCGGGGTCATCCACAAGAACATGCCCATCGACCGGCAGGCGGCGGAGGTGGATCGGGTGAAGCGGTCGGAGAGCGGCATGATCATGAATCCGATCACGCTGCAGCCCGATGCGCGGCTGGCGGACGCGACGCAGCTGATGTCGCAGTTCTCCATCAGCGGCGTGCCGATCGTGGACGAAGACGAGCGGCTGGTGGGGATCATCACGAACCGGGACCTCCAGTTCGAGACGCGCCTCGATCAACCGATCCGGGAACTGATGACGCGGGACGGACTCGTCACGGCCCCGGTGGGTACGTCCCTCGACGAAGCCGAGCGGATCCTGCACGAGCACCGGATCGAGAAGCTCCCCGTGGTCGACGACGATGGGAAGCTGAAGGGCCTGATCACGGTGAAGGACATCTTCAAGCGCCGGAACTTCCCGAACGCGTGCAAGGACGAGCACGGTCGTCTGCGGGTGGCGGCGGCGGTGGGGACGTCCCGGAGCGACCTGGACCGGGCCGACCAGCTGCTCCACGCCGGGGTGGACCTGCTGGTCATCGACACGGCCCACGGCCACTCGAAGGGGGTGCTGGACGCCCTGGCCCGGACCCGGGAGCGGTTCCCCGACGCCCAGATCATGGCCGGCAACGTGGCCTCCGCGGAGGGGGCCCGGGCACTGGTGGAGCGGGGCGCGGACGCCGTCAAGGTGGGTGTGGGGCCGGGCAGCATCTGCACCACCCGTGTGGTCACGGGGGTCGGCGTCCCCCAGCTGACGGCCATCATGGAGTCGGTGGCCGGCGTGGACGGCGCGGTCCCGGTCGTCGCCGACGGCGGCATCCGCTACTCCGGTG
>JABAOG010003627.1_pt2 | contig 16633 bp, 16 predicted proteins | sample 7062131 | NCBI WGS metagenome assembly JABAOG01 (sample SAMN14538629, study PRJNA623070) | marine sediment metagenome | biome: marine biome [ENVO:00000428]; feature: marine pelagic biome [ENVO:01000023]; material: deep marine sediment [ENVO:00002113] | place: India: Arabian Sea | collected...
CAATAGGTGGTCGGGCCCAGCAGCAGGCCCGCCAGCAAGAGCCCCACCAAGAGGCCGAGCGCGGCGCCCCCGCCGCCGAGAAGCCAGAGCCCATAGACGCTCTGCTGCAGCAGCAGATGGGGAAGCGCCAGATAGAGCACCAGGTGGGCACCGAAGAGCCCGCCGAAGAGACCCAGACCGATCATCAGGAAGCGCAATGGTCTGCGCTTCGGCAAGCGGATCGGTGTCCGCGATGGAACGAGGTCCAGCAGCCAGGCGAGCGCCCGACTCAGCGTTCCGAAGGGACAGAACCAGCCGCAGAAGACCCGCCCCAAGAGGATTGCGATCAGGACCGGGATCGCCAACGCCAGGATGGCACGCGCCGTCGCAGGGCGCGCCATGAGCGTGAAGGCCCCGGCCAGCGGGTCGATGGTGGGCACGCCGAAGTACTCGACGCCGACGCCACCACCGAGAAGCCGGTTCTGCTCGTGGGCGGCACCCGCGGTCTCGCCGCGGGGCAGGGTCTGGTGCAGACCCGCGGGCAGGTCCGCGCCGGGGCTGGCCCAGCTCGACAGATCGGTGCGCTCGAGGCGCTGCCAGCCACCGAGCAGCGGCGCCACCAGGACCGCGACGAGAGCGAGCAGCTGGGTGACCCGTCGCAGGATCCGCCAGCCGCGCGCAGGTCGGAAGCCGTCCCGGAGGCGACCCATCAGCCACGCCCTTCTCGCACCACGTCGATCGCCGTCGGGCTCTGTGGACAGAGCTCGACGCAGCGACCGCAACCGACGCACCCCTCGGCGACGACCACCGGCCGGCCGGGCGGAACGAGCCGAATCGCTCGGTCGGGCAGCGGACAGGCGTCGTAGCAGTAGCCGCAGACTCGGCCCAGATAGGACAGACAACGGTCCGGGTCGACGGCGGCGGTGCCCATGTCCACCTCCTCGGCGATCACCGCCAAGTCGTCGGCGACCGGCGTGAGCGCGTCGGTGGGACAGATCTCGGTGCAGCGCATGCAAAGGGTGCAGGAGCGGCGTCGGACATCGACGAAGGGCGTCGCCGCGCCGTGAGCGGTCTCGTCCAAACCGAAGTACTCGATGCACCCGTTCTCGCAGACCGTTCCGCACATCCCGCAGCGGATGCAGGCGGCTCGAAAGGCGGCGTCGTCCTTCGAGGCGGTCGGCGGGCGGACCGGTAGGCGCCAGTCCTCCGTCGCTCGCGCGCCGTCACCCTTCAGGCGCCAGATCGAGCCGGTGGCCCCGGCGGCGAGCACGACGACGCCTCCCGCCACGAAGCGGCGGCGGGAGACGACCGGCTCCTTGCGCCGGAGCTTCCGCAGCTTCCGGCGGCGGCCGAGCTTCACGAGCGCCATGGCGGCCTTCCCATGGAGGGGGAGTCATCGGGGAGAGAGGTCACCGACCCACGGGACTGCAAGAGGCGCACCGGCGCCGAGCATCGCCACGTCATGGGCGTGCGAGCGGACGGCCTCTCCAATCGGCGAGTCTCGGGCTCCCGGGGCCTCGCATTTTCGAGAGACGCGCGGCCCAGCCACGAGGCCCCGGCAGCTGAGCCGCGACCGCTGGCGACGGAGGCGAAGGCGGGTCACGCTGTGCGATTCCCATGGAATCGGACAAGCGCACCATCCACTTCGTGNNAAGAACCGCGTCGACACCGAGGTCATGCTCGGGGTCAGCGACCAGTCCGGCTTCGAGATCGTCGAGGACCCGGCCGAGGCCGAGGTGATCGTGGTCAACACCTGCGGCTTCATCGGACCGGCCAAGGAAGAGTCGGTCGACACGATCCTCGAGATGGGCACCCACAAAGAGGCCGGCACCTGCAAGAAGCTCGTGGTCGCCGGATGCCTTTCCCAGCGATATCCGGACGAGCTCGCCACCGAGCTGCCCGAGGTCGATCACTTCCTCGGCTCGAGCGACATGCTGAAGCTCGGCACCGTCCTGCAGGGCAAGGGCGAGCGGATGATGGTCGGCCACCCGGCGCTCTACACGATGGACGCCGAGGCCCCCCGGGTGCTCACCCAGACCGGCCACCACGCCTACGTGAAGATCGCCGAGGGCTGCAATCGCAGCTGCTCCTTCTGCGCGATCCCCAGCTTCCGCGGCAAACAGCGCTCGCGGCCGGTGGCGGACGTGGTCCGCGAGGTGCAGGCCCTGGTCAGCGCCGGCGTCGTCGAGGTCAGCCTGATCAGCCAGGACACCATCGCCTACGGCCGGGACCTCGAGGGCAAGCCCGACCTCGCCGAGCTCACCGAGGCCATCGCCGAGGTCGAGGGCCTGGCGTGGGTGCGGCTGCACTACCTGTATCCGGAGAAGCTGACCCAGCGGCTCTCCGAGCTGATGCGCGACCACCCCAAGGTGCTGCCCTACGTGGACATGCCCCTGCAGCACGCCAGCACCCCGATGCTCAAGCGCATGCGGCGCGGTCACGGGGGCGACCGGCTGCGGAAGGTGGTGGACCGGATGCGGAGCGCGGTGCCCGACCTCGTCTTCCGGACCAGCTTCATCGTCGGTCACCCCGGCGAGACCGACGCGGACTTCGACGAGCTGGTCGACTTCGTCCGCTGGGCCGAGTTCGACCACGTCGGCGTGTTCCTCTACTCGCCGGAAGAGGACACCCGTTCGGGGGAAATGACCGACGACTTCGTCGACGAGAAGGTCGCCAAGCGTCGCCACCGGCAGCTCATGCGCGCCCAGCGGCCGATCAGCCGGGACAAGCTGAAGGCGCGGATCGCCACCGAGGTCGAGGTGGTCGTCGACGGCGTCAGCGACGAGAGCGAGTTCCTCCTCGAGGGTCGCTGGTGGGGGCAGGCCCTCGGGGTCGACGGGAAGGTCTACCTGGCGAACGGCGACGCCCAGCCCGGCGAGATCCGCAGGGCCCTGGTGACCGAGAGCGCGGACTACGACCTGGTCGCCGATCTGCTCGGCCCGGAAGGCGAATGGAACGCTCCCCCGGGCACCAGCAAACCGCGGCGACGGAAAGTTCGGCTCAGAACGGTGTCCTGACCCCTCCGAACCCGGGGAACACCAACGAGCGTAGGCAAAAAAGATCGTCACAGAGTGAGCGATCGCAGGTCGGCTGCCCTATACTTTTCGACGCCCGATGGCCGCTTCCGCATCCGACGCGCCGAGCAGCACCGATAGCGAAAGCCAGGTGCGACGATCTTCCCCGAAGATCCCGGCAGCGCCGGGGGTTCCGGACGGAGACGATCTGGGCTTCGAGGTCGATCTCGGCACCCGCTCGACCTCCTCCCGCCTGTCCCGGGGCGTCTCGATGCCACCGCCCATCGCGACCATCGGCCGCTACGACGTGCTCGGACGCGTCGCCGTCGGCGGCATGGCGGAGATCTACCTCGCCCACGAGCGCAGCTCCGGCGGCGGCGTTCGGCTGGTGATCCTCAAGGTCCTCCGCCAGCACATGGAGGACGACGAGGAGCTCGACGCCATGTTCCTCCGCGAGGGCAGCGTGGCGATGCAGCTCTCCCATCCGAACATCTGCTCGACCTACGAGTTCGGGAAGGTCGGCGGCCACTACTTCATGGCGATGGAGTACGTGGACGGCGCCACCGTCCGCGAGATGCTCGTGGCCCTCGCCAAGCGGCGCGAGGCCATGCCGGTCGCCTACGCCGTCGCCATCTTCGCGCGGGTCGCCGCCGCCCTCGACTACGCCCACCGGGCCAAGGACTCGCGGCGCCGGAAGCTCGGCGTGGTCCACCGGGACGTCACCCCGCACAACGTGATGGTTCGGGCGGACGGCGTGGTGAAGCTGCTCGACTTCGGCGTGGCCCAGGTGGCCGCGAGCGAGCACGAATCGCGCTCCGACGCCGTGAAGGGGAAGTTCGGCTACCTCTCCCCGGAGCAGACGGTGGCCAAGCCGCTCGACGGCCGCTCGGACGTCTTCGCCCTCGGCATCTGTCTCTACGAGGTGCTGACGATGAAGCGCCTCTACAAGCGACCGAGCCAGTTCGAAACCTTCAAGGCGATCTTGCAGGACCCGGTTCCGTCCATCCGCAACGTGGACGATTCGCTCCCGGAGGACCTCGACGCGATCGTCCAGAAGGCGCTCGCGAAGAAGCCGTCGGAGCGCTTCCAGACCGCCGGCGACATGCAGCAGGCGCTCGAGGAGTGGCTCGCCGACCAGCGGCAGGTGGTGAACGCCAGCCGGCTGGCGGGGCTGATGCACACGCTCTTCGGCGAGAAGCTCGAAGAGGGGCCGGCGCTGGTCGCCGACGAGACCGTGATCCGGCGCCTCGCGCCGCTGGAGGAGGACGGCAAGAAGGTCCTCTCGGCGCGCCCGCCGCCGATGACTCCGCCACCGACCGGCGGCGCCGAGGACTCGGTCGCCACCGGCACCGACATGACGGCGTCGATGCCCGCGCAGCGGAACCGCGCCATCGCGATGGGCGCGATCGGCGCGATGCTCATCGCGGGCATCGGAGTCGCGGTCGGCATGGCCGCGCGCGGCGGAGGCGAGGAGGCCGAGAGCACTGGACCCGCGGCGAGCGCGCCCCATGACGATGGGGCGGAGAGCGACGCCACCGAGGCCGAAGAGCCGAGCGCCATGACCGCCACGCCCGTGCCCATCGACGAGGAATCCGCCCCGGCGGACGAGGAGGCCGAGGACCAGGACGAAGCGCTCGCCGAAACCGAGGACGAAGCGCTCGCCGACGCCGAGGAAGAAGAGGAAGACGAGGCCGAGGAAGCCGCCGAGATGGCCACGCCCACTCGCATGCGACGCCGCCGTCGCGCCTCGCGCATGCGTCCGGGCTTCGTGGCCGATCCCGGCTTCTGACCGCCGGCCCGAGCCCCGCTCGGCCGCCGCTCCACAGCCATCGCTGAACGCCGCTCGCCTCGTCGAGTGACGTTTTCTCCCGACAGGACCGCTCGCTCCCTTATGTTGTACTCGATGCGATTCGCCGTTCCATCACTGCTCCTCGCGTGTCTCCTGGCGCCCGGGCTCGCCTTCGCCCAGGACGCGGGAGCCGCCGACCCCGACGCGGGCGTCGCCGAGCCCGAAGTGACCGAAGAAGAGACGGAAGCGAGCCCGGAGTCGACCGACGAGGGGCCGACGCCCGAGGAGCTCGAAGAAGCCCGACAGCTCTTCTCGGACGGCGTCCGCTACGCCAGTGAGGGCGAGTTCGGCCGGGCCGTGATCGCCTTCCGGCGGGCCGCCGAGATCAAGGCCGCTCCGGCCGTGGTCTACAACCTGGCCTCCGCGCTCTACGAGAGCGGCGAGCTGGCCGACGCCGCGGCGCAGGCGCAAGCGGTCGTCGCCGACGAGGATTCGCCGCCGGAGCTGAAGGAGCGGGCCGAGGTCTTGCTCGACGAGATTCGGGACCGCACGGCGACGCTCACCATCCGCCTCGGCGGCGAGGCCGACGGAGCCAAGGTCGACGGGGAGCTCCTCGATCCGGCGCAGCTCGAGCGCCCGCTGATCCTCGAGCCGGGCGTCCACACGGTCGTCGGCCTGCGGCGCGGCGAAGAGATGACCCACCGCGAGCTCGAGATTCGTGCCGGCGGACAGGCCCACATCGACGTGAGCGTGATCCCGACGCCCGAGGAGGTCGCCGCCGCGAATCCCCCGCCCCCGGACGAACCGGAAGAACCCGAGGACGATTCGAACACGTGGCTCTACGTCGGCATCGGCGCCGGCGCCGCGGTGGTGGTCGCGGCGGTCGTGGTGGTGGTCATCCTCGCCACCGGCGGCGGCACCGAGGACCCGGTCGAGGGCAACTTCAACCCGGGAGTCTTGGAGTGGTGATGCGTCGAATCCCTTTTCTCGCGCTGCTGGCGCTCGTCGCGCTCGGCTGCGGAACCGACCCGCGCACCGAGGTCATCGTCGTCGTCGACAGCGACCTGGACGTGCCCGCGGAGCTCGACGAGATCACCATCGAGGTGATCGCGCCCAGCGGTGATACCCAGTCGTCGGTGGCGACCCTCGGCGACGGCGAGCCGGGGCTGCCCCGAACGCTGGGGCTCGTGCACACCGGGGGATCGCTCGGTCCCTTCACCGTCGAGGTCACCGGTCTGCAGGGCGGGAGCCCGGTCGTCACCCGCGGCGCCACCTTCCAGTTTCAGCCGGAGCAGACCCTGGTGCTCACCATGCATCTGGTTCGCAGCTGCACCACCATCGCGTGCGGCGCCGGTGAGACCTGCACCGAGAGCGGGTGCCAGAACCCGGACTCCACCGGCCGGTTGACCGTCTGGACCGGCACGCCGCCGCGCCTCGGCGACATCCCCGACATGGACATGGNNGCAACGGCATCGACGACGACTGCGACGGCACCATCGACGAGGGCTTCGACCTCGACGGCGATCCCATGAACTGCGGCGCCTGCGGCGTGGAGTGCATCTTCCGCAACGGCTCCGGGACCTGCAACGCGGGCACGTGCACGATCACCGGTTGCGACACCGGCTTCGAGGACTGCGACACCGACGGCACCAACGGCTGCGAGACCAACACGATGACCGACGCGAACAACTGCGGCGGGTGCAACAACATCTGCGCCAACCCGCAGGGGCGCATCTGCTGCATGGGCGCCTGCCAGCGCGACAGCTGCATCTGAGCTGGCGGCGGGGGCGCGCGGCCGCGCTGATCGCTCAGCGTAGGACGGCCTCGAGCGCTCCGTGGATCCCCGCGAGGAGCGCGTCGAGGTCGTCGTCCGCGATGTTCAGCGGCGGCACGGCGTAGACCACGTTGCCCAGCGGACGGAGCCACACGCCCCGCTCGCGGGCCGCCTCCTGCACCGCCCAGCCGACCTTGCCGTGGTAGCCGCCTTCGCCGACGTCGATGGCGCCCACCATGCCGAGGCTCCGGGCGTGCTTCGTGCCGGGGAGCTCCCCCATGCGGGCGAAGGCGTCCGCCATGCGCTTCGCCTTCGGCTCGGCGCGGGCGATGACGTCGTCCTCCTCGAAGATCCGCAGCACCTCGAGCGCGACCGCCGCCCCGAGCGGATTGCCGCAGAAGGTGTGGCCGTGGAGGAACGCGCGCCGCGTGTCGCCGCGGAAGCCGTCGTGGATCCGCTTGGACGCGAGGGTGACGCCGAAGGGGATCAGGCCGCCGCTGAGGCCCTTGGCCACGGCGAGCAGATCCGGCGCGATGCCGGCTCGATCGCAGGCCCACATCGGCCCCGTGCGGCCGAGACCGGTGAAGACCTCGTCGGCGATGAGGAAGGTGTCGGCTCGGTCGCAGGCGTCGCGGAGGCGCGCGAGCTGGGCGTCCGGATACATGCGCATTCCGGAGGCGCCCTGGACGATCGGCTCGACGACGACGCCGGCGATCTCGTCGCCGTGCTGCTCGAGCTCACGGACGAGACCGTCGAAGACCGCCTCCCAGCCCGCAGGATCGACGATGGGCTCGGCGTCGTTGGTGGCGAAGAGCAGCGGCGCGAAGACCGCTCCGACCTCGTCGAGGGCGCCGACGCTCATCGCGCCGATGGTGTCACCGTGGTAGCCGCCGGGGAGCGCCAGGAAGCGCTGTCGCTTCGGCTGCCCGTTCTGCTGCCAGTACTGGAAGGCGAGCTTGAGCGCGACCTCCATCGCCGTGGAGCCGTTGTCGACGAAGAAGACACGCTCGAGGCGCGCGTCGCCCTCGGCCTTCGGCGCCACCTTCACCAGCGCATCGGCGAGCTCGGCCGCCGGCTGGTGCGCGATGCCGGCGAGGGCGCAGTGAGGCAGCGACTCGGCCTGCCGATGGAGCGCGGCGATGAGCCGTGGGTTCGCGTGACCGAGGTGGGTGCACCACCAGGAGCCGGTGGCGTCGAGGTAGGTCCGGCCGCCCATGTCGGTGAGCCGAGCGCCTTCGGCGTGGGTGACCACGAGCGGGTCCTTGTGCTCGTGATCCTCGGTCGAGGCGAAGGGCCGCCACACGTGCTTGCGGTCCAGGGCGACGAGCGCGTCTCGCGAATCCATGGGCGAGACCATGAACGGCGACTCGCTCAGTCGTCCAGCCGACGCTCCTTGCGGCGTGCCCGCTGCCGCGCGAGGGAGACGCCGACCGCCAGGCCGATGGAGCCCACGATCACCGCGAGGGAGATCAGCGTGGGGATCTTCACCCAGTGGTGGAGGATCATCTTCGCGCCGACGAAAGCGAGCACGACCGCGAGGGCGTAGCGGAGCTCGTGGAACTTCTGCACCGCGGTCTCGAGGACGAAGTAGAGGCTGCGGAGCCCGAGGATCGCGAAGATGTTCGACGTGAAGACGATGAAGGGCTCGGGCGTCACGGCGAAGACCGCGGGGATCGAGTCGAGGGCGAAGACCAGGTCGGTCCACTCGATGACGATCAGCGCGAGCCCCAGGCTGGTGATCGCGCGCTTGCCGTCGATGCGGACGAAGAAATGCCCCTCGGCGTTCGGGGTGTCGTCCGGCGCGACGTGGAACCACCTCTTGAGCCGGTCGGTGAAGGTCGGCCCTTCGTCCTCTTCCGCCTCCGCTCCATCCTTCTCCGGGAAGAGGAGCTTGATGCCCGTGAAGACCAGGTAGGCGCCGAAGACGTAGAAGAGCCAGGTGAACTTGTGGAGCAGCCAGAGGCCGCCGAGGAGCATGGCGCCACGCATCACGATGGCGCCGAGCACGCCCCAGAAGAGCACTCGGTGGCGGTCGACCCGCGGCACCTCGAAGCGCTGGAAGACCAGCGCGATGACGAAGATGTTGTCGATGCTCAGCGACTTCTCGAGGAGGTACGCCGTCAGGTAGCGCATCGCCGCGCGACCACCGTGCCGCTGGCCATCGGTGATGGGGATGCCTTCGTCGTCGAGGAGCTCGGCGCCGAACCAGGCGTTCTCGTACATGAAGTAGATCACCGCCGTGAAGCTCAGGCCGAGGGTGATCCACACCGCGGTCCAGCCGAGCGCTTCCTTCGCGTGGACCTCGTGCGCCTCCTTGTGGAAGACGCCCAGATCCAAGGCGAGCATCACCGCCACGAGCGCCAGAAAGCCGACCCACATCCAGGTCACGGGCGGAGCATCGGGCTCTGGGCCTCAGAACACAAGGCACCGCTCAGTCGTTCGGTAGCCGAGCGAGGTGGTCGTCACAGCCGTGGCGCCAACCGTCGAGCGCCGGCCCGGCGTCGAGGGCGAGCTGATGGCAGACCTCGTAGGCGCCCCGAGCCTTCTCGGCGAGCGCCGCTGCCGGACCGGCGAGGGCCTCGGCCGCTGCCGGATCGATGCGCTCGGCGTGGGCGCCCATCAGCGAATCGTGGGTCGCCTGCAGGATCGCTCCGTGGAGCGCGACCGCGATCGTCTGCTCGNNCGTGGAGCGCGACCGCGATCGTCTGCTCGGCGGAGCTCCCGCGGCGCGCCTGCCGTCGAAGCTCCGCGGCCTGACTCAGGGCGCGCTGCCGTTGGTCCATCCACGGCACGAAGACCTGCTCCACCCACTCGACGCCGTCCGCAGGCGGCAGTGGCGGCAGGGCCTCGGCAATGGCGAGCATGCGCACCACCGCCGTGCTCTCCACCGCCGTCAGCGGCGGCCACCCCTCGAGGCGCAACGCCTCGGCCGGCGGCTCCTCGGCCGCGGGGCGGGCCTCGGGGCCACAGGCGAGGAGAAACGAGAGCAGGAGCACGCGGCGCACTCCTTCATCCTGCTACGATGAGCGCCGATGGGCGACAAAGACGCCGGCTTCAACAACCCCTTCGCCGCGCTCCAGGGGCTCGGAAAGGACCTGCCCAAGCAGGAGAAGGCGCCCGAGCCCGAGGTGGAAGCGAGCCCAAAGGGGCCCGCGCCGCTGAGCGGGAAGATCGTCCTGCGCCGCGAGAAGAAGGGCCGCGGCGGCAAGACGGTGACCCGCGTCACCGGCCTGCCGCCTTCACGGCTGGAGGAGCTCTGCAAGAAGATGAAGAAGGGCCTCGGCTGCGGGGCCAAGGTCGAGGGCGCGGATCTCGTCCTGCTCGGCCAGCTCACCGATCGCGGCGCCGATTGGCTGCGCGAGGCGGGCGCCACCGAGGTCGTGATCGGCAACTGAGGCGGTGGGACGGCCGCCCCAGTTGCCGTCGCGATCAGGGCAGCGTGGCCACGACCTCGTCCAGCGCCACCCGAAGGGCCGACCAGCCCATGCCCTGGTTGGTGGTCTTGCGGGTGACCATCACCAGGACCGCCTCCTTCTCGCGGATCAGCTTCATGAAGTGGAAGGTCTGGACCGAGGAGATGAAGATCTCTTCGAAGGAGTCCTTGACCTCACTCCCGCGCTGCTTGCTGAGCATCTGCTCGACGCGCAGCACGTTCTTGCCGCGGAACATGTCCACCGCCGCGGCCGCCACCGAGTCCAGGTAGGACTGGGTGAAGTGGGGCACCGTGTGGTGGACCCCCATGATCATGCCGGTGTTCAGGTCCACCACACCGCACGCGAGGCAGTCGCTCACATCTTCCACCACACTCGCGCAAATCGCCTGGGTCGTCGTCATCGTCTCTTTCCTCCACGATCACGGTCGCCCGCCACACCCCGGCGCACATGACTCGATGTGGACTGTCTTGCGGGGGCCGATGACCGACCATGGGCCATCCCGGAGGAGTCCAATGACCCAGAATGGTCATCACCAACGGCGCGACACCACATGCGGGGGTCTCGGCGACCGCCGACGACGGATCGCCAAACGGCTATACATAAAGCAGTATGCAACTACTCCTTTACAATGCTCCGGGCCCCGGCGAGACTTGGAGCATGCGTAGAGCTCTCCCCTCCCTCCTCGTAGCCGGCATCGCGGCGGCGCTCCTGACCCTCGCCGCCAGCCCGGCCGAGGCCCAGCCCCGCGGGGCAATCAGCCAGAACGGCATCGATGGCGTCCGCCTCGAAGTCCACGGTGTCGTCGGCTGGTATCACGCTTTCGGTGCCGGGATGCGGGTGGAGATCCCCCTGCTGAAGACCGGCTTCACCGACAAGCTCGACGACGAGTTCGCGCTGAGCTTCGGAGGCGACGTCGGCTTCTTCCCCTGGGGCGGCAGCCGCTACGACAGCCGAGAGTGGAACCGGCGCTACGACAATTGGGGCCATTGGTACGGCGATTGGGCCTTCTGGGGCGTCGTCACGGCCAACTGGAACATCTACGTCGGCGACAAATGGTCGTTCTTCCCGGAGCTGGGGCTGACCATCAGCGTGCACGATTGCTGGGATCGGGACTTCAGGCGCGAGGTCTGTGTCACGGCGGCCCCGGTGGGCGGGGTCGGCGCCCGTTATCATTTCAGCCAGAGGGTGGCGCTCGTCGCCCGGGTGAACTGGCCCGTCGGGCTGCAGGTGGGACTGACCTTCTGAGTCCTCGGCCGGGGGTGTACCCTGGCGCCGGCGCTCCCATGCCGGATGAATCCAAGAAGATCTCGCCCCTCACGTTGGGGGCCGCGACCGTGCTCGGCGCCGACGCGCTGGTGACCACCACGCTCGGGTCGGCGATCGCGCCCTCGAGCTGGACCGGACCGATGGCGGGGTTGATCTTCGCCGCCCACTTCGCCGGCCTCTGCCTGGCCATCGTCCGCAGCGAGCGCATGGCGGCGGCTCGGGGCAGGCATCGCTTCCTCTCGATGGCGGCCGCGACCGTGGTGGTGGCGACCCTCCTGCTCCCGCTGCTGCCGCTCTTCCTGGTCTGGGTGGTCCTTCGTTTCCTCGCGGGGGCCGGCGTCGGCGGGGTGCTCCACGTCGGTGGTGAATGGCTCGCCGACCGCGGCGTGCCCACGAAGAGCGGGCGGCTGCTCGGTTTCGCGGCGGTGACCCAGCTCTGCGCCGCGGCCATCCAGCCGCTGCTCGCCGTCTACGGCCCCGGGCACGTCGAGACGTTCGTCCTGGCGGGAGCCCTCCTGGTCACCGGCGTCGGCATGATGGCCGGCAGCCGCGACGCACGGCCGGCCACGGTCGGCGAAGCGCGAGAGCCGCGGGCCAAGGCGCTGGGTGCGCTGGGCATCTTCGCCGCGGGCGGCGCCTTCGGAGCGGGCGCGGCGATGGCGAGCCTCCTCTGCTTCGGGCCCATCTGGGCGTACGGGATCGGCATGGACGTGGCGGCGACCGGGCTCTTCATGGCCCTGCTCTTCGCGGGGGGCCTCGCTCCGCTCCTGATGAACCGAGTGCTGCAGCGCCTCGACCCCCGCATCGCGTTGGCGATCGTCGCGTGGGCCCTGGCGTTGGTGAGCGTCGGCTTCGCCTTCTCGGCCGCGCGCTCCTTCCTCCTCGCCGCGCCGTTGGCGCTGGTCTCCGGGGCGCTGGCCTTCGGGCTCCTCCCGATCGCTTGGGCTCACGCCGACGCTCGCGGTGAAGCGGATCCCCACACGGTGGCTCGCTCGACGGCCCTCCTCTGCGCGCTGGGGGGCGTGGGCGGCTCCCTCTTCACCTCCCTGATGATGCTCCCCTCACTGCTCGGGCCGGCCGGCCTCGCCCTCGGGCTGGGCCTGACGGCGACGGCGGTCGCGGGTCTCGCCGTCTTCCACCGCGTCACCCGCGCCGGGGAGGGGAGCGAGCCGATCCCCTTGCGGCCGGTTCCGCTTCCCGCCGCCCTCGGCGCCGAGCTCGTCTTGCGCACCCAGGCCAGCCCGGTGGGCTCGGTACCGCAGCCGCTCCCGCCCATCCCGGTGCCGCCTCCGCCGGAGCCGCCCCAGCCCCCGCCGGAGCCGCCATCGTCGACGGAGGCACCGACCGCTCACGCGATCCCCGAGCCGTCGAGCCCGCCAGCGGAGGATCCGACCTCCACCATCGTGGACCCGCCGCCGCCCCCGGGGGACGCGGGCTGAGCCCTGCGCCCGTGCTACCGTCGGCGTTCGGGTCATGAGTGCCGAGTCCGCACCGATGGAAGACGACGGCTGGGTGGGTCGAGTGCTCGACGAGCGCTACCGCATCCTCGAGGTCCTCGGCGAGGGCGGCATGGGTCAGGTCTTCGTCGGCGAGCATCTGAAGCTGCGCCGGCGAGTCGCCATCAAGACCATCGTCGCGGAGCTGGCCCATCGACCGGAGGTCACCGCTCGCTTCGAGCGCGAGGCGATGGCGACCGCCCACCTCGATCACCCGAACATCGTCGGAGTGCTCGACTACGGGACGCTGGCCGACGGAGCGGCCTACCTCGTCAGCCAGCTCATCGAGGGGCCGAGCCTGAGCGAGAAGATCGCCGACGAAGGACGCATCGACTGGCGCGAAGCGTGCCGAATCGGCGCCGACGTGGCCGCCGGCGTGGCCGCGGCGCACGCGGTCGGGATCGTCCACCGGGACCTGAAGCCGGAGAACGTGCTCCTCGCCCGACAGGTCGAGGGCCCGCCCATCGCCAAGGTGCTGGACTTCGGGATCGCCCGCGTCATCGGCGACGCCCTGGGGCCGGACGCCCAGGCGACGCTGACCCGCCACGGCATGGTGCTGGGAACCCCCGGCTACATGGCGCCGGAGCAGGCGCTCGGTCAGCCGGCGCACCCGCGGGTCGACGTCTACGCGCTGGGCGTGATCCTCTTCGAGATGCTCACGGGGAAGGCGCCCTATGCGTCGGACACGGGGCTCACCAACCTGGTCTCTCGGCAGCTCACCGAGCCCCTGCCGGACCTGCAGGAGGCCCTGGGCGACCAGCCCCTGCCGCCGGAGCTGGTCGCGCTGGTCCGCTCGATGCTCGAGCCCGAGCCCGCCCAGCGGTCCACCGACCTCGCCGAGGCCCGTGAGACCCTCGCCCAGCTCGCCTCCTCCGCGGACGTCCCCCCGGCCGTCGCCCCCGACACCACCGTGGTCGAGCCCGAGCCGGCCTCACCCGGCAGGGCTCGCGATCGCACGTTCCTGGTCGCCGGCATCGCGGTCCTGGCGCTCGCGATCGTCGCCATCGGGGCCAGCGTGTGGGGTGGGGANNGCGCGTCCGCCGGTCATCGGCAGCGCGTCGACGGCTCCCGAGCCGGGCGCGAGCGGCGAATCGGGACTGGAGCCCGACGTCGCCGTTCTCCTCGAGAGTCCCAGCGCCGACGCACGGGAGGCCGCCGCCCGGCGCCTCCTGCACGGCGGCGCGCTCGCGCCGCTGCCCCGGGCGCTCGTCCAGCTCGAGCTGGCGACCACTTGCCGCGGCCGCCGCGAGGCGCTCGACGCCCTACGGGCCGCGGGCGACCCCCGAGCGCTCCCGGCCCTCGAGCGCTGGCGCGCGGAGCCCTCGACCGGGTGCCCGGCGAGCGAGCCGAGCTGCAACCGGTGTCTGACCGAAGCCCTCGAGGCAGCGCTGGTCGCGCTGCAGGGGCAGTGATCCCGTCAGTCGTCGTTCGCGGCGACGCCGAGCCGAGCCAGCAGATCGGGCCGGTCGACCTTTCGCCGCTCCCCCGACTTCGCCCGTTTGGGGGCCTCGGCGCTCCGGAGCGTGTGCAGGAGATCGATGAACGAGCCGGGACTCGGTTTCCGCTCGCCGAAGGGCGCGCCCTGCAGCCAGCGTCGCTCCGCATCGGTCAGGTCGGGCGGGGCGTAGTGCGCGAGAAAGCTCTCGAAGGCCTCCGAGCCCTCCACCGAGGGCGCGGTGCCGAGCAGGTAGTCGACGGTGACCTCCAAGTAGGCGGCCAAGCGCTGCAGCGACGCCGAGGAGGGGATCGTCTTGCCCTGCTCCCAACGGTCCACGTGCTGCCAGGAGGTCCCCAGGTCCCGCGCCATCTGGTTCTTGTTCCGTCCCCGGCGGCGCCGGGCGGCTCGAATTCGTTCTCCGACGGTCTGGGCCTCACTCACGGCCGACAAGGTAGGGCAGCGGCCCCCTCCCCGCTACCGCTTTGCCCATTCGACCCGCAGATAGTATAAACAGCAGTATGCATACATCGCTGCCCAGACTCGTGCGTTCGACCCACCTCGGTGGGCGGCACGTGCCGAGCGCCGGGCCCCGTGGGGGGCAGCGATGCGGCTAGCGTGGATCGTCCTCGTCGCCGGCGGTCTGACGGCCCGCGACTGTGAAACCGCCGCCGCGTCGGAGGACCAGCCGCTCTTCGCGACGCAGAGCGTGGGCGCCACCGTCGATGGACCTCCGGCCTTCGGGAGCGCCCAGGTCGACGTGGAGGCGCCCCTGCCGGTCCTGAATGTCGACATCGACGCCCCGCCGGCTCCGACGGCCACCGTCGACGTGGACGCGCGACACGGCGGCAGCGTGGTGCACGCAGGCCCCCATCCGATCGAGGTGGTGCCGCACGCCTCGGGCGAGGTCCACGCCTACGTCCAGGGCCCGAGGCCTCCGGAGGCGCGGCTCACGGTCGACGTGCCGGTGCGCGGTCGCCCTCGGGGTCGCCCGGTGCGCCTCGAGTGGGACGCCGACGCCGGTCACTATCGAGGCGCCGTCCCCCGCGGCGTGCACATCGTGCCCGGGCCGGTCGCCGTCCACTACCACGTCGGGCCGCGGGTCTACGACGTTCACGCGCCCCATGTGGTCGTCGGGCCGACCATCGTCATCGACGGACCGCGCTGGCACTGGGGTCGGGGGAAGTTCCGCGGCCACGGCAAGTTCCGCGGGAGGGGCCACGGCAAGTTCCGCGGGAGGGGCCACGGCAAGTTCCGTGGTCCCCGTGGGCACGGCATGTTCCACGGTCCCCGCGGCCACGGTAGGATCCGCGGTGGCCGTGGCCATCGGCCGGGACGGCACCGCGGTCCCCGCGGTCGCCACTGATCCTCGAGCTCGGGCGCCGGGCCGAGCGGTACCGAGAGCATGCGAACCCCGAACGCCGACTGGCTCAGGCTGACCAGCAGCCAAGCGTCCTGATGGACATCCCCTGCCCATCGTGTGGAAGCCTCACGCCTTCGGACGAGCTCGTCCACGAGGTGGAGGGTCCGCCGCTCTGCAAGTCGTGCGCGGCGATCGAGATGGTCCGTCGCGGCCCCCGAAGACCCAGCGTCTCGACGCGTCGCGAAGCGAGCTCGGGGAGCGGCAACTTCGCCTTGGGGTTCCTGCTCGGGTTCTTCTGTTGCCCCTCGCTGCTCGGTCTCTTCGTCCCGGGCTGGGGAGCGAGCACCAAGAAGGGCATCGTCGTCGGATTCCTCGTGGGCATCGCCGCCGGCTACGGCATCCAGTACTACCGAGCCTCGCACGGCCTTCCGCCGATCTACGAGCGCTGAGCCCGAGGCCGGGTTCGACACGGAGTCGTGACGCGCCCCCGGGGCGCGCTATGGTCGGCGCGATGGCCCGCGCAGCACTGATCCTGGCGTTCGCCTGCGCGGGCTGCGCCGCGGCGAGCCCCACCTGGGAGGGCGGCTCGACCACGCCCGATCATCGGACCGATCTCGCCGCCGGGGCCGCGGTGCGAGTGCCGGTGGCCAACATGCGCGACCCGGGGCCGGACGAGAGCGCCTACCGGCAGGTGGCCGAGAGCGGCGGCATGGTCCCGGTGGCGATGGGGCGCTACGGCCTCGAGGGCTTCGACGTGGGCCTGCTGGTCGCCGGGCCGGTGGTGCGCCTCGACCTGCGCAAGGAGGTCGTGCTCGCCGAGGGCTCGACCCGGAAGGCGCTGGTCTTCGCGGTGGCGCCCTTCGCCGGGGCCATCCCCGACGACGACGAGCGCGGCTCCGGCGCCCGCTTCGGCGGCGAGGTCCGCGCGGCCTACGGCGCGGACGTGGGCGGCATCTACGACGCCTGGATCGGGCTGCGCCTCGGCGTCGAGCACGCCCGGGGGGAGCTGCTGCTGCGCGGCGACTACGTGCAAGCGAGCGGCACCGCGCTCCGCGCCGGCGCGGTCATCGGCATGGCCGCCGG
>JABAOG010010545.1_pt2 | contig 16601 bp, 20 predicted proteins | sample 7062131 | NCBI WGS metagenome assembly JABAOG01 (sample SAMN14538629, study PRJNA623070) | marine sediment metagenome | biome: marine biome [ENVO:00000428]; feature: marine pelagic biome [ENVO:01000023]; material: deep marine sediment [ENVO:00002113] | place: India: Arabian Sea | collected...
CTCAAGACGAAGCCGACGCAGCACTCGGTGGCGGCGCTGCGGCAGGTCGGCATCGCCCCGGACGCGCTGGTGTGCAGGGCCGACCGGCCGATCCCGGCCGGCGTGAAGCGGAAGATCTCGCTGATGTGCGACGTCGACCCGGAGGCGGTGGTCGCCGCGGTGGACGCGCCGTCGATCTACGACATCCCACGGGTGCTGCACACCGAAGGGCTCGACGCGTACGTGGTGCGGCGGCTCGCGCTGCCGTTCCGGGACGTGGACTGGAAGGCCTGGGACGACCTGCTGCGCCGGGTGCACCACCCGAAGCACGAGGTGACCGTCGCCCNNNNGGGTTTCGCGAGTGACGCGCGCGTGCAGGTGCGCTGGGTGGCGGCCGACGACTGCGAGGCGCCGGAGGGCGCGGAGGCCAGGCTCGGCGACGTGGACGCGGTCGTGGTTCCCGGCGGGTTCGGGGTTCGCGGCATCGAGGGCAAGATCGGCGCAGCCCGGTACGCGCGGGAGCAGCGGCTCCCGATCCTGGGGCTGTGCCTCGGGCTGCAGTGCATGGTGATCGACGTCGCCCGGCGGCTGGCCGGGCTGGAGGGCGCGAACTCGACCGAGTTCGACCCGGACACGCCGCATCCGGTGATCGCGACGATGGAGGACCAGAAGGGCATCGTCAACGGCGAGGGCGACATGGGCGGGACCATGCGGCTCGGCGCCTATCCCGCGCAGCTGGCGGCCGGCTCCCTCGTCCGGGAGCTGTACGGCGCGGCCACGGTCAGTGAGCGGCNNAGGAGCGGCACCGGCACCGCTACGAGGTGAACAACGCCTACCGGTCGCAGCTCGCAGCGTCCGGCCTGGTGTTCGCCGGCCTGTCGCCGGACGAGGAGCTGGTCGAGTTCGTCGAATTGCCCCGCGACATCCACCCGTACTTCGTCGGCACCCAGGCCCACCCTGAGCTGAGATCCCGTCCGACCCGGGCGCACCCGCTGTTCGTCGGGCTCGTCGAGGCTGCGCTGGCGCGCCAGCAGGAGGTGCAGCTCCCGCTCGACGTCGACCCGGAGGAGCTGCCCGACCGCGTCGGCGTGGCGTCGTGAGCGCGGAGCTGAGCGACCGCCCGGAGCGCTGGCCGGTCGAGTCGTCCGAGATCGCGCACGACACCGGCCGGATCGTCGCGGTCCGCACCGACCTCGTGCGGTCGCCGGACGGCGGCGAGCTCCGACGCGACGTGGTGCTGCACCCGGGCGCGGTCGGCGTGGTGGCGCTGGACGACGAGGACCGGATGCTGCTGCTCTCCCAGTACCGGCACCCGACCGGCTACCGGCTNNGGGGCTGCTCGACGTTGAAGGCGAGCCGTACCACGAGACCGCTGCCCGGGAGCTCTACGAGGAGGGGCACGTGCGGGCCGCCGACTGGCGGGTTCTCGTCGACGCGTTCACCTCGCCCGGCATGACCAACGAGTCGGTCCGGGTGTACCTGGCAAGGAGCCTCGCGCACGTGCCGGAGGACGAGCGCCATGTGGGCCACGAGGAGGAGGCCGACATGACCGTGGTGTGGGCGCCCTTCGAGGACGTGGTCGAAGCCGTGCTCGCCGGCCGGCTGCACAACGCGATCCTCTGCCTGGGCGTGCTCGCCGCCTGGGCGGCGCGGCAGCGGGGCGGCTACGACACGCTGCGGCCCGCGGACGCCGCCTGGGAGGTTCGCGGCTGAATTCCGAACCCGCTCCTCAATACCGAAACCACTGCAAACACCGTTGTACTACCCAGTAGCCGACGATCTCGGTATTGAGGAGCGGCCTTGGTATTCAGGAGGCCTGGGCCGGTCAGTCGTGCCGGGCGTACTCGTGGTCGGCGTGGCCTTCGGGCTCGATCTGGAAGGTGCTGTGGTCGATGTCGAAATGGCCGGCGAGGCAGTGGTGCAACCGATCCAGGATCGCGCCGTGCCCGTGCTCGGCCAGTTCGGCGTCGTCGACCACGACGTGCGCCGACACGACGGGGACGCCGCTGGTGATCGTCCAGGCGTGCAGGTCGTGGACATCGACGACCGCGGGTGCGCGCAGGATGTGCCGGCGTACGTCGGCGAGGTCCACGTGCTGCGGTGTGGCCTCGAGCAGCACGTGGACGACGTCGCGCAGCAGCATCCAGGCCCGGGGGAGGATCAGCAGCCCGATGGCGACCGAGGCGATGCCGTCCGCCTGCAGGAATCCGGTGCCCAGGATGACCGCCGCGGCGGCGATGACGGCGACCGAACTGATCGCGTCGCCGAGGACCTCGAGGTAGGCGCCGCGGACGTTCAGGCTCTCGCGCTGCCCGCGCCGCAGGACGAGCAGCGCCGTGACGTTGCCCAACAGGCCGATCGCGGCGGCGCCCAGCATGAGGTCGCCGTCGATCGGGACCGGGTCCAGCAGCCGGCGAACGCCTCCCACCAGGATGAACAGCGCGACGACGCTGACGACGAGGCCGTTCACGAGCGCCGCGAGGATCTCCAGGCGCTGCAGGCCGAAGGTACGGTGATCGCTCGCCGGCCGGGCGGCCGCCAGGGTGGCGAGCAGGGCGAGGCCGACGCCGAGGCCGTCGGTGAGGCCGTGGCCGGCGTCGGCCAGCAGGGCCAGCGACCCGGACAGCAGCGAGCCGACCACCTGGACGGCCGTGATCAGGCCGATGATGCCGAGGACGACGACCATCCGCTGCCGGTAGTGCTGGGCGGCGGTGCCGGCGTGACCGTGATCGAGGCCCATCAGTGCCGCCCCGCCCGTGATCGCCGCGGGTCGTGGTCGTGCGGCTCGTTCCACCCGTGGTGCACGAGGCAGCCGTGCACCGCGGTGCCGCACGGGGTGAACCGCTGCGGCCGGTGCCGGTCCGGGCACAGCGCCGTGCTGCTCCCCGCGGCCTGGAGCAGGTCGTCGGCCGCGGCCAGCAGGGGCCACACGTCGGCGCTGACAAGGTGGTAGTAGGTGGACCTGCCGTGCGGCCGGGCGCCGACGATGCCGGCGGCGCGCAGGCTCGCGAGGTGGCCGGAGACCGTGGACTGGGCGAGGCCGAGCTCCTCGGTGAGGTCGACCACGCGGTAGTCCCCGTCGGCGAGCAGCCGCAGGATCGCGAGGCGGACCGGGTCGGCGAGGCTGTGGAACAGCCGAACGGCCGGTGCGGCGGTCCGAGGGCTATTAATCGGCATCCGCCGATGTTATCATCGTTCGCCGATCGAAGTTAGGGTGTCTCCAGATGCCGGACGACGGATGTGAAGGGTCGCGATTGGCGTGTTGGTCGGGGTGCCCTCAGAGGTCAAGGACCACGAGTACCGAGTAGCGATCACGCCGCCGGGCGTGCACGAGTTGGTACGCAACGGTCACGAGGTCGCCATCGAGCGCGGGGCGGGCCTCGGGTCGTCGATCTCCGACGACGAGTACGCCGCGGCCGGTGCCCGCATCTTGAAGGACCCGGACGACGTCTGGGCCGACGCCGAACTCGTGCTCAAGGTCAAGGAGCCGGTGAGCGGCGAGTACCACCGGATGCGCGCGGACCAGGTGCTGTTCACCTACCTGCACCTGGCCGCGTCGCGGGAGTGCACCCAGGCGCTGCTGGACGCGGGGATCACGGCGATCGCGTACGAGACCGTCCAGTTGCCGAGCGGGTCGCTCCCGCTGCTCGCACCGATGAGCGAGGTCGCCGGCCGGATGGCGACGCAGGTGGGCGCGCACCTGCTCGAGCGCGCCCAGGGCGGCCGCGGCGTGCTGCTCGGCGGCGTCCCCGGCGTGAAGGCCGCGAAGGTGGTCGTCATCGGCTCCGGGGAAGCCGGCCTGAACGCCACGGAGATCGCCCTCGGGATGCAGGCGGACGTGTGGGTGCTGGACAAGAACATCGCCCGGTTGCAGGCGGTGGACCGGATCCACCGCGGGCACGCCACGACCATCAGCTCCAACCTGTTCGAGATCGAGAAGGCGGTCTCCGACGCCGACCTGGTGATCGGGGCGGTGCTCGTCCCGGGGGCGAAGGCGCCGACGCTGGTGTCGAACGACCTGGTGGCGGCCATGCGCTCGGGCACGGTGCTCGTCGACATCGCGATCGACCAGGGCGGGTGCTTCGAGGACTCGCGGCCGACCACCCACGCTGATCCCACGTACACCGTCCACGGCTCGCTGTTCTACTGCGTGACCAACATGCCGGGCGCCGTGCCGCACACCTCGACCTACGCGCTGACCAACGTCACCCTGCCGTACGTCGTCGAGCTGGCAAATCGCGGTTGGCGTGAGGCGCTGCGGGCCGACCCGGCGCTCGCGCGGGGTCTGAACACCCACGCCGGAGACGTGACCAACGGCGCGGTCGCGCAGGCGCACGGGATGGACGCGGTGAGCATCGACGACGTGCTGCGATGACCTGTGTCGGCCGTCGGTGAGTCTCCGCTGGACCGCGCCGTCCGCGGCTACCTCGACCACCTTGCCGTGGAGCGGGGCCTGGCCACGAACACCCTCGCATCGTACCGCCGGGACCTGCGGCGCTACGCGGCCCATCTGGTGGCGGAGGGGGTCACCGACCCGGGCGCGGTCTCCGAGCGGCACGTCGCGAGCTTCCTCCGCAGCCTGCGCGAGGGCGACGAGGAGCACCGGCCGCTGTCGGCGAGCTCGGCGGCCCGTACGGTCGTCGCGGTGCGCGGCCTGCACCGGTTCCTGGTGCGGGAGGGGCTGGTGCAGGGCGACGCCGCGGGGGCGGTCCGGCCGCCCACGCCGCCTCGGAGGCTGCCCAAGGCCATCCCGCTGGCCGAGGTGGAACAGCTGCTGAAGGCGGCCGCGGGAGACGCGGCCACGCCGCTGGCGCTGCGGGACCGGGCGCTGCTCGAGATCCTCTACGGCACCGGGGCGCGGATATCCGAGGCCGTCGGCCTCGACCTCGACGACCTCGACCGGGAGTCCGCCACCGTGCAGCTGCGCGGCAAGGGCGACAAGCAGCGCGTCGTTCCGGTCGGCTCGTACGCCCTTGCGGCCGTTGACGGCTACCTGGTGCGGGCCCGCCCGGCGCTGGCCGCGGGCGGGCGCGGCACGCCGGCGCTGTTCCTGAACGCCCGCGGAGGGCGGCTGTCCCGGCAGGGAGCGTGGGCCGTGCTGCAGGCAGTGGCGGAGCGCGCCGGGCTGTCGACCCACGTGTCGCCGCACACGCTGCGCCACTCGTTCGCGACCCACCTGCTCGACGGCGGCGCCGACCTGCGGGTCGTGCAGGAGCTGCTCGGCCACGCGTCGGTGTCCACGACGCAGGTCTACACGCTGGTGACCGTGGACCGCCTCCGCGAGGTCTACGCCGCGGCCCACCCCCGCGCCCGCTGAGGGCGGGAACCGGACCGCGCCCACCCGCGTCCAAGCCGCATGATCCTGAATCTTGCTTACCGGACCGCCCGGGGCGTCGGACTGAGCGCCGCCGCGGGTTCGCTGCTCCTGGCCGGGTGCACCACCGCCGGACCGTCCGCCGGCCCCGTCGGGCCGAACGCGCCCGGGCCGGCGGTGGCCGCCGCGGCCGTTCGCCTGGTGTCGTTCGACACCTGCGAGCAGGCGCTCGACGAGCTCAAGGCCGCGGCCGAGCCCCACGTCGGGCCGTACGGCCTTCAGCCGGGGTGGGACCGTCCCGTCGACCTGGATGTTGCCCCGGAGGCCGCTGCCGGGGACGGCAGCGCCGGTGACGGCGTGGCCGCCGAGCCGGCCGTGCCCGGGGAGGCCGACGCGCCCGCTGCCGAGGCAGACGGCGGAGCGGCGTTCGGGGCCCAGGGCACGACGGCCGAGGGCGGACGCGCGGCGCCGCCGAACCCGGAGGCCCCGGACCACTCCACCACCAACGTCCACGAGGCGGGCGTCGACGAACCGGACCTGGTCAAGACCGACGGGCGCCGGCTCGTCACGCTGCAGCACGGGCTGCTCCGCGTCGTAAGCCTGGAGCGAGCGGAGGTCACCGGCACCCTCGAGCTGCCCGGCACGTCGGAGCAGATGCTCGTGTCCGGCGACAGGGCGCTCGTGGTGAGCCACGCGCCGGGCGAGCCGACCGCGCGGTCGGACGCGCCCGCCCCAGGCCTCGCGCCGCCGCGGCTGGTCCCCGAGGAAGTGGAGCTGCTGCTGGTGGACATCGCGGGAGCGCCGCGGGTGGTCGAGCGGCTCCGGGTCGACGGCGGCTACGTCGACGCCCGGCTGGTCGGATCGACCGCTCAGGTCGTGCTGCGCTCGGCTCCGCAGGTGCCCACCGTCTACCCCGACGGCGTCGGCAGCGAGGACGCCGCGCGCGAGGCGAACCTGCAGGCGCTGGGCCGGTCGGAGATCGACGACTGGTTGCCGGGGTACACCTACCGCAGCGGCGGCCGCGAGGAGCAGGGTCGGCTGGTGGACTGCGCCGACGTCCGGCACCCGGACGTCTACTCGGGCACCGCGATGCTCAACGTCGTCACGGTGGACCTCGCCGCCGGCCTCCAGCCGCTGGACAGCGTCTCCGTGCTCGGGGACGGCCAGACGGTCTACGCCACGGGCGAGAGCCTCTACATCGCCGGCGGGCACCAGCCGTGGGCAGCGGACGAGAACACCCGCACCAACATCCACAAGTTCGGCGTCAGCGGGAACGGCTCGCCGGACTACCGCGCGTCCGGAGCGGTCGACGGGCGGCTGCTCAACCAGTACGCGATGTCCGAGCACGATGGCGTGCTCCGGGTCGCGACCACGACGGAGGACGCGCGCCGACCGGCCGGCGGGGGCGACGACGGGGCAAGCCAGGTGCCGGCATCCGAGAGCCAGGTCGTCACCCTGGCCGAGCGCGACGGCGCGCTCGAGACCATCGGCCGCGTGGGCGGCCTCGGCAAGGGGGAGCGGATCTACGCCGTTCGGTTCATGGGGTCCGTCGGGTACGTCGTGACGTTCCGCGAGACCGATCCGCTCTACACCGTGGACCTCTCCGACCCGGCCGACCCGCAGGTCGTCGGCGAGCTGAAGATCCTCGGGTACTCGGCGTACCTGCACCCCGCGGGCGGCGGGCGGCTGATCGGCGTGGGGCAGGACGCCACGTCCGACGGACGCACGGTCGGGACGCAGCTGTCGCTGTTCGACGTGACGGATCTCGCCGCACCGGAGCGCGTCGACACCTACGGGCTGCCGGACAGCTGGTCGGAGGTCGAGCGCGACCCGCACGCGTTCCTCTACTGGCCCGCAGACGGCCTCGTGGTGGTGCCCGTGCAGCGGGAGTGGGCGGTCGAGCCGCTGCCCGCGCCGGACTCCGGCGGTGTCGCCCCGGAGCGCCGGCTGCCGCCTCCCGGCGAAGCACTGGTGCTGCGGCTGGCCGGCGACCGGTTCGCCGAGGTGGGGGCCGTCCGGCACCCGATCCCCGGCGCGCACCCGGGCGACGCGGGGTGGTTCGACGCGACGATCCGCCGCTCGCTCGTGGTCGGCGACACGTTGTGGACCGTGTCCGCGGCCGGCGTGCTGGGCAGCGACGTGGACGACCTGTCCGAGCGGGCGTGGGTGCCGTTCGGCGTGCGGTGACCGGCGAACCGCGCCGGCCCCGGGCGCGGCATGCTCCGCAATCCGCGCGATGCGCGGTAGGCTCGCGGCGCAAATGAGTTGGTCCGTGGCCGAGGAGCTCTGAGGGCTGGTGAACACCCAGACTACGGACGACCTGTTGGGCACGCTGTCCGTCGACCCCGCTGCGGCGAGTCCGGAGGACGACGTCGGCGAAGCGTCGTCCCCCGACCCGACGAGGCGCCCGCGCAAGACGTTCCCCCAGCCGGCGCCGCTCGACCACCACGGCCCGGCGCGCGTGGTCGCGCTGTGCAACCAGAAGGGCGGCGTCGGCAAGACCACGACGGCGATCAACCTCGGTGCGGCGCTGGCCGACTACGGGCGGAAGGTGCTGCTGGTCGACTTCGACCCGCAGGGCGCGCTGTCGGTGGGCCTCGGGGTCAACGCGCACGACCTCGAGATGACCATCTACAACCTGATCATCGAGCGCGGCCTGCGGGCACAGGAGCTGTTGATCGACACCCCGGTGCCGGGCATGGACCTGCTGCCGAGCAACATCGACCTGTCGGCGGCGGAGATCCAGCTCGTCAACGAGGTGGCGCGGGAGCACGCGCTGTTCCGGGTCATCAAGCCGCTGATCCCGGACTACGACGTGATCCTGATCGACTGCCAGCCCTCGCTCGGCATGCTGACGGTCAACGCGCTCACCGCGTCCCACGGCGTGATCGTCCCACTGGAGTGCGAGTACTTCGCGCTGCGTGGGGTGGCGCTGCTGATGGACACCATCGAGAAGGTCCAGGAGCGGCTCAACCCGGAGCTCGAGATCGAGGGCGTGCTGGCGACCCGCTACGACGCCCGCACGGTGCACGGTCGCGAGGTGCTCGCCCGGCTCGGCGACGCGTTCGGCGACCGGCTGTTCCACACCGTCGTCGGGCGGACGGTCCGGTTCCCGGAGACCACCGTGGCCGGCCTGCCGATCACCACTTTCGCGCCGTCATCCCCCGGCGCGAAGGCGTACCGGCAGCTGGCCAGGGAGGTGCTCGCCCGGTGGGATCCGCCCCGCTCGCGCTGATCGGCGGGGGCGCCGGTGTGACGGGCGAGGACGCGCCGGAGGGGGATCCGTCCGAGCGCGGCACCGGGTTCGAGGTGCACCTGGACAACTTCGAGGGCCCGTTCGACCTGCTGCTGAGCCTGATCGCCAAGCACAAGCTGGACGTCACCGAGGTCGCCCTGTCACGGGTCACCGACGAGTTCATCGCCCACCTCACGGCCGCGGGGCCGGAGTGGGACCTCGATCAGGCCAGCGACTTCCTCGTCGTTGCGGCGACGCTGCTCGACCTGAAGGCCGCTCGGCTTGTCCCGAGCGGGGAGGTGGAGGACGAGGACGACCTCGCGCTGCTGGAGGCCCGGGACCTGCTGTTCGCGAGGCTGCTGCAGTACAAGGCGTACAAGGAGGTCGCGGCCGAGCTCGCCGCGCGGATGGCCGACGAGGCGCGCCGCTTCCCGCGCACGGTCGGCCTCGAGGAGCGCTACGCCCGGCTACTGCCGGAGGTCGTCGTCGGGCTGGGCCCCGGCGAGCTGGCCGCGCTGGCCGCCACGGCACTGGAGCCAAAGCCGGAGCCGCGGGTCGGCACCGCGCACCTGCACCAGCCGCTGGTGAGCGTCCGGGAGCAGGCGGCGCTGCTGGTCGACCGCCTGCGGGACGCCGGGACGGCGACGTTCCGGGCGCTGGCGGCGGACTGCCCCACGCGGCTGCACGTGGTGGCGCGGTTCCTCGCGCTGCTGGAGCTGTACCGCGTGCGGGCCGTGACCTTCGAGCAGGTCACGGCGCTCGGCGAGCTCACCGTACGATGGACCGGCGACGACGCGGACGTCGCGGTGAGCGNNGACGACCGGAGGACAGGAGGGATGACGGAGCCAACCCTGTCGGCACAGGTCGAGGCCGTGCTGCTGGTGGTCGACGAGCCGGTTGCGGACGTCACGCTCGCGCAGGTTCTCGAGCGTCCCCGGGAGGAGGTCGCGGCGACCCTGCGCGGGCTGTCCGAGGAGTACCGGGTGGCCGGCCGGGGCTTCGAGTTGCGCGAGATCGGCGGCGGGTGGCGGCTGTACACCAACCCGGCGTGCGCACCGGTCGTGGAGCGGTTCGTCCTGGACGGTCAGCAGGCCCGGCTGACCCAGGCCGCGCTCGAGACGCTCGCCGTCGTGGCGTACAAGCAGCCGGTGACCCGAGGGCGGGTGTCGGCCGTGCGCGGGGTCNNGTGATGCGCACGCTGGTGACCCGCGGCCTGGTGGAGGAGTCCGGCGTCGACGCCGAGTCGGGCGCGGCGCTGTTCCGGACGACGTCGTACTTCCTGGAGCGGCTGGGCATGAGCTCGCTCGACGAGCTCCCGGCGCTGGCGCCGTACCTTCCGGACGCCGACGAGGTCGGCGACGATGGCAGGACCTGAGGGCGGTGCCCGGTTGCAGAAGGTGCTCGCCGCCTCCGGTGTGGGCAGCCGCCGCGCGTGCGAGGCACTGATCGCCGCGGGCAGGGTGGACGTGAACGGCAGCACGGTCCGGACGATGGGCACGCGGGTCGACCCGGCTTCCGACGTGATCCGGGTCGACGGGATGCGGGTGACCCCCCCGGAGACCGGCCTGGTGCACCTGGCGCTCAACAAGCCCAGCGGCGTGGTGAGCACGATGAGCGACCCGCAGGGCCGGCCGAACCTCGGCGACTACGTCCAGGACCGGGCGGGCACCCGGCTGTTCCACGTCGGGCGGCTGGACGCGGACACCGAGGGGCTGATCCTGCTGACCAACGACGGCGACCTCGCGCACCGGCTGACCCACCCGAGCTACGAGGTCGCCAAGACCTACCTCGCCGAGGTGGCCGGGCCGGTGCCACGCGGGCTCGGCGCCCGGCTGCGCGCCGGTGTGGAGCTGGACGACGGCACGGTCGCGGTCGACGACTTCCGGATCGCGGGGCGCTCCGGGAGCCGGGTGATGCTGGAGATCGTGCTGCACGAAGGCCGCAAGCACGTGGTGCGGCGGCTCCTGGACGCCGTCGGGAATCCGGTGCGGCGCCTGGTGCGCACCAGGATCGGCCCGGTCGTGCTGGGCGAGCTGCGCCCCGGGAAGACCCGCCCGTTGTCGCGCGACGAGGTGGGAGCCCTCTACCGCGAGGTGGGCCTGTAGCAGTCATGGCGGTACGGGCACTGCGTGGAGCCACCCAACTCGAGGCCGACGAGCGCGAGCACCTGCTCGACAGGGTCGCCGAGCTGGTGCGCGAGGTNNTGACGAAACGGGCTGGCCATCGACGACGTGATCAGCGTCGTGCTCACCGCGACGCCGGACCTGCACTCCGAGTTCCCTGCCTACGCCGCCCGGGCGGCCGGGGTCACGGACGTCCCGCTGCTGTGCGCGCAGGAGATGGAGGTGGCGGGAGCCATGCCCCGCGTGGTGCGCCTGCTCGCCCACGTCGAGACGTCCCTCCCGCGGGACGAGGTCCGGCACGTGTACCTGCACGGGGCCCGCGAGCTGCGAACGGACCTGCCGCGATGACCGGGGCCGCACCCGCCGTGAACGGCCGACCGGCGCCCGTGCTGCTCGAGCACGGCGTGCTCGTCGTGGGTACCGGCCTGCTCGGTACGTCGATCGGGCTGGCGCTGCGCCGGGCCGGTGTCGAGGTCCGGCTGCGCGACCGCGACCCGCGCGCCCTGGCGGAGGCGGAACGGCTGGGCGCCGGGGCTGCCGACGACCCTGTTCACGACCCTGCCGGGCCGCCCGCGTCGATCGCCGTGGTCGCAGTTCCCCCGGCGGCGACGGGTGCGGTGGTGACCGCGGTGCTCGCCGAGGGCGCCGCGGAGTACGCCACGGACGTGGCGAGCGTGAAGGCGATGCCGGTCTCCCAGGTGGCCGCCGCGGCGGCGGAGCCGGGACGGTACGTGGGCGGGCACCCGATGGCCGGCCGCGAGGTGTCCGGCGCGCAGAACGCGCTGGTCGACCTGTTCGAGGGCCGGCCGTGGGTGCTGTGCCCGGACAGCGGCACCGACCCGCACGCCGTGACGCGCGCCCTGGCGGTGGTGCGGGCCGCCGGAGCCATCCCGGTGACCATGCCGCCGGCGGAGCACGACGCGGCCGTCGCGCTGGTCTCGCACGCCCCGCACGTCGTGGCGGCGCTGATGGCCGGGCGGATGCTGGAGGCGCCCGACCACGAGGTGCGGCTGGCCGGTCAGGGCGTCACCGACGTGACCCGGGTCGCGGCCGGCGACCCGGCCCTGTGGACGGAGATCCTCGCGTCGAACTCGGCGGCGGTGGCCGAGGTGCTGCGCCGGCTGCGCGGTGACCTGGACCGGGTGCTGGAGGCGCTGGAGTCCGACGCCGGGCCCGTGCTGAGCGAGCTGCTGGCCGCCGGCGCGAACGGGCGCGCCCGGCTGCCGGGCAAGCACGGCGAGCCGCACGTGGAGTACGCCACCATCGCCGTGGTGGTCGACGACCGGCCGGGCCAGCTTGCCGCACTGTTCGCCGACGCCGGGGCTGCCGGAGTCAACATCGAGGACGTCCGGATCGAGCACAGCCCGGGACAGCCGATGGGCACGGTAGAGCTCGACGTGCGCCCCGAGGCGGGCGGCGAGTTGGTGGCGGGGCTCCGAAAGCGTGGGTGGACGGTCCACGAGTAGCGGCCGCGGATACCCTCATGCCCGAGCCGTCCCGACGCCGTAAGGAGTCTCTCGCGTGGATCAGCCCGCACTGGTCGTCGCCATCGACGGGCCGTCCGGCTCCGGCAAGTCGACCGTGGCCCGGCGGGTCGCGAGCAGCTTCGGCCTGCGCTACCTGGACACCGGCGCCATGTACCGGGCGCTGACCTGGTGGCTGCTCGAGCAGCAGGTGGACCTCGCCGACACCGAACGGGCCGGCCGCCTGGCGAGGGAACTGCCTCTCACGATGGGCACCGACCCGGCGGAGCCGAGCGTGCACGTCGGGGAGCGGGATGTCAGCACCGCGATCCGGACGACGCGGGTCACCGACGCGGTGAGCACGGTGGCGGCGAACCCCGGGGTACGGGCGGAGCTGCGGAGGCGGCAGCGGGCCGTGGTGGACGAGGGCGACGTGGTCGTGGAGGGCCGGGACATCACGACCGTGGTCGCTCCCGACGCCCCGGTGCGCGTGCTGCTGACCGCTCACGCCGACACCCGGCTGGCGCGCCGTGCCAAGGAGCGCCACGGCGCGGACGACGAGCACTCGCTTGCCCGGACCCGCGACGAGATCGTGCGGCGCGACGCCCGGGACGCCGCGGTGTCCGAGTTCCTGGAGGCCGCCGAGGGCGTGACGGTCGTGGACTCGTCGCATCTGACGATCGACGAGACGGTGGCCGCCGTGATCGCGCTCGTCGAGCAGTGGAAGGAGGCGCCGGCGTGAGCGCACGGTTGCCGTCGGCACGGGGCGCCGCCTACGGCCGCCGGCTGGGCAGGTGGTTGTTCTCGGCGGCGTGGTCGGTCCGGGTGGTCGGCGGCGAACACGTCCCCGCCACCGGCCCGGTGATCCTGGCGCCGAACCACCTCGGCTTCATCGACGGCCCGCTGCTGTTCGGCGTCGCGCCGCGCCCGGTGCACACGCTGGCCAAGCACGAGATGTTCCGCGGCCCGGTCGGGTGGGTGCTGCGCGCGGTCGGCCAGATCCCGGTGGACCGCGACGCGCCGGACCGAGCCGTGTTGCAGACGGTCCTCGCCCTGCTGGAGGACGGTCGCGTGGTCGCGATCTACCCGGAGGGCACCAGGGGTTCGGGTGACTTCTCGGAGTTCCGGCCGGGCCTCGCCTGGTTCGCACTGCGGTCGGGCGCTCCGGTGGTGCCCGTCGTGTTCCTCGGCTCGGGAGCCCGCGGCCGCACGCTCGGGTCACTGCCCGGGCTGCGGGCGCGCCTGGACGTGGTGTTCGGGCCTCCGGTCCGGGTCGGCCCGCCGGTGCGGCAGTCCCGCTCCGCCCTCGACGCCGCCAGCGAGCAGCTTCGCGAGTCGCTCGTCGCGCACCACGCCGACACCCATCGCCGGTACGGGAGAGATGCCGCGTGACCGACGCCGGCGCCGGGCGTGCGGCGTTCGTGGACGCCGCCGATGAGGGGCCGCTGCCCGTGGTGGCCGTGGTCGGCCGGCCCAATGTGGGCAAGTCGACGCTGGTCAACCGGATACTCGGGCGGCGGGAGGCGGTGGTCGAGGACGTGCCCGGTGTGACGCGCGACCGGGTGACCTACGAGGCGTCGTGGTCCGGGCGGCAGTTCACGGTGGTCGACACCGGCGGGTGGAACCCGGACGCGGCCGGCATGGCGGCCCGCATCACCGCACAGGCCGAGGTCGCGGCGGCCGCCGCCGACGTCGTGGTCTTCGTCGTGGACACCACGGTCGGGGCGACCGACGCCGACGAGCGGGTGGCGCGGGTGCTGCTGCGGTCCGGCAAGCCGGTCGTGGTGGCGGCGAACAAGGTGGACGGCCCCGCCGGCGAGCCCGAGGCGGCCGCCCTGTGGAACCTCGGCCTCGGCGAACCGCACCCGATCTCGGCCATCCACGGACGGGGGAGCGGTGAGCTGCTGGACGCCGTCCTGNNNAGCCTGCTGAACCGGCTGGCGGGCGCCGAGCGGGTGGTCGTCGACGAGGTCGCCGGCACGACGATCGACCCGGTCGACGAGTTGGTCTCGCTCGGCGGGCGCACCTGGGTGTTCATCGACACCGCCGGGATCCGCCGCCGGGTCCGCGAGGCGTCCGGCGCGGAGTACTACGCGTCGTTGCGCACGGCGGCCGCGCTGGACCGCTGCGAGGTGGCCGTCGTGCTGATCGACGCCACCGAGCCGCTGTCGGAGCAGGACCTGCGGATCATCTCGAGCGTGGTCGAGGCGGGACGCGCGCTCGTCCTCGCGTTCAACAAGTGGGACCTGCTCGACGAGGAGCGCCGGAACGAGCTTGATCGGGAGGTCGACCGTCAACTGGCCCGCGTGCGGTGGGCGCCGCGCGTCAACGTCTCGGCGCTCACCGGACGGCACGCCGAGCGGCTGATCCCGGCGATCGACTCGGCACTGGCCGGGTGGGAGACCCGCGTGCCCACCGGCCGGCTGAACGCCTTCCTGGGTCAACTGGTGGCCGCCCACCCGCACCCGGTGCGCGGCGGCAGGCAGCCGAGGATCATGTTCGGCACCCAGCCGAGCACCCGCCCGCCCAAGTTCGTGCTGTTCACCACCGGTTTCCTGGAGGCGTCGTACCGCCGGTTCATCGAGCGGCGGCTGCGCGAGGAGTTCGGCTTCACCGGCACGCCGATCGAGATCTCGATGCGCCTTCGGGAGCGCCGCCGTGGCCGGTGACGGAGCGGTGCGCTCGGCCGTCCGTGCCGTGATCGGGGACTACGCCGGCTTCGTAACCGGACTGTTTCGGGAACTCGACGAGGCGGGACTCAGGCCGCCACGGCGACCGCTGAGCCATCTCGGGTACAAGGCGCCGTCGTGGGACGACTACACCCGAGTCCGCGCCGGGTTACTCGAGGTGGCGCGAGCCTACGTCGAGAACGAGCACAACGGCCGTCCCATCGCGAAGATCATGCTGAGCGAGGACCTGCCGCTGCCGGACGGGTGGGCGGTGTCCATGGTCGAGGTCATGCCGCCGAAGGACGCGAAGGCTGCTCTGACCGGCCTTGAGCATGCCGGATTCGTGGTCGGCGCGGGCCTGGAGGCCTTCGTGGCGGCGCATCGGGCGGCGCTCACCGGGAGGCAGGACCAGGGGCCGCACTGCCGGCCCGCCTACGTGCGCTTCGCCAGCGGCCGGCGAGCGAAGTTCTACGAGCACTCGCTGGAGGACGTCGTGCGCCTCGAGGGCCACGAGTTCGCGCAGCCGGCATGAGCGCGACTTCGCTGCCGGCCGCCGCCGTGGGGTAGCATTTGCGCGGTCCGGTCGGCACGCCGGGCGACGGGCTGTGGCGCAGCTTGGTTAGCGCGCTTGACTGGGGGTCAAGAGGTCGCCGGTTCAAATCCGGCCAGCCCGACTGACTCGCTGCCCGGGCGTAATCTGGAGCGTGTCGGAGCGCTCTGGGGGGAAGCACGTGACTGCGGCGGCCCAAGACCGGGAAACACACCTGAAGCGCAGGTTGGAGTTCACCGCGACGTTGTTGCTCGCGGTCGCGACCGTGCTGACGGCGTGGTCGGCGTTCCAGAGCGCGAAGTGGAGCGGCGTGCAGGCCATCAACTTCAGTGCCGCCAACGCCGCGCGCACCGAGTCCGTCCGCGCCTCCAACGAGGCCAACACCCTGTCCCAGGTCGACGTTGCCACGTTCATCGCGTGGGCCAGCGCAGTGGCCGAGGAGCAGCAGGGAGTGGAAGCCCAGGACCGGCCCTACGAGCCCGAGCCGGGTACCTTGTCAGGTTTCCTCTTCGAGAGGTTCCGGGACGAGTTCAAGCCGGCGGTGGAGGCATGGCTGGCCACCAGGCCACTGATCACCCCGGACGCGCCCGCCACTCCGTTCGCCCTTCCCGAGTACTCGCTGGCGGCGCGGGACCGGGCTGACAGCCTCCTCCAGGAAGCCCAGGACTTCCGCGAAGAGGCGCTGCGTTCGAACCAGCGCTCGGACAACTACGTCCTCCTTACCGTCATCTTCGCCGCGGTCCTGCTCTTCGCGGGGGTCAGCACCAAGCTGGAGGGCCGGAGGGCTCAGTTGTTGATGCTCGGGCTGGCAGTCGTGCTGCTGCTCGGGGCCTCGGCGACGTTGCTGACCTTTCCCGTGGAGATCTGAGGCCACGACGCGGCACGGTGGACCGCACGACGGGGCCAGCATCCCGCTCACACTCCGGCGAGCGTGACGCCGCCGTCGAGCACGAGCGTCTGGCCGGTGATCCAGGACGCGTCGTCCGAGGCNNGGACGCCGAGCCGCTTCAGCGGATACTGCGCCGCCACGTCCTCCTCGCGGCCCTCGTACAGCATCGAGGCGAACTGCGTCTTGACGACGGCGGGGGCGACCGCGTTGACGCGTACGCCCGGCCCGAGCTCCGCGGCGAGCTGCTTGGTGAGGTTGATGACCGCGGCCTTGCTGACGCCGTACATCCCGATGCCGGGGGAGACGCCGAGGCCGGCCACCGAACCCATGTTGACGATCACACCGCCGTGCTCGCGCAGGTAGGCGCGGTGCGCCTGCT
>JABAOG010003342.1_pt2 | contig 16583 bp, 15 predicted proteins | sample 7062131 | NCBI WGS metagenome assembly JABAOG01 (sample SAMN14538629, study PRJNA623070) | marine sediment metagenome | biome: marine biome [ENVO:00000428]; feature: marine pelagic biome [ENVO:01000023]; material: deep marine sediment [ENVO:00002113] | place: India: Arabian Sea | collected...
GGGGGCCACGCTGGGTGCGGATCATGGTGACCAGGAGCGCGATCATCTGGTTCTGCAGATCGCGGATCGACTCGATCTCCGATCGTCCGGCGATGCGGAGATCAACCAGCGTATCGACATGGCCCCATGCCTCCGTGACCGACCCTTTCGCGATCAGATAGAAATTCGCCTTCCTTTGCGGCCGGAACTCCCCGTACCCTTCCTTGATGTTGGCGGTGATCGACTTCAGGCACCGTCGCAGATCGTCCACCAGGTCCGCATAGCCGCGCGTGTCCGATCTGGAGAGCAAGCCGTGAACTTCCCTCGTGTGCTTCCGCGCCAACCGATAGACCGCCAGCTTCTCCGGGTCATACTGCTCCCACCTCTTTCTCCGCTCCCCCACAACTCCCTCCTCCTCTCCCCTTATCCCCCTCGCCTTCGCCTTCGCCCTCCCCCTCGCCTTCGCCTTCGCCCTCTCGCCTTCGCCTTCGCCTTCGCCTTCGCCCTCCCCCTCTTCCCCCACGGCCCATCATCGCGCCGCGTCCGGGGCGCCTCCATAACCCGTTGGGACCATTGACCTCCGGCCCTGCTTCCCGGATTATTCTCCAACTATGGCTCCACGCGCGATTGGCTCGGCGACGATCTCCTTCGGGCTCGTGTCGGTGCCGTGCAAGCTGTACACGGCGTCGGACAGCTCGTCGGGCATCTCCTTCAACATGATCGATCCGGAGTCCGGCTCCCGGGTGAAGTACCAGTACGTTCGGGCTTCGGACGGCGAGAAGGTGGAGCGGTCCGCGCTCGTGAAGGGGTACGAGTTCGCGAAGGACCGCTACGTGACCTTCACGGATGAGGAGCTGAAGGCCATCGAGGCGAAGAGCGACAACTCCATCGACATCGAGGAGTTCGTGCCTCGCGAGCAGGTGGGCCGGGAGTTCATCGACAAGATCTACTACCTCGGCCCCGACAAGGGCGGGGACCGTGCGTACCGCCTCCTCTCCCGTGCCATGCGGGAGACGGGCCTGTCCGCGCTGGGGCGCTACGCCGCCCGGGGCAAGCAGTACCTGGTGCTGCTGACGCCGAAGGACGAGGGCGTGATCATGGAGCAGCTGCGGTACGCCGACGAGATCCGGCCGTTCTCCGAGGTCCCCATCGGGGACGCCGAGGTGAAGGAGGGCGAGCTCAAGCTCGCGGTCCAGCTGATCGAGCAGATCTCCAATGAGGAGTTCGAGCCGGAGAAATACACCGACGAGGTCCGGGACCGGGTCCTGGAGCTGATCGAGGCCAAGGTGGAGGGCGAGGACATCACGGTGAGCGCGGCGGAGGAGCCGCAAGCCCAGATCATCGACCTCATGGAGGCGCTGAAGGCCAGCCTGGACGAGGGTGGCGAGCGGAAGCCGGCGAAACGGGCGTCGTCCGGGAAGACGGGCAGGAAGAAGGCGGGCGGCGCATCGGGCTGATGGCGGTGCCGCAACTGCGCCGGAAGCGCGGATGAAGGGCTACACGACGCGGGACGTGCAGGCGCTGGTGGGGCTCGATCGACGTCTCGCCCGCGAGTACGGCCGGTCCGGCGTGCTGGATCCGGATCGGGGCCCCGGGAATCGCTATCTCTTCTCCTTTCAGGACCTGATCCTGCTCCGTACCGCCAAGGCGCTCCTGGATGCCGACGTGCCCCATCGCCGGGTGCTCCGGGCCCTGCGGCGACTGAAGACCCAGCTCCCGGATGACCGCTCGCTGACGGAGCTGCGGATCGCAGCCGAGGGCGACGACGTCGTGGTCCACGACCAGGGCAGGGCGTGGGAGCCGGAGTCCGGGCAGCTGCACTTCATGTTCGATGTCTCCGACCTGGCGGCGAAGGTGGAGACGCTGGGCCACCAGCGGTCCCACGTCCGACGGGGCGGCTCCATCGCCGACTGGCTGGAGGAGGGCGAGTCGCTGGAGACCGAAGCGCCCGCTCGGGCCCGGGCCGCCTACCAGAAGGTGCTCGAGCTGGACCCCCACCACGCGGCCGCGCTGGTCAACCTGGGCCGGCTGCTCCAAGACGACGGCGAGCTGGAGGGCGCGGTGGTCCACTACCGCCGGGCCCTGGAGGCGTCCGGCGGCGAGAACCCCACGGCGGCGTTCAACCTGGGGCTGGCGCTGGAGGATCTGGGGCGGGAGCGGGCGGCCATGGACGCGTACCGCGCGGCGCTGGCCGCCGATCCCGGGTTCGCGGACGCCCACTACAACCTGTCGCGGATCCACGAGCGTCACGGGGACCGGCTGTCGGCGCTGCGGCACCTCAAGAGCTACCGGGCGTTGACCCGGAGGCCCACGCCGCGCTGAGGCTCAGCGGCGCTTCATTCGCCCGTTCGCTCGACCCTGAGCCGGAGCGCCATCTCGAACCCGACCGTCTCCTCGGCGTCGCCCACGCGGACCCGGAGTGGGCCGCGGGACCGGCTGGGCTCGAGGAGCTCCACTTCGACTCCCGGGATCAGATTGAGCCGGGCGAGATAGCGGAGCGCCTCCGGGTCGTCGTCGCTGACCCGCCGGAGCACCGCCCTCTCCCCGATCTCCAGCTCCGCCAGCGTGGGCAGGGCACGGGCCCGGATCTGCCCGGCCGGGCTGGGGATCGGGTGGCCGTGTGGATCCGCCTGGGGATCGCCGAGCACCGCGGCCATGCGGTTCACGAGCGCATCGGATGCCGCGTGCTCCAGCCGCTCCGCCTCCGGGTGGACCTGGTCCCAGGTGTAGCCCAGGACCTCCACCAGGAAGAGCTCCAGGACCCGGTGCCGGCGGATCATGCGGATCGCCTCGCGGCGACCCCGGTCCGTGAGCCGGGCCCCCTGGTAGCGCTCGTGCTCCACCAGGCCTTCGCGGCCCAGCCGCTTCAGCATCCCGGTCACGGAGCCGGGCGCCACCCCGAGCCGATCCGCGATGGCGGACGTGCCGACGGCGCTGTCGCCCTCGGCCAGCTGGTAGATCGCCTTCAGGTAGTCCTCGACGGCGGGTGTCGGCATGCCGGGACGGTAGGGGGCGGGAAGGCGCCCCGCAACTCCGGCAGCGGGACCTTCCGGAAGGTCCCCCACGGCATCTTCAAGCATTTTCCGACAGACACCCGTGCGCCCAGACCCCAGATTACATTGGGTGGGTCCATCCGCTCGCTACGCCGGCAAGGAGGCCCGTATGTACGATCGGATCATCATCCCCATCGCCGAGGGGACGACCGTGGACGCGCTGGACGATGCCAGGGCGCTGGCGGGGACGCTCGGCTGCGGGCTGACCCTTCTCCACGTCCACCACGTCCGGGAAGCGCCGCCGGAGCTCGAAGGGTTGCCGCAGTACCGGTTCCAGGGGGTGGTCGAGTCCTGGTACGAGCGGGACCTGGCGGCCGAAGCCGACGAGGTGGAGTGGCTCGCGAAGCTGGCGGACGAGGTGAGGTCGAGGCAGCCCGACTGCGCGGTCACCAGTCGCGTGGTCCACGCCCCGCTGTTCCGGTCGCTCCAGGTCGAGGGGGAGACGGTGCTCATCCTGGCATCGGCGGAGGACGCTCACCTCGATGGCCTGAGCCCGACCATCCAGGAGCTCCTGCGGGCGGGCGGTCTGCCGGTCCTCCTCTACCGGCCGGGGATGCGGACGCTCCCCGTCCATCGGATCCTCGTGGCGCTGGACGGCAGCGAGTTCTCCGAGGAGGTGCTGGGACCGGCGCTGGACCTCGCACGCGCCGTGGGCGCGCGCCTGTCGCTCCTCGAGGTGGTGACCCGGAACGGCGGACTCGTGCGCCTGCTGCGTCCGGGGGAGCGGTCGGCGGAGTCGGCCGAGCGGTTTCTCCGGGACGTCCGGGGCCGGATCCCGGAGGACCTGGGGGCGGTGGACGTACGCGTCGTGGAGATGGGCAATGCCGCCGCCGGCATCGTCAACGAAGCGAAGCGGGAGGACGTGGACCTCCTGGCCATGGCCACCCACGGCCGCGGCGGACTCCGCCGCCTGATTCTGGGCAGCGTGGCCGAGTCCGTGGTCCGCAGTGCGCAGATCCCGGTGCTGCTGTACCGGCCCGTCGGGGCGAACGCCGAACGGCGCCCCACCGTCCATTCCCGGACGACGCGCGTCTGACCGCCCTGGGGGCGGAATCCCGGCTCCGGACCGCAGCGAGCGCGAGCGCCGCGGCGGGGCCTTCCCCCGTTGTTCCCGCCCTCGCCGGTCGTGCGCCCCGTGACCGGGACCGGGTGTCGCGTCAGGCGGCGGGCAGCCGGGCCAGCGGCGCCTCGACGCCGATGCCCTCGGCGATGGTGCCGAAGCGGGGGTCGGCCCGGAGCGGGTCGAACAGCGGGTGGACCAGATAGAAGGGGAGGTTCGGTTCCGGCCCCTCCTCGTATGCCTGCTCGAGCCGCTGGATCGCGCCCTCCCGATCCCCGATCGACGCGTGGAGCAGCGCCAGCTGGCCGGGCGGAAGGACGCCCTGCAACCGCTCCAGGTGCCGGAGCGCCGGCTCCCGGCGGGACGGGTCGGCATCGGCGCGGATCACCTCCACCACACCGGCGGCAACGCTCGGGGGGTACGCGGCGCGGGCGCCGGTGATCGCCTCCTCGTGGTCGTCGGTGACGAGGCACAGGAAGAGGTATCCGGTCTGCGCGATCACGTTCCCGGGATTCTCCGTCAGCAGGCGTCGGTAGGCGGCCCGGGCGCCGCCATGGTCCCGCGAGGCGGTCAGCACATCGGCGAGGGTCGTGCGGGCGGCGACGGACAGGGGGTCGAGATCGAGCGCCCGGTCGATCTCCTGCCGGGCCTCGGACAGGCGACCCATCATGGTCAGGGTCTCGGCATACCACTGGTGGGCCGTCGCGTAGTTCGGCTGGAACTCGAGGGCGCGGCGGTAGGCCATCTCGGCGGCTTCCAGGTTCCATTCCAGGCCCTGGGCGATCTGGCCGATGGCGGCATGGGCCTCCGCCTGCTGGGCGTTGAGGGCGAGGGCCCGGGCGGCGGCCGCCGATCCCAGCTCCGCGGCACTGTCGACGGGCACGTCGCTGTAGGCGGGGAGGACCGCCCAGGTGAGAGCGAGACCGGCGTATGCCGGGGCGTAGGTGTCGTCCTCCGCCAGCGCCTCCTGGAAGTATTCGAGGGCCCGCCGCAGGTCCTCCTCGGTGCGGGCGTGCCAGCGGGCGAGCCCCAGCAGGTAGGCGTCGTGGGCCCGGACATTGGATGTGCCCGCCCGGAGTCGTGAGGCGCCGGGGATGAGCTGGACCCGGAGCGCGTCGACGATGGCCGTGGAGATCTCGTCCTGGATCGCGAAGATGTCGTCCACGGTCCGGTCGTAGGTCTCCGACCAGATCTGGAACCCGGTGGCCACGTCCACGAGCTCTACGGCGACCCGGAGCCGGTCGCCGTCGCGGCGGACGCTGCCTTCCACCACCGCCTCGACCCCCAGCTGCCGGGCGATCTCCTCGACGCCCACATCCCGGTCCCGGAACTGGAACGACGAGGCCCTCGCCGCGACGCGGATCTCGTCCAGGCGAGCGAGCCGGTTGATCAGCTCCTCCGTCACGCCGTCGGCGAAGTAGGCCTGGTCCTGGGCGGCGCTCAGGTCGTTGAACGGAAGCACCGCGATGGACTGGATCGCCTCCGGCCGGACCAGGGCGCGGGGGCTGACCATGGTGTACGCGCCGAAGCCCACCAGCGCCACGAGGATCCCGGCGCCGAACACACCGGCCAGGCGCGCGGGCCCGGCCTGCATGACGACGCGCTCGGGCTCACTGGACCGCACGGCCTCCCCGTCCAGGCTCGCGGTCCGCACCACGCCCTCGGGCGTCAGGTCGAAGGCCCAGGCCAGCACCACCGTGACGGGGAACCCGATGAAGGCCAGGACCACGACGACCCGGGGCACCCAGTCGGGGAGACCGAGGACCGGCGCGGTCTCCAGGACGATCTCCACGGCCATCCACACCACCAGGATGTAGGCCCCGGCGACGCGCCACACCCGGCGTCGCTGCAGCTCAGAGAAGATCCCGCCCGGCTTCACCTCACGTCCCTCCCCGCTCCCAGGATTCACCCATTAGACAGCACGTACCCCGGAAACGTTCGTCGGTCCATCGCGAAAGGCTCGGCCGCCCCGGACCGCGGGGTCCCTTACAGGGGAGCGGTCTCCGTGGGCCCGGGCTCGGCCGTCGGCTCCCTGAGGTGGATGCCCCGCCTCGGGTGCCGGACGAAGAAGTCCCAGAGGAAGAGCAGCACGCCGGTGGTGAAGACCAGCGACATGGCGAGCAGCATCTGGATGTGGACCTGGATCTTGCCCTGGGTCTCCAGGTATCCGAAGCCGAGGATGCGTTCCATGTAGACCTGGGCGACGCCGGCCGCCGCGAACGCCATGGTCATCCCGGTCATCCCTCCGACCTGCAGCCAGAAGCTCCAGAGGCCGAGCCCTCCCCGCCGCTCTTCCGCGTCCGGGTTCCCGGTCAGGAAGGGGAGCGAATAGGTGATGACCCCCAGGACGATCATGGCGTAGGCTCCGAAGAACGCGAGGTGGCCGTGCATGGGCGTGATGAGCGTTCCGTGGGTCCACCGGTTCACCGCCGGCCAGGTATGGGCCAGCCCCAGGATCCCGGCGCCGATGAGGGCCACCATCGCGGAGCCCAGCGCCCAGTGAAGGGCCACCCGGTTCGCCGGCGGCTCCTCGATGCGACGGAGCGCCGTGTACGCCATGATGGCCATGCCCAGGAAGGGCAGGGGCTCCAGGGCGCTGAAGAAGCCGCCCAGCGGCAGCCAGTATTCGGGGACGCCGATCCAGAAGTAGTGGTGCGCGGTGCCGATCAGGCCGGTAGCGAACGTGAGCCCGACCACGATGTAGAGCCACTTCTCCACGGTGTCGCGATCGATGCCGGTGAGGCGGAGCAGCAGGAAGGCCAGCAGGCCGCCCTGGATGAGCTCGAACACGCCCTCGACCCACAGGTGGATCGTCCACCAGCGGTAGAAGGTCGCGATGGTGTAGTTGCTGAATTCGAGCAGCGACGGCAGATAGAGGAGCGCCGCGCCGAAGATCCCGGCCACCAGGATGCCGGCGGTGGCCGTGATCCGGGCTCCCCGTGCCAGGGTCCGGACGATGTTGTAGGCGAACAGGAGCATCACCACGACCAGCGACACCTTGATGGGCAGCGGCTGCTCGAGCAGCTTGTTTCCCGCCGTCCACCCGAACAGGTAGCCCACCACCGCGGCCACGCCGGTGACGGTCAGCAGCGCCAGCGTCCAGTAGGCGAGCCGGGGGCTGTGCAGCTCGACCTCCGATTCCTCGGGGACCACGTAGAAGGCCGCGCCGAGGAACCCGGCAATGAGCCAGACCACCAGCAGGTTCGTGTGCAGCGTCTTGCTGACGTCGAAGGGCAGCACGGCCCGGAGCGGGTCGGGGCCCAGGTACTTGACCGCCGAGAGGAACCCGAAGGCCAGCTGCAGGGCGAAAAGGAGCAGGGCCACCGCGAAATACCAGTAGGCCACGGACTGGGAACGATACCTCATGGCGCGCTCTCCCTTCTCAGCGGAGCGAGGCCAGGTAGGCGACAAGGTTCGCGACCTGCTCGTCCGTCAGCGTCTCGCCGTAGTTGTCGGGCATCACCGAGCGACCGTCGACCGCGAAGGTCTCCGGGCCGGCAGCGATGTGACGGCTCGGCTCCAGGATCGACTCCCGGATGTAGGCCTCGGCCGTCTCCGCCGATCCCCCGTAGGCGGGGTCCCCGATCAGGGTCCCGGCCCGCTGGCCCAGCCCGGCCAGGGACGGCCCGGCCAGCGTGACGCCCGGGGCCGTCGAGTGGCAGGTGAAGCACCCCGGTGGGGTCGACCGGAAGACCTGCTCGCCCAGCTCCACCGGGTCGTCGGACGCGGGCCCGGCCGCCCGGTCGTACGCGCCGGGGACCGCCCCGCCCGACACCAGGATCGGGCGGGGCGGCCAGTCGAACTTCTCGATGCCCGCGATCCAGTCCATGAAGGCGATGACCTGCCGGATCTCCTCGTCCGAGAGCTCCGGGTTCGTCATCAGGCGACCGTCCTCCGCCTCGGAATAGAAGCGTCCCGGCTCCCGCAGGAACTGCGTCAGATACGCCGAGCCGCGATGCAGCGTGATCTCCGTCAGATCCGGAGCGTAGTAGGCGCCCTCGCCCATGAGAGTGTGGCAGTTCACGCAGTTCTTCCGGTGCCAGACCTCCTTGCCCGCCAGCACGTCTTCGGTGATGGCCTCGGCGTGGGTCAACTCCCCGAACCGCGTGTGGCTGTGGATCGTCAGCCCGGCGAACACGGCGCCGAACACCCCCGTGGCGCCGACGAAGAACCAGGCGGCCTGTCTCTTGGTCATACTCGCTGTCCTCCCCTCCACGGCCGGGGGCCGCAGCAGGGACCGGGCTCAGACGCCGACCCTGTCCCAGTAGCTGATCACGATCCAGGCGGCGTACCCGATGGCCCCCACGACCAGGACCGAGACGAGGTAGAAGAGCCCCTGCATGGGACCGAATCTCCCGGTTCCCGTGCCCTGCGTTTCCACGGTCGGACTCCTTTGCGACGAGTGAGAGACCTCGCCCGTCGAGCGGCGCTGGCGGCCGTCGCGGCCCCCGGGTCCAAGGCTGTATACTACGGAGCCGGGCCGGCGGCGCTGTGGGGAGAACCCCGCGACCACATTTGTGGGGGAATGCCCGACAGCGAGGGCGGAAGCGTCACGGCGGGGAGGGCCATGCAGCGGGAGTGGGATTTCATCATCGTCGGGTCCGGGTTCGGCGGCAGCGTCGCCGGCCTCCGTCTCGTCGAGAAGGGCTACCGGGTCCTCATGCTCGAGAAGGGCGCCCGGTTCGGCCCGGACGACTTCGCCCGCACCACCTGGAACCTGCGCCGCTGGCTCTGGGCCCCCTCCCTCGGCCTCCGGGGCCCGTTCCGTATGACCTTTTTGCGCCACCTGACCGCGCTGTCCGGCGTCGGCGTGGGCGGCGGCTCCCTGATCTACGGGGGCGTGCTCCAGGAGCCCCAGGACGACGCCTTCTTCACCGCCCCGTCCTGGCGCCACCTCGCCGACTGGCGACGAGAGCTGGCTCCCCATTACGCCACCGCCCGGCGCATGCTCGGGGCCGCCGAGGTCCCCGACCACACGTACCCGGACCGGGCCGTCCGCGCCGTCGCCCGGGCGCTCGGCCGGGAGCGCGACCATACGCCCACCACCGTCGGCGTCTTCTTCGGCGAGCCGGGCGAAACGGTGCCCGACCCGTTCTTCGAGGGCGACGGCCCCGACCGCACGGGCTGCACCCACTGCGGCGGCTGCATGGTGGGCTGCCGCTACGGCGCCAAGAACACCCTCGACCGCAACTACCTCTGGCTGGCGGAGCGGAACGGGCTCGAGATCCGCGACTTCAGCGAGGTGACCGCCGTGCGGCCCCGGGACGGGGGCTACCAGGTGGACGTCCGCGAGGGCCGGCGACCGTGGCCCAGGAGGCCGCGGTCCTACCGCGCCGCCCGGGTCGTGCTCGCCGGAGGCGTGCTCGGGACCGTGCCCCTCCTGCTCCGCCTGCGGAACGATCCGAGCGGTCTGCCCCGCCTGTCGCCTCAGGTCGGGGAGTTCGTGCGCACCAACTCGGAGGTGCTCATGGGCGTGGTCGCGCCCGGAAAGGAGATGTCCGAGGGCGTCGCCATCACCTCGATCCTGCGGACTGGCGAGCACTCCACCCTCGAGCCCGTGCGCTACCCCTCCGGCTCCGGCGTGCTGCGCGTGCTCCAGGCCCCCCACGCCCCCGGCGAGACCCTCGCCCGCCGCCTCGCCGCCGCCGCCCGACGCGTCCTCCGACACCCCCTCCGCACCCTCCGGGCCTGGCTCGTCCGCGACTGGGCGCGACGCACCCTGATCCTCCTCTACATGAGCACCGACGACAGCCACCTCCGGCTCCGCCGCCGACGCTCCGGTACCCTCACCACCGACGCCTCCTCCGGGCGCGCCCCCCGCGCCTCCATCCCCGAGGCGACCGCCCTCGGCGAAGCCATCGCCGACTACGTCGGAGGCTACCCCGTCAGCTTCGCCATGGAGACCCTCGCGGGCACCCCCACCACCGCCCATGTCCTCGGCGGTTGCGTCATGGGCGACTCGCCCGAATCCGGCGTCATCGGCCCCGACCACCAGGTCTGGAACTACCCCGGCCTCTACGTCGTCGACGGCTCCGCCGTCTCCGCCAACCCCGGCGTCAACCCGTCCCTCACCATCACCGCCCTGGCCGAGCGCGCCATGGCGGGGATCGAGGATCGAGGATCGACAATCGACAATCGATAATCGACAATCGATCGATCCCGGGGTGGCGTTCCGGGGCCCGGTGCATGATGTTTCAACGAGACGTTTCAAGGGACCGGAGGACGAGGGCGGAGATGGACGGGTCGGGGGAACTGGAGCGGGGGTTGGGGGAGGCGTACTGGCGGCCGGTGGACGAGCTGCTGGGGGCGCTGGGGCGGGTGTACATCGTGGCGAACCCGGAGATGCGGGTGGTGGAGTTCTCGTCGAGCCTTCCGGAGGTGGTGGGGCGTCCGGCGCCGGAGCTACTGGGGATGCCGTTGGGGGAGTTGGTGGGGGAGGAGATGACGGGATCGCAGGGGGTGGTCCGGGAGGTGCTGCGGACGGGTCGGCGGCGGGAGGGGTTGCGGGCGTTTCTGCGATCGAGCCAGGGGAAGACGCGGGCGGTGTCGCTGACGGTGGGTCGGTTCCGGGATCACGGCGATCGGGGCGCGTGTGTGGTGTTGATGATGCGGGCGGAGCAGGAGACGGAGGAGCCGGTCCCGTCGTACGGGGGGATCGTGGCGAGGTCGGCGGCGATGCAGCGGATCTTCCGTCTGTTCGAGCTGCTGCGGGACCAGGACTCGACGGTGCTGATCACCGGGGAGAGCGGGACGGGGAAGGAGCTGGTGGCGCGGGCGGTCCACGACACGTCGCAGCGCTCGGAGGAGCCGTTCGTGGCGGTGAACTGCGCGGCGCTCCCGGCGGAGCTGCTGGAGAGCGAGCTGTTCGGCCACGTGCGCGGCGCGTTCACCGGCGCGGTACGGGACCGGGTCGGCCGGTTCGAGCTCGCCGACGGCGGCACGCTCTTCCTGGACGAGATCGGCGCCATGAGCCTCCCGCTCCAGGCCAAGATCCTCCGGGCGCTCCAGGAGCGGAATTTCGAGCGCGTCGGGGATACCCGTACGCGGCAGGTGGACGTGCGCGTCGTCGCCGCCACCAACGAGAACCTCGCCCGGGCCGTCCAGGAGAACCGGTTCCGCGAGGACCTCTACTACCGCCTCCGGGTCGTCCCCATCGAGATCCCGCCCCTGCGGGAGCGCCGCGAGGACATCGAAGCCATCACCCGCTACCTCCTCCACCGCATCGGCGCCACCCGGGGCCGCGCACTCCGCCTCGCCCCGACCGCCATGGACGCCCTCATGAGCTACCCCTGGCCCGGCAACGTGCGCGAGCTCGAGAACGCCCTCGAGTTCGCCACCACCGTCTGCGAAGGCCAGACCATCCATCTCAAGCATCTGCCCGTCGAGGTCCGCGCCGCCGCCATCGACGACGAAGGACCGCCCGGCCCGGATCCCGCTCCCGCACCCGCGGCCGCCGGCATCGACAGCCGCCCCCTCCGGACCACGACCAGCCCACCCGGGCGGCCCGACCCGCCCCGGATCCCCGACCACCTCTCTCCTTCCGAGGCCGCCGAGGCTCGGGAGATCCTCGACGCCCTCGCCCGCACTCGTTACCGCCGCGCCGACGCCGCCCGACTCCTCGGCATCAGCCGGACCACGCTCTGGCGCAAGATGAAGCAGTACGGCCTGTAGGAACCCCCGCGCGGCCCCGGCGCGGTGACGACCGCGAGGGGACGCTCCAGCCCCACCGCCCAGAGGGCCCCGACCCTCCCGTGACGCCCCACCGTGGTCCCCCGGGCCACAACGTTTCGTTTGGTTTCATAATATTGCAACAAACCGGTTCACGGGCCGATGGTGGGAGGTGCGGTCAAGATAGCGTAAATAGTTGGGATACAATTATTTATGTTAATTCGGTCGGAGGTGGTCCCGGCCTTGCCCTCCGGGTATGCGGATATCCGGGTTTCCGGAACACGGGCGCAATGCGGAAGGGGGAGAGGGACGGATGAGGGGCGAGCCGAGCGCGGCGGAGTTGAGGGCGGCGTCGCAGGTATTCAAGGCGTTGTCGCATCCGGACCGACTGCGACTGACGTGCCTTCTGGCGGAGCGGGACGGCTCGACGCAGCGGGACCTGGTAGCGGAGCTGGGGTGGCCGCAGTCGACGGTGGCGCGGCATCTGGGGAAGCTTCGGGAGCGGGGGCTGGTGGTGGGCCGTCGGCGGGGTGCGGAGGTGGTGCTGGAGGCGACGGCGATGCCGCGCCGTCTGCTGGACACGGTGTGTGCGTGGCGCCGGGGGAACGGGACCGGGGATGTGGCGGGCAACGGGTCGGCGTACGCGCCGGTCGAGGAGGCGTGATGAGGCGGCGGGAGTTCATAAAGGTCGGCAGCTACGGGGTGGTCGGCGCGGGGGTGCTGGCGGGTCTGGGGACGGACTGGTACGGGGCGTACGCCCCCGGCGTGGCGAATCCGGGCACGGACGGGGACTACGTGGTGCCGACGAACTGCGAGCTGTGCTTCTGGAAGTGCGGGGTGCTGGCGCACGTGAAGGACGGCCGGGTGACGAAGCTGGAGGGCAACCCGAAGGACCCGCTGTCGCGGGGTCACCTGTGCCCGCGCGGGGCTGGCGGGACGGGGCTGCTGTACGACCCGGACCGGCTGAAGCAGCCGATGGTGCGGGTGGGGACGCGTGGCGGGGACCGGTTCGAGGCGGTGAGCTGGGACGTGGCGCTGGACGAGGTGGCGGAGGGCTTCGAGCGGATCCGCCAGCGGCACGGTGCGGAGGCGCTGGCGCTGTTCAGCCACGGGTTCGGGGGCAGCTGGTTCAAGCACCTGTTCAAGGCGTACGGGTCGCCGAACGTCACGGCGCCGAGCTACGCCCAGTGTCGGGGTCCCCGGGAGGTGGGCTTCAACCTGACGTTCGGGATGGGGGTGGGCTCGCCGGAGACGACGGACATCGAGAACACGCGGTGCCTGACGCTGATCGGGAGCCACCTGGGCGAGAACATGCACAACACCCAGGTGCAGGAGTTCGCCACGGCGATCCGGAACGGCGCGGACGTGATCGTGGTGGACCCCCGGTACTCGACGGCGGCGTCGAAGGCGAAATACTGGCTGCCCATCAAGCCGGGGACGGACCTGGCGCTGCTGCTGGCATGGATGCACGTGATCATCGGCGAGGGGCTCTACGACCGGGAGTACATCGGGCAGCACGCGGTGGGCTTCGAGCAGCTGAAGGCGCACGTCGAGCCGCTGTCTCCGGAGTGGGCGTACCCGCGGACCGGAATCGAGCCGGAGCTGATCCGTGAGACGGCGCGCACCATCGCGGCGTCCCGGCCGGCCTCGCTGATCCACCCGGGGCGCCACGTGACCTGGTACGGCGACGACACACAGCGCTCGCGGGCCATCGCGATCCTGAACGCGCTGGTGGGGTCGTGGGGTCGACGGGGCGGGTTCTACATCCCACAGAACCTGTCGGTCCCGGGGCTGGACCCGAACCAGCACCCGAAGCCGGGCCCGGCGGCGGACCGACCGGCGGAGAGCGACTACCCGCTGGCCGACTCGGTGCTGGCGAAGGGGGTGTGCGACGCGTCGATCCCGGGCCATGTCCGGGAGGACCCGGCGATCCGGGGGTGGATGGTGTACGGCTCGAACCTGCCGACCACGCTGCCGAACCCGGAGGAGACGAAGCGTGCGCTGGAGGCGCTGGACTTCGTGGTGACCATCGACGTGCTGCCGGTGGAGATGGTGGGGTGGAGCGACGTGGTGCTGCCGGAGTCGACCTACCTGGAGCGGGACGACGACCTGAACACGCCGTGGTACCGGCAGGGGTACGTGGGGCTGCGGCAGGCGGCGGTGAGTCCCATGTACGACACGCGGCCCGGCTGGTGGATCGCGAAGGAGCTATCGAATCGGCTGGGGATCGGGGAGCACTTCGCGTGGAAGGACGCGCGGGAGTACGTGGATGCCCGCCTGGAAGCCGCCGGGATCGATGTCGAGCGGGCCCGGGCGGACGGCGTGGTCGTGGACGAGCGCAAGCCGATCTACTTCGAGGAGGGCGTGGCGCCGGCGTTCTACACGGGCTCGGGCAAGATCGAGCTGTACTCGCCCCGGCTGGCGGAGCTGGGCTTCGACCCGATGCCGACCTGGCACGACGGCGAGCTGGAGGAGCCGCCGCCGGGCTACTACCGGCTCCTGTTCGGCCGGGCCCCCATGCACACGTTCGGGCGCACGACCAACAACCGGCTGCTGAGCGAGACCTTCGACGAGAACGCGGTGTGGGTGAACCGGAAGGTCGCGCGGAAGTGGGGGCTGGCGCCGGGCGACCGGGTCCACCTGAAGAACCAGGACGGGGTGGTCTCGACCTTCTCGGCCCCGGTCAAGGTGACGGAGCGGATCCGCCCGGACGCCGTCTACATCGTCCACGGCTACGGCCGGAAGGCGAAGGGACTGGGCTTCGTCCACGGTCGCGGGATCGATGACGCGGAGCTGGTGACGGACTACAGGACGGACCCGCTGATGGGTGGGACGGGGATGAACGTGAACTTCGTGACCTTCGTCCGGGCCGAGCAGGTGGCGGCGGAGCGGGAAGCCGCGGCGGCGGAGGCGGGCGCGGGAGCGAAGGCGGCTGAGGTGGAGGTGTCCGCATGAGCCGGCGGATGGGGATGGCGATCGACACGCGGACGTGCGTGGGCTGCACGGCGTGCGTGGTGGCGTGCAAGACGGAGAACGACGTGGCGGAGGGGTTCGCCCGGGACTGGATCACGAGCGAGCTGGTCGGTCGGTTCCCGGACCTCCAGATGGAGATCCGCAGCGAGCGCTGCAACCACTGCGAGGACGCGCCCTGCGTGTCGGCGTGCCCCACGGGCGCGTCGTACTACGGCCCGGGCNNGGTGGACAAGTGCACGTTCTGCGCGCACCGGTCCGACGACGAGGGCGGCTGGACGACGGCGTGCCAGACGGTCTGCCCCACCGAGAGCATCTACTTCGGCGACCTGAACGATCCGGACAGCGCGGTCTCGCGGGTGCTGGCCACCCGGGAGTCGCACACGCTGCTGCCGGAGGCCGGGACGCGGCCGAAGGTCTTCTACCTGAAGTGAGGGCGGCATGAACGAATACACGACGACGCGCACCAACGCGCTCATCGACCCGGGGCTCCACGTCTGGCACTACGAGGTGCCGGCGTACCTGTTCCTGGGCGGCCTGGTGGCCGGGATCATGGTGCTGAGCGGGCTCTGGATGCTGCGGTCGCCGGACGAGGAGCGGTCGCGGGCGCTCTCGCTGCTGCCCTGGGCCGCGCCGATCCTGCTGTCGCTGGGGATGCTCTTCCTCTGGCTGGACCTGGAGAACCGGTGGAACGTGGCCCGGTTCTACCTCACGTTCCAGGCCTCCNNCCTGGCCATCTACCCGGCCTCGATCCTCCTCGCGCTGCGCATGATGCCGGCGGAGATGCGGGCGTGCCCCATGTCGAAGCTGGCGCGACGCATCGGCGCCACCGAGCTGGGGCAGCGGTTCGAGACGGGCTTCGCCCGGCTCGTCCAGTGGGTGGACGGCCATACGCGGGAGATCGCGTTCGCCAACGTGATCCTCGGCACCGGGCTCGGGATCTACACGGGGATCCTGCTGGGATCGCTGGGGGCCCGGCCGCTCTGGAGCTCGGCGATCCTGGGCCCGCTCTTCCTCGTCTCCGGACTCTCCACGGGCGCCGCGTTCATGATGCTCTACGGCGTCCGGGACAGCGAGCGGATCGCTCTGGGGCGGGTGGACATGGCGCTCATCGCCGTCGAGCTGGCCCTGATCGGGCTGTGGCTGACGGGGCTCATGACCGGCGGTGCCGTGGCCCGCGAGGCCGCGCACGCGGTGCTGGGCGNNACGCTGGTGGTGGCGCTGGGGCTGCTGGCCCCCCTGGCCGCCGAATGGATGGAGCTCCGGCACCGGGCCGTGCCCGGCCGGATGGCGGCGGTGCTCGTGCTGGTGGGCGGGTTCGCCCTCCGCTGGATCCTCGTGTACGCGGGCCAGCACACGAACTGGATGATGGCGCTGCGCGACACGCAGGGCTGAGGAGAGACGATCATGGAAGCGAAGAAGTACTGGAACCCATACCTGGCCGGCGTGCTGCTCGGACTGGTGCTCCTGGCCACCTTCCTGGTGACCGGCGGAGGGCTGGGCGCGAGCGCGCTGCCGAAGCGGGTCATCGCGCTGGGCGCCATGACGGCGGCGCCGGAATGGACCGCGGGGAACCCGACGCTGGGACACTACGTGGAAGCGGGGAACCCGCTCCGAAANNTCGGCGTGCTTCTGGGCGGGTTCATCGGGGCGCTCTCGGCCGGCCGGTTCAAGGCGACGGTGGAGAAGGGCCCGCGGATCTCGACGAAGGGGCGCCTGGGCTACGCCGTCGCCGGCGGCGTGATCATGGGGTTCGCGGCCGGGCTCGCCCGGGGGTGCACCTCCGGGCAGGCGCTGAGCGGCGGAGCGCTGCTCGCGACCGGTAGCTGGGCGTTCATGCTGATGGTCTTCGC